>WNFI01096912.1_pt1 | contig 10365 bp, 8 predicted proteins | sample 5400471 | NCBI WGS metagenome assembly WNFI01 (sample SAMN13153348, study PRJNA577476) | soil metagenome | isolation source: 100 cm saprolite on Douglas fir-dominated hillslope | place: USA:California | collected 2013-09-17 | reverse complement strand
GGATAGCGGTAGATCGTGACGCGGAGCGCCGTCAGCTTGCCGGCCGGTCCGCCGGCTGCCAGCCGGCAGGCCGTGCGCGAACCTACGCAGGTTTCTTCGACAGCACCTGAACGCCCGCGATGCCCTCGAAATCCGAATCGGTAGTGATCAGCTCTGCGTTGTGGGCGCGGGCCGTCGCGAGCATGATCGTATCGGCCATCGGCAGCTTGTGGGCCAGACTCAAGTCAGCCGCGGTGAGCGCTATCTCGTCGGACAGTTCGGCCATCTGCGTTTTTCTCATCGTCGCCGTGGCTTGAAGGGCCTCCTCTTCCGACCGCTCCCGCTTGATCCATTTGTAGACCTCGTAGAGTGCGACGGTCGGCGTGATGATGTTCGCTTGCCGCCGCAGGTGAGATCCGATCTCCTGCGCGTGCGGGCCGTCAGCGAAGAACTCGATCCAACCGGATGAATCAACGACGATCAGAGGCGATCCTTCTTCTCACGAAACCCTGTGATCGGGATTCCCTTGACGAATCCGCGCATGGAAGCGATCGGCCGATCAGGAACGAAACTGATGATGCCGCCTTTGGCGATCACCTGAAACTCCTGACCCGGTCGAATAGGTACCTTGTCGCGAATGTCTTTCGGGATGACGACCTGATATTTCGGTGAAACTCTCACGCGTCCCATTTATCACCCACTCACTGGTATCGATCGCCAGTATCGTAAAACGATTGAAGATTCTTTGCAAATCGCGTGACGGCTATGAAGCGCAGCTACCGATTGAGGGTGGCGACCAGCGCCCAGAGTGTTGCCGGCTTCATTCACTGCTCTCGCGTAATCGCCACAGCCGCTTCGATTGCACCGATGCATCCCGGGCAGAGGATCCCACGGTCGGGGACCATGACCGTGTGTTCGATCGCGGTGGGCATCCTGCAAAAGGAGCAAAGTAGGTCGGATGCCCCAACCGGCCACTGGTGCCCCTCGGGCTCCAACCATCCGTCCTTTCGAGCGATGAAGCCATCCTTGACGTCCTCGTTGAGGACGGCCAGACAGATCTCGATACACTCGTTGCAGATCTGAACCTTCGGACCGGAGATCATGGTCTTGACCTGCCGCTGGGACTTGTTGCAGAAGGAACAGAGCAGCACCGGGACCGGGTCCGCTGGTGGTGGGCTGGGCGGTTTCTTCTTTCCGAACATGACGGAGTTTAGATCGTGACTTGTCGGCGCACGATTCTCAAGGGTATCCGGGAGATTCTTCAAGAATGTCCGGGAGATGTTCGAGGATGCCCGGGAGGTTCTTCGAGAGTTCCGCGAGGTTTTTGAGGAATGTCTGGGAGGTTCTTCAAGAATGTCCGGGAGGTTCTTAAGAGTGTCTGGGGGATTCTTCAAGAATGTCCGAGAGGTTCTTGAAGAATGTTCGCGAGGTTCTTAAGAATGTCCGGGAGGTTCTTCAAGAATGTCCGAGAGGTTCTTCAAGAATGTCTGAGAGGTTCTCAAGAATGTCCGAGAGGCTCTTCGAAAACGTCTGGGAGTTCTCGAAGGAGTCCTTGAAACCATTGACTGGGTGAGAGTTAGCGTCACTACAATGATCTATTCTCTCCTCTTCTCCGCGTCTGGGGGTGAGAATCCCCGGCCCGCCAGTCGCCCACTCGCCCAGGCCCACTGGAAGTTGTAGCCGCCGATCTTGCCGTCCACGTCCAGGATCTCGCCGCAGAGAGAGAGGCCGGGGCAGCGGCGTGACTCCATCGTGGCCAGATCGATCTCCGTCAGAGGGACACCGCCCGCTGTTACTTCAGCGTAGTCGAAGCCGCGGTCGTGGGTGACCGGGAGCGGGAGCTCGATCACATTGCGGATCACCCGCCGACGCTCCTCCTTCGTCAGCCGGCCCAGTTCGGTCGTTCCGATCGCCTCGGCGACACGATCCGGCAGGCGCTTGCGCAGGAAGCTGGCTACGGTAGCGTGCGGGTTGGCCCTGGCGTGCGCCACGAGCAACGCTTCGAGCGACTCGAACGTCTCTCCCGGCAACAGGTTGGCCACGAGCGTAGCCGGCTGGCTGGCGATCCAGTGACGGCTGATGTCGAGGACCACAGGGCCGCTCAAGCCGACATGGGTGAAGAGCATCGAGCCGCTTTCACGATGCAGGATGCGGCCGGTCGGCGATTTCACGATCAGCTCCGCATCGACGCTCGTCCCGCTGAGGCCTGTCAGCCAATGGCCATGCGGCAGGACGAGCGGCACGAGCGCGGGGAACGTCGTGGTCACCGTGTGGCCGAGGCGCTGGGCTAGCATGTAGCCGAAGCCATCGCTGCCCGTCTTCGGCACACTCCGGCCGCCGGTCGCGAGAATCACTCGCTGCGCCTCGATCTCGCCGCCGCTCTCTCCATTGACGAGGAATGACGTGCTCTCGGAAACCCGGTCGATCGACGTCACCTTCTGATCCGTGACGATTCGGACTCCTGCATCCGCCGAGGCGCGGAGCAGGGCGTCGATCACCGTCTGCGCGCGATTGCTGATCGGGAAGAGCTTTCCCGTCTCTTCGCGCACGAGGCGCACGCCCAGCTCCGCGAAGAAATCGACGCATGCCTCGGCATCGAACGTCCGCAGCACTTTGGCGATGGCGTGGCGATTTCCGTTGAAGTCTTCGGGCTTAACGACATCGTGTGTCACGTTGCAGCGGCCGCCGCCGGAGATCAGGATCTTGGCACCGATTCGTTTCGCACCGTCAATGGCGAGGACACGCGCCCCTCTGCGGCCTGCGAAGATCGCCGCCATGAGACCGGCGGCGCCTGCCCCCACGACGGCCACGTCGTACATGACCCGGAGTATGTCATGCGCTATCCTCCCGCCATATGCGTCGGATTGCCTTGCTCCCAGCCGCCTTGCTTCTGCTCGTCGCCGCCTCCGTCAACGCCGCTCAGCCACCGCTCGACGCGACACAGCTCCACCTCGCTCTCCGGAAGCTGACCGTCCTCGGAAGCGCGATGTACGTCGCAGCCCATCCGGACGACGAGAACACAGCCATGCTGGCGTGGTTCGCCAATGACCGCATGTACCGGACCGCGTACCTCTCGATGACCCGAGGGGATGGCGGGCAGAACCTCATCGGCGACGAGAAGGGCGAGCTCCTCGGCGTCATCCGGACTCAGGAGCTACTGGCGGCTCGCCGCGTCGACGGCGCCGAGCAGTACTTCACGCGGGCGCTCGATTTCGGCTACTCGAAGAGCCCCGACGAGACGTTGTCCATCTGGGGACATGATTTGATCCTGAGCGACGTCGTTTGGAACATCCGTCGCTTCCAGCCCGACGTCCTCGTGACCCGCTTCCCGACTACCGGCGAGGGAGGGCACGGCCACCACACCGCCTCGGCGATCCTGGCGGTGGAAGCGTTCAAGGCGTCAGGCGATCCCACGAAGTTCCCGGAGCAGTTGAAGTACATGAGCGTGTGGCAACCGCGTCGCATCTTTTGGAATCACTTCACGTTCCAGGCGATCAAGCCGGACGATCCCTCGGTCGCCAAGTCGTTGCGTGTCGATCTCGGCACGTACAGCCCGCTGATCGGCCGATCCTACATGGAGATCGCCGCGGAGAGCCGCAGTCAGCACAAGAGCCAGGGCTTCGGTGTGGCGGAGCGCCGCGGCAGTTTCATCAACTACTACGACCAGCTCGGCGGCGATCCGGCCACGAAGGACCTCTTCGAAGGCGTGGACACCTCCTGGTCGCGTTACAAGGGCGGCGACGCGGTGGGGAAGATCCTGCAACGGGCTTACGACTCGTTCGATCCCAATGATCCGCAGAAAGTACTTCCCCTCCTGCTCGATGCCTGGGAAGGGATGGACCGGCTCGAAGCGCAGTCGGAATGGAATCCGCGGGTCAATCCGTGGATCGCGGTGAAGCGAGCCGAGCTCGTGAACGCCATCCGTGCCGCGGGTGGCATCGCCGTCGACGTTGCCGCCGCCGACTCGTCCGTCGTTCCCGGCGCGGAAGTGAAACTGGTCGTTACGGTGGTCAATCGCTCCGACTATCCCTTCACCCTGTCGACCGTCGCGTCACGCTACGGGAATCCGAGCAAGGGAGTGGGCACGCTGCTCAAGAACAACGAGCCGATCAAGACCGAGCTAATGGTCAAGCTCCCGGCCGACTTCCCTTACTCGCAGCCCTACTGGCTCACTGGAGCGCCGTCCAAAGGAGCTTTCACGGTGCGCGATCAGCAGCTCATCGGCCTGCCGGAGAATCCGCCCGCGATCCCGGTCCTGGTCAGCCTGCAGGACAACTTGCGCTCCGTCATCATCAACATCCCGGCCGTCTATCGCTGGACCGACGCGGTGAAAGGCGAACAGATCCGCAGCGTGGACGTCGTCCCCGACATCACGGCGAACCTCGGCTCGCGCGTCTACGTTTTTCCCGATACGAATCCCAAGACCATCTCGATCACGATGCAGAGTTTCACCGGGGCGACCGACGCGGTCGTTCGACTGAAGGTGCCGGCCGGTTGGAGCGCGTCGCCCGCTTCCGTGCCGGTGAAGTTCGCCTCGAAGGGTGATGAGCAACGCGCATCGTTCACGGTCACGCCGCCCGCGGGCGAAACGGTCGGCAGCGCCGACGCAGAAGTCGAAATGCCGGACGGCCGCAAGCTTCTCCTCAGCCTCACGAACATCGAATACCCGCACATCCCGGCACAGCGGATCTTCGGCGATGCCGTAGCCAAGCTGGTGCGCGTCGACGTCAAGAAGAAAGGCTCCCGCATCGGATACATCATGGGAGCCGGTGACGAGATCCCCGACGCGTTGCGGCAGGTTGGCTATGACGTGACGCTGTTCACTGATGCCGATCTCGAGCGAGGCGACTTCTCCCGATACGACGCGATCGTCACCGGCGTCCGGGCCTATAACACGCGCACGCGCATCAAGCTGGCCCAGCCGAAGCTGATGCAATACGTCTCAAACGGCGGCACGCTGGTGGTGCAGTACAACAGCACGTCGCCGCAGCCGCTGCTGCTCGAGCAAATCGGTCCCTATCCCTTCACCGTTTCGAACGAGCGGGTCACCGTGGAAGAGGCGCCTGTCACGATCCTGAAAGCGGATCATCCGCTCCTCAACCTTCCGAACAAGATCACAGCCAACGACTGGAACGGCTGGGTGCAAGAGCGCGGGCTCTACTTCACAAACAAATGGGATCCGAAGTACGAGATTGTGCTCGCCACTCATGACCCGAATGAAGCGGACAAACCGGGAGGCGAGCTCTTCGCCCACTACGGCAAGGGCGTGTTCATCTATACGAGCTACGCTTGGTTCCGGCAGCTTCCGGCAGGGGTGCCGGGCGCGTACAAACTGTTCGCGAACCTGGTGTCGGCAAAGTGATCGGTAATCGGTGATCGGTGCTGTAAACCACCGATCACCGATCACCGACAACTTGTTTTCATGGATGTGACGCATGGCAAGACACGCCATGGCATCCTGATCGCCCTGAATGAAGGAACCGCGCTGGCGCACGCTGTACACCGTCGTTCTCCTGGCTCTTGCTGGTGAGATTGCGGTCTTCTATGCATTCACGAGGATCTTCCGGTGAATGCGCTCGACTGGCTGGTGCTCGGTGCGGCTCTGGCGTCGGTTGTCCTTTATGGCATGTACAAAGGACGCCGCCAGCACGACATGAACGCCTACGTGCTGGCGGACCGCAAACTGCAGTGGCCGACCATCGCCCTTTCCATCATGGCCACGCAGGCCAGCGCCATCACCTTCCTCTCGACGCCGGGTCAGGGGCCTGCCGATCGCCATGGTGATTCTCTCCATCACCGCTGTTCCGATCTATCACCGCCTCAAGGTCTACACGGCATATGAGTACCTGGAGACACGCTTCGGCGTGTGGACCCGGTCCCTCACCGCGAGCCTCTTCCTCCTGCAGCGCGGCGTCTCGACCGGCATCACCATCTACGCACCCTCGCTCATCGTCTCCGTGCTCCTGGGCTGGAACATCCACTGGACCAACATCATCATCGGCCTCCTGGTAATCCTCTACACGACGGTTGGCGGCAACAAAGCAGTGAGCTGGACTCACATGCAGCAGATGCTGATCATCCTCGGCGGCATGACCGTGGCCCTGATCATCGCCGTCCGATCCATCCCCGCCGACATCACCTTCGGCGAAGCGGTTCGCGTGGCCGGCCGCATGGGACGGCTCAACGCCATCGACTTCTCGTTCGACCTGACCAACCGCTACAACTTCTGGTCGGGCATCATCGGCGGTCTCTTCCTCGCGCTTTCCTACTTTGGCACCGACCAGTCGCAGGTCCAGCGCTACCTGACCGGCAGGGACGTGACGGAATCGCGGCTGGGTCTGCTCTTCAACGGCTTGGTCAAAGTGCCGATGCAGTTCTTCATCCTCTTCGTCGGGGCGATGGTCTTCGTCTTCTATCAGTTCATCGCTCCGCCGCTCTTCTTCAACACGACCGAGCGGGCCAGAATCGGCGCCAGCCGATACGCCGCGGACTACGAGCGGCTCGAGGAACAACATCGCCAAACCTTCGTCGCCAAGCGGACGGCGGTCCGGCAGCTCGTTTCGGCCATGCGCATCAACGACGACGCGGCAAGTGCGGCCGCCACCGCCAGCGTTCGAACCTTGCAGGCTCAGGATGCGGAAACGCACAAAGCCGCCGTGGACCTGCTCAAGAAGAACGACCCCAAGGCCGATGCCAGTGACACGAACTACATCTTCCTCAGCTTCGTCATCCGCTTCCTTCCGGCCGGCGTGGTCGGCCTGGTGCTGGCGGCGATCTTCTGCGCGTCGATGTCCTCGACCGCCTCGGCGCTCAACTCCCTGGCCTCGACCAGCGTCGTCGACATCTACCGGCGCCTCATCGCCAGGGACGAGACCGAAAGCTCGTATGTGTCCATGTCGCGATGGATGACGATCTTCTGGGGCCTGTTCTCCATCGCGTTCGCCGAGGTGCTCAACAACGTCGGATCGCTGGTCGAGTTCGTGAATGTGATTGGCTCGCTCTTCTACGGGACGATCCTGGCCGTCTTTCTCCTGGCCTTTTACACGCGCGAGGTCAGCGGCACCGCGACGTTCCTGGGAGCCATCCTCGGCGAGGCCGCCGTCGTCTACTGCGCGCTGTTCACCTCGATGGCCTATCTCTGGTGGAATGTGGTCGGCTGCCTGGTCAGCATCCTGGCGGCACTCGTGATCGAGAGAATGCTCCCTCGCGCAACCGCCGCAGTGTGACCTTCCGCGCGCGTTACTTCCAGAGATCGCTGAGCCTGCGGATCTCACCGGCGAAGTCCTTGTCATTGGGACCGGCCAGCGCAAGGGCGGCATCCGCGGTCTTGAGCGCGGTAGCCTTGTCGCCGGCTTTCCCCTGCATCCGCGCTTTCAGCCAGAGTCCGGCCATCGTCTGCTTGACGGACATGGAGCGATCGAGCCAAGCCTGTGCGTCGGTGTTGTCGCCGTTCTGGAAGGCATAGTCGGCGGCTCTGTACGGCGTCGTCCAGTCGTCCTTGGCCGCCTCGGCGATGGCGGTTCGGGCATTGGCCATGGCCTTGGCGGTCGAACCGGTGGTCACGGTGAAGGGAACCCCCAGGTTCTCCCAGCGAATCATGATTTTCGCCATGTCGTTCGACATCTCCGGGACTTCGAATGACAGCCACTCGCGGAACTCGGCCCTCTCCGGCTTGGCTTTGACGCGGAGGGCGTCCTTGGCAGGGTCGTAGCTGAACGAGCCCCACTGATTGCTCACATTGTTGAAGACGATCGTCCACTCGTTCCGGGACGGGATCGTGTGGAGGCTATAGGTGCCCGCGGCCAGCTTGGTGCCCTCGATCGTGACGTCATCGCTGAACGTGATCGTCGTGGCCTCATTGGCGCCCGTGCGCCAGACCATGTCGTATGGAACGAGCGCTCCCCAGATCGGGCGTCCCTTCACGCCGGGCCGGCTGTACTTGATCGTGATGTCGGTCAGGCCGACCGACTGGGTGAGTGTGGCATTGGGACTGGGACGCGGGAGACGCAGCGGCGCCGGTTTCGGGGCCTCTGGGGCCTTGGCAGCAGGCGCCGGCGCTGCCGCCGCCGTAGTCGTCTGCGCCGCCATCGGGACCGCGCCGAGGAGGAAGAGCGGGAGGATCATCATTCGCATGGGGGAGTTCTCCTTTCGGTTGTGGACGGCGGATGCTACATCAGTTGTTGTTGATCGGTGATTGGTGATCCGAGCCCGAGCCCGAGCCCGGCCTTTGACTCTACGGTCCCACGCGTTGGGGGTCCTTCGCCGTCCTCTACCGCTCCCGCCCACCCGCACGCCCCCGCGGTTGCGGCGGCTCAGGATGACAGGCACGCTCGCACGCGAAGCGACTCAGCACTCAGAACTGATATTAGGGCCAATCGAACCAGCGATCATCGAGACGGGTCTTCTTTCCGCGGCCGTCGGTGATCTCGGCTTGCACGTCGGTCTGTTCGCTGACGCCGGCCGGTCGCTCTCCGAGGGCGAACGTGAAGCGGGGATTGGGAACTGGGTAGCCGGGGAACATGGCGTTGAGCGCCGGCTCGGGACGGCACGTCGCTTGGTAGCGCACGGAACCATTTTCCAGAAGGAGCTCAACGGAATGGATTCCATAGGGTGAGAGAGCCCAGCCGGAAAAGAACGGGTGAGCGTTTCGCGAGCCTGGCGCGGGTGTGTCGAAAATGCCGAATGTGATGTCGTTGTAGGTCGGGTCGTTTCGCAGGAACGCGGCCAACTCCGGCGTCACGAGGTCGGAGCCACCTGCACGGAGCGTGAACACCCAATCGCCGTGCACTCCCTCGGAGAAACGACGCACGAAGTGAATCCGCCGCGCCGCGATCTCGCGGCCCAGCCAGGCCCGCGTCGGCGCGGTAATGGCATCAGCGTGGGCGACGATCAACTCGCAATCCATCCGATTCAGTTGGCCGATCGTGGCGTCGGAGATCGGCGAGGCGTGGAGCATGGCATCGAGCTGGACATAGCCCGGCGGAGCAAACCCGGAAGTGCCATTCAGGAGTGGCCGATGGTGGGTCATCGCGTAGAACAGATAGCCGTAATCACTGTGGTTTTCATCGAACGGCAGCTCGAGGACGCCGCCGCGGAGATCAGCAACTCACAGCCACCGGTACACTGGCGGCGCCTCAGGCAGCGCGAGATACCAGCGGATCGGCGCCGCGCGAAGCTCGACGAGGAAGGCTGCCGCAATCAGCCAGGCCACCCACACCCTGCGTTTTGCCATCGCCGCGATGGCGATCGAGATCAGCATGGCCAACGCCACATAGGCCAGAACGGCCCAACGAGCGGGCACGCGCACGGCACGGAAGCCCGGGACGTGGGCGAAGAGGAACCGATGCAGCGCGGTGTGCGTACCGAGGGAGCCGATGAAGCCCAACAGGAGCCATAGCAGGCTCACGCCGACAGGGTGGGTTGCGCGTCCGGGAAGCCGCAGCCCGACCACTGCACCCACGGTTGCCAGGATGAGCGAGAGGAAGCCGGGGAACAGCCAGCGCTCAGGGTCGACGTTTGGATCGGCCAGCGCGCGATAGGCGCGGATGTGGGGGTTACTGACGAGCCAGTCGGCCGGGCGCGCCGAGTAGTCCCGTGCCTCCTCCCAGTGTCGAACCATGCCGTAGGCCTTGGATGCAGCGTGGTAGGGCCAGAGAAACGGAAAGAGAAGCAGGAGTGCGATCGAGGTCGCTACGAGGAGCGGGAGCCAGCGGTGCAGGAAATCACGACCGCCGCCCGGTGACGCTTCACCGGGTGGGGTGTGGCCCTTCGCGGTTTCCACTCTTCGCGATCGAGGGCGTCGGAGACTCGCGGCCATGCGCGACCACATGCGGGTCTCCCCGATCATCAGAATGGCCAGTGTCCCCGCGATGGCCAGGGAGCCGAAGAGCAGCCAGTGGATATTCGTCAGCCCGTTCATGAGGAAGGCCGCGCCAAAGAGTGCGGCCCGTTTTCCAGAGGGCGCCTCGACGTAGTGGAGCAGCGCCGCCAGGAGCACGGGCAGCCATCCGCCCCACACGTGCTGAATGTGGCTGAGCTGCGTGAAACGGAACGGAACAAACGCATAGAAGACCCCGGCGGCGATGCCGGCCGTCGACGACGCCGTGAGCTTGCGCCCGAGCAACCAGGCGCCGAAGCCGGAGAAGGCAAATCCTGCCAGGATGGCCACGTTGTAGGCAGCCAACGGCGTCACACCGGCGAGCCTCAGGGGGATGAGGAGGATGGCGATGCCGTATAGATTTTCGCTGAACGCCAGGGCGTACTTCGACGGATGGAAGGCGTTGGCGTCGAAGAGCGAGAGGGGAGCATGAAACGTCGCGTAATGATCCCAGTCGAGGATCCAGGCGGTGAGGAACGGGTCCCCCGGATCCGAGACGGCGCTACCGA
>WNFI01618904.1_pt1 | contig 10366 bp, 7 predicted proteins | sample 5400471 | NCBI WGS metagenome assembly WNFI01 (sample SAMN13153348, study PRJNA577476) | soil metagenome | isolation source: 100 cm saprolite on Douglas fir-dominated hillslope | place: USA:California | collected 2013-09-17 | reverse complement strand
ACGAAGTCGGCTCCGGACGAAGGCAGCGACTATAACGCCAAGATCATCAAGGAGTTCCGGGCGAACCAGGGACGCGTCGGCGGGCCTTGGGCGGGCACCACGCTGATCCTCATCCACCACATCGGCGCCAGGGCCGGGGTCGAGCGCGTTACGCCGCTGGGCTGCTCCTCCCAGGGAGACGGCCGTTTCGTGATCGTAGCGTCCAGCGGAGGATCGCCCATCCACCCAGACTGGTACTACAACCTCAAGGCCAACCCAAGGATAACCGTTGAGGTGGGTGCCCAGACGTTCACGGTCCTGGCGGACGAGCTGGCCGGCGCCGCCCGCGCCGAGCTGTGGCCGAAGCTGGTCGCGGAGTATCCCACTCTTGGTGAACACCAGGCCAGGACCACGCGGCAGTTTCCGGTGTTCATGCTGACCCGCCAGGACTGAGCTGCGGCGACTGCCAAGCCGATCGCCCAGATCTGCGCGGCAACGCGAGTGGAACCACCGCTCCCGCTCGCAGCACAGAACGGCGGATCTCGCACGTCGGTAACTATCCCTTCCGTCACAATGCGTGACCGTGATAGCCGTCACCGGGTCGTCCGTGATGCCGCGACTGCGAGGTTGCGGTGATCGCCGACCAGGACCCAGTCAGAGCGGCGAAAGTAACAGCAGTGCTCATCAAGCGTTGCCGAACCGTGCTCACGGAGCGCTGCCGGTACATCACCAAATAACGAGGCCGTCAACACCGCCGGTGCCCACGGCCCGCAAGAGCATGCGGGTGACCGTGAGCACGTTGTGGGAAGCGGCCTGGGCGGAACTTGAGCTGCCGCGGTAACTTCCATCCGCGCCTTGCTGGTCTGGTGCGTCGTTCTCGCAGGCGCCAATCCCCTAGACGACCTATTCCAAGGGGTTAGTGGTCGTAGGCGATCAGCGAGCGCATGATGGGCTGGCTGGCATGGTCGTTGTGCCAGATGGCTGCAGTCAGGGCGAGGATGCGCTGCAAGATACGGGCGATTACGCCGGGCGTGGTGTGCCCGCCGTGGCGTTCCAGGTCAAGTTGCCCCTTGAACGTGTCGTTGACCGACTCGATGATCTGGCGCAGCGGCTTGAAGAACTGCCTGCCGGGCCGCTCGGGCTCGCCCTTGCGGGCGGGGCGGAGCAAGACGAGCCCGGCTGCGGCGAGGGCGGCTTCGAAGTCGTGCCCGTAGTAGTTCTTGTCGGCGATGATGACCTGCCCGGCCCGCCTGGCGGTCAGCGCGGGATCGTCGAGGATGGACAGCAGAGTCTCACGCTCGTCGGCTGTGGCGCTTGTGAGCGCGAAACTGACGGGCAGGCCGTGAAGCGTGCACAGCAGGTGCAGCCGCAGCCCCCAGAAATAGCGGGAATGGGAGGCGCAGTAGCCGTATCCAGCGCATCCGGCCAGGTCCGAGCGGCGTACAGTCTCCTTCGACCGGCCGCACTCGACCGGGGTGGAATCCACCAGCCACACGTCGTCGCCCCACAGGCTCGTGTCGCAGGCAAGCATGCGGATCAGCCAGCACATGGTGGCGGCCAGCTTGCGTACCCGCTTGTTGTACCCGGACTGGCCGGGCAGGTAGGGAAACAGATGCCGAAGTTGGCCGCGGGCATACCGCAGCCACCGCGCCTCGGAGACGAACCCGAGCAGGGCCTGCATCACCGCGAGGGTGACCAGCTCGGCGTCGGAGATCCGCGGGAATATCCCGATCGCCGGCCGCCATGGCGCCCATTCCGGACAGGTTTTCAGCAGGTCATCGGTACGGACGTAGAGTGCGGTGGCGAGGGTGTCCAGGTCGGCGTCCACAACGGCCTCCCAGGTCGGCGTCGGGGTAGGTGAGGGTCGGCTCGCGGGTAGCTCGGCTTACCGGGCTGCGCCGGCAATCCCGCCAGCGGTAAGAGCGCGGTCGCTGGCGAGATCCGCTCCCGGTATGGGCGCTTGATCGCCCTTGCCGGGCTTTCCGGCTGTCGGTCGTGCGGGACACCACCCTGTGAGCTGCGCGCTCTGGTGTCCCCGCCCATGTCAGCGACGTGACTATGCAAACCTCAGTCCGCCCGCGGGCCTCACTCAATCGGCTGCCTGGCGATCAGCGGCGGCTCGCGGCCGGCCAGCAGCCAGCCGCCCACCGCGGCGACCAGCGGCAGCCCGACCAGCAGGATCAGCACGTCGGTCAGCAGCACGTCGCCGAACATGGCGGACAGGCTGCTGTGCGCCCAGGCCAGCCCGGCGACCACCGCGCCCGCCATGCCGAGGACCGCGCCGAGCAGGCCGAGCGCGGCGGCGGTCGCCGCGGTGATCATCCGCCGCGTCGTGGTGCTGGCGCCGGTCGCGGTGAGCGTGCGCTGGTCCCGCGCGGTCTCGCTGCGGATCAGGCCGACGGACATGGCCAGCACGCTGAGCGCGATCACGATGCCCAGCGCGGTGGCCCCGTCGCCGAACTCGCCGAGACTCGGGTTACCGGACTCGGTCTGGACCGTCACCCGGTAGGCGAGCGCGAGTTGCCGCGCGGCGCTGATCTGCGTGGCGGTGAGCGGGGCCGGTGCCTGGATCAGCCACCCCTGCAGCTGGGTCTGCAGGTGGTACTTGCTCACCGCGTACTCGGTGATCACCGTGTTCGGCGCGGAGGTGCCGCTGGGCAGGCTGCTGACCGTCTGTATCGCGGGGTCGGCCAGGCAGTCGTTGCTCAGCGTGCAGGAAGGACTGCCGCCACCACCGGGAACGCCTCCGCCCGGACCTTGGTAGCCGGGGTTGCTCCAGATCATCTCCATGTGCGGCAGGCCTGCCAGCCCTGGCCGCATGGTGAGGATGTCGGTGCCGGGAGCGATCTGGCTGGCCTTGATCCCGTACGTGGCGAGCAGCTGCGGGGTGGCCACGTCCACGGAGCCGGAGAAATTGCTGTGGGCCTGCGCACCCACCTGGAAAAGCGTGGCGCCTGCGAATTCCAGTGGCACCGCGGACTGCGCGTGCAGGCTGGCGGCGAGATTGTTCACCTGCCCGCTCAGCCTGGTGAGCTGGGTGTTGCTGAGCGGCGCCTGCTCGCCTGGGCCCAGCTGGCTCTGCGCGTAGATGACCAGCTGGCTGCTGCTCAGGTTGGAGCCGATCCAGTCGAGCGGATTGTCGAACCGGACGCTAGCGACGAGGCTGATCCCCATGGCTAGGAACACGGCGAACGTGGTCGCCGCCAGCGCGGCACCGGACCGGGCCCGGTAGCGGACCAGGTCGCGCAGCGCGATCCGGATCGCGACCGGCAGCCGCGGTCGCGCCCCGGCTGCCAGCACGCTGATGGCCAGCGGGGCGAGCAGGATGATCCCGACGATCACGGCGACCAGGCCGCCCAGCAGGAGCAGCGCGTGCCCCCGGTTGCCGAACACCCCGGTCAGGCCGCCGGCGTACGCCAGGCACGCGAGGCCGCCCGCGAACACGATGACGCCGGGCAGGGCGGAGCGGTGCACCGCTTTCGGCGGCGCGGGGCGGCCGGACAGCGCGGTCACTACCGGCACCGCGGCCATCGTCTTAGCCGGGCGGCGGGACGCCAGCACCGACGTCGCGATCGCGAACAGGACCCCGATGGCGAACGCCCACCACGGCAGGTTCGCCGCGTCGACCACGTGGCCGGTCGCCTGCTGCAGCGCCGGCACGTAAGCGAACCAGGCGGCGAAGCCCAGCACCGCCCCGGCCAGCGCGGCGGTCACGCCGACAACCAGGCCGTTGACGATCATGACCAGGCGGAGGTTGCGTTCGGTCGCGCCGATCGCGCTGAGCATGCCGAGGGCACGGAGCCTGCGCTGGGCCATCACCGAGAAACTGGCTACCGACACCAGGCCGATGAACGCCAGGCCGAGTACCTCCACCACCAGGACGCCCGTCGCCGGCGAGAGTCCGCTCATGTGTTCAGTGGGACCGGATAGAGCCGCTGCCGGGACACCGGGCAGCGTCCCGGTGCCGTTGCTGATCGCCTGCTGGACGGCGGGGGAGCCGAGCAGCATGATCACCTGGCTGGGGTGCGTGACCTGGCCGGGGGCGGCCAGCGCGAACTCGTCCGCCAGGTTGCTCGGGTCTTGCACGATGCCGGTCACCCGCCAGGTGGTGCCGGCGGCCTGCCAGGTGCCGCCCACGTGCGTGCCGTACAGGCTCGCGACCTGGCTGGTCAGCGCGACCTGACCGGGCCCGGCCGGGTAGGTGCCGCTGACCAGGCTGAGCAGCGGAGAGTTGTAGTGCCCGCGCGGATTCTCGGCACGCAGCTGCACAGGCTGGGTGGTGCCAGTAGCGATGTCCTGATTCTCAATGACGTCTGCTGGACCCCAGCGGTCCTGGACGGTGGCGATGTCGGCGGCCAGGTGCGGGTCGGTGCCGGGCAGCGTGACCAGCGCGGCAGCGGTGCCGAACGTGGCATAGTTGGGCGGCAGCTGGATGTTCGTGACGACGCTGGTGCCCCAGATCGTCGCCGCGACCGCCACGGTGAGCAGGCCGAGCACGAGCAGCTGCTGGCGCCATTCGCGGCGGAACAGCCGCCAGCCCCAGCGGACCACCGCCCGGCGGGCGACGATGCGGTCGGCCCAGGCGGCCAGCTGCGCGTCGTGGGTCACCACCACCGCGGCCACGCCCCGCTGGCATGCCTCGTGCAGCAGCCGCATCACCTCACCGGCGTTCACCGAGTCCAGGGCGCCGGACGGCTCGTCGGCCAGCAGCAGGCGGCGGTCCCCCACCACAGCGCGGGCGATGGCGACCCGCTGCCGCTCGCCGCCGGACAGCTGATCGGGGAACCGGCCGGCCCGGTCAGCCACGCCCAGCGCGTCCAGCGCGGCCAGCCCGGCCGCGCGCGCCTTCGGCACCGCGACGCCGTCCAGTTCCAGCGGCAAGGCGGCGTTCTCGGCGGCGGTCAGCCCGGGCAGCAGATTGAAATCCTGGAACACGTACCCGATCACCCGGCGCCGCAGCCGGGCCCTGCGGCCCCGCGGCATCCCCGCCAGCGCCATGCCGCAGACCACCACGTCCCCGCTGGTGGGTTCCTCCAGGCTCCCGGCGATGGTCAGCAGCGTGGACTTGCCCGACCCGCTGGGCCCCATCACCGCCACCATCTCCCCGGCCTGCACCGACAGGTCCACCCCGCCAAGCGCGTGCACCCTGGCCGGCTCCTGACCGTAGGTCTTGGACACGCCGCGCAGCTGCAGCACGCTCATCGCCGCGCTCCCGCCGTCCCCGCCCAGTCCCGGCCGGCTCACCGCCGTGCCCCCAGCCGGCGAAGCTGCGGAACCGCAGCGGGGACGGGGGCGGGCCGGGAAGGCTCGGCAGCGGCCCGTTTGAGCCGCGTATCGGCGGCATCCAGCCACCGGGTCACCGCGTCCAGCCGGAACAACTCGGCATCCACCACCAGCGCCAGGCCCAGATCATCCCGGGCCTCGCCCTCTTTCAGCCTCGTCCACTGCTGCATCAGCTCGACCAGGTACAGGCGGTGCGCCCCGATCACCTCATGCGCGTCGGTACCGGGCACCCGGGCGGCCACCAGCACCTTCATCACCAGCTCGTCGCGGGGCGGGGAGGTCAGGTCCGGCGGCGTGCGCAGCCAGGCGGCCAGCGCCTCCTCACCGCGGGGCGTGATCCGGAACCGCTTCTGCGGTCCGTCTTGCCCGGTACCGTCGGATTCAGCCAGCCCGTCACGTTCCAGCCGGCCCAGGGTCTTGTACACCTGACCCACGTTCAGCGGCCACACCTCACCGGTCCCGGCCTCGAATTCCTCCCGCAGCTGCAGCCCGTACTTGGGTCCTTCGGCCAGCAGCGCCAGGAGGACGTGCGGGACACTCATGACACCACCATGCCAAGCATCATGCCGAGCACAATACTCGGCATACCCCGCCTCGGGCAAGGCAGACTGCGCACAGCCGGATGCGCGCACCGAGCCGCCGACTGCCACCGCGAGCGCTCCGGAGCGCTCTTCAGCAGGTCATTCCCGGCTCGACGTTGGGTTCAACGCCGATCCCGGGCGCCTATCGGCACGAACGGGGGGCGCAAACGCTGGATCGGACCCTTGGAATAGGTCGTCTAGTGAGCGGGCGCCGGGTCAGGATTCAGCGAAGCTGATCGCGCAGCGACGCCGGAGGCGATCTTGACGCGGTGGCCGTGAGCGGGACAATCGGAGCCGAGAATGACGGCGCGTGCGCGCATCCGGTCTGCGTGCCGTGTGAGCTACCTTGATCTGCTTGCCTGCGCATGTGGCCCGGCGTGCGACGGGCGGGCCGCCCAACGGCAGAGCCCGGCGCAGACGCCGGGCCAGCGGCGCCGCAGGCGCCGCCTTGATTCCATATACAGGTGAGTTCGGCAACGCAAAGAACTTAAATCGGTAACCGCCGCGGTGACTGCCAGTACGTTTACTCGCGGACGTTGCTTCACTATGGCGCACAGAAGAACCGCCTATGCGCGACATGACCTGATTCCGGTGATGACTGGCCAGCGGCGCCGAACGGCGGATAGCGGACGCTGCCCGCGGTCACAGTCGGCTTCAGCGAATCTGGTTACGGGGTGCTACGGCCGTGCGATGGCGCGGCGGTGGCATCCGGGGCGATGATGAGCTTATGCCCGACCAGCCCGGGGCGGAGCGCGATGTGATCTGGTCGGGCCGGGAGCGGCTGCCGCGCCGGCCGCCCGGCCCGCGGCTGCTCACGCTGCTGGCCCTGGTGGTGGCCGTGGTGGCCATGGTGGCCGTGGTGGCCGTGCATGCCGTGCCCAGGCGGGGCGGGGCACCTGGACCGGGTGGGCCCCGTGGGCCCGTTCAGGTCACCGACGCGGGGCTTCCGCTGCTGGGGGTGCGGGCGGGCTGGGAGCTGTTCGGCCTCGGGCCCGGCGAGGTGGTCCGGATCCAGCTTGCCAGGGCGCGGATCACCCGGACCGCGTTCCCGGGGCTGCAAAGCAGCGGGCCGGTGACGCTGCTCGCCGGGCCGCACCAGGTGATCGTCCGGCCGCTGGACTACGTGCCGGGTTACCTGGTGCCGGATGGCCAGACCGCGCGGCCGCTGCGCGGCGCGCTGAGCTCGGGCGGGGTTGTCCTAAGGCCCGCGCCCGGGCGAGTTCTGGATGGAGTCCGGCGACGGCGCGCACATGTCGATGCTGCTGGTCGGCCCCGAGGGAAACCGCCTCGGTCCGGCAGTGCTAACCCCGATGCTCAGCGGCTGGCCGTTCCCGGACGGCCGGGGGCACCTGATGGTGCAACGGCGCGCCGGGGTTTACGACGAGGGCCCGGGCTGGCGCCGCTACCTGGTCATCAACCCGGCCAGCCGGTCGCGGCACCTGCTCGCAGGCCAGGCGCCCGCGTCGCGGTTGGTCGCGTCTGGTCGCCGGACGGCCGGTGGCTGTTCGCGGTGAGCCCGGACGGCAGGCTGCTCGCCATCAACCCGGTCACCCAGGCCGTGCAGGGGCTCGGGGTGACCCTCCCGCCACTCAGCGCACTCGCGGTCCGGGCATAAGGCCCGGGCGCACGCCGGACGGCCCGCCGGCAGGCCTGCATGCGGCTTACTGGCGCCTGGTGCCAGTGGTCGCGCCGTGTCGTCCGCCGTCTCATCGCCGAGCCAGTCCTCCACCGCCTCGCGAGACCCCGCCCGGATCGAGCAGCACCACCGTCAAAGCCGATCAGGCCCGGAACCTGACACCGCTAACCGCCGCCCAGAACACCCATTCTGGCGCGCCTGGACGGACTGCGCTGGCAACCCAGCTGCCGCGCAGATCGGCGGATATCGCATGTCACGCGCCCGTCGAGCTGTCACCGTCTGTGACCAGGGCTCCTGACATGGAGCAAAAGATCATGCAGTGCTGTGGTGTTCTTTGACCTCGTATTGCAGGGTGAGCCTGGTGCCGGGGTAGCGGGCTTTGGCGGTGTTGAGCTGCTCGCAGAGCGCGGCCAGGGCACGTGTGCGGCGGGGCGCGCTGAGCGGGTCGAGCCGGACGTGCAGGACGCCGCCTGCGGGGGTGATGTCGCCGCTGGTGGCCAGGGCTTCGCGGATGAGGGCGTACGCTTCGTCGCCGGCGCGGGCGTAGTGGCCGTGCAGGGCGCGGGCCAGGATGGTCTCGGTGTTGCAGGCGGCCATCCGGATGGCGTGGGTGATCAGCTTGGTCTCGGTGTCCAGCTTCACCATGGCGGGGTTGTGCTGGGAGAGCGGGATTTTCGCGGGGACGGTCCTGGCGGCGGCCTGGGCGGCTTCGAGTTCGCGGCGGGCGGCCTGGACGGGCGCGTCCAGCCGGGCGAGCATCTTGTTGGTGATGACGGTCGCCTGGCCGGGGGCGGGGCTGCGCAGGGCGGCGAGTTTCTGCTCACGGGCGGCCCCGGCGCGGGCGAGGGCTTTCTTCGCGGTCTTGACGGTGGCGGCGGCGGTTTTCTTCGCCGGGTTCGGGACCATGCGGTCCGGGTCGTCGGGGGTGGTGGCGTAGGAGTCCAGGGCGTCGAGGGCGAAGTGGGCGCGGCCGTAGCGGAAGTAGTTCTCCTCCCGCCACCGTGAGGTCATCCGGTAGATCACCCCGGCGGCGGGCAGGTCGTCCGGGGATCGGGTGGTGAGGATATCTACCTGGTGGTCGCCGCCGCGGCCGGGCTTGCGGCGGGTGACCTGCCGCAGGCTCAGCACGCGCCCTTTATGCCTGCCTTCGCTGATGGCCAGGTCCACGGCCGACTCGGCGAGGTCGTAGTCGTGGCCGCGGCCGTCGTCGCCGGTCCAGATGGCCGTCTTGAACGCGCCGGCGGTCAGCGCGGGAGCGTCTTTGCCGGCCTCGTTCTTGCGGTAGGTCAGCAGGTGGAAGCGGGCGTCGATGATGTCGGCGAACAGCTCCGGGGACCAGCCGCCCCGGTCAAAGCACAACGTCACCTCCGCCTCGCCGGCCAGGTCACGTAGTTCCGGCAGCAGGTCACGGATCTGGCTGGCCAGCGAGGATGACGGCTGCCCCATCACGACTAGCAGCGGGTCCCCGGCGCTGCCGGTGACCCAGGTTTCCTCCGTGCCCGGGCCGGGGAACTTCAGCCTGGCCACGTGCATCTTCTGCACGTCGCGTTTGCCGAAATACACCCGGGTGTGCCCGTCGGTGTAGCAGAACCCGAGCGTGTCCGGGCGGGCGGCGGCGTGGTGGCGGGCCAGCGCCATCTGCAGCTCCGCGGCCCCGCCGGCTCCGGCGAGCTCGCCCAGCTTGCGGCGGATCGTCTTGACCTCCGGCGCCCGGTCCAGCCCCAGCACCCGGCCCAGGGCGGCCGGGGAGATGCGGGTGGCGCCCTCGGCCCGCGGCTCGCGCAGCAGCGCCAGGAACACCAGCAGGATCAGCATGGCCTGCAGCCCGTAAAACCCGTTCCGCATACGCCCGTACACCGCCCGGGCGCACGTCAGCAGCCCGGCCTGCTCCAGTGCCGGCATGGCCAGCAACAGGCCCGCCAGCGGGTACCGCGCGCCCGGCGTGAACACCGGTGCGGCGCCCTCACCCAGCAGCCCGAACCGGGCCAGCGCCCGCTCGGCGTCCCGGGACACCGGATCCGGCAGCACCGCCAGCTCCTGCCCGCCCGCGGCATCGGCCTGTTCCTCCTCCCGAACCGGCTCACCGGCGCCGGGCCCCTCACCGCCGGGTTCTTCACCGCCGGGTTCTTCACCGCCGGGTTCTTCGCTGGCGGACCTGCCCGCTGCCCGGCCGGTGTCCTGGCGGGCCGGGATGCGTCCCAGTGCCTTGCGGACAGTCCCGGTCGACACCCCGCACTGAGCGGCGGCCGCCTCCAGACCCAGCCCCCGGGCGTCCAGCTCCCGGATCTTCCCCGCCAGCTCCGGCGTCAGCTTCCACGGCCCCCGCGGGCCCTTACGCTCGCCGATCAGCCCGGCAACCCCGCCCGCGGCCAGCGCCTTGTCCCACCGCCACACCGTCACCGGGTACACCCCGAACGCGGCAGCGACCTCCTTCTGCGGAGCAGCGTTCAGCTGCACCAGCTGCACCGCCGCCAGCCGCCGCCCCGCCTCATCCCCGCCGTCCCAGCAGAACGTGACCAGCCCGTGCACCCACACCACGCCGCCGCCATCCGCGCTGGTCACCACGCCCACGCCCGGGGCGATCTCGGTCGCGCCGGCGGGCAGCAACGGCAGCGGCGCCTGGGTCAGCATCACCGTCATCATCCCACCTCGCTCACGTCTCCTGACACTGCATTTATTTTTTCAAATTCATGCTGTGAAGACACGCAGCGACACGCCGGAAAACGCCAGAAAGAACCAGGTCAGCAGCCCCGTAACAGCCCGTCAGCGCATCGCTATGTCAGGAGCCCGTGTGTCCAGAAAGGAGAGTGGTGGTGACGTAGAAGGTCGCCAGCACGAACCGTGCTGTGCCAGTGATGGAGGTTTGGCCCTCCGGGCTCGCCGTGCA
>WNFI01434130.1_pt1 | contig 10367 bp, 10 predicted proteins | sample 5400471 | NCBI WGS metagenome assembly WNFI01 (sample SAMN13153348, study PRJNA577476) | soil metagenome | isolation source: 100 cm saprolite on Douglas fir-dominated hillslope | place: USA:California | collected 2013-09-17 | reverse complement strand
AAGCGTGGCGTACCGCGCGCTCATCGCACGAAAATCCCGCGCGGGCGCACGAACATCAGCGCGATGAAAAACGCGAAGGCGAGCACATAGGCGAGCTCGGTGTTGGTGTAATAACCGACGATCGAGATGATCTGGCTGATGATGAAGGCGGCGACGAAGCCGCCGATCATGTCGCCCAGCCCGCCGAGCACGCAGATCATGAAAATGAGCGGGCCGAACGTGTTGCCGATGAACGGATGAACGTCGTACTGCAACGACAGCAGGCAGGACGCCAATCCCGCGAGCGCCCCGCCGATCGCCGAGGTCACAAGATAAATGCGCCGCTGGTCGACGCCCATCAAGCCGACGATGTCGCGGTCTTGCGCGATGGCGCGGATCGCAGTCCCGATGAAGGTGCGCTTGAGGAAGAAATAGAGCGCGATCGCGCCGATGAGGGCTATGGCGAAGGCCAGCAGGCGTGCGGTGCTGATATAGATCTCGCCGAGCTCGATGATCGGCAGGCGAATGCCGAGGTTGCGGAAGTCGGTACCGAACAGCAGCGTGGCGAAACTCTGCAGAAAGAACAGCAGGCCGCCGGTGGCAAGAAGCTGATTGATCGGCGCCGAGCCGAGAATCGGCGCGATGATCAGAACATGGACGAGAACGCCGAGCGCGGCCACGCCGACGATGGTCACGGCGCACGCCAAGAACAGCGGCCAGCCGAACCCGGCGTAGAGCCAATAGACGACATACATGCCGCACATGACGAGATCGGCATAGGCGATCCACACCACGTCGATCACGCCGAAGATCAGGTTGAGGCCAAGCGCCAATAGCGCCAGCACGCCGCCCAGCAGAATGCCGTTGATGATCGCTTCGAGGAGATAGATGTCCATCGCCGCTACAATCCCAAATACGCTTTGCGGATGAACTCGTGACCCTTGAGATCGCTCGACGTTCCCGCAAGCTTGATGCTGCCCACCTCCAGCAGGTAGGCGCGGTCGACCACGTCGAGCACCTGCTGCACGTTCTGCTCGACGATCAGCACGGTCAGGCCCTCTGAGCGAATCCGGCGAACCAGATCGAACACCTGCGCGACCACGAGCGGCGCAAGCCCGGCGGAAGGCTCGTCCATGAGCAGCAGTTTCGGCCGCGACATCAGGGCGCGGCCGATGGCGCACATCTGCTGCTCGCCGCCCGAGAGCGTCCCGGCGAGCTGATGCCGCCGGGCTTTCAATCGGGGAAACAGAGCGTAAACCCGGTCGAGCTGCTCGGCGAAGCGCGCCCGCGCCTGCGGGATGAAGGCGCCGATACGCAGATTGTCCTCGACGCTAAGCCTTGGAAACAGCCGCCGGTTCTCGGGCACATGCGCTATGCCCAGCTCGATCACGCGATGCGCCGGAAGGCCGCCGACGGAACGGCCTTCGAGCGTCATCGCGCCGCCGCGCAGCGGCACCAGGCCGGAAATCACGCGCATCAACGTGGTCTTACCGGCGCCGTTCGGGCCGATGACGCCCACCGCCTCGCCTTGCGACACGTCCAGCGATACGTCGAACAGAGCCTGGAAGGAGCCGTAGCCGGCCGAGACCGCGGCAAGGGACAACATTGCGCTCACGAGCGGCCCTTGCCGAGATAGACCTCGGTGACACGAGGATCGACCGCCGCCAGCGCCGGCGCGCCCTCGAATATCTTTTCGCCATGGTCGAGCACGACGACGCGGTCGACGATGCGCATCAGCACGCCCATGATGTGCTCGACCCAGACGATCGTCACCCCCATGCGGCTGCGAATGCTTTCGAGCAGATCCGCGGCGCGTTCCATCTCGGTCGAGTCGAGGCCGCCGAGGGACTCATCGGCGAGCAGCAGCCGGGGCTTGGTGGCGAGCGCGCGGGCGAGTTCGAGTTTTTTCAGCGCCGCGGCGCCGAGCCCGCTGGTTGTTGCCGCAGCGTCGGTCGGCAGCCCGACGAGGCCGAGCGCCTCCACAGCGCGGTCATGCGCTTGCGCACGCGTGATGCCGGAAGCCTCGCCATAATGGGCGGCAATCGTCACGTTCTCCAACAGCGAAAGCTTGCGAAACGGCCGCGGGATTTGGAAGGTGCGGGCAACGCCGCGCCGGCAGATGGTGTGAGCGGGTAGGCTTGTTATGTCCTCGCCGTCGAAGCGGATCGATCCGGTCGTCGGGCGGAGCGTGCCGGCGATCAGATTGAACGTCGTGCTTTTGCCCGAGCCGTTCGGACCGATCAGGCCAAGAATCTCACCTTGGCGGACTTCAAAGGAGACCTGGTTGACGGCCAGGAAGCCTCCGAAGCGCTTGGACAGCCCCTCGACTGCGAGCATCGTCAGCGCATGGCATAGACCGAAGAAGCCGGCAGCGGCAGAACGGGCTCCTGAGTCTTGATGTTGTTCGGCCAGACGACCGAAATGTGCTCGCCGGCATTCTGCATCACGACCGGCGTCGAGCGCTCGTTCTGTCCGGCAAGCGGCGTTCCGGGCCGGTAGAATTTCACGCCGTAGCCCTGGATGGTGCCGCCGGGGGGAATGTCGACGTCGAGCGCGGCCTTGCGCACCGCCTCGGCGTCGAAGCCGCCGTACTTCTCCTTGGCGACCGGCAGCACATTATTGAGCAGGACCCAGGGCTGGTTGAAGCCCATCGAGCAGTGCGGCGGCACATCGTTGGCACCGGTCTTGGCCTTGTAGCGCTCGACCATGGTCTTGGTGAGATCGCCAATTCCCGGCGCCAGCGAAGCGGGATTGAGCAATTGCGCCGGGACCGGATCGATGTTGCAGAAATTGTCGATGTCCGCGCCGAAGGTCGCCCGCAGCTTGTCGAGCTGGCTGTAACCGGCGCCGTTGCCGACCAGCATCTTGAACCGCAATCCGCTCTCGCGCGCCTGGCGCAGGAACAGCGTGATGTCGGGATTATAACCGACCTGGGAAACGACGTCCGCGCCGGCCCGCTTGAGCTTGGTGACCAGCGAGGAGAGATCGGGCGCGGTGGCCGAATAGCCTTCCACCATCACGATCTGCAGACCTTTCTCCTTGCCGAACCGCTCGCTGGCGTCGGCGACGCCGACGCCATAGGGCCCATCCTCGTGGATAATCGCGACCTTGACGTTGCCCGGCTCGGTGCCGAGCTTGGCCTTGGCGTTGTCGGCGATAAAGGAGGCGAATGCCTGGCCGTACTGGTCGGAATGGATCTGGCCGCGGAAGACGTATTGCAGATTCTTGTCCTTGAACACCGCGGTCGCGATCGCCGTCGTGATCCAGAGGATCTTCTTCTGCGCCTCCACCTTGGCGGCGAGCGGCACGGCGTGTCATTGACGAGATCGATCGCGATCTGAGCGCCCACCGAGCAGGCAACCGAGCCGCCGGCGGCGAATGGGCCGGACAGGTCGTAGACCACGCCGATCCGAATGGTCTCCGCCTCGGCGCTGGCAAAACGCCCGGAAAGGCTCATTGCGGCAACTGTCGCGGCAGATGTCTTGAGCAGCGAGCGTCGCGAGGTCGTCATGATATTCCTCCCTGACTTTTCCGCTTGTGCGGTCGATATTTTTGCTTGGCTCGCAGTATTTGGAGAACCGGTTAGAAAGTCAACGTCGCCGTGATATCGTTGCCATATTGCAGCGAGCGTGATCGCTGCGGATAATCAATCCGGTCGTCATGTGACGAGGAAGCGGCCCCCAGAGGCTGCATCGATTGGAGGCAAACGCGTGCCGAATTCAGAGGCGTTCGACTTCATCATCGTGGGCGCCGGCAGCGCCGGCTGCGTCCTGGCCGATCGGTTGACGGCGTCGGGCCGGCATCGCGTGCTGCTGCTGGAGGCGGGCCCCGGCAACCTGCATCCGTGGCTGCATATTCCGCTCGGCTTCGGCAAGCTGTTCAGCGATCGCCGGTTCAACTGGTGCTACGAGACCATCCCGCAGCCCGAATGCCACAACCGCGAGGTCATCGCGCCGCGCGGCAAGGTTCTCGGCGGCTCAAGCTCGATCAACGGCCTGATCTATATCCGCGGCCAGGCGGACGACTTCAACTTTTGGCGGCAGCTCGGCAATGCCGGCTGGAGCTTTGACGACGTGCTGCCCTATTTCCGCAAGGCGGAAAACAACGAGCGCGGCGCCGACGAATTCCACGGTGCCGGTGGGCCGCTCGGGGTCTCGGACCTGCGCGACCGGCATCCGCTCGCCGTGGCCTATGTCGAGGCGGCGGTGCAATGCGGCTACCCGCGCAACGACGATTTCAACGGCGCGGCGCAGGAAGGCGCCGGCTACTACCAGACCACCATGCGCAACGGCGTGCGCTCCTCGGCCGCGCACGGCTATCTCAAGGCGGCGCGGCGGCGCGGCAATCTCAAGGTGGTTCCGCAGGCGCTCGCCACGCGCATTGTCTTCGACGGCCGGCGCGCAACCGGTGTGGAATATCTTGCCGGCGACGACAAACGCAGCGCCCGCGCCGATGTCGAGGTGATCGTCGCGTCGGGCGCGTTCAATTCGCCGCAACTGCTGCAGCTTTCTGGGGTCGGGCCGGCATCGCTCCTTAAGTCGCACGGAATTCCGGTGGTCGCCGATGCTCCGGGCGTCGGCAACGATCTCAACGACCATTTTTCCGGCCGCACCATCTTGCGCTGCAAAGAACCGATCACGCTCAACGATGCGGTGCGCACGTGGGGCGGCAAGCTCGCGCACGGCTTGCACTACATCCTCACGCGTCGCGGCTATCTCGCCATCCCGGCGGTCTCCGCCGCATGTTTCCTGCGCGCACTGCCGTCATCGGGAACGCCCGACTCGCAATGCTCGATTTCGCTGTTCTCGGCCGGCACCATCGGCGCTGAACTGTCTCCATTCCCGGGTGTGACCGGCAATTGCGTGTTGCTGCGGCCGGAGAGCCGCGGCTATGTGAAAATCAAATCCGCCGATCCGCGCGAAGCGCCGGCCATTCACCCGAACTACCTGGCGACAGCGAAGGACCGCGAGACCATCGTCGCGGGCGTCAACGCCATGCGGCGCATCTTCGCGGCGCCCGCCATGGCGCGCTACATCGCCGAGGAGATCGAGCCGGGCAAGCAATGCGACAACGACGACGAATTGCTCGATTTCATCCGCCACCGCGGCTCCACCACCTATCATCCCGTCGGCAGCTGCCGCATGGGGCAGGACCCCAAGGCCGTGGTCGACGAGCGGCTGCGCGTGCGCGGTTTTACGCGGCTGCGCGTGGTCGATGCTTCGATCATGCCGGCGGTGGTTTCCGGCAACACCAACGCCGCCACGGTCATGATCGGCGAGAAGGGTGCCGACATGATCCTCGACGAGGTGAAGGCCGGACTATCGGCCGCCGCCGTTGTTCATGCGGCCTGATGACACCGACCGTTCCGGTCCTTGGCGAGCAGGTCCTTGGTGAGCAGGTCCTTGGTGAGCAGGTCCGTGGCGAGCTGCTCAAGTTCTCAGCTCGGCGAAGCGAACTGCAGCTCTGCTCCTTTTTGCTTGCCCCAGCCTGTCTTATGATCCCACGCGCCGCCCCGCCGGGGCGCCGCATTTATTTTCAACCGTGGGAGATCAATCGTGCGTACCGCGATACCGTTGACGTTGCTGGCCACCACCCTGGCCTGCTCGCTCTCTGTCATGCCCGCGCAAGCCCAGTCGATCCGCACCTTCGTCTCGACCGCGGGCAGCGACAGCAATCCGTGCAGCCTCACGCAGCCCTGCCGGCATTTCTCGGCCGCGGTGGCCGCGACCGCTGCGGGCGGCGAGGTCGATGCGCTCGACGCGGGCGCCTACGGCTCGTTCACCATCAGCCAGGCCATCACCATCGAGGGCCAAGGCTGGTCCTACGTGGCACCACCAAACAACGGGAATGCAATCACCATAAACGGCGGCAGCGGTAACGTCACTATACGCGGCGTGTCGCTCAATGGGGTCGGCGCCACCGGCGGCACCAACGGTATTGTGTTCAACTCGGACGGCAACCTCACCGTCACAGACTGTGTGGTGCAGAATTTCGTCTGGTCCGGCTCTGGCTTTACCACCGGCAACGGCATCCTTATGCGGCCGACAGCTAATGTCAAAATTGCAATCACGAACACGATCATCGCGAACAATTTCGGCGGCATCACTTTTCTTCCATCAAACGGCAGTTCGCCTAATGCGAGCCTCATAATTGATCATGTCATCGCGACCAATAATTCTACTTTCGGAATATATTTCGACCTTGCTATCAGCCCGGGAACCGGAACAGCGGACGTTGCTATTTCAAACAGTATCGCTAGCAACAACAACGCTGATGGAATTGTTGCCGGCGGCGGGCAGGCGCTTACCATCTCTATCGATAACTCTACTATGAACGGCAACTCCCTAGAGGGCATCTCTGCGAATGCGCCGGCCTCAATTCTCCTTAGCCGTTCCGTGATTCAAGGTAATGGCACCGGCATACATAACGGCACGTCTAATACGTTCTACACCTATGGAAACAACCTGATCGATTTGAACGGCAACAATTTTTCCGGCAGTGCGCTAAATACATCGGTGACATTGCGGTGACGGGCACCAAAACGGGCAACTGTCGACCAACGGCCATGTCGGCATCCGCCTTGCCTGCCGTTCTTGCCTGCCCCGAGCCACGTCTGATCGCCGTTTCACGACTTATCCATCGCATTATCAGCAACAAGCTCGGCGCCGTTAATATAACTCGCCGCGTCCGAGACGGCGAAGACGATGAGATTGGCGATTTCCTCGGGCGTGCCCCAGCGCGTATCGCGCATGCCCTGATTGCTCGACCACTGCGCGCGCTCGCGCGCGGCGTCTTCGGGGCTGAGCTGGCGCTTGGCCATTTCGCGTTCCCATTTGGCAAAACGCTCCGGCGTATTGATGAAGCCCGGGATCACGCAATTGACGCGGATGTTGTGCGGCGCCAGCTCGTTGGCGAGCACTTTTGAAAAACGGATCTCGGCCGATTTCGCCGGTGCGCGATCATCAGCGGCACGATGCGCTGACAGATGCGGAATTGCGCGAAGAAATTGATCGCCATGCCGTCGATGAGCTCCGCGTCGGTCACTTCGAGAAACGGCTTGTAGGTGCCGGTGCCGGCATTGTTGACCAGGATGTCAAGGCGGCCGAGTTTTTCGCCGATGACCCGCGGAATTTTTTCGATCTGCTCGACTTTGGTCACGTCCAGCGAATGCGTCTCGATTTTCGCTTGCGTGGTCGCCATGATGTCGCGCGCCGCTTCGGCAAGCGCCGTTTCCCGCCGGGCGCAGATAAGAACTTTCACGCCCTCGCGCGCCAGCGCGCGAGCGGTCTCCAGGCCTATGCCTTTGCTGCCGCCGGTGACGAGCGCCGTCTTGCCTGCAAGCCCGAGTTCCATCGCCCTGGCTCCTTTTTAAAAAATCGCACGCGACCGAAACGGCGATCAGGCCGCAGATGCCGAAGCAAGATGTTGGGAGAAATCCCACGCCCGACAGGGCGCTTTGCGGACCATCAAGCCAAGGCTATAGTAGCTGGCAATAATCCGAGAGAACACCGTTACGGGAAGACACGCCTAGGGAGGAAATCCAAATGGCAATCACTCGTCGTCAAGCGCTGGCGTCCGCCGGCGCCGTCGCTCTTGCAGGCGGCTTGGCCAAGCCGGCGATCGCCGCGAAAGAGCCCATACAGGTCGGCTATCTGCCGGCGCTCACCGGTCCCTCGTCGTCCACCGGGATCGGGATCAATCGCGGACTCCAGTTCGCGGTGAAAGAGATCAACGATGCCGGCGGCATCGACGGACGGCAGGTCGAGTTGATCACGCGCGACACCCAAAGCGATCCAACCAAGGCCGTCAACGGCGCCGCCGAGCTCACGCGCGGGCAGAAGGTCAGCGTCGTGTTCGGCCCGGTCAATTCCGGCGAGTCGCTCGCGGTGGTGCCGCTGCTCGCCCGCACCAACACGCCGCAAGTCCATCCGTGCTGGGTCGACAGCCTGGCCGACCCGCAGAAATATCCGATGTGCTTCCGCAATGGGCCTACCAACCAGCAGATCGGCAGCGCCGCCAACCGCTATGTGCTGGACGTGCTCAAGCGCAAGAAGGTCGCGGTGATCAGCGATACCACCGGCTATGGCACCGCTTCCGTCAATGCCTACGCGCCGATGCTCAAGGACAAAGGCGCCGACGTCGTCTATCAGGGTAACGTCGACGCCGCCAATCCCGACCTCAAGCCCGAGCTGTTGCGCATGCAATCGGCGGGCGCGGAAGCGATCATGCCCTGGAGCGTGAACGCCGGCTTCCTGTCGCGCATCATCAACACGCGCGGGCAGATGGGATGGGACGTGCCGATCGTCGGCCAGACCACGCTCGGCTCCGGCCAGACCAAGGCCTTGCTGGAAAAGCCCGAATACTGGGCGAAGGTCTATCCCAACAATTTCCGCCCGGTTTGCTACGCCCCGGGCGGCAAGCTGACGGATCGCACCAGCGCCTTCCTCGACCGTTTGAAGAGCGCCAAGATCGACATGGGCGACACGCTGTTGTGGTGGATCGCGCTCGGCTACGACTCGCCGCGGCTGATCGCCGAGGCGATGAAGAACGTCGGCACCGAGCCCGACGCGATCGTCGGCTATCTCAACAAGCTGAAAGGCTTCCCCGGCGTCTACGGCGACATCTCCTTTACCGCCGATCGGCACAACGGCTACCCCGACGACGAAATCGTGATGGTCGAGGCCAATTCGCTCAAGGACGGCGCGTTCAACCTGGCTCCCGGCTACTCCGCGTGAACCAATGGTCCAGTCGATCGTCTTGTCCGGGTTGGCGATCGGCTGCATCTACGCACTGATCGGCATCACTTATAACGTGATGTTCTCCGCCTCGCGCGTGTTCAGCTTCACCGCTGGCACGCTCGGCATGCTGGGCGGCGTGCTCGGCTCGCTGTTCATCGCCCGCTTAGGCATGCCGGTGGCGGTCGGCTTCCTCCTCGCACTGGCCGGCGGCGCGGCGCTCGGTATCGTCACCGAGATCGTCGCCGTGCGGCCGGTGCTCAAAAGCCTCGACCAGCATCTCTACGTGCTCTCGACCTTGGCGCTGGCGCTGATGGTGCAGCAGTTCACGGCAATCGAATGGGGCACCGAGGCGCGGCCGTTTCCGCGCCTCTTCGACATCGCCCGCGGTGGCTTCGATCAGCAGTTCTGGCTGCCGATGCTGGCCTGCGCGGCGGTGATCGTCGGCCTGGAACTGCTCTATCGCCACACCCTGGTCGGCCGCGCCTTTCTCGCCATTGCAGAAGACACCTATGCGGCGCGCGCGCTCGGCCTACCGGAACGCGGCTTGCGCATGGCGAGCTATGCGCTCGCCGGCGTGATCGGCGCGCTCGCCGGCTTTGCCGGCGGCGAGATGCTGCTGGCCTTTTTCGGCAATGCGCCGATGCTGACCTTCTATGGCTTCGTCCCGGTCGCGCTGGGCGGGATGGGCAACAACCGCGGCGCCGTGGTCGCCGGCCTCCTGCTCGGACTGTTTCAGCAAGCCGCGAATTTTCTGGTGGGCGGCATCTTTGCTTCGGTGGCGGTCTTCACGGTCTTCATCATCGTCCTGTTGGCGCGCCCCGAAGGCCTCGCTGGCGCTGCCGTCCAACGCCGCGTTTGATGGATACGCCGATCGCACAAGTGCGCCCGAGCCGTGCCGACGCGCTCGGGGCAACGAGCACGCTCGGCGTGGCGCTGCCGTTCCTGGCGCTGCTCGTTATCGGTATCGCGTTTCCGCTGTTTGGCGGCGGCTATTGGGGCGTGATCGCGACCCGCGCCTGCGTCTATTGGGTGCTGGTGTCCGGCCTCAATCTGGTCGTCGGCTTCGCCGGCCAGATCGCGATCGGCTGGGTGGCGCTGCTCACGCTCGGCGCCTACACCACGAGCGTGCTTGCGGCCGGCAACGTCACGCCGGCATTGCCGCCCTATCTGGCGCTGGCGATTGCGGCCGTGGTCGGCGCCGTGTTCGGCTTGATCGTCGGGCTGCCGGCGCTGCGGCTGCGCACCTTCTATTTCGCCATCACGACACTTGGTTTCGCCACCATCGTCACCCAGGTGGCATTGGCCTGGCAGAGCGTGACCGGCGGCGGCGTGGGCGTTGCCGGACCGATCTTTCCGAAACCGTTCGATTCCCAGTGGGGCTTTTATTATTTCTGCTTCGCGCTGGCGGCGATCTGCACCTGGATGACGGCGAATATCGCGGCCAGCCGCTTCGGCCGCGCGCTCACCGCGATCCGCGACGCGGAGGTCGCCGCCGAAGCATGCGGCATCGCCAAGCCCGCGCTGTTGGCGCTGGTGTTTCTGTTCAGCGGCGCCGTCGCCGCAATTGCCGGCGGCCTGTTTGCCTCGTTGCAATCCTACATCACGCCGGACGCGTTTACGCTCGACCTGTCGGTGCTGTTCTTCATCGCC
>WNFI01277135.1_pt1 | contig 10367 bp, 10 predicted proteins | sample 5400471 | NCBI WGS metagenome assembly WNFI01 (sample SAMN13153348, study PRJNA577476) | soil metagenome | isolation source: 100 cm saprolite on Douglas fir-dominated hillslope | place: USA:California | collected 2013-09-17 | reverse complement strand
TGCGTTAAAAACATCGAAATGTTCCTGGATGAGGAAATTCGGGACGCAGGCAGCCAGTTGCAGGCAAACCGCCGTTGCAACCGGGCCGCCGCTCTGATGTGGCGCAATCCATGCGCCATTCGCTTCCGCCATATTCGCCACAGCGATTGTATTTCTAATGCCGCCTAATGACATCGGTTCTGGTTGCCAGATGCTGATCCCACCGCCCACGGCGAGCGTAAAGAATTTACCGATTTTGTCGAATTGCTCACCTGTGGCAACGGGAATGGGACTGTGGAGCGCGACCTCGCTGGAAAGAGATTCGCGTTCGGCGGTTGTCGGTTCTTCCCACCAGAACAAATCCAAATCCTGCATTTCTCTGGCAACGCGGATCGCCTCGGCGGGGGTGAAGCGACAATGCACGTCGATCAGTATCTTCAGATCAGGGCCGAATCGGGTCCGAATGGCTTTAAGAATGCCGTAGGATTCCTGAAGGTCTTTCTCGCTAATGAAATTCCGTGACTGACCAAAGGGATCTATCTTCAGGGCAGTAAAGCCTTTAGCCACGACATTTTCAGCCGCCTCGACAAAATTCTCCGCTGACCGCTCGGCTCGATACCAACCATTTGCATAGGCAGCCACGCTCTCGCGCACTTTACCGCCGAGCAGTTGATAGATCGGTACACCTAGGCTCTTTCCGAGGATGTCCCAGCAGGCGACTTCCACTGCCCCCATCACCAAACGGTGAATATGACCGGCATCCTGAATGCTTCCGATAATCCTGCTGGCAATCGCTGTCACTTCGCGCGGGTCTCTGCCAACGGCAAAGTGCTTCAATTCATGAACTGCCGCCTCAGTCGTTTTGATGAAGCCATTGATCGTCGCTTCGGCAATGCCGTACAACTCGGTGTCGGTGCGAACCTTGATAAAAAGCCAGTTTTTCCATTCCACACTAACTGTATATGTTTCTATATCTGTAATTTTCATAAGTAATGACCTCTTATTCAGTCTCCGAGTTCAAACTATTTACTTTTCGGTAGTATTTTGCCCGCCAGCACATCGGCAATGTGCAGAACACGGGTATCTCGACGCGTCCGGTTCAAGCCGCCATTCATCTGCGTCAGGCAACTTGCGTCGCCCGTAATGATGATGTCCGCCGCTGACTCATCAATGTTTTTCATTTTATCGTTGAGCATCGCGCCGCTGACTTCTGGCATTTTTACGGCAAACAGGCCACCAAATCCGCAGCACTGATCCGCGCCTGCCAGATCGACCAATTCCAGATTGTCTACGCCCTGCAAGAGTGTCCGCGCCTGCTGGTGCAAACCAAGCACACGCAGTCCGTGACAGGCATCATGCAAGGCGGCCTTGACCGGGCGATCCAGCGCTGTGTGTATATCCGTCACACCGAGGCCATCTGGTGTGACAATCACCTCGGAGTCTTTAAATGTCTTCAGAAAATGAATCGCAACCGCTTTTGCGTCGGCACGATAGCCCGCGTTAAAGCCCATTTGTCCGCAGCACGTCTGCCCCGCTGGGAAATCTACTTCGCAGCCCAACCGCTCCAGCACTTCAACTGTTGACATCCCCGTTTCGGGATAGATCATATCGACGATGCAGGTCACAAACAGGGAGACACGTTTTCCTTTGGGATCGGGGCGGCTTCTCATTTCAATCCTTTTTGAGCTTGCACACTAATTTAGAAGACGATTACATGTACGGTCCCTGGGCCGTGCGCTCCCAGGACGTTGTGTTGTTCAATGTCACCCGTGCTGCTTGGCCCCGTAACCAGCGCTACGCTGCGCGATTTTTTCAACGCTTCACGCCCCTCGCCGACGAACCAGTCTTCGAGCGTTGCAAATAGGCGCTTTCGTTCCAGCAAGGCAATGTGGACGGGCGGCAGCAGCGAGGGAATGCGCCCCTGACCTTTCCCGGACACCAACGCCAGGCTACCTGTGGTGGCAAACGCGGCATCCACGCCTGTAATGCCAACGCGAATCGTCTCGGCATCTTCGAGGTGGGCTACCCGATCCGAGTCACGAGCGAACACGTTAACTACCTCGATATGCTTGCTGTGGAGCGCATCGAGGAGTCCGGGTAACGGAATATTTTCCCACGCCATTACTCGTTTGTCGGAGTCGATAAGCGCCATAACGCGCTGAACAGCGTCTTCAGGATCAGACGCGACACTGACCTGCCCGAAACGTTGTTCAAGCTCGCTGGTGAAACGTGCTAACAGATCGTCGGTGCTTCGCGTGACCGGAAGGTAAGCGTCAGGCCGGGGCGCTGCGGATGGAAACGGCTTGCGATGTTCGCGCAGCGCGGCAAGTATTTGATCGCGGCTGCTCATTGTTTATGGCGCTCTTGCCACAGTTGATGAAACGGTTTCGGCGCGAAGGGCGGGAAATCGCGATTAGTCGTCCAATTGCCGAGCAGACCGGGCAGTTTATGCAATGTGCCGTCTTTGCCCGCCACAGATCGGGTTGCAATCTTTGCCGCCGTGCCGCCTACCCTGTATAGCACGGGGCTTTTCATCGTCACCGCCCAGCCTTTAATGGCGGCAGTCAGCAGCGGATCGGATTCATGTTCGGCTACCAAATCCCCTCTGAGCCGGAGCAGCATATCGGGTAGATCAATATCTACCGGGCAGGCTGCTTTACAGGCTCCGCACAGGCTGCTGGCATGGGGCAGAGGGGTGGCGTTCGATAATCCCTTCAATAACGGTGTTATCACCGCGCCAATCGGCCCTGAATACACACTCCCGTAGGCGTGCCCGCCGACGTTCTGATACACAGGACACGTATTGAGGCACGCGCCGCAGCGGATACAGGCCAGGACTTCGGCGTATTCGGAGCTATGAATGCGGCTACGTCCATTGTCCAGCAGGATGACGTACATGTCGTTCGGCCCGTCTGGATCGTCCTCGGTGGCTGGCCCGCCCATCAGGTGAACGTAGGTCGTTATGCGCTGCCCGCCAGTGCTCCGGGCAAGCATCTGTACCAGCGTCGAAAAATCCTCAACCGTGGGGATCACTTTTTCGATACCGACAACGACCACATGGACGCGTGGCAGCGAGGAACACATCCGCCCATTGCCCTCGTTGGTGACAATCGCCATCGTCCCGGTTTCGGCGATGGCGAAATTTGCGCCGGTGATGCCCATATCGGCATGGATAAACTTCTGGCGCAGGTGAAGACGTGCCGCGTGAGCCAGTTCCTGCGGGTCGGCGCTCGGCTCAATCTTCAAATGTTCGACAAACAGGTCGCTGACCTGCTCTTTCGTCTTATGCAAAATAGGCGAAACGATATGGCTGGGGCGCTCATGTGCCAACTGGACGACAAACTCGCCCAGGTCCGTTTCCGTTACCTCAAGTCCAGCGGCTTCCAGCGCGTGATTGAGTTCTGTCTCCTCGGTTGCCATGCTCTTGCCCTTGACGATGCTGTGGACGTCGTGCTTGCGGGCAATGTCGAGCACATGCTGGTTACATTCGTCACCATCGACTGCCCACAGCACCTTAACTCCCCTGGCGATCAGATTTGATTCCAGGGTTTCGAGCATTTCGGGCAAATCATGCAGGGCACGCAGACGGGCGTTGCGTCCCTGTTGGCGCAGCGCCTGAGCGTCTGTCGTCTCGTTCCAGGCCTCGATACGGTGGGTCACTGAGCTTCCCAGGCTGCGATCAAGCGCAGTTTGAAGCTGAATATCTTTTAACGCAATGGTGGCGCTGTGAACAAATTCATTCGATTGTTGAGAATTTGTCGGTGGCTTCATCAGTTTTTGGTTTGGATTGCCCAGCCTAATTCTTTTCGGTTGACAACGGAATATGGCGTTTCTCCGCGCAAGGCGTCCACGACATTTTGTGCAGTCTGGCGGCGTAACTGTTCGAGCGAAGCCGCTGACCAGCTTGAGGTATGCGGCGTGAAAATAACATTGTCCAGACCAAGAATCGGATCGTCAGGCAGTGGCGGTTCTTGTTCCAGCACGTCAAGTGCCGCGCCCGCAATCTGGTGATTAACCAGCGCTTCATACAGCGCCGACTGGTCAACCACGGGCCCGCGCGACAGGTTCAGCAGGTAGGCTGATGGTTTCATCATCGCCAACTGCGCTTTGCTGACAAGATGACGGGTTTCTTCGGTAAGCGGGCAGTGCAGAGTGACATAATCGGAGCGGGCCAATAGAGTTTCCCATTCGACTGGTTCGACACCCAGTGCAGCCGCTTTTTCAGGCGACAAATACGGATCGTAGCCGAGGATGTGCAGGTCGAAGCCTTTGGCCTTATGTACGACTGCTCGACCAATATTGCCAAGCCCGACCACACCCAGGGTCTGACCCGCTAATCGCGCGGGCGGTCCCCCCGCAACGCCGCCCCATTTCCCGGCTTTTACGTGTTCATGATGGAGGAGCATATGGCGGTTGAGCATGAGCAGAAACCCTATAGCGTGGGTGCTAACTTCGTCCACGCAGAAGTCAGGCACGTTTGCCACAGGAATGGCGTGCTCACCCGCCGCCTTCAGATCGATCATATCTACGCCGACCCCATAACGCGAAATCACTTTGCACCGCGTCAAAGATTCGATCGCATGGCGGTCAATTTTAGCCCATTGGACGATGAGCGCATCCGCATCATTAATATGGGGGATGAGCATATCGGAAGTTGAATAGTTCAGCCTGACGAGATTGTAATCGAGACCCGATGCGCTCAACACGGCCTGTTCGAGATCGTTGTCGGATGAACCAAAATCGGTGATCACCACCTTAAACTGTGTCACAGTTGCGCTCCTTCTTAAGGCAGGCCTCTGCGACGCGCAGGATCATCTGCCGGTGAGCAGCCGCTCCGTCGCTCGTAGTCCGATCTACGCCCATTGACCGGGCAAGGTCACTGGGGCCAATCCAGCAGCCATCAACACCATCGACGCCCAGAATTTCCTCGGCATGTTCGACAGCCTGAACGGTTTCGATTTGCACCGCCAGAAACACCTGATCATTGATCCACTCGTTGTAATCGGCCCCATAGTGAATCGCCAGAATGCCACCCTGGGAACGGCTCCCCTGCGGTGGAAAGCGTACAGCGTTTGCCGCTGCGCGGGCTTCGTCTGCTGAATTGACCATCGGGACGACAACGCCCAGCGCGCCGCGATCCAACAGCCGCCCAATAGCGCCAGCATCATTCCAGCTAACACGAACCATCGGCGTCGCCGTTCCCAGGCAGATGTAGCGCAACGCGTGCGCCGATGTCTCGTCGGTCCAGACACCGTGCTGGTTATCAACGAGAACAAAATCGAAGCCAGCCCGCGAAAGCATTTCTGCGCCAACTGGTGCACCCAGTCCACAGGTGACCCCAATCGCAGGATCACCATGCAGCATTTTTTGCTTGGCAGTGTTTACCAGGGACGTTGTATTGATACTCAAAGAAGTGTCTCCGTTTTATGACGAATTAAACTTATGATTGTCTGCGTGGTCCGGCGGTTCCACCCGAAGTCATCGCCAGCGCACCGCCGTCCATCGGGATAAGTGCGCCCGTAATGAACTCGGACGCATCAGAAGCCAGGAAGATCGCCAGCCCCTTGATGTCGTCTGGCTTGCCAAGTCGCCCCACCGGAATGCCTCTCAAGAAAGTTCCTTCCAGGTTGGGATCGGTACGCATCCGTTCCTCAAGGCCGGGATTCAACACCTGGGCGGGAAGGATCGCGTTGACGCGCACGCCCCGGCCTGCCCACTCCGTACTGAGTTCGCGGGTCATCATGGCGACTCCGCCCATCCCCATACTGTATGCAAAATTGTTTCGCCCAAGCGCGGCAACGCTGGCAATGGAGCCAATGTTTATGATGCTGCCTTTCCCCGCAGCAAGCATACGTCGCCCCGCCTCCTGACAGCAGGCGAAGCGGGCCACAACCAGACCGTGGAGGATTTTTGACACCATTTCAAGCTGTATTTCTTCCGGTTTCGCCAGGTGGCCTGGCCCCGCCACGTTGCCGAGAATGTCAATGCGACCAAATTCGCGGTCAAGCTGAGCAAACATCGCCTTGATTTGAACGAGGTCCGTAATGTCATATGTGGTGGCAACGACATGCCGACCAAGCTTTTTTAGCTGATCCGCCGTCGCCTGAACACCAGATTCATTTATATCCGTAAGCAGGAGATCGGCACCGCATTCAGCGAAGGCCGTTGCCATTGCGCGGCCCATGCCCTGGGCAGCACCCGACACAATCGCGACACGCCCAGTAAGATCGAACAGAGGATGAGACATAGATTAGTCCGTTTCATAAAAAAGAATATTGCAATTAACCCAGTCAAAAGGTCCCGGCGGCACGATACACCTGAGCCTTTAGTGATCTAATTCAACACCAGTCTTTAACTCGTCACAAGTTGACTGTAAATTGTTGACAGTTATTAGTCTAAGCAGATTTGGACCGACTGTCAATAGCAATGGTCGGGCACGCTGGGCGATGGCATTAAAACAACCTCATCCCCTACGTTCGCGGAGAGGGGGAACCGATTGGCATATATTCGCGTCTAGACTGCCGTTCCCTCCGCCTTCACCTAGACTCATATGGACGCCTATCCAGCGCAATTCTGCACCGCATACGGCGGGTACTGAGCAGATCGCACGATAGAAAAGCGGGCTAAATTTGACATCTTTCCAGTAATCTTATAGCATGATAACAGTAAATTGTTAACACCCCTGTCGAATGGGCGTCAAACATTTATGGAAGTCCAACCCATGATTCCAGAGCGATTGCTTGACAGCAGGTTTATTGTCATTGTAAGATTGGAATCTGTAAACTGTCAACAATCCATGCAATCACACGACTCAATATCCGAGTAGAATTATTGGCAAGGAAGGAGGCTATAAGTAGAGCATCAGTCATCGTTTGCACAGTAAGTAACCTGGGTGCGTCCGAAACAGAATTTTTGAAAGATGGAGATTACAATGTCCGGTCAAGATAATACAAAGCCAAACGCAACAAAAAAGAACATTAGCCGCCGTGAGTTCATAAAAATCGGCGCTGCCGCAGCCGCAGGAGGTCTCCTTGCTAGTAAGGCTGGAATTGCTAACGCCGCGCGGCGTTCAGCACCAGCGTTCTTGCAAGGCGCGAAGACTGAACTGAATTTCCTGACCTGGTTCTGGACGGAACCGGGCCGTGGCGATGCGTGGCGGATGATGATCAAGAAGTTCCACGATTCGCAGACTGACATCCATATCAATGAAAAAGGGTATGGCGAGAACGACTATTTTAAGACGATCCTGCTTCAGGCCAAGTCCGGTCAGATCGACGGTGATATGTTCACCGAGACTCCCGACGGCTTCCTGCGTATGCAGAAGGCGGGATTTACGATTTCGCTGGAAGACGTGGTGAAGAACGCTGGCGTTACCCTCAGCAAAGCGCAGGACATGTTCCGCGTCAATGGCGAAGTCAACGGCCTGGACATCGTGACCGTGCGGTTCGGCCTGCTGTACAACAAGGCGCTGCTCGACAAGGCAAAATTGTCCGAACCCACGAGCATTGACGAATGGGTCGCGTTGTGCAAGGCGCTCACCGGGAAAAACCAGTATGGTACGTTCTCGCCCCATGTCGCCAATGACCCGTTCACGACCTGGTTTACGCTCCAGCAGTGGGCGGTCCTGTACGATGGCGTGTGGGCCAAGGGGCAAACCCCGCTGCTCACTTCCGATCCGGTTATCAAGGGCCTGAAGCTGTTCAAAACAATGTACGACTACATGCCGCAGGGCACAGATGCTGCTACTGCCAACAAATTGTTCGGCGCAGACCAGATCGCGACTGACATGGTTGTATCGGCAGCCGTTAATGAATGGAAGAACAGCACGGACGACCCGAAACTGTATGGCAATCTGCGCAGCGCCGCACCCTTCTGGCCGGGCAAGAAAGCCATCACGCGCATTCACCCCATCTGCATCAACGCCCACGCGGACAAGGTCAAGCAGGACGCGGCCAAAGTATTCCTGTCCTGGCTGTACAAGAAGGAAAACTATCAGCAGTTGCTTGAGGGGTGTCTGGACGTGATTCCAGCTATCGAAGGTGGTATTCGCAAGGAATACCGCGACACCTTGACCTGGGCGGATGGCTTTGATGAGGAAGTTGCGATTACCGTACCCGAAACGTTGGGCGATTTCGTGTACTACGGTGACGAACTCGGACAGGTCGTCGTTCCGCACTTCCAGGATGTGCTGGCAGGCACCGCATCAGTTGAAGATGCAATGGCTGCCGCTCAGAAGGAAGCGGAAGCTCTCGCCACCCGCGTATTCACCAGCTAGGATTTTAGGCTGTACAATTGTAAAAAACTTCGTGGTAAGGGCACGCTTATGTCGTGCTCTTACTGCGGACAACATAGGTACTTCATATGGCAGCAATAACTGACGCCGTTGTTAAGGTTCCTCGCATCGCCTTAACTCAACGGCGAGACCTTTTTCCCTATATGCTCGCACTGCCCATCATTATTTATGAAGGAATATTTATCCTTATTCCGATTCTCCAGCAGATTAGCTCCAGCTTTACCAGCGACATCTTTGGCGTTACGACGGTCAAGTTTGTAGGGCTGGCAAACTACAGCCGGATGATTAACGACAGCCACTTCTGGAATTCGATGCACGTGACGCTGACCTTTATGATCGCGACCCTGATTGTGGCTGTGGGGGCCGGATTGGTCGCAGCATTGATTCTGAACCAGCAGTTTCGGGGCCGCTCGCTTGCCCGCGCCGTCATCACGATCCCCTGGGCGCTGCCAGACCTTCCGGCGGCGATCATTTTCTACTGGATTTTGAATCCCAACTTTGGGATCATCAATGTCATTGCTCACATTCTTTTGCCCTGGCTTCAACAGAATCCAAAATGGTTAGTTGACTATAATCTTGCCATGCCGCTTGTCGTGGCAATTTCGTCCTGGAAAGCCTTTCCGTTTTACAGCCTGGTAATTCTGTCCGTCATGCAGGCGATTCCCCATGAACTTTATGAAGCAGCACGAGTGGAGCGTGACTGAAACGCTGGTGATTGCGGTTTACAAGGCGGCGTTCGACTCGTTCGACTTTTCGTATGGAGCGACGATTGGGGTCGCTGGCTTCGTGATGGTGTTTGTGATTACCTTATTGTTCGTTTACTTACAGCGGCGACAGGCAGCGGAGGCAGCAATATGAGCAGCGCGACAACGATTTCGCCATTACCTCCCGTGATGGCGAACAAGCGACGTACCTTCCGCTGGACACGTCGCATCCCGTTCTACATTCTGGTCATCCTGTTTTGTATTACAACAGCGTTTCCCGTCTATTGGATGCTGGTCAGTGTTTTTCAGCCAGTAACCTATAGTTTGCACTACCCGCCGCCGTTTTTTCCACAGGCGTTCACGTTGGAGCCATTTCGGGAAATTTTTCAGATTGAAAACAACCTCGACCGTGTTGATATCTGGATCGAGAATTCGATACTCCTGGCGAGCATGACCACAGTAATCTGCCTCGTCCTGACGGTTCTTGGCGCGTATGCGCTGTCTGGCGTTCGCTGGTTTGGGCAAGGGCTTTTCGGGCTGCTGCTGCTCATGACGCAGCTACTCCCAGAAGCGCTCATCGTGATCCCTATTTATGCCACGATTGACAAACTGCATTTGAAGAACAGTCTTCCGGCTCTGGCGCTGGTGGATGCCGCCTTCATCCTTCCGATCTGTATCTGGATTCTGAAGAACGTGTTCGACACAATTCCGGTTGAAATCCGTGACGCGGGACGGGTCGATGGCTGTAACCGTATGGGCGTCCTGTGGAGGATCATGCTGCCTATCTCGGCACCCGGTCTGGTGGCGGTGGGTGTCGTCGCCTTTTTTTATGCCTGGAACGAATACCTCTTTGCGTCCAGCCTGCTAAGCGATAAGCACTACTACGTTACGCCCGTGGGGCTGGCCGGGATGATATCGATGATTGACACGCCGATTGATCGAATGTTGGCGGGTGGATTGGTCTTTTCGATCTTCCCGGTTGTCTTTTACCTGTTGGTGCAGCGATACATTGTCGCAGGGCTGAGTGCGGGCGCGGTCAAGGGCTAAGCGCCGCCCGGCGATAAATCGACCAGGCTGAAGGTCACAGCAGAATAATTCAAAGTCAGCCGCCTTTTAGGCGGCTTGATGGTCCTCCGCCCGTGGACTTTAGCCACGGGCAATGCAGGCACTCCTACAGCTTAGAGACCTCAACATGAACATCCTTGCGTTGCAGCACCTCAGGGCGGAGCGCAGTTCCGAGTCCTGGTTTATCTTCCAGTGTGATCATTCCGTCCTGGATCGGAATTTGGTCTGTAACCACATCGTTGTACCAGCCCTCGTAGTAGGCGCGAACCGTCTCGACGATCATTGCGTTCGGGACATGCAGCATCATGTGTACGGCGGACCATAAA
>WNFI01133744.1_pt1 | contig 10367 bp, 6 predicted proteins | sample 5400471 | NCBI WGS metagenome assembly WNFI01 (sample SAMN13153348, study PRJNA577476) | soil metagenome | isolation source: 100 cm saprolite on Douglas fir-dominated hillslope | place: USA:California | collected 2013-09-17 | reverse complement strand
TCGAGACCACGCCAACCCTGTTCAACGTTGCCTACAGCGCGGATGGACACCTTCTCTACGTCGCCTATGTCACCCCTGCCGCCTCCTTCGGCGTGCTCGATCCGGCGAACAAGAGCGTGCTCGGTGAGGTCGACACGGCGGGCTGCGTGCTGGGGGTCCCCTCCGGCACCTACCGCGTCTCCTCGATCTGCGAGAGCGGGCGGCTGCTGACCGTGACACTCGATGCGCGCGGTCACGAGCTTTCGCGTGCGATGTCCGAAGCCTTTTTCGATGCCGACAAGGATCCGGTCTTCGTGCAAGGCATTGCGACGTCCGAGGGCTATTTGTTTCTGTCCTTCCTCGGCGAGGTGCATCCCATCGACTTCCGCGGCGCGCAGCCCGTGTTCGCACCAGCCTGGTCGCTGGTGAGCGCTGCCGAGCGCAGCCGATGGCGCCCGGGAGCGCAGCAGGTGGGCGCGATCCACCGCGCACTCGGGCGGCTGTACGTACCGATGCACGAAGGCGGGGAAGGCACGCACAAGGACGGGGGCACGGAGATCTGGGTCTTCGACCTCGCGACCCATCAGCGCCTGGCCCGCTGGCCGCTGCGCAATCAGGGACTGTCGCGAGCCGTGGCCGTTCAGGTCTCGCAGGACGCCGCGCCGATCCTGTTCGCCGCCACCGACACTGGCGCAGTCGCGGTGCTCGACGCCCTCACCGGCCGCGTACGCCACGTTGAGCAGCACCTCGGGCAGACCCCGTGGATGCTGCTCACTCCCTGAAATCGCGGGGCCCCTGATGGACTCGTTAGACCAGCTGTTCGAACACTCCGCGCGCTCGCTGGCGCGGCGCACGTCGCGGCGCAGCCTCCTCGGCTCACTCGGGCAGGTGCTGACGGGTGCGGCACTCCTGCCGCTGCTGCCGCTCGATCGCAGCGGCGGCGCCCGGGCAGCCGAGGCGACCCCCGGGCCTGACAGTCCCGAGAGCTGCCAGTACTGGAAGTACTGCGCGATCGATGGTTTCCTGTGCTCGTGCTGCGGCGGCACTTCCAGCTCCTGCCCGCCGGGGACCGCCCCCTCGCCGATCACCTGGATCGGCACCTGTCACAATCCGCGCGACGGCCGCGACTACATCGTTTCCTACAATGACTGCTGCGGAAAGACGAGCTGCGGCAACTGCGAGTGCGTGCGCAACGAGCGTGAGAAGCCGATGTACCGACCGTCGCGCAACAACGACCTCAACTGGTGCATGGCGAATGCCGACTCGAACTACCACTGCTCGTTGTCGCTGATCCTCGGGGTCGCGGAAAAATGACGGCACCGCGCTCGCCAGCCCGCGGCATCGCCTGCTGCGTGCCCGGCGCTCTGCTCGCGCTCCCCGCAGCCCTCGCCACGACCCACGTGGTACAAGCGGCCGATGCCGCCGGGCCGGCTTATCCGGCGGGCCTCGCGAGCTTTCAGGCCAACTGCGCCGTGTGCCACGGACCCGCCGGGGCCGGAGTGCCCGCGCTGGCGCCGCCGCTCCTGAGCTACCCCGCGCGCTACGCCGCGAGCGCCGAAGGGCGGCGCCAGCTCGCGCTCACGGTGCTCTACGGGATGTTCGGCGACATCAGCGTCGGGGATCAGCACTTCAACTTCCAGATGCCGGATTTCGCGCGTCTCGATGACGATACGCTCGCCGCGACGCTCAACTTCGTCCTCTTCGACCTGGATCACGCCGGCTCCGACGTGAAGCCCTTGAGCGCCGCGGAGGTTGCGGCCGAGCGTGTCCACCCGATGGATGGGGCCGCAGTGCGCGAGCACCGCAAGAGCGTCGCCCCGGTCAGCCCCTGAGCTCATGAGCCCCTTGCGCTCCGCCGCCCTCGCGCTCATGGCGAGCGCGCTGGCCAGCGCTGCAGGGGCGGCAAGTCCCGCTCAGGACTACATGCTCTACTGCATGGGCTGTCACGGCGTCGACGCCCAGGGTGTACCGGGGAAGGTCCCGCCGCTCGCCGTCACGCTCGCCCGCTTCATGCGGGCGCCCGAAGGACGCGATTACGTGCTGCGGGTCCCGGGGGCGGCGAACTCCGCCCTCTCGGACGTGCAGCTTGCGGCGGTGCTCAACTGGCTTACCGAGCGGTACCCGGCTCACCGCTTGTCAACGTACGGGCGACGCGGCGCGAAGTGCTCGGCAGACTGGCCGCGACCGGGCCAGCGCCGCCGGCGGATTACTAGCCGACCGAACAGCGGTGCACCAAGTCGGTAGCGGGCGGCACGGCCCGCTCCGCCCGCCAGGCGACTACTGCCGGAAGATCGCCGTGATGCCGAAGGTACGCGGCCTGAACGAGTACGCGCGTGTGAGGCGTGCGCCGCCTGCCGCTGCGCAGCTGGTAGCGAACGGCGGGCAGATCGTGTTGTTGAAGTCGGTGATGGTCCGGGTGCCGGTCAGATTGTCGACGAAGGCGCTCATCGACCAGCTGCCGAACTCGACGCCGCCGCGCAAGCTCGCGAAGCCAGTTCCGGGCAGCACGAAGTTCGCGGCATCGAACTGCAGAGTGCGCGAGTCCTGGAAGGCCGTCGGCCATTTCGCGCGGGCGTCATAGGTGTAATCAGCGCGCACGAACGCCCGATGAGTGAGGACGCCGAAGCGGTACTCGAGGCCCCCCGTCACGGTCCAGGGTGCCGTCGGCTGACCGCCCCCGGTCTCGCTGGCGACGGCGGTGATCGCGTTGCCATCGGCCACGACCGGGCCGGTCGTCGAGGTCGAACTCAAGGTCGAGTCCTTGGTGTAACGGGCGCTGGTATAGCCGCCGGCGAGCTCGATACTGAGGTTGTCGGTGGCGGCGATGTCCGCCTGCAGATCGATTCCCTTGGCCGCGGCTTCGCCGAGGTTGTCGATGAAGGAGATCTGGCAGACGGGCGGGACGACCGTCTGCTGGATGTTGTGCCAGCGGATGTAGTAGATGCTGCTCGCAAGCCTGACTCGATTGTTGAAGTTGTTCTTGGCGCCTACCTCGAAGCTGTCGACGGTGTCCGAGTTGAACGTCGTCGGGGCGGCGGTGATGCCGAAGTTGAGGAAGTCCTGCGCGCAGGCCACGGCCGGCAGCGGATTGTTGGCGCCGCCGGGACGGAATCCCTTCGCGTAGGTGAAGTAGTACATGTTGCTCGGGTCGGCCTGGAACTGCACCCCGGCCTTGGGCGTGAATGAGTTCTGGTCGTTACCGAGTCCGGGGGGACTGGTCGCAGATGGCCCGAACAGCTGCGGGCCGCCGGTAAAGGTATCGAAGGAGAACTTGTTGCGCGACAAGCGCGCGCCGAGGCTGCCTTTCCAGCGCTCGGTGAAGCGGTAATCGGCCGCGCCGAACGCCGCGTATTGCTGGTCCTTGGCGTTGGTCTTGAGGAAGTAGGAATCGGTCGGGTACGCCGGGTCGTAACCGATGCCGAACACGTCCACGATCATCGATCCGGGCATCAGCGCCGTGACGAGCTCCTGGAGCTGCGGGTCGTGGATCTGCTCGAGATACCTCTGGCGATTGACGCTGACGAACCCACCTGCCGTCCACACCAGAACGGCGTTCGCATCGCTGGACTGCAGCCGCAGCTCTTGCGTGATGTTCTGCTGGCCGTTGTCGACCGTAGCGGGCGAGCGATAGTCGGTCGCGCCCGCCGGCAGGTGCACGCCGTTCCCATCCAGCAGCACCGTGCTGCCCATGAAGATCTGGTAGAAGCCGAGGTCGTATAGCGTGCCCTCGTAGCCCGTCTGCTCCTCGCGATGGTAGTAGGAGGTGTTGGAGATGATCTGCGCGAACCCCAGGTCCCCCTGGATCTTGAGCGAGGTGAGGTAGAACTTGTCGGGCGTCCCCCGCTCCGAGGGATCGGCACTCAGCAAGCGGCCGTTGCCGGGAACGGAATAGAGCGGCCAGTAGTTGTTGATGTTGTTGCGTTGCTGGTTCTGGTAGTAGATGGCGGGCGTGAGGCTCCACTTCTCCGATGGTGTCCACAATGCCGCGAGCCGTAGCAGCAGCGTGTTGTTGTAGTTCGCGTTCTTCTGGCCGCGCTGCAGCGTGACCGGGTCGATGTGATCGATCCAGCCGCCGTCGTGCCGGTACGACACGGCCAGCCGCGCGCCGAAGGTTCCCTGCACCAGCGGGCCGCCGATGGCTCCACCCGCCTCGTAGCTGGGTTCGCCGTACTCGGTGTAAGCAGCCTCAGTGCGCGCGTACATGCTGGTCTTGGTAACGCTCGGCTGCACGGTGATGTAGCGCACCGTGCCGCCCTCGGAGCCGGCGCCGAAGAGCGTGCCCTGCGGTCCGCGCAGCACTTCCACGCGCTCGATATCGAAGGATTTCGGCAGCGCCTCGTCGGGATTGAAGGCGAGTGCGCGCATCTGGATCGGCGTGTCGTCGAGGTAGATGCCGGTCGTGCCGGCACCCCCGGTGCCGGAGATGCCGCGGATGGAGATGTTGTTGGTGCCGGAGGTGTCGAAATTCACTCCCGGGGTGAAGCGCGCGACCGCTGTGAAGTCTTTCACTCCGCGCTCATCGAGGGCTTCCTGGGTGAGGGCTGTCAGGCTGATCGGCACCCGGCTCAGGCTCTCCGCGCGCCGCGTGGCGGTCACCGTGACCTCCTGCAGGGGGCCGACCGCAGCCCCGGTGGCTTCGGGCTGTTCCTCCGCGCGGCCGGGTGCGGGAACGCACAGCAGCAGCGCCAGCGTTCCCGCCGATAGTGCGCCGATGGCGCCGGCCGGCACGGTCCGGGTGTCGTCAATGCGCCGCATAGGCTCTCCCCACAGTGTTTCGAGTTCTTGGCCGCACAAGCATCAGCACTGCAAGCATCGGCGCTGTAAACATTAGTTCTGCATCGCTCAGCCGCGCAGCCCGCGGCTCACCGGGAGCGTGCGCACGCGCTTGCCGGTGGCGGCATAGATCGCATTGCACAGCGCCGCGGCCACGCAGGAGGTGCCGGTCTCCCCGACGCCTCCCGGGTTTTCCGTGCTCGTCACGAGATGGACTTCGACGCGCGGCGCGTCGGGCATGCGCAGCGGCGGGAAATCGTGGAAGTTGCTCTGCTCGACGCGACCGTTGGCGATCGTGATCTCGTTGCCAAGCACCGCGCTCGTGCCGAAGGTCACGCCGCCCTCGAGCTGCGCACGCACGCCGTCGGGGTTCACCACCTGACCGCAGTCCATGGCGCACACCACGCGCTCGACGCGCACCTGCCCCGCGCTGCTCACGCTCACCTCGGCGACCTGCGCGAGGTAACTGCCGAAGGCGAATTGGATCGACACGCCGCGACCGCTCCCGGCGGGCAGCGCAGTGCCCCAGCCGGCACGATCGGCCGCGAGCTCGAGCACGGCCTTGAGCCGCGGATCCTTGAGGAGGGAGCTGCGGTAGCGCACCGGATCGTGCCGGGCCGCCACCGCGAGCTCATCGATGAAGCTCTCCACCGCGAACACGCTGCGCGTCGGGCCGACGCCGCGCCACCAGCCCGTGGGCACACCAGGCGGGTCGCGGCGCACGAAACGTACCTCCATGTTCTCGAGCGGATAGACCAGATCGGCGGCGGAAGTCACCGCGTCGTAATCGACGCCCTTCTTGACCGTGTCCTCGCCGTAGTAAAGCGCCCACAATCCGGCGCCCGCGATGGTGTGATGCCAGGCGATGGGCATGCCGTGCGCATCGAGCGCGGCGGACAGGCGATCGACGTAGTACGGGCGATAGCGGTCGTGGCGAATGTCCTCCTCCCGCGTCCACAGCACCCGCACCGGCTCCTTCACGTGGCGCGCGATGCGCGCGGCGAGCACGATGCCGTCCACCTCCAGGCGCCGGCCGAAGCCGCCGCCGATGAGGCAGCTGTGCAGGCGAATCTGCTCGGGCTTGAGGCCGAGCGCCGCGAGCTTGGCGACCGCACGATCGCAAGCCTGGGTTCCGGTCCAGATCTCGCACTCGCTCTCGCGCCAGTGGACCGTGCAGTTCATCGGCTCGAGCGCCGCGTGGGCGAGGAAGGGCTGATGATAGAGCGCCTCGACGTGCCGCGTGCCGCGACCGGGAGCCTCGGCAGGCTTGCCCTTGCTGACCGCCACCGCGCCGGTCTCATGCACCGCGGCCTCGAGCTCCGCCACGATCGAGGCCTGCTGTACGGCGGCGTGCGGACCGTCGTTCCAGCGCGGCGCGAGTGCCTTCATGCCCTTCATCGCTGCCCAGGTGTCGTCCGCGATCACCGCGATCAGATCGCCCTCATTCACCACCTGGCGCACACCGCGGACGGCGAGCGCCGCATCATCGGCGAGCCCCGGCATGATCATCCCGCCCTCGACGGGCGAGATCGCGATCAGCGCGACCTTGGAGTTCGGCGGGCGCACGTCGATTCCGAAGACGGCGCTGCCGTCGACCTTCTCGGGCGCATCGCGCCTTGGGGTGGCCCGCCCGATGAGCCTGAAGTCCTTGGCCGCCTTCAACGGCGGCGGCGCGGGCATGGGCAGCGCCGCGGCGACCGAGGCGAGCGCGCCGTAACTCAAGCGCCGGCCCGAGGCGGCGTGGATCACTTCTCCACGCTCGGCGTGGCAACTGCCCTCCGGGACTCCCCAGCGCCGGGCGGCCGCCTGAATGAGCATCAGCCGCGCGGTGGCGCCCGCCTGCCGCAGCGGCGTCCAGCACTGGATGATCGAGAGCGAGGTGCCGGTCGACTGGTCCCGCTCGATGCCCTCAGGCTCAGTCGGATCGGGCTCGAATCCGTACACGGCCGGATCCGGGGGCGCGGGCTCGACCGTGGTCGAGGCCAGGTCCACCTCGAGCTCCTCCGCAATCAGCATCGGCAGCGAGGTGAAGACCCCCTGCCCCATCTCGACCTTGGGCATCATGAAGGTGATCCGCCCGCTCGGCTCGATGCGCACGTACGCGTTGAGCGCGGTGCCTGCGCTCGCGCCGCCGGGGGCGGCACGCTGCCGGCGCCGTAGCGCGATGCCGATGACGAGTGCACCGCCCACCGCGGCGGAGACCAGCACAAACTGCCGGCGGCTGACCGAGGCCGGCGAGCTCATGGTCGGTGGCATGCGCTCCCCCTTTCAGTCATGGCCGCCGCAAGCGCGGCGGCTGGGCGCGCGAGGCGGCGCGCGCGGTCTGCAGCAACACCGGCGCCAGCTTCGACCGTAACTCCGCCAGTGTCCAGCGGCTCGTGGGTGCGGAAATGTTCACTGAGGCGACGGGAACGCCGTCCTCCCCCAGGATCGCGGCCGCGATGGTGAGATCGCCCCGGTAGCACTCCTGGTCCGACCAGGCGTCCGCTTCGGGGCGCGGGCCGACGGGCGTATGGATATAGAAGCGCTTCAGGCTCGGGAAGCGGGCGATGAACACCATGTCGCTACCGTCGGGCTCAGTCATGCTCACCGACTCCCCGCTCGCCTGATTGAGGTCGATGAGATGTGTCGTCGCCTGCTCGAGCAGGGTGTGACCGGAGAGGTAGGCGTGCCCGAGGATGAGGGCGCGCGGGGTGAGCACCCAGCGTCGCGCCCGCGCATCGCGTCGCAGGAAGCCGAGGCGCACCAGGGTGTGCGTGCAGCGCTGCGCGGAGCTGGTCGTGATGCCGACCGCGGCGGCGAGCTCGGCGAGGCTGCGCGCGCGGCGCTCGCCGCCAAAGCTCTCGAGGATGGCGAGAGCCTTCTGCACCGAGTTGTTGAACAGCGGATCGCGCGCCCGCGGCGGACGCGGGCTGCGCGGTGAGCGCTTCATTATGAAATGCAGTATATGGCTATCGATAATCGATAGTCTACGCCGTGAGCCGCTGCACCCCGTCCATATACGCCTGCAGCGCCGCAGGCACCCTGACCGAGCCGTCCTTCTCCTGACAGTTCTCGAGCACCGCCACCAGCGTGCGCCCCACCGCCAGCGCCGAGCCGTTGAGCGTGTGCACGGGTTCGGGCTTGCCGCTCTCGGGATTGCGCCAGCGCGCCTGCATGCGCCGCGCCTGAAAGGCCTCGAAGTTGCTGCAGGAAGAGATCTCGCGGTAGCGCTGCTGCGAGGGCAGCCACGCCTCCAGGTCGTAAGTCTTGGCGCTGCCGAAGCCCATGTCGCCCGCGCACAGCGCCACGGTGCGGTACGGGATCTCGAGCCGCCTCAGCACCGCCTCGGCGTGCGAAGTGAGCTCCTCGAGCGCGGTGTAGGAGTCCGCCGGGCGCACGATCTGCACCAGCTCGACCTTGTCGAACTGATGATTGCGGATCATGCCGCGGGTGTCCTTGCCGGCCGCGCCCGCCTCGGAGCGGAAGCACGGCGTGTGCGCCACCCACCGCAAGGGCAGCTGCTCGGCAGGCACGATCTGCTCGCGCACCAGGTTGGTGACCGGCACCTCCGCGGTCGGAATCAGATAGAGGGTCTGCTCGCCGCGCACCGCGAACAGATCCTGCTCGAACTTCGGCAGCTGCCCGGTGCCGATGAGCGCCTGGCTCTGCACCAGGTAGGGCACGTGCACTTCCGTGTAGCCGTGCTCGCGGGTGTGCAGGTCGAGCATGAACTGCGCGAGCGCCCGGTGCAGCCGCGCGACCTGCGAGCGCATCACCACGAAACGCGCCCCGGAAAGCCGTGCCGCCGCCGCAAAATCGAGACCCCCCAGATGCTCGCCGACGGCGACGTGATCGCGCGGCTCGAAGTCGAAACGCCGCGGCTCGCCCCAGCGGCGGATTTCGCGGTTCGCGCTCTCGGCATGCCCCTCGGGCACCGACTCGTGCAGCAGGTTCGGCAGCCCCAGCTGCCACTCCTCGAGCTCGGCCTGCACCGCACTCAGCGATCCTTCCGCGGTGGTGAGCGCGCCCGTGAGAGCCTCGCCGCGGCTGATGAGCGCGCTGACATCCTCGCCGCGACCCTTGGCCATCCCGACGGCCTTCGCATTGGCGTTGCGCTCGGCGCGCAGCCGATCCACTTCCACCGCCCAGGGCTTGCGCTTCTCCTCCAGCGCTTTCAGCGCCGCGACATCGAGCGTGAAGCCGCGGCGCGCGAGATTGCGCGCCACGGTCTCGGGCTCGGCGCGCAACAGCTTCGGATCGAGCACGGCACTCACCCCTTGGACGGTCGTCGCGCCCGCAGCCGCTCGAGCGCTTCGCTGATCTTCGCCTCCAGGCCGCGGGGCGCGGGGCGATAGTAGCGCCGATCCGGTATCTCGTCCGGCAGATAGCGCTCGCCGGCCGCATAGGCGTCCGGCTCATCGTGCGCGTAGCGGTAGTCGCGCCCGTAGCCGAGCTTCCTCATGAGCTGCGTCGGCGCGTTGCGCAGCCGCAGCGGCACCGCGAGCGTGCCGAACTCCGCGACATCCGCCATGGCTTCATTCATCGCGACATATACGGCGTTGCTTTTGGGCGCGGCGGCGAGATACACCACCACCATGGCGATCGCGAGCTCCCCCTCCGGGCTTCCCTGGCGTTCGTAGGACTCCCAGCCATCGATCGCCAGCGCGAGCGCGCGCGGATCCGCGAGCCCGATGTCCTCCACCGCCATGCGCGCCACGCGGCGCGCGATGTAGCGCGGATCGCATCCGCCATCGAGCATGCGGCACAGCCAGTAGAGCGCTGCATCGGGATCGGAACCGCGCACCGCCTTGTGCAGCGCCGAGATCTGCTCGTAGAACTGATCGCCCCCCTTGTCGAAGCGGCGCTGACCTCCGGCCGCCACCTCCCCGGCCACCGCGACCGTGAGCCGTCGCTCACCTCCCGCGGCGTCGATGATTCCTGCGGCCAGCTCGAGCATGTTGAGGGCGCGGCGCGCATCGCCGTCCGCCGCGTGGGCGATGAGATCGAGGGCCGCGGGCTCGGCCGCGAGCGACTCGCGCCCGAGGCCGCGCTCGGGATCCTCGAGCGCGCTGCGCAGCAGCGCCGACAGGTCCTCCACCGCGAGCGGGCGCAGTACGTAGACGCGGGCGCGGGAGAGCAGCGCACTGATCACCTCGAACGAGGGGTTCTCGGTCGTGGCGCCGATGAAGGTGAGCGTCCCGTCCTCGAGATACGGGAGGAAGGTGTCCTGCTGTGCCTTGTTGAAGCGGTGCACCTCATCGAGGAACAGCAGCGTCGCGCGCCCCTCCTGCGCCCGCAGGGCGCGTGCCGTCTCCACCGCTGCACGGATGTCTTTCACGCCAGCCATGACAGCCGACAGTGCGATGAAGCGGGCGCTGGCGGCGGCGGCGATGAGGCGCGCGAGGGTCGTCTTGCCGGTACCCGGCGGGCCCCAGAGGATCAGTGAGTGGAGCGACCCGCTCTCGATGCTCGCCGCGAGGGGCTTGCCCGGGCCGAGCAGGTGGCGCTGCCCGATGAACTCGCTCAAGTTTCGCGGCCGCATGCGATCGGCGAGCGGCCGCGGCGGCTCGCGCTCGCCCTCGGGGCTTGAGCGTGGCGCGCTCACTTGCCGGGCGTACCGATCACATCGGCCC
>WNFI01091417.1_pt1 | contig 10367 bp, 14 predicted proteins | sample 5400471 | NCBI WGS metagenome assembly WNFI01 (sample SAMN13153348, study PRJNA577476) | soil metagenome | isolation source: 100 cm saprolite on Douglas fir-dominated hillslope | place: USA:California | collected 2013-09-17 | reverse complement strand
CTCTCGCTGCATGAGCAGGCCCGCCGCCGCCGGCTGCAGGTGGCGCGTGATGGCGTCGATCGACGCGTGCGCGCGGTGCGCGGCCGCGAACGCATCGTTCACGTAGCAGTCGGCCAGCTCCGCGAGCTGGCGCGCGAAGCCGTCGTCGTTCTTTTCCTCCTCGGGGTGGAAGCGGAGGTTTTCCAGCAGCAGCAGATCGCCGGGCTTCAGCGCCTGGGCATGCGCGCGCGTCGCCTCGCCGACGCAGTCGGGCGCGAGCGGCACCGGCCGCGCCAGCAGCGGTGCGAGCCGCTCGGCCACGGGCTTCAGCGAGTACTTCGGATCCGGTCCGCCCTTGGGCCGGCCGAGGTGGGAGGCGAGCACGACGGCGGCGCCGCCGTCGAGCGCGAACCGCAGCGTGGGAACCGCCGCCCGCAGGCGCGTGTCGTCCGTCACCGCGCCGCCCTCGAGGGGGACGTTGAGGTCGGCGCGGACGAACACGCGTTTGCCCGCCAGCGGCAGGTGCTCGATCGTCAGCTTCGGCACGATCAGAGGGTCTTGCCGATGAACTTGATGAGGTCGCGCACCCGCGAAGAGTAGCCCCACTCGTTGTCGTACCAGGCGAGCACCTTGATGAGGTTGCCGTCGACGAAGGCCGTGGACGGCAGGTCGACGATCGAGCTGTGCGGGTTGCCGTTGAAGTCGGCGGAGACGAGCTCCTCGTCGGTGGCGTCCAGGATACCGCGCAGCGACCCGGTCGACGCCTCGCGGAACGCGTCGTTCACCGCCTGCGGCGTGGCCGGCTTGTCGAGCTCCGCAACGAGGTCCACCACCGACACGTTCGCGGTCGGCACGCGGATGGCGATGCCGTCGAGCTTGCCCTTGAGCTTGGGCAGCACGAGACCGACGGCGGTGGCGGCGCCGGTCGTCGTCGGGATTATGCTGACGGCGCCCGCGCGCGCGCGCCGCAGATCCTTGTGCGGGAAGTCGTGGATCGGCTGGTCGTTCGTGTACGAGTGCACCGTCGTCATGAAGCCGCGCTTGACGCCGAACTTGTCGTCGAGGACTTTGGCCGTGGTGGCCAGGCAGTTGGTCGTGCACGAGGCGTTGCTGATGATCCGGTGCTTGGCGGGATCGTACGCCTTCTCGTTGACGCCGAGCACCACGGTCACGTCCGGATCCTTGGCGGGCGCGGTGATGATGACTTTCTTGGCGCCGGCCGCGATGTGCTTGCTGGCGGTAGCGGTGTCCCGGAAGATGCCCGTCGACTCCACCACCACCTCCACGCCGAGCTCCTTCCAGGGCAGCGCCGCCGGATCCTTGATGGCGCACACCCGGATCTCGCGCCCGTTGACGAAGATGGCCTCGCCCTTGGCGGTGACTTCGGCCTTGAGGTTGCCGTGGACGGAGTCGTGCTTCAGGAGGTGCGCCAGGGTCTTGGCATCGGCGAGGTCGTTGACGCCGACCACCTCGATCTCACCGCTCGCCTCGAGCGCGGTGCGGAAGAACACGCGTCCGATGCGGCCAAATCCGTTGACGCCGACTCGAATACTCATGGAAGGGCTCCTTGTGGGGGAGAACGTTACCGGGTGCCTAGGATCAGTTGAAATTATACGGCCACTTACAAGACACGAGCAACTGTCAGCAGTCCGACCGAGGCGGCACCGGCCGCGCGCAGCGCGCGGGCACACTCGCCGGCCGTCGCGCCCGTCGTGAGCACGTCGTCCACCAGCACGACGTCGGCGCCGGCGGCGGCCGTGGAGGCGACGAACGCGCCGCGAACGTTCGCGCGCCGTTCGGCGGCGTCGAGCTCCGTCTGGGGCGCCGTCGCCCGGGTGCGCGCCAGCCAGCGCTCCCGCACCGGCGCCCCGAGCCCGCGCGCCACGCGCTCGGCAACGAGCGCCGCCTGGTTGAAGCCGCGCTCGCGCTCCCGCTCGCGCGCCAGCGGGATGGGCACCAGCACGGCGCGCGGCGGCACCGCCGCCGCGCACTGCTCGAGCACGAGCGCGGCGAGCGGCCGCGCCAGCGCGGGCCGGCGGCCGAACTTGAACCGTTGCACGGCATCACGCAGCGGGCCCGCGTAAAGGCCGGCCGCACGCGCCCAGTCAAACGCAGGCGGCGCCACGGCGCAGGGACTGCAAAACTGGGGGGCCCCGAAATGGCCCCCCAGACCCCCCGACGCTCGGACCGGCCCGGGGAACCCGTCCCGGTCCTCGATGTCCTCGAACGTGAAAAACGGAAGGCCGCAGCGCGTGCAGAGCGGCGGTGCGATGCGCGCGATGCCGTCCCAGCACGCGCCGCAGAGCGGATCGCGGCGGGCGGCGCCGAGCGTGGCCGCGCACACGGGGCAGCGCGCGGGAAAGACGAGATCGAGCGCGGCGACGGCCCATCCGCGCACGGCGATGGTCAGCGCGCCGACGCGGGACGCAGCGTGTTCCAGCGCCGGCAGGCGTCGCAGCGGTCCTGCCAGCGCGGCGCCGCGGCGCCGCACGCCGTGCAGCGGTGCGGCCAGTCGAAGCCGTGGGCCAGCCGCAGCGCGCGCCGGTATTCGTCGAAGGCCTCGCGCGTGTCGCCGCGGCGCAGCGCGATCATGCGGCTGGGACGATCCTGCTCGCGGTACGCGCGCTCGAGCCGGGCCAGCAGCGGCAGCACGGGATGCACCTCCGCCGCGCGCTCCCACGTGCGGACGGCCTCGCGCGCGTCGCCGGCCGCCTCCAGCGCGTCACCGAGCGCCACCGACGCCGGCACGAAGTCCCGGTCGGCGCGCAGGGCGGCGCGGAAGTGCCCGACGGCGGCCGTGGCCTCGCCGCGCGCCAGTTCCAGGCGACCGAGCTCGTAGTAGCCCACGGCGAGCCACTCGGCCTCCGCGTGCCGCTCGCGCGACGGCGCGAGCGCGAGCAAATCTTGTTGGATCGCGATGGCCTCGTCCCACTCGCGCGCCTCCACCGCGAGGTCGCGCAGCGCGTGGAGGGCGCCGACGTGCGCGGGCCAGCGCTGGACGACGTAGCGGAACAGCGTGCGCGCCTCCTCCAGGCCGCCCGTCACCCGCGCGGCCTCGGCACGGCGCATCGCCTCGATCGCCTGCGGATCGTTCTCACCACTCGCGGGCGCGCGCTCCAGGCCGAGCACACGCAAGGCGCGGTGGCCGACGGCGACGAGCGAGCCGAGGGAGAAGCGGGCGGGTATCAGCGGCATGGGGCGGGCGGGACGGCGGGGATGTGCGCGGCTATCCGGCCGCCATCCGCTCCTCCTGTTCGGTCAGCCGCTGGCAATCGATGCAGTGACGCGCGAACGGCAGCGCCTCCAGGCGCTTGTCGCCGATGGCCTCGCCGCAGCGCTCGCAGTTGCCGAACGAGCCGTCGTCGATCCTCTGCAGCGCGGAGACGACGTCACGGAGAAGGCCATTCTTGCCGTTGCCCAGCTCGAAGAAGAATTCGCGCGTATAGGCGGTGTTGGCCTGGTCGCCGAGATCCTTGATCGAGTCGTCTTCCTGATCCTTGCCGTAGAGGGCGGTGCGGCCCACCTCGTCGGCGAGCTGACGATGCTTCTCGATCAGGCGCTTCCTGAACTGCGCCAGTCGATCCTTTCTCATCAACGCCCTCCATCACGGCGACGCCGCGCACGCTGCAGATTCTCGTACGCTAGCACGCGCGCCGGGCGGGGCGCAAGACGCGGCCGCGTTTGTTTATCCACTCTTATCCACGTTCGTCCACCGTCTGATAACGCAGACGCTTCGGGACTATCCGCCGTCTTCGGCCGACCACACCGACACCGAGGGCGCGTCGCCCCACAGCCGCTCCAGCGCGTAATACGCGCGCTGCGGCGCCGAGCGGCCGCTGCAGACGAGGAAGTAGTCGGTGACGCTCGACACGTGCTGCACGTCGAGCACCGTGAGGTCGAGCGCCTTCTTGTCGAGCGCCGCGCGGGCGGCGCGCCGGACCTTGCGCTCCGCGGAGGAGTCGGCCATCAGGCCGGCGGCTCGCGATAGAACCCGCGCGCGCGGATGTAGTCGGCCACCACGGGCGGGAGCCGAAAGGCGAGCGAGCGGCCCTCGCGCACGCGCCGGCGCAGCTCGGAGGCAGAGATCGGCATGGAGGCGGCGCGCGACACGATCACGCCGCGGTCGGGCACGCGACCGCCATCGACGGTGGTGAAGCCACCCTCGACCCCGATCTCGCGCAGCACCTTCTGCGCGGCCTCGCTCTCCGTGTCGAAGGGACTGCCGACGCGCGGCACGATCACCAGCTGCGCGAGCTGGGCCACGCGCCGCGGATCGCGCCACGCGAGGAGGTCGAGGAACGTCTCCGAGCCGACGACGAGAAAGAGCGCCTGACCGGGTCGCGCGAGCGCGGCGAGGGTGTCCACGGTGAACGAGGGTCCCGGCCGCGCGAGCTCCATGTCGGAGACCTCGAAGCCGCGGTGTCCCTCCGTGGCCAGCCGCACCATGGCCAGCCGCTCTTCCGGCGCGGCCAGCCGGCTCGGGTCCTTGTGCGGTGGATGCTTGGCGGGCACGAAGAGCACGCGGTCGAGCGTGAGGATTTCGAGCAGGTCGTCGGCCAGCAACAGGTGGCCGTAGTGGATGGGATTGAACGACCCGCCGAAGACCGCAGTGCGCGGCACTCCGCTATTCCCGCACCTGGCCGTCGCCCTGCACCACGAACTTCGTGGTGGTCAGCTCGCGCACGCCCACCGGTCCGCGCGCGTGCACGCGCGACGTGGAGATGCCCATCTCGGCGCCCATGCCGAACTGATTGCCGTCGAGCAGTCGCGGCGACGCGTTGACGAGCACGCCGGCGGCATCCACCTCGCGCGCGAAACGGCGCGCGTGCGCGAGATCGCCGGTGACGATGGCCTCCGCCAGCCCCGTGCCGTGGGCGCGGATGTGCTCGATCGCCTCATCGAGGCCGTCGACGACCCGGATGGCCAGCACGAGGTCGAGATATTCCTCGTCCCAGTCCGTCTCGGTGGCCGGCCGCGCGGAGGGCACCAGCGCGCGGGTGCGCGGGCAGCCGCGCAGCTCCACGCCCGCCTCGGCGAGCCGCGCCGCCGCCGCCGGCAGGAACCGCTCGGCGATCGCGCGGTCGACGAGCAGCGTCTCGAGCGCGTTGCACACCGACGGCCGGTGGGTCTTGGCGTTGAGCACGATCGCGGTCGCCATGTCGGGATCGGCGTCGGCATCGACGAAGACGTGCACGACGCCCTTGTCGTGCTTGAGCACGGGCACGCGCGAGCGCTCGGCGACCCAGCGCACGAACTCCTCGCCGCCGCGCGGGATGACGAGGTCGAGGTACCGGTCCTGCTCGAGCATGGCCGCGACCGCCGCGCGATCGGTGACGTCGACGAACTGGATGGCCCCGGGCGGGGCGCCGGTCTTCTCCAGCGCCTTGGCCAGCACGGCGGCGACGAGGGTGTTGGACTCGATCGCCTCGCTGCCGCCACGGAGCAGCACGGCGTTGCCCGACTTCAGGCAGAGGCCGGCGGCGTCGGCAGTGACGTTGGGGCGCGACTCGTAGATGAAGCCGACGACGCCGAGGGGGACGCGCACGCGCGAGATCTCGATGCCGTTGGGACGCCGCCACGACTCCACCACCGTGCCCACGGGGTCGGGCAGCGCGGCGATCTGGCGCAGGCCGTTGGCCATCTCCTCGATGCGCGCCTCGCTGAGGGTGAGGCGGTCGAGGAAGGCGCGCGTCAGGCCCTTGGTCCGCGCGCGCTCCAGGTCGGCGCGGTTGGCCTCGAGCAGGGCCGACGTCTTCTCCTCGAGGGCGCGCGCCATCTGCGCCAGCGCCTCGTCCTTCACGCGCGTGCCGCACACGGCGAGCGCGTGGGCCGCCGCGCGCGCGGCGCGCGCTTTCGACTCGACCAACTGCCTAACATCCATCCCGGCTCCCCATAATGGGGGCCCCGATATGGCCCCCATACCCCCAGCGCTCGGAACGCCCCGGGGAACCCGTGGCGCTCCTCGATCCACGTCGGCTTACAGAATCACGAGGTTGTCGCGGTGGATGACTTCGTCGAAGCTCTTGTAGCCGAGCCGCGTCGCGATGTCACGCGTCTTGGCGCCGCGGATCCGGCGCAGCTCGCCGGCGTCGAAGTTGACGAGCCCGCGCGCGAACTCCCGGCCGTCCCCCACGAGCGCCACCACCTCGCCCGCCGCGAAGTCGCCCTCGACGTCCACCACGCCCGAGGGCAGCAGGCTCTTTCCATGATGAGTTAAAGCCTGCAACGCCCCCGCGTCAACCGTGAGGCGGCCCTGCGGGGTCACCGCGAAGGCGATCCAGCGCTTGCGCGCGCCGAGGCGGTCGGCCTTGGGCGCGAAGTAGGTGCCGACCGGCTCGCCCTTGAGGATGCGCGCCAGGGTCCCCTGCTTGCGGCCGCTGGCGATGACCATGGGCACCCCGGCCGCCGCCGCCTTCTGTGCGGCCTGCAGCTTGGTGGCCATGCCGCCCACGGCGCCCGCGCCGGTGCCGTTCCAGACGAGGCGCGTGACGTCCGCGGTCACGGCGTCGACGGTGTCGATCACGCGCGCGTCGCGATCGGTGGCGGGGTCCCCCGTGTACAGCCCCTCGACGTCGGTGAGCAGCACGAGAAGGTCGGCATCGATGAGGGAGGCGACCAGCGCGCTCAGGTTGTCGTTGTCGCCGACCTTGATCTCCTCCACCGCCACCGTGTCGTTCTCGTTGACGATGGGCAGCACGCCGAAGCGCAGCAGCGCCAGCAGCGTGTTGCGTGCGTTGAGATAGCGCGCGCGGTCGCCGATGTCCTGCGCGGTCAGCAGCACCTGGCCCACCGGGATGCCGTGGCGCTTGAAGGCGGCCTCGTAGTGCCACATCAGCGCGGACTGTCCGACGGCGGCCGCCGCCTGCTTCTCGGGAATCGAGCGCGGCCGTGCGGGCAGCGCCAGGCGCGCCATGCCGGTGGCGATGGCGCCGGAGCTGACGAGCACTGGCTCGCGGCCGTCGCGCGCGCCGGCGATCTCCGCGGCGAGGGCGGCGATGCGGTCGGGATCCGGCCCCGTCCCGGGCTCGGCGATCAGCGAGGTGCCGACCTTGACGACGAGCCGGCGGACGCGGCCTAGCTGGCGGCGCGCAGCCATCCGGTGGCGTCCAGGCGCGTGGCGATCGCGCTCACGAGCTCACGCAACCCGTGACCGGTCACCGCGGAAATGACGATGAACGGCTGCCCCCCCTCGGCGCAGCGCGCCCGCACGCGCTCCGTGGCCGCGCGCATCGGGGCGGCGCCGTCGCCCTCGAGCAGGTCCGCCTTGCTCACGACCACGATCTGCGGCCGTGCCGCCAGCTCCGGCGAGTAGGCGGCCAGCTCGGCGTTGATCGCGTCGAGGTCCTCCAGGAGGTCGCGGCCGGTGTTCGGGTCGGGATCGAGCAGGTGCACGAGCAGCCGCGTGCGTTCCGTGTGGCGCAGGAACTGGTGCCCGAGCCCTTTGCCCTCGGCGGCGCCCGGGATCAGGCCGGGCAGGTCGGCGATGACGAACGAGCGGTCGGCGTCGGCGCGCGCGATGCCGAGCGTCGGGACGAGCGTCGTGAAGGGATAGTCGGCGATCTTCGGCTTCGCCGCCGACAGGCGTGACACGAGCGTGGACTTGCCGGCGTTGGGGAAGCCGATGACGCCGACGTCGGCGAGCAGCTTCAGCTCGAGGTGCAGCCAGCGCCCGGGTCCCGGGCGGCCGAGGTCGGCCCGCCGCGGTGCCTGGTTGGTCGACGAGGCGAACCGCGCGTTGCCCCGCCCGCCGTGCGCGCCCCGCGCCGCGAACACGCGCTGGCCCGGCGCCGTGAGATCGCCGACCAGCTCGCCCGAGTCGCGCTCCGTCACGACGGTGCCCACGGGCACGCGCAGCACGAGATCCTCGCCGCCGGCGCCGGTGCAGTTGCTGCCCTGGCCGTGCTGACCGCGCTCGGCCTGGTAGTGACGCTGGTAGTGATAGTCGAGCAGCGTGGTGAGCGCCGGATCGGCCTCGAGGAAGACGGAGCCCCCGTGACCGCCGTCGCCGCCGTCCGGACCGCCGCGCGGGACGAACTTCTCGCGCCGGAAGGAGATGCAGCCGGCGCCCCCATCGCCGCCCTTGATGAAGATGTCGATCTCGTCGACGAACATCGCGGTGCTCGCTTGTCCTACCGTAGGTAGGGCGGCCCGGGGGGCGCCCGCCAGCGCGTTCAGGCCGGGGTGGTGAGGATGCTCACGTAGCGGTTGTCGCCTCGTCGCTCGAACCGCACGTAGCCGTCGATCTTCGCGAAGAGGGTGTCGTCCGAGCCGAGCCCGACGTTGAGGCCGGGCCGGAAGCGCGTGCCGCGCTGCCGGACGAGGATGCTGCCGCCCGTGACGAACTGGCCGCCGAAGCGCTTGACGCCCAGCATCTGCGGATTGCTGTCACGGCCGTTGCGGGAGCTGCCGACGCCCTTCTTGTGAGCCATGCCTCAGACCTCGATCTTCGTGATGCGCACCGTGGTGGCCGCCTGCCGGTGGCCGCGGTGGCGCCGATAGTTCTTGCGCCGCTTGAACTTCACCACCCGGACCTTGCGGCCGCGACCCTGCCGAACCACCTCGCCCGCCACCCGTGCCTTCGAGAGGCGGTCGCTGCCGGCAATGATCTCGCCGTCCTTGTTGACGAGCAGCACGGAGGCGAACTCGACCTTCGCGCCCTTGTCGCCCGCGAGGCGCTCGACGGCGATGACCTGACCCGTCGTCACGCGATACTGCTTACCGCCCGTCGCGATCACCGCTTCCATGCGCGCTCAACCTTTCCCCGATCGTGGAGTAACAGTCGCTTATGGAACCACAGCGCCTGGGCGCGCGTCAACCTCGCCGGTCGGCCCCGAGATACTCGGTCAGCTGCTTGCGCACCCACAGCCGCGAGCGGTGCACGCGCGATTTCACCGCCGGCAGGCTGATGCCGAGCGTCTCGGCGATGTCGGGGTTGGACAGCCCCTCGACGTCGTGCATCACGAGCGCGGTCCGGTAGTCGGGCGGCAGGCCGCCGATGGCGCGCTCGAGCACCTCGCGCAGCTCGCCGGTGAGCGCGCGCTCGTCCACGCGCTCGGACCAGTCGGCCATCGGCTCGAAGTGACGACCGTCGCCGTCGAACGTGGGCAGGACGTCGTCGAGCGCCACCTCGCGCGCCTTGCCGCGCCGCGAGCGCAGCTTCTGGTAGGCGGCGTTGGCGGCGATGCGGTAGATCCAGCTGCCGAACGCGGATTCACCCTTGAACGTGCCGATCTTGCGCGCGGCCGTCCAGAGCGCGTCCTGCGCCGCCTCTTCCGCGTCTTCCTTTACGCCGGTGATCCGCTGCGCGAGCCGGTACACCCGGTCGCCGAAACGGTCGACGAGCTGCTCGGCGGCGTCCGGATTCTCCCGGCGGAGCGCCTCGACGAGGTCGGCGTCGACGTCGGCGCGCGGCCCCGGCGAGACCGGGCCCGGCGAGACGGTCATGGCCGCGTCTCGTATGCCGCGAGATAGCGCTTCAGTTCTGCCACGCATTGCTCCATCACCCCGATGTCCTTGATCACCTTGGTCATGAGGATCGCGCCCTCGAGCGACGCCACCAGGAAGCGCGCGGTCGCGACGGGATCGCAGGTCGCCGCCACCTCACCGCGCCCCGGGATCGCAGTCCGCCGCCACCTCGCCGCGCCCCTTGGCCGCCACGAGTGCCGCCGCGAACCGCGCCTGCCACGCCATAAACACCGTAGCCAGCCGCGTGCGAAATCCCTCGTGCACATCCGAGAGCTCGGAGGCCAGATTGCCCATCACGCACCCGCCCACGCACTTGCGGTCGCGCTGCGCCTGCTCCAGCCGGTCGAGGAAGCAGCGGATCTGGCGGAGCGGCGCACCGTCGGGGTCCGCGAAGCACGGCTCCAGCGTGCGCTCCACGAAGCCGGCGACGATCTGGTCGAGGATGGCGTAGCCGAGCTCTTCCTTGCTGCGGAAGTGGTAGTAGAAGTTCCCCTTGCCCACACCGCTCTCGCGCAGCACGTCGTCGAGCGACGTCGCGTGATAGCCGTGCACGTGCATGAGCCTCAGCGCCGCCCTCAGGATCGCATCGCGCGTCGTCTTGCCGTCGCGGGTCTTGCCCGTTGGGCTGGGCGTCAGCGTCGGAGTCTTGGTCGTCGTCATCTGTACCAACCGGTCGGTACAGAAGCTACCCCCCATGAAGCACCGCGTCAAGCCGGAGATCGATCCCCTGAGATCGAGGCCAGATCGCGGAGCGCCAGACACCGAGGAGCGTCACGGCTCCGCCGGGACGCTTCCGAGCCGCCCGGGGGGTCTCGCCCCGGGGGTCAGGGGACCGAGGAGCGTCACGGCTCCGCCGCGACGCTTCCGAACCGCCCGGGGGTCTCGCCCCCGGGGATCAGGGGACCGAGGAGCGTCACGGCTCC
>WNFI01389345.1_pt1 | contig 10369 bp, 7 predicted proteins | sample 5400471 | NCBI WGS metagenome assembly WNFI01 (sample SAMN13153348, study PRJNA577476) | soil metagenome | isolation source: 100 cm saprolite on Douglas fir-dominated hillslope | place: USA:California | collected 2013-09-17 | reverse complement strand
TGGCTTGAAGCGTGATGTCGGGCAAGACGAGGCAAACGGCCATTCTGCTCGGCCAAGGAGAGTTATGCGTCTCGAACCTGTGATCGCTGGGCTCCTGTTCACTTTCGCGTCGATGGCAGCCACCAACCCCGCCGCCGTGACATTCACAAAAGATGTTGCGCCGGTTTTGCAGAAGAACTGCCAGGAGTGCCACCGTCCTGGTGAATCGGCGCCGTTTTCACTGGTCACTTACGAGCAGGCACGGCCCTGGGCCAAAGCAATGAAGGAAGCTGTGCTGCTAAGAAAGATGCCGCCGTGGTTTGCCGACCGGCATTATGGCAAATTCTCCAACGACCGCTCGCTTTCTCAGAAAGAGATCGCCACGCTGGTGACCTGGGCGGATGCCGGCGCGCCGCAGGGCGACCCCAAGGACATGCCGTCGCCGCTGGACTTCGTAGAGGGCTGGCGCATTCATAAACCCGACGTGGTCTTCGAGATGCCGGCCGACTTCGAGATTCCGGCCACGGGCACCATCGAATATCAGTACGTCGTGGTGCCGACCGGGTTTACCGAGGACAAATGGGTGGCGATGGCGGAAGCGCGGCCGGGCAATCGCGCTTTGGTGCACCACATCGTCGGCTACCTGCGCGAACCGGGCTCCAAGTGGCTGGACGGTGCTAAACCGGGAGTGCCGTTTGTACCCCCGAAGAGGAAGGACGACGATCGCGGTGATGCCAGCGGACTGCCGAGCGATTTTCTGGTTGGGTTTGCGCCAGGCCTGCCGCCGGAAAACTGCTTACCCGGCCAGGCAAAGCTGGTGAAGGCGGGGTCCGACATTGTTTTTCAGATGCACTACACGGCTAACGGTAAAGCCGGCGCGGACCGCAGCAGGATCGGGTTGGTTTTTGCCACCGAGCCGCCAAAAGAGCGGGTGTTCACGGTCACCGCTACCAATGGCAAGTTCAAAATCCCACCAGGGGACGCGAATTACAAAGTGGACTCTATGTTTGAGCTTGGAACAGACGTGACGTTGGTGGGCATGCTGCCGCACATGCACCTGCGCGGGAAAGACTTCGAGTATCGTTTGGTCTACCCCACCGGTGAGACCGAAACGCTCCTGCGCGTGCCCGGATACAACTTCAACTGGCAGCAATGGTATTACCCCGCTCAGCCAGTACGGCTTCCCAAAGGAGCGAAGATCGAGTGCACGGCGCACTTTGACAATTCGCCAAACAATCCGAGCAATCCAGATCCGGCCAGGCAGGTGGGCTGGGGTGAACAGAGCTGGGACGAGATGATGGTGGGCTTTCTGGACGTCGCCTTCGATGCCAGGATGCCGGTAGAAAGCCTTTACGTTGAGCGGAAACAGATGAGAGCCGGCGAGTAATTCTCACGCGGGCTGGCGCTTGCCGCGCAAATACGCCGTTCTCCTAGCAAATCGCAGCCTGTACGCGAGACGTCAGCGTGACGCTGACGATTGCAATTCGCTGCCTTGCGCACGGGCGTCTGGCATCCACCCTCGGACGGCGTTTAGGTGGCCCTGTGGGACACAATCACCCATATCAGGATCGTGACTGCGGCGCCGATAACGGCGTACTTTATGAGCCGCTGTTTGCCGCCTTCGCCAGCGACAACGTCATTCTGAAGGTTTTCGCTTTGAGCGGCGAGGCGGGATAACTCTTCATCACTCAAATTCGAAATCGCCTGTGTAACCTGTCCGGAATCCAACATAACAGCTTGCAGGACTTTTCTGGCAGCCTCGGTGGAGAGAAACTTTTCAAGTTTGGTGACATTGCTCTGCCGCTCGAGTGAGGCGGCGCGTATCGACTGGTGAATGTCGCCCACAGAGACGACGTGATCCCCCGCCGCGTTTTGCGGCAGTGCCGGCACTAGGCCGAGCGTGAACAGCAGCAACAGGCTCAGAGACTGGCGAAACATACAGAACCCTCCAGAATTTTGCATCATCGATAGTTCAAGCGCCTAGAAGAGCAGCTTTGCCCCAATCTGCAAGTTGCGCGGATCGCTGACGGCTCCGTTCCACATACCGAAACTTGGGCTGGAAACATCCGTGGTAATGGCACTGCCTCCGAAATTGCCGGTATTGCTGAAAACATGGAAATTGAACACATTGAACGCTTCAGCACGAATCTGGAATCCAACCCTCTCCGTGATATGGGTGTTCTTGACCAGGCTGAAGTCTTCATTGTGATAACCGAAACCTCTCAGGTTCGTGATGCGGGAACCACTGCCGAAATAGAGGTTGAAACTGTTCGCGGGCTCAAAGGCCGCCACGTTGAACAAAGGCTTGCTGGGATCGAAACTTGAGGTGCTTTGCGCCCACGGATTAGCGCCAGAAAGCACCCCCGGAATACAGCCGGCCCGAAACTGCGACGGAACGTTGCAGGTGCCGGATCGGAAGAAGAACGGTGGACCAGAAGTTACCCGAAGAATGCTATTGAACTGCCATCCGCCAATAATTCTGTCGGCGAATCCACCTTTGTTCAGGAACCGTTTGCCCTTTCCAATGGGAAGCTCGTAGGTCATCGCCCAGGAGAGAACCTGCGGCACGTCGTCTTGCGAAAGCCCTTTATTACGCTGGCGTTCGAACGGCGAAATCACCCCGGTCAGCCCGCTCCATGTAGCCGCATCGGCTTGCGTATTCTCGGAGGTGGTGATCAGCTTCGAGTACGTGTACGAGGCAAGCATCCACATGCCCATCGAAAATCTCCTCTCCAGTTTCAACTGGAACGAGTGATAAGTGGAGCTGCCGGCGTTTTCGTTCGAGCCCTGGAGCGCGCTGCAAAATTGGGGATATGGCAGAAGAGCCTGGGCAACGGTCGGAGCGCAGCCGGTCATCTGGCCCTGCCATCCGGCGTAGGGAATCGGAACACCGTCCAGAACCGTCTGCCCGGGCGCGAATTGATCGTAAAGCTTCGAACCGTATGTAGAGAGGAGTTGCGGGTCCAGCGCGTTCATCGGTACGATCCGCGACGGCAATCGTGTTCCCTTATTCGCCACGTAGGCGGTGGTGACGAGGAAATTAGCTGGAAGTTGCCGCTCGATAGTCAGGTTCCATTGCTGCGCATAGGGCCGCCGGTTGCCATCGAACGGCCGGTAGTTGAGATCCTGGCCGTTGCGATATGCCGAATCGACGAAGGGCGGACGCTGGAAATTCTGCGGAAATCCCTGGCTCAGAATGAAGGCCGGCTGAAGTCCCCCTAGCGCGCTCGAGAACGATACCGTGCTGTTGAATCCAGTGGTGTCGACGCCGCCGCCCCAACCGGAGTAAAAGGCCTGCGTGAAAAAGATTCCGTAACCGCCTCTGACCACCGTCTTGGAGTCGGGGCTGTAGGCAAAGCCGATCCGCGGTTGAAATGCCTTATAGTACACCGACTCCGGATATTGCTTGCCGAAGCTGGCTGGCCCCCAGTTGTTTCCAGCGAACGCCAAACGGCCCGGCCGGTTACCCGCCCCGGGATTGGGGCCGAAATCGAAGAACGACATATTGTTGCGCTTCTCCGCCGTGGGGGTGGCGACGTCCCATCGCAACCCATAGTTCAAGCTCAGTTTGGAGGTAATTTTCCAGGTGTCGCCACCGTGGACAATCCACGTGTGCTGGCGGGGATAATTTGACAGCAAACTGTAGAACGTGGAACTGGCGCTGCCCACATCCTCCAGCAGGAAGCTTGCGATGGCGTTGCCGCTGGTGACGCCCAGCAACCCGGTATTCAAGCGCGAGAAGTTGAAGGTGCCTGAGTTGTTGCTGTCGCCCGAGTTGTTCTCGCCGAGCCCTCGGTATTCCATCCCGAATTTAAGCGTATGCGCGCCGCGTACCCAACTGAACAAATCGTTGACGATATATGACGGCCTGAAGCCCGCGCCCGCAGCGTTGCCGCCGTAACCGTCGTAATCATCGAAACGCATGGCGGGCTCATGGTTCGTGCCTTGCACTCCCGGGATGCTGGGAATCTGGCTCTTCAGCTTGTCGCTGAGGTTGACCTCGTTGCTTCTCAGATCCAGATAGCCAAAGTTGAAGTTGTTCAGCAGCGTGGGCGTAAACGTGTGATCCCAGTTGAACCGCCCGATGTTGCTGTAATTCGGGTCACGGTAGTTCGCTGAATCAATCACGCGAGGAAGTAGTGTCTCGTTGAAAGGGTGGGTTCCGCGGTAATGATAATTCCCAGCGAAATGATCCTTATTACCGACATATTCATCGACACGAACGTCCCATCCGTTGGAGTTTGCGAAAGCGATCGTGGTCACCGGGAGCGGTACTTCGTAGTTATGCAACACGCCTGGACGATTCGGGGAAGGAACAAATTTTAGCCACGAGTTGGCCAGCGAATTGGCGATGCGGGCGGTCGGAATGACATTGCCGGGAAACTGATCGCGGACGATCTGGCCATTCACTGTTCTGGTGGTGGCCGGATCAAAAATGGGATCGGGCCATTCGCTGAAATCACCTTGTTTCATTTTGTCAGTCGGCACGGTCAGAACGGGCTTGTTCACGCCGCCCTTAAAGCGGTAGGCTTCAAAGTTTCCAAAGAAGAACGTCTTGTTCTTGCTCGTCCAAAGCCCCGGGAGCTTAGCTGGACCGCCTAGCGACCAACCGAAGTCGTGTTCCAGGTCTTTGGGCCTGCTGTTGGCGCCGAATGGCCGCGCGTTCAAATCCGTGTTGCGGTGGAACCAGTAGGCGCTGCCGTGAAACTGGTTGGTCCCCGATTTCGTGGTGGCCACGATCTGGCCCGAAAGACTGGCACCATATTGCGGCTCGTAATTCGAACTCAAAATGCTGATTTCACCGACGCTTTCCGGCGAGACCGGCATATCGGTGCCGAGAGCAACATAGCCGCTCTGCGCCATCGCGCCTTCCTGGGCGCTGGCGCCGTCGAGCACCGCCTCGTCACCAGACTGCAGACCCCCGTTGGTACGGGCGTTAAATGCGTTGCCGCTGTTGCCGGTGTTCACGCCGGGCTGCAGGATGATGAAAGACGTGGCGCTGCGCACCGCGCCGCTCACGATCAAGGGCAGATCCTGGATGGTCTCCGGAGTGACGGTTCCCTTCAGCTCGCCGTTCTCGAAATTGATCGGTGAGACATCGGCCGAAACTTCGATGACCTGCGTCTCGGTGCCGACCTCGAGTTTGATGTCGGCACGAACAGACTCGTTGATGTTAATGAGGATTCCCTTTCGCACGAACGTGCGAAACCCAGCCGCCGACGCCTTCAGTTCGTAGCCTCCCCTTTGCAGGTTGGGAAACGCATAGAGACCATCTTGTCCGCTGGTCGTTTTGGCTACCGAGCCGGTTTCGACCGACGTAAGGATGACTTCAGCGCTCGGAACTGCTGCCCCGCTCGGGTCCGTGACGGTACCGTTAATCGAGGCATTAAAACTCTGCGCTCGGGTTACAGGAGCAGCCCAGAGACAAAGCCCAAGGACAGCAATAATCAAGTTCCGCGACGACATGCATGGCCTCCTAACGAGGGAGTAACTGCTTGAAACCCTTCGCAATGTAAACGATTTCCGAAGATTCTATCACCACCATCCCAATCTGTAAAGAAAAAACTAATCGTTCCCAATTAGCGTGGTGTCGGAACGACGCGGCGCTGACATGGCCAAGGATTGTTTTCCAGGGCGCACGCATTAGCCAATGAACCGAGACCGAAGCATCACAGGCCGCAATCTTGATCGTCTCCAGCGAAGGATCTCGTACAGGCTAGTTGCGTATAATCGTCAGTCAATCAGGAAACCGAAGGGAGTCTTACTTTCTTGCGCCCGTGCACACTTGTACCGGCACCTGAGGTGCGGCCATACTGAGAGGCGAATGCGATATGCCGCGCTGATATTAGCGAGAAGTTTGATAGCCGCTGAACATGTGGACCTGGCGGAGGCCACCCGCGCCCTCTATAAAGGCGACGCGGTGCGCGCACAGTCGATGGCCGAGGAGTACGCGAAAGCGCATCCCGCGTTCGCCGCGGCGCGGCTGCTAATCGCCAGGGCCGAAATGTCACAAGGTAATTTCGATGGCGCCTATAGAGAGATCCAACGGGTCCTCCAGCACGAGCCGCATAACGTGGATGCGCTTTACTACCTCAGCAAGCTGTGCGGCATCCTGTCGCAAATCGAGTTCCGCGCGCTTTACTCTCTGGCTCCGAATTCGGCGCGGGTACACCAGTTGCTCGGCGAGTCTTATCAAATGCAGGAGGATCTGCCCAAAGCGGAAGAAGAATTCGCACAGGCGCTGGCGGCCAATTCACGATCCGTGCCGGTTCTTGTGGCTTTAGGCGATGTGAAACGCGCCCAATCCCAGTGTGACGAAGCCATCGGGTTTTACAGGCGCGCAGTCGAGATCGAGCCGCACGACTACGACGGCAACTACGGTTTAGGCGCGTGTTACCTTCATCAGGCCAAGGGGCAAACCGCGATCGATTGGTTCCGGAAGGCAGCCGCGGCGGAGCCGGATTCGGCGGCCGCGCGCCTCGCACTGGGCATCACCTACATGCGGACTGGTAAGCTGCCGGACGCCGTTGCGGAGCTGAAGGCCGCCGCCGCGCTCGAACCGGCATCGCGACAGGCGTACGTGCTGATGGGCCAGGCCTACAACAAACTGAATCAGCCGCGCGAGGCCGAGCAGGCGTTCCGCAAAGCGCGCATGCTGTCACAACCAGCGACGGGGCAGGAGCCATGAGAGCCGCACTCGTACTAATAGTCACGTGCGTCGCCCTGGATGCGCAGAGCCTGCCGCCCGCCCTCACGGAGCTGTTCAACAAGGGCGTGCAGGCGGAGAAAGCGGGTCAACTGGAAGCGGCGGAGAAGATTTTCCTCGCGGTGCTCGCGCAGGGCGGCAAGCAGGCATTCGTTTACAACAATCTCGGCATCGTGTACCGTGAGCGCGGCGATAACGAGCACGCCCTCGCGCAGTTCCGTGAAGCCGTCAGGCTAGATGCCAGCTATGCCGCGCCGCGGGTTTTGATGGGCAGCAGTCTCCTGGCGCTGGGGCGGGTGAGAGAAGCGGCGCTGGAGCTCGAAGCTGCCGTGAAGAACGATCCACGCGAGCCGTCCGCGCGCCTTGAGCTGGCGCGGGCGTACGCGCGGGCCGGCAATATGACCGGAGCCGTCGAACAGTTTCGCCAACTGCGCCAGCAGGCTTCGGGCGATCCCGAGTATGCCTACCAACTCGGCCGCGCTTACATGAAGCTGTCGGCGTGGTGCATCGCCGAGATCACGCGCGTGGCGCCTGATTCGGCCCGTGTCTATCAGATGCTCGCCGAAAACCGAGCGGCACAGGGGCGTACGGGCGAGGCGATCCGAGCCTATTTGAAAGCCGCCGCGGCCGATCCACGGCTGCCCGGGATTCACCTAGCTTTGGCGCAGATCTACCTGCAGGAGGGAAAGCCGGAGGAGGGGCGAGCCGAGCTCGAGCAAGAACTTGCCATCATGCCTGACAACGCGATGGCCCTGGCGTTCAAACGAAAGCTGGACAGCACGCGGCCATGAGGATTCTGCTGCCGGCATTGTTCACCGTGTTCGCGATCGCCCAGGACGCGCCTCCCGATGCGCGCGCGGAGCACCCCAGCTTGAGTACCGCCGAGGCGGCGCTCGCGCCGGTAGTCCGTGATCACGTAGAGCAGGCGATCCGGACACGAGATTATCTCAAGGCCGAACAGATCCTGGTGCACGAAATCGATCGCAATCCCCGTTCCCCTAACCTGCTGACCCTGGCCGCAGGAGTTTTCTTCCTCGACGGAAAATATCTCAATGCTGCGACCGCGTTGAAGAAGGCCGAAGCGGTTGCCCCTCTCGACGATCCGAGCCGGTTCACGCTGGCAATGTCCTACATAGCGATGGACCGCCGGAACTGGGCGCGCCCGGAGCTGGAAAAGCTTGCTCAGAAAAACGCGGATCATCCTCTGTACCTCTACTGGCTGGCACGTCTGGATTACGACGCGCAGCAGTATCCGGCGGCCATCCAGAAGCTGGAACGAGTAACTTCAATCGATCCCCACAACATGAAGGCTTACGACAACCTCGGCCTGTGCTACGAGGCGGCAGGAAGACTGGATGACGCCGTGACAACCTATCGGCGTGCAGTGGATCTGAATCGCCAAGGTAAGCAGGTGTCACCGTGGCCGCCGCTCAACTTGGGCACGTTGCTTGCCAAGCTGGAGCAGTTCGATGACGCTGAGAAATATTTGCGCGAGTCGCTGCGGACTGATCCGAAATTCGCGCAGGCGCACTACGCCTTCGGCATGCTGCTCGAAAAACGAGGCCGCGATGAGGACGCCATTCGCGAACTTGAACTAGCGGCGTCCCTTGATACTTCATACGCGCAGCCACACTACGCATTGGGCAGAATTTACCGCCGGACCGGAAACACCGCGAAAGCGGACGCCGAACTAGTTCAGTTTGAGAAACTGAAGCAGGCAAAACAGGAAAAACAGCCATAGGCAGCAAGCGATCGTTACCGCGACCTCAAACGAGCTGACAGCGAGACCGATAGACACCCGCCGATGAACGTCTTTGCCCATACCACACGTCTGTGATCGATGAGGCAGGTGGGCCCGCGACCCGACAGATGCCGGTAAGGCCAGAACCGGATCCCCGGCGCGGGGCGACGTTACGTCACGCCGACATGGCTGTGGATGCCGGTTCTTTGGGGCTGCGCAGAAGGCGAGCGCGGATTTCCGCGGACATTCGCTGCTGGCTTTGGCTCGACTAGCCGTCTGTTCGGAGATCGATGCGCCGGATGCTTCCCGCAGGGCACACGGAAGTTACTTTTTGGCGAATCGGCATCTATGAGCCTTGCCCGGGCTATACTCTCCTGGGAGACTCTAATGCGACAATTCTGCTTAGTGATTGCAGCGGCAATCGCGACGTTCGCGCCGATTGGGTCGGCTCAAACGGCCGGCCCGTACAAGGTGCTGAAGACGGCAAGGGTCGGCGGCGAAGGTGGGTGGGATTACATCTATGCCGACACAGCGGGACGACGGCTGTATATTCCGCGCGGCGCGACGCGCGCGGTTGAGGCAACGGACACGAAGCCTGCGTTGCCAGCGGTCCCGTCACGGTTGACGATTTTTGATCTCGACACGCTGGAGCGAGCCGGTGAGATTGTGGGAGTCGGAGGGAATGGTACCGCGGTCGATCCCAAGTCTGGCCACGGTTTCACCAGCGACCATCCGAAAGTGTCGATGTTCGACACCAAGACGATGACCCTGATCAAGAGCATTGATGTGGGCGCTGCAAGACCAGACGGCATCTACTTCGATGACTTCAACGACAGGGTCTACGTTTTCAGTCATCCGACGAAAGACGCGACCGTCATTGATTCGAAGGAAGGGACCGTGCTCGGCACTATCGATCTGGGCGGCGTGCCGGAGCAGGGCGTGGGCGACGGCAAGGGTATGCTCTATGTCGTGATGCAGGATGCGGTAGGCAGTGTGACTGCCGTTGACGTCAAGACGATGAAGGCGACCGGGCACTATTCGTTAGTCGACAAGGGCGGATGTAACGGACTCGCGTTGGATGTGAAGAACCAGGTGCTCTTCGCGGCGTGCCGCAATTCCGGCAACCCGCCGGCGCAGCCCCCGCAGCCGATGATGGTGATTCTGAGTGCCACGGATGGCAAGATCCTGACGAGTCTTCCGCTCGCCGGAGGGTCTGATGGCGCTGTTTTTAGTCCTTCAACAATGGAAGCCTTCAGCACGCATGGCAACGGCACACTGACCATTATTAAAGAGAAGAGCGCGACGAGTTTCGAGGTGGAGCAGAATCTTGAGACGATGAATGGCGCCCGCACGGTGACGTTCGACACCAAGACGGGCCGCCTCTTCACGATGTCGCAGGAGCGTGGCCCGGCACCGCCGCCACCTCCCGGCGGGGGCCGCGGGGGACAGGGCACACCAGTGCCCGGTTCGTTTACGATTCTGATGATAGGCAGGTAAGAGCAAGCCGTTCTAGGGGAACCGTAGCACGGGCGATCGGGCCCGTGCGAGTCAAGAAAGGCGACGAACCCGGTTGCCGATCCAACCAACAGGAACGGGGGCAGTAGCAAGTTGAGAGCTCCTCTTTTCCCCCGAGCTCAGGCAAGGTCGAAGCGATCAAGGTTCATCACCTTGTTCCAGGACGCCACAAAGTCACGCACGAACGCCTGCTGCGAGTCGCTGCACGCATAGACTTCCGCGATGGCTCGGAGCTGGGCGTTGGAACCGAAGACGAGATCGACGACAGTGCCCGTCCACTTGAGTTCGCCCGTAGACCGATCGCGCCCCTCCAACACGCCTTCAGACGTGGCGGACTTCTGCCACTTCGTGTTCATGTCGAGCAGGTTGACGAAGAAATCATTCGTCAAAGTCTCGGGCCGCTTGGTGAAAACACCGTGTTTGGAATG
>WNFI01040514.1_pt1 | contig 10369 bp, 9 predicted proteins | sample 5400471 | NCBI WGS metagenome assembly WNFI01 (sample SAMN13153348, study PRJNA577476) | soil metagenome | isolation source: 100 cm saprolite on Douglas fir-dominated hillslope | place: USA:California | collected 2013-09-17 | reverse complement strand
CGCGCAGCGATATCTGGTCTCTGGGCGTCCTGTTGTATGAAATGGCGTCGGGCACGCGGCCCTTTCGCGGGGACAACCTGTACCGGCTGTGCACCGCGATCATTCAGGAGCCTATGCCGCCGCTGCCGGAGAATGTTCCTGCAGGGCTTGCCGCGGTCATCAAGCGGTGTCTGCAGAAGGAGCAGTCGCGGCGCTATCAGCGCGCAAGCGAGTTGCGTGCCGCTCTGGAAGCGCTGGAAATAAGCGGCACAGCCGTAGCAGTGCCTGCGCCGGTGAAGACGGCAGGGGTTACCTGGAAGCCCGTGCTATGGGTTTCGCTGGGTTTGGCAGCCCTGTTCTTGGCGAGTGTCGGACTAGGCCTGCTGCCGCGAAACAATAAAGTGTTGAAGGGTGCGGGCAAGGGCGGCATCAGCGTTCCTGAAAGGGTGCAGCTTGCGGTCTTGCCCCCCAGCGGCGCGACGGGATCTGAGGACGGCGCATTTAACGACGGCCTGGTAGAGACGCTGACGTCGCGCCTGACCGCGCTGACCGAAAAGCACCCTTTGGCCGTGATTCCGGCAAGCGAAGTGCGTGCACGCGGAGTCACAACCGTCGATGCTGCGCGCGCGGAATTCGGCATCAACCTCGGCCTAGTCATCAGCGTGCAACACGCGGCGGACCAGGAGCGGGTAAATTACTCTCTGGTGGACGCCGGCTCTCACCAGCAATTGCGCGGGGGAACCATTACAGCGCCGCGCGGCGACCCCTTCGCACTGCAGGATCAGGTATCCGAGAGGGTGACCCAAGCGCTGGAATTAGAACTGCAACCGCAGGAGAAGCGCGCGCTGCAAGCGCACGGCACGACCGAGCCTGCAGCATACGATTTTTATCTGCAAGGGCGCGGCTACCTACAAGATTACGTCAAGCCCGAAAATGTAGACAATGCCATCAAAGTTTTCAACTACGCGCTTAAGAAGGACCCGGCCTTTGCCACTGCCAACGCGGGACTTGGAGAAGCCTACTGGCGTAAATACCAGTTGACCCATGACAAAGAGTGGGCGGATGCGGCGATTGAGAACTGCCAGAAGGGGGTTGCGCGCGATGCCGTGCTTGCGGCAGCGCACATCTGTCTCGGCCGCGTTTTTGCGGGCACCGGGAGCTACGAGAAGGCGCTTGAGGAATACCGCCGGGGGATCGAGTCGGAGCCGACGAACGACGCCGCGCATGCAGGTCTCGCCTATGTGTACGAGCAGCTCAACCGGTTGGATGAAGCCGAAAAGACGTTCAAGCAGGCTATTGCGATGCGCCCCAACTACTGGGCGACGTATAACTGGCTTGGTCTTTTTTACATGCGCCATGCGCGTTACGAAGACGCTATAGCGATGTACTCGCAGGTGGTCTCTCTTGCGCCGGATAGTTTTACCGGCTACTACAACCTCGGTGGGGTGCGCATTTTGCAAGGCAAATACTCGGAGGCGATTCCGCTGCTGCAACGCTCGCTGGAAATCCGGAAAACGGCGGATGCGACATCGAACCTGGGGGCGGCATATTTCCAGTTGCATCGCTACGCGGATTCGGCGGACGCGTTCGAGCAGTCCACACAACTCGACTCCAAAAATTATCTGCTGTGGGGAAACCTGGGCGACGCTTATTACTGGGCTCCGGACAGGCGCGCCGAAGCCAAGGCAGCCTATGGCAAAGGCATCGCGCTGGGAGAAGAAAAACTCCGTGTCAACCCGCGCGACGCCGAGGTACTGAGCAGTCTTGCCATGTACCACGCCATGCGGGGAGAACGAAAGCCGGCGCTAGACAATCTGGAAGCCGCGCTCCGCCTCAATCCAAAGAACCCAGGACTGATCTTCAACGCCGGCATTGTCTATCAACAACTCGGGGACACGCAACGCGCCCTTGACGCCCTCGAAAAAGCCGTCGCGGCGGGCATATCGCCAGCAACCTTGCGTGACACGCCAAACTTTGATGGTTTACGGGCCAATCCCAGGTTCCTCAAGTTGATCCAGCGGTCGAAATAGTGTGAAGGAGGACGAAATGCGTTCTATTCCCGTGCGGTGCTGCGCCGCAAGCCGATTCGCCCTGGTTCTACTTCTGATGTGTGGAGCGAGCGGCTGCATGAAACCGGAAGTTGAAAAAAGGACGGTGAAGTTTACTTGCGCCGATCAAACGGTAGACGTGAACACAACGGACGGGGCAAAGCCGCAAGCGGTGTACGTCTGCGAGGGCGACACGGTGACGTGGAATCCAAACGGACACACGTTTCTCGTCGAGTTCAAAAAAGATTCCCCCTTCGTAGACGACGGAAAGAAGTTTGACAACGGGCACGCCAAATCTGCAAAAACAAAGCATCATGCGCAGCTCACGGTTTACGAATATCGGATAACCGTGGACAACCACGCGTTTGACCCCCAGGTTATCGGCGGCGGTGGGACCCCGTGACGAGTTGACGTAATCGTTGGATCGTGCCGATCGGATCGACCGCATCCTGGAAAAGGCGGATCGCTGCAATACCCGCAGCACCCGCATCGCAGCAGGAGCCGGCGTTTTCCGGCGTAATGCCGCCGATGGCCAGCACGGGAATGGATACCGTGCGGCAAACCTCCTGGAGAAGTTCTGTGCCTTGCGGAGGCCCGAACGACGCCTTTGATGGCGTCGCGAAGACGGGGCCGAAGAAAATGTAATCGGCCCCCGAACGTTCAGCGGCTTGCGCGGATTCCAGCGAATGACAAGACACGCCCGTGAGGAAAGCCTCTGGGTTTGACGCCTTCGGCAAGCGAAGGTGAATCAAGCGTTTGGCTTCTTCAACCGACAAGCTCCTCTCGCCTAGATGCACGCCGTCTGCGCGCTCGGCGACGGCCACATCAAGCCGATCATTGACCAAGACGCGAGTGGCGGCAGGACGCCTGGCGGACGAACCCGCTGCAGCGCGCAAAGCTTGCCTGGCAAGCGAGGCGAGCTCGCTCGCCTTCAAATCCTTCTCACGGATCTGCACCCAGTCGACATCAGCGGCGACGATCTGTTCAATCTTTTGAGTCAACGCTGCGAGCGAATCTCCCGGCTCTGCCACCGGCAGGGCGTGGCGGTCTGTGACGTAACAGAGCAACGGGAAATCCGGCCGCGCAAGCGGATTACTGGGGGCGCACACGGGACGCGGCAGATGGCGCAGGAGCGGGCTCAGGTCCAATCATGTTGATGGCCAAGAAAATGTCCAGCACGCCGAGTCCGCTTACGGCGCCGCGAAACGCAGGATGAAGCAGGATGCGCATTAGCGAAGGGAAATGGCTGAGGAAGTAATTCTTTTCCCAGATCGAAGTCCACGGCAGATAAAACAGGATTGCGCCCATGATGCACAGGACGACCACCAGCATAGCGCTGAGCATTCTATTCATGAATGAAGGGTGGGCCCGGCGAGTGGACCCAAAACATCAACGCGTGGGCTTCTGAAGAGCGGCGATGCGCTCACCCACATCGCGATAATCGATGTTCATCGCGTAGACCTGGGAAAAACTCTTCAGCGCCGCGTCCGGCTCGCCCGCCGACTCCTGTGCTACACCCAAATCATACCGCAATGCGAGGACACTTTCCGGGTCGAGGTCCGGAGTGTGCAGCGCACGGTCGTACCAGATCGCTGCGACGCCCGGTTGTCCCTTTTCCATGAAGGCAAGTCCCAGGAGCGTGCAGCACTGCATGGTGTAGCGGAACGCGCGGCCGCGATCCGTGGCCTTGGCCACCTTCTGAAACTCGCTGATCGCTTCTTCGAGTAAACCCATCTCGCGGAAGGCGATACCAAGGCTATAGTGTGTCTCGAGGTCTTCCTCTTCCGCTCCCATTTCCCCCAGCTCCGCGCGAAATTCGTCGAAGACTTCCTTAAGCGGACTGCTCTCTAAGGAGCTCGCCGCAGGTGGAGGCGCGGGCGCAGCCTTGGAAGAATTCTTTCCTGCCGCAGGCCCTCGTGGAGTCGAACCGGTGAGTTCGCCGAGGCCAAGTTGGTCAATCTCATTGGCGAGTTCCGCGAGAAACTGGTCGGAAGCGAAGCTCTCTTCGCCCGCCGCCGGCGCCGCAGCGTTTTGGTGTACCGGCTCCGGTTTGCGACGGTTCGGCGGAGGACTCGGAGGTTTCTGCTCGTGCGCGGGCTCGAGCGGCTCGGCGTCGAGAACCAGTTCGTAGTCTTGCTCTGCGTCGAACTCCGGTACTGGCGCCTTAGTTTTCTCCTTGGCCGGCGGTCGTTTTTCCTTGGGAGGTTTGGCCGCAGCCGGTAGTTCCGCGCGCAAGAGAGGCTCGGCAGATTCTGTCGACGAAGCATCCTTCTCGAAAATCGACGCGGTCTCGTGAGATTCCCGTCGAATAGAAATTTCGGGCTTTCCCCCCACGGCAGGCGTTTTTGCGGAACTCTCAGCGAAAGGATTCGTATTCTCGGGTTGCGCAGCTTCGATGGGGACTTCAAATTCTGCCGCACCATCTTCGTGGGCGGTGGGCCCCTTGGCGGCAGGCTCCGCCGTCCGAGTGTCGTTGAGCATCGACGCCCATTCGTCCGACAGATCGACTTCGTGGACCTCTTCCTTGGTGGAAGCAGAGGGCTCAGTCCGTTCAGGCTGCTCTGGTGTCACTTCCGCAACAGTCGACTGAAGTTCAGGCGCCGCAGCTTGTTGTGGGGCCAACTCTTCGTCCGTCAAACCTGCAGCGCGTTGGAAGCGGCGGCGAAGTTCCTCGAACCGTTCCGCGCTGCGTACGTCTCCGCGCTCCGTGTGGATTTGCTCCAGTTGCGCGGCAAGTTCCGCGGTGCGGCGGTCGTCGCCCGCGCCGAGAACGAAATCCAGAAGTTTCTCCAGTGTCGGGGCGTGCCGCGGTGCGCGCCGCAGGATCGCCTCCAGCAAACCTATTGCTTTCTGCGTCAGTCCATAGCTGGCAAAAAGGTCGACATCGGTCAGCGACTGCGCGATGAATTGCCGCGTTTCGTCATCGAGCTCGCTATCCGCGGAGTCCGCTGCCGGCTTTGCTCTTACTTCCGGGGCCTCTGCCTCCCTCGGCAATTTGGCAGCAACCGGTCTTGCCAGCTCGACAGGCAAAGCCTCTTCTTCTTCCTTCTCTGCCGGTGCAGGAGCCTCTTCCGAAACGTCATGGCCCAGCTTGCGCAGAACGGCGTTCAGCTTGCGCTTCGGCGCATCACTCTCCGGCTCCTGAGCGACGAGTTGCTCGAAAATCTCCTTGGCCCGGTCGTATTTCTTGGCCGCCACCAGGGCATCCCCGAGGTGCGCGAGGGCATCGCGTAAATGGAATGAGTCGTTGCCGCGGCTATACAGTTCGGCCAGCCATTCCAGCGGCTCGAGGCGCCCGGGCAGCCGCGCGCTCAGCTCGCTCAACAGGCGGCCGACTACCTCGTTTTCGCCGGCGTCCAGCATGGGGATGCGAATGCGCTTGAGAAGGGTGAAGGCTTGCTCGCCTTCATCGGCCTGCAGCAGGGCCTCTGCAACTTTTTGCGAGGCTCCGAAATTCTTTATGTCGGCATCGAAAACGCGCCCGGCCAGGGCCGCAGCCTGCTCCCAGTCCGAGTTCTTGAGATAAAGATCGAGAAGCAGTTCGGTTTGTTCGCCGCCCTTCTCGAGATCGGCGACTTTCTCCAAGGCCTTGGCGGCCTCCGCCACATCTCCCTTGGAAGAATGAATGCGCGCCTTGACGATTACCGCGGCCATGTTCTTCGGGTCGAGCTTTAACGCTCGGTCCGCCAGCTTCTCGCACTCCGCCGAATCGCCGCGTGCCAGGGCCCGTTGCGCAGCGGAAACATACGCCTCGATAGCGTCGGCGGTCTGTCCCATCGCGGTATAAAGATCCGCCAGGCGAATCTGGATGCGGAGGTTGTCCGGCTCCGCCAGCAGCAGCTTCTTCAGCAACGCCACTGCTTCGGGTTGACGGCGGCCCTTTAGATGCATTTCCGCGAGCTGTAAGAAGAGCGGGCGCGCCTCGCTCATCACGCCTTGCTGCACATAAAGATCGGCGAGTTTCTCGAGTGGGCGAATCTCTTCGGGAGCCAGTTTGGCGATGCGCTTGTAGACGGCAATCGCCTTGGTCAGGAAACCATCGCCAACGAAGATCTGCGCCAGGCGCTCGAAATAATCCATCGCCTGAAACGTTTCGCCCTGTCGGATGTATAGCTCCCCGATGGTCATCAGGGTGACCTGGTCTTTGGGCTCGTACTTCAGGATTTGTTGATATTCCGCGATGGCCTGCGGGACCTTGCCCTGATTGAGGAGCTTCTGTGCGGCTTCGACGTATTTGCTTTTGCTATAGGCCATTCGCAACTCAGACACAGCACCGCCCCCGCCTGCTGGAGAGGTTGTCCCCCGCGCCCGAAGGTGTAAAGGCAGGCAGAAAACTGTGCTTGCTTACGCTAGCAGGCGGGCAAAAGGCAAGTCAACGAAGCCAGTTTTTCGTGTGAGCAGCCAGTTATCCCCGTGGGACTTAGGAACGCGGAGGCGAAAACCAGGCGAATCCAATGAATCGCCTCCTGTATTGGAAAGCTCTTTCCAGTTTCTGTGGCCGTGGCATCCAGACGGTTTAGCCCTTCAGGGCAGAATCGCGTCCGGCAGCAGCGCGATCTGGATGGCCCCGGCGGACCAGCAGCCTGCGTCGCGAACGGGAGCGAACGAATACCGGTGCAGGGGCGTAGGACCGTGCTGGCGTAAGGCCTCCAGGTGGTCGGCCGTGGCGTAACCCTTGTGCCGTGCGAGGCCATACTGCGGATAGACCGCATCCCACTCTTCCATGCGTGCGTCACGGTGCGTTTTCGCCAGGATCGAAGCGGCGGCGATCGAAACGCTCCGGCAGTCGCCTTTGATCAGCGGTCTCTGCTCGATCAGGACATCGAGCTGGAGGGCGTCGATCAGCAAGTAGTCCGGGACGATGGCAAGTTGCTGCAAGGCCGCGGTCATAGCCTGGCGGCTGGCCTGGTAGATGTTCCACGCGTCGATGCGCTGCGCGTCTATCTCCGCAACCGCCCAGGCCAGCGCGTGCTCGCGGATGCGCTCAGCCAATTGCGCGCGCCGCTCCGGCGCAAGCTGTTTTGAGTCGTCGAGCCCCACAATGCGGCGCTTCGGGTTCAGGATCACCGCGGCGGCAACCACCGGGCCGAAGAGCGCGCCGCGGCCGGCTTCATCCAGACCGGCGATGCGCGTCCAACCGAGTTTACGCGCGGTGCGCTCGAAACGCGTGCAGCAGAGACGCCTCATTCGGCGGCGATTTTAGCACGATTAGTAGGAGCTACAGCGTGCCTTGAAATGCCCTGGATGGCAAAATAAAAGCCCCGGGCAAGCCGGGGCTTTTCTCGAAAATTGCGGCGAACCGTTTACGCCTTCGTTTCCGTTCCCGCAGCAGCGGCCGCCGCAGCTGGCGCTTCCTCGCGCCCTGCGCGCTTGATACGCGCGGCCTTGCCGCGAAGCTCGCGCAAGTAGTAGAGCCGCGCGCGACGCACTTTGCCCTTGCCCACCACTTCAATCGAGCTGATCGTTGGCGAGTGCAGCGGGAAAATGCGCTCGATGCCCACGCCGAAGCTCACGCGCCGCACCGTAAACGTCGCCCCGGAAGCCCGCCCCTTTTTGGAAATCACCACGCCTTCAAACGCTTGCAGGCGTTCTTTTTCCTTCTCGCCTTCGCCCTCTTTCAGCCGCACATTGACACGCACCGTGTCGCCCGGCCGGAATTCGGGAAGGTCTTTGCGCAGTTGCGCTTCATGTAGTTTTGCAATCGCGCTTCATGTAGTTTTGCAATCACCGGATTCATGTTCGTATTCCCTGCAGACCCACTCGGGCGGGGCCAGCACACCAAAGGCAAACTTCAATTATAGGCAAATCGTCGCGATTTTCCTAGCAGAAATCAATCCCGGTAGCGATCTCACTTTGATTAAACGGCCGACGGCGGCTTATCCCTCGCGATCTGACGGCGTGCCAGGACCATTCCGCCAGCGGCCCCGCCTACAACCTTCAATGCATGGGCGACCCAGTATGGCCAGGGTTCCGGTTGCGCGCGGGTGAGACCTACGTACATAAGCGTGCCAACGACGCCGATGAGCACGCCGTGCAGGACGAAGTTCGAGGTAATCCTCCGTCCCAGCCACACGGTAATAGCGAATGTGGCGATGAGCGCCGCTGGTGGAACGACGTAGACCAGGACTCGCCCTGCGCCGCTCAAGAATAGCGGGACCGCGATAGCGAAGAGGACAAGTTCCATTAGGAAAGCAGCAAGTAAGACGCGTCCCCATTGGATCGACATACGTTTCGTCCTAAACTACCCTATTCCGCGGGAGTGCTAGGCCAGCGCCGATGCCGCGCTACGCCGCCGAATTACAGTCTCCGCAAAGCGCTCCATCTCTTCGAGTTGCGGACTGAACTGCAGCAACAGCAAATCCACACCGACCGCCTCGAACTGCGCCACGCGCTCCGCCACCTGCTCCGCAGTCCCCACCAACCCCGATCGCAACCCGCGATTCGACACCGAATAGTCCTCCAGCGAAACGCGCTGCTCGAGCTGCGTCCCCGCAAGCCACTGCTGGTAATTCGCGTAACCCGCAGCGGATTGCTGCACGTCCGTAATCCGCCGCTGCTCGTCCTGCGCTTCGCGCTCCGTCTCGCGCACGATCGCATAGCCCGCTACACCAAATTTCAGCGGCGGCAAATTGTGCCGCGCTCGCCGTTCGCGCAAATCCGCAATCTTCTCGCGCACGCGCTCCGGCGGATCGCCATGCATCAGATACGCATCACACTTCTCTGCAATCAGCTCCTTCGCGGCGGGCGATTCGCCGCCTGCATACAGCGTCGGCCGCGGTTGGGACAGCGGCTTCGGCTCCAAAACGTTGTCTTCCACCCGATAATATTTTCCAGAATACGAAAAATGGTCCTGCGACCACACCCCGTTCAGCACCTCCAGCCATTCGCCGGTGCGCGCGTAACGATCGTCGTGCTGCTCGAAACTCACGCCATACTTCCGCGCTTCGTCCGCCCACCAAGACGACACCACGTTCAGCGTCAGCCGCCCGCCGCTGATGTGATCGATGTTCGCCGCCTGTTTGGCCAGCAGCGCCGGCAAATGAAACGTCGGCCGCACCGCAACCATCAGCTCAATTCGCTCCGTCACCGCCGCCAGCGCCGCCGCGGTCGACCACGCATCCAGGGACGGCGCCTCCACTCCCTTGATATCGTTCAAATTCAGCTCGGCAATCAGCGTGACGTCAAATCCGAGTTCCTCGCTCCGCTGCGCCAGCCGCTTCACGTACGCCCACGTCGCCTGCATGTTTTCATCGGCTACGTTGCGCAGCCATCCGCCAAACACCGGAAGCCAGTATCCGTACCTCATGCCTTTTCTCCCGCCGCCACCAACCGCGTCGGCTGCTTCGTTTCGTGAACGCGCGCTTCTTCAATCAGAAAATCCGCCAAGCGCCCGTACGGATTGAATCCCAGCATGCGCTCTGGATCGGCCACAAAGTTCGAGAGCGCATTGATGTCGTAATACATCTGCCGCCCGCTGCGCTCGTCGAAGACGTATTCGACGCCGCCTACCTCGATGCCCGCGTTCTGCATAATGCGTTCCACATCCGCAATCACCTGCCGCGGCGCTTCGTAAACCTCCACGGTCATCCCCGTCTTCGGCGCGTCGACCGGACAAGCAATCCGCGTCAGCTCCTCGCCTTTGGTGTTCTTGCAAATATCCGCGGGGCACAAATCAAAGGTTTCACCGGTAATGTGAATCTGAATCGCGTACAAATGCTTCCCGCCCAGAACCTCCACGCGCGTGATGATCCCGTCGCGCGCCGTGAAGCATTCCTGCACCAGCGCCGTGTTGTCGATCCCAAAATGCAAGCTGCCTTCATTGACCGCCGCTTGCAACTCGTCCCGCGAAGAAAATCGCTTGATGCCCGCCCCGCTCCCGCCGATATTCGGCTTCACGATCAGCGGATAACCCACCGTCTCTGCCGCGCTCACCGCCCGCGACGCATGATTGATCACCCGCGCCTTCGGATATGGCAATCCCAATCTCTCCAGCAGCGCAAGTTGCAGCGCCTTGGAAGTCTCATGCGTGAACGCCCGCGACCCGTTCACCACGCGCACGCCCTTGTCTTCCAAATGCTTCAGATAATTCAGCGTGTAGAAAATTCCGTGCCCCACGCCGCGCTGCCAAGCCGATGGGCTCATGCGATTGAATAGCAGCGAATACTCCTGCTCCGGCGACGCCGCGTCGTACTGGTGATATCTTGCGTCCAGCTTGAGCCAATTCACGGCACGCGCATCCAGTTGCTGAAACAGCGGCACAAACCAGTTCGGCTGCTCGTAGTAAATCGCGATGGGTTTGCTCGCATTCCCGTTTCTGTTCGTCGTCTCGCTCATACGTCCTC
>WNFI01584065.1_pt1 | contig 10372 bp, 10 predicted proteins | sample 5400471 | NCBI WGS metagenome assembly WNFI01 (sample SAMN13153348, study PRJNA577476) | soil metagenome | isolation source: 100 cm saprolite on Douglas fir-dominated hillslope | place: USA:California | collected 2013-09-17 | reverse complement strand
CCGGCGAGGTGAAGGACATCCTGCTCCTCGACGTCACGCCCCTCTCGCTCTCGATCGAGACGTTGGGCGGCGTGGCGACGCCGCTGATCCCGCGCAACACCACCATCCCCACGCGCAAGAGCGAGACCTTCTCCACCGCCGCCGACGGCCAGTCGTCGGTGGAGGTGAACGTGCTCCAGGGCGAGCGCCCGATGGCGCGCGACAACAAGACGCTGGGCCGATTCCACCTCGACGGCATCCCGCCCGCTCCGCGCGGCGTGCCGCAGATCGAGGTCGTCTTCGACATCGACGCGAACGGCATCGTGCACGTCACCGCCCGCGACAAGGCCACCGGCAAGGAAAACAAGATCACCATCACCGCCACCTCGGGCCTGTCCAAGGACGACATCGACAAGGCGGTGAAGGAGGCGCAGGCGCACGAGCAGGAGGACAAGGAGCGCCGCGACGAGATCGAGGCCCGCAACCGGGCCGCCTCGCATGCGATGGCCGAGGAGGCCTACCGCTCGGCCGGCGCGGCCACCGGCGCGGCGGGACAGGCGTCCGGAGATGGCGCGGGCGCCCAGCCCGGAGGCGATGCCGGAGCCAAGAAGAAGGACGACGTCGTCGATGCCGAGTTCGAGGAGCAGAAGTAGACCGAGGCCGGCGCTTCCACCGCGTCTCTGCTCTTCCCCTGCCGGCGGCCCTCTCGGCCGCCGGCTTATTTTTTCTGCAGCGGATCGTGCCCCGGCAACCTCGGCGGCGCCGCGCTTTCGAGCGGTTCCTGCAGGAGCGAGCGGGTCGCCGGGGCGCCGCGCAGGAAGAGCGCGGCCTCGAGCCGGTCCACCCGCGCCTCGAAGAGCGAGCGTTCCTTCTCCGTCCAGGCGCGGCGCGCCTCGACCTCCGCGTCCAGCTCGCGGTTGCGCAGCTTGAAGTACTTGTAGATGAAGACGATGGCGACCGGCATCCCCAGAGACGCCAAGATGCCGACCAGGGGGACAAGCGATTCGAGCACTGCGGCGTCGGGGCCCATCGTGGGCTGTCTACCCCGCCAACCCGTCCGGGGCAAGGCGCCGCAATCTGGCGGGCGTAACCTCCGGGACGACGAGAGGTCGCCGGGGTACCTCCCCGACGACCTCTCGCGCTGAATGCCATCCCGCCTTACTGCGCGGCCGGGGAGGCCGCGGTCGCCGGAATGGCCGGCACGCCGGCCGCCGCGGGAGTCGCGGGAGTGGCCGGAGTAGCCGGGGTCGCCCCGTTCACGCTCTCGCGGTGCTCGCCGCGCTTCTCCAGGCGCTCGCCCCGACGCTTCTCGCGGTCTGCGCGCTTCTCGCGGACCTCGCCCTGCTTCTCCATGTGCTCGCCGCGCCTCTCGTCGCGCTTCGCAAGCCGCTCCTCGCGGTCGGCCTTCTTCTCCTCGGCCCGGGCGGCACCATCCTTGCCCTCGGCGCGCAGCTTCGCGGCCTCGGCCTCGTCGTGGGCGGCCTTCTTCTCGAGCGACTCGCCGCGCTTCTCCAGCCGCTGGCCGTGCTTCTGCTCGCGTTCGGCGCGAGCCTCGCGGCGGTCCGCCTGCTTCTCCATCCGCTCTCCCTTCTTTTCCAAGCGGTCGCCCTTCTCGGCAAGCGCGACGCCGGGGGCCAGCAACGAGGCAGACAGGACTGCGCTCCACATCCAGGTAGTCTTCATGCGTTTCTCCTTGTCGGTTGGTGCGATGGTGCTTCGACTGCGGTCAGGTAGAGCAAGGCGCGTGCCGCGGGTGAGGAGCCTCCGTTTGGCCGAACGGGCGAGCGAGGCGCTTTCGCTGGGCGCGCCCGAGACGATTTGCCCCTCTCTCGCGGGGCGCCGGCCCAGATCTCCGCGCGGGAAAGGCGCGCTGATGTGCGCAGCGGGAGAGGGCCTGCGGGACCCTGGCCGGGAGGGGATTTCGATAATCGGAAGACGGTGGCTCGGGAGATTCGATAACCGACCATTATCGAAAATGGCGAAGGCCGCCCGGGACGATGCCCGGTCGGCCTTCGCCATCCGCTCCGTGCTGATCGAGCCTAGTGCGAGGCGGGGACCGGGGCGGCGCTCGCCTCGAGCGCTTCGCCCTTCTTCTCCAGCGACTCGCCCAGCTTCTGCTGCTGTTCGCCGCGCTTCTCCAGCCCGTTGCCCTTCTTCTCCAGCGACTCGCCCAGCTTCTGCTGCTGTTCGCCGCGCTTCTCGCCCTTCGCGCGCAGGGCGTCTGCCTTTGCCTCGTCGCCCTTGGCCCGCTGCTCCAGGCCCTCGCCCTTCTTCTCCAGCCCCTGCCCCTTCTTCTCCACCGACTCGCCCAGCTTCTGCTGCTCCTCGCCGCGCTTCTCCAGGCCGTTGCCCCGCTTCTCCAGCGACTCGCCGCGCTTCTCCGTCGCCGCGCCGCGCTTCTCCAGGGACTCCCCCTTCTTCTCGTCCTTCTCGCCCCTGGCCTCGCGGTGCTCCTCCTTCTTCTCGCGCTTATCGGCCTTGCGCTCCATGGCGCGCTCGTGCCGTTCACTGCGGTGCTCCCTGCGATCCGCCGCCTTGTCGCCCTTCGCCAGCGCGACGCCAGGCACCAGCAGCGCCGCGACCAGAAGACCGCCGAACAGAGGATTGCGCTTCATAGGTTCTCCCGAGAGGTAGGTATTGGCTGCTTCTGCCGGAATGACCCGGAGAGGCGGCGGCGGTTAAAACCACCCTGTCAGGAGAGAGCGGGCAGACCGGGAGCGGCGCCCAGTTCAAGCCGCGGGAGCGCCTTCGGCAGGACGGAGCCTGTGGCGCCGCTCCTCGGCGCGCGGCAACAGCGAGAGGAGCCGCGCGCGCTCGTCGGGATCGCCGGCCAGCGCCAGCGTCGCCTTCGCCGCCACCAGGTCGAAGAATGCGCGCAGCGCCCCCTGCGCAGCGAGCAGGGCTTCCACCTCGTCGGCGACGCCGCCTTTGGCGCCCGCCAGCGGGCCGAGGTCGCTTGCCAGGTCCTGCATGGTCTGAACGTCCTCGGCGAGCAAGCCAATGTCGGCCGTGACCTGCGGATGTGTGCCCGAGGCCTCGATGATGCGGTTCAAGGCCCGCAGCACGTGCGCCGGCTGGCGCGCGTTGAACGGCTCGCCGAGGCCGAACGCGCGCGCGGCGCCGCGGCCTTCCGGCCCCCGGGTGATGCGGGCCACTGCCTCGCGCGCGGCGTGGGCGGTGGCTGCGGCGTCGGCGAGCAGTTCCGCCGACTCGGGCGAGCGCGCCCGCGCCGCCAGCGCGGCAGCCGGCAGCGCCGAGAGGTGCGATTCGATCTCGCCGGACAACGCCAGAGCCGCCTCCGCGTAGTGCGGTGAGAGCCCGCGCCGCGCAAGCTCCGCTGCGTGCCCGGAGGCCTTCTCGACCACCGCTCGCGCCGCCTTCGCGTCGGCCAGCGGATCGGACCTTCGGGCGGCGGCACCCGCCGCGTTGAGGGCGGCGCGAGCGAGCAGCTCGCTGCGCGCGTCCTGAACCGTGCGGATCTTTCCTGCGTGCGGCGCTCCAGCTTCCGCGGCGCGTGCAGAGTCGGCTGGCTTGCGGGCCATGCGGCCCTCCTGTCCGGGTGTGCATGCGTTGTTGAGCTGCGCGGGACCCCCGTGATCGGCCCGTCGCCACTGGGCAGAGGCCCAGTGGGAAGAGTGACGCAAACGTGCGGCCCTTGCAACCGCCGCCCGGCAGGTGTGGCGCCCAAGCGTCGCGCCGGCGCCCCCTCTGGCTGGGATGCGTACCCGCCGGCGCGGCGAGCCGGCTATAATGGGCAACTGGGGGCACCGATGCTCCACCTGTTCAATGGCGATGCCGCCGCGGGGGTGGGCCTGCGGGCCGGACTGCCCGGCGAAGTCGCCGTCTGGGCAGATACGCTCGACCAGGGCCCCCTGCCCTCGCACCTCGACGGGCCCGCCCTGCGCGAGGCGCGGGCGCAATCATTCGCCGCGAGCGAGGGAGGCTACGGCAGCCTGGACGAGATCCGGGCGCAGGCCTCGCGTTGGAGTGCTGCGCTCGCCATGGCCGCCGAGCACGCAGAGGTGGTGCTCTGGTTCGAGCATGACCTCTGCTGCCAGCTCGCGTTGCTGCACCACCTCGACGCCCTCGCGTCCCACCCTGGCGTCTTCCTCGTCTGCATCGGCGCCCACCCGGCGGTGGCGCGCTTTCGCGGCCTCAGCCAGCTCGACGGCGGGCAGCTCGGCGAGCTGTTCTCCGGCCGGGCGGCGGTAACGCCTCCGCAGCGCGCGCTCGCACGGGTGGCCTGGAACGCGGTGCGCGCCGCGTCGCCCGCGGAGCTGTGGCGGCTCGCGCAGCGCGATTCGCCGGCGCTGCCGTTCCTCGGACCCGCTCTGCGGCGCCTGCTCGAGGAATACCCGGATGCGCGCGGGCTCTCGCGCACCGAGGCGCAGATCCTGACCGCCGCCGCCGAGAGGCCCGGAAAGGTCGGCGAGCTGTTCGTCCGCTGCAGCGAGCAGGAAGCTGTCCCGTATCTCGTCGACGCCGCTTTCGCCGCCCTCTGCCGCGAGCTCGCGGGCGAGCCCCACGCGCTGCTGCGGCTCTCCGGCGCCGAAGGGCCGCGCCTCCTGGACCAGCTCGTGCGCCTCACCGCGCTCGGCCGCCACGTGATCGCGGGCGCCGCCAACCGCACCGAGCTACGCGGAATCGATCGCTGGATCGGCGGCGTGCACCTGACCAGCAGCACCCCGCGCTACTTTCGCGACGGGGACTCACTCATCGGCTGCTGAGCCGACAACCGGATCGTGCTACATGGGCGCATCAGCTTGGGAGGACTCGCCAGATGGAGTGGAGCGCAGAAACCATCCGCCGCAAGCAGAAGGAGTTCATCTTCCCCAACGTGGCGACGTATTACGCCGAATCGCTGGTGGTTGCCTCTGGCCAGGGCATGCACCTGACCGACGCCGACGGCAAGAGGTACCTCGACTTCTTCGGCGGCATCCTCACCGTCTCGGTCGGCCACTGCCATCCGCGGGTCACCGAGGAGACGGTGGCGCAGCAGCGCAAGCTGGTCCACGTCTCGACGCTCTTCCCCACCGAGCCGCAGGTGCGCCTGGCCGAGAAGCTGGTCCAGATCGGGCCGATGAAGCCGAACAAGAGAACTACCGCCTCACCACCACCGAGGTGGCGGGCATCAAGCACGCGCACGCGCCCTACTGCTACCGCTGCGACCTGAAGCTCACCTACCCGAGCTGCGAGATCGCCTGCGCCCAGGACATCAAGACGCTGATCGAGACCGAGACCACCGGGCAGATCGCCGCCTTCATCGCCGAGCCCATCCAGGGCGTCGGCGGCTTCGTCACGCCTCCCAAGGAATACTTCCAGGTCGCGGTGCCGATCGTGAAGAACGCGGGCGGCCTGTTCATCTCCGACGAGGTGCAGACGGCCTGGGGCCGCACCGGCGGCAAATGGTGGGGCATCGAGCAGTACGGCGTGGTGCCCGACATCCTCACCAGCGCGAAGGGCCTGGCGAACGGCCAGCCGATCGGGCTCACCATGGCGCGCAGCGATCTCGCCGACAAGATGGCCGGGCTTGCCGGGATCAGCACCTTCGGCGGAAGCCCCGTGAGCATGGCGGCGGCCAGCGCGACGTTGTCGGTGATCGAGGAGGAGAAGCTGCTGCACAACGCGCAGCTGATGGGCAAGGCGCTGCGCGACGGCCTCGACGGGCTCAAGGAGCGCCACCTGGGGATCGGCGACGTGCGCGGCATGGGCCTGATGCAGGCGATCGAGCTGGTGAAGGACCGCGGCACCAAGGAGCCCGACCCGCAGGGGGCGCTGCGGTTGATGGAGGAGACGCGCAAGCGCGGCCTCATCATCGGCAGGGGCGGCACCTATGGGAACGTGCTGCGCATCGCACCGCCCCTGGTGGCGAAGAAGACCGACGTCGACGAGGCGCTGCGAATGATCGGCGAGGCGCTGGTGGCGGCGCTGCCGCGATGAAGGACGCCCGCCGTGCCGCAGCTCGGGGTCTGCGGGCGGCGGCCTTCCTGACCTTGGCGCTCGCGGCGTGCAGCACGAAGCGGCCGGCCTCCCTGGCCGAGCCCCTCAGCGTGGAGCAGCCCGGCGGCACCGTCTCGCAGCTCGTCGCGCAAGGCAGCGAATTGCCCACCAGCGCGACCGAGACCTTCACCACCGCGCGGGACGGCGAGACCCGGCTGCAGCTCCACCTCGTCCGCGGCGCGGGCAAGAGCGCCGGCAAGCTCAGGAGCGAAGGCTGGTGGGAGATCGGAGAGGTCTCCGCCGCCAAGGCGGGCGAGGCGAAGGTCGCGGTGACGTTCGAGCTGGACGCCCACGGCCAGCTCGCCCTTTCGGCGCGCGAGAACGATCGCCGGCTTCCGGCGAAGAAGGTGGACGAAGCGCCCGGAGACGTGACGCTCTCGCCCCTGACCGAGCCCGACGACCAGGACGACGCGGCCGACGAGCTCGAATAGGCCTTTCGCAAGCGCTCGGCGCGTGGCCGCGCGACGAATGAATGTGCGAAGTCTCTCCGATGTCCGAGCTCGCGAGGCGCAGTTCACCGCTCCCCGGGTGGCCTGACGGTGAGTACCGTGAGGGGGAAGGAGACGACGATGGACAAGCTCGCCCGCCCGCTCACGCTGTCGCTCGCAGCAACCCTGGCTCTCGCTGCCTGCACCACCGCGCCCGTGACCGGGCGCAAGGAGCTGAACCTCGTCGGCGAGGGGACGATGAACCAGCTGGGGGTGCAGACCTACCAGCAGGAGATGGCGAAGGCGAAGCCCGACACCAACCCCGAGCACCGAGCGATGGTCGATCGGGTGTCCAAGCGCCTGGTCGAGGCGGCGGAGAAGAGCTATCACCCCGGATATGACTGGACCGTCTCGGTCATCGACGATCCCAAGACGGCGAATGCCTGGTGCCTGCCGGGCGGGAAGATCGCGGTCTACAGCGGCATCCTGCCGCTCACGCAGGACGACGACGGGTTGGCGGTGGTGGTCGCCCACGAGATCTCGCACGCGCTCGCGCACCACGGCGCGGAGCGCATGTCCCGCAGCGTGCTGATGCAGCTCGGCGAGGCCGGCATCCTCGCGGCGGTGAACGCCAAGGATCCCGGCGCGGTGCAGACCACCGGGGCGCTGATCGGCATCGGCTCGCAGGTGGGCATCGAGCTGCCGTTCTCGCGGCAACAGGAAAGCGAGGCCGACCGCATCGGCTTGGTGCTGATGGCCAAGGCCGGGTACGACCCCGCGCGCGCGGTCGACTTCTGGCAGCGCATGGTCGAACATAGCAAGGGCAAGGAGCCGCCGGCGTTGCTCTCTGACCACCCGTCCAGCGAGGACCGCGTCGCGGCCATCCGCGGCAACCTGCCGGAGGCGCGCGCCAACTACGTCGCGCACCAATGACCCCGGCGAGGCGCTCTTGACCGCAAACCGGGTACTCCCGACCGCGGGCGAGCTACCCTGCAAGGAGCCTGGAGGCGCGACATGCCGAACTACATCGCGCTCGCCATCCCGTTCTTCTTCCTCCTCATCGGAATCGAGCTCTGGGTCGCGCGAAAGCGGCGGGCGGCCGTCTACCGGCTGAACGACGCGCTGGTCGATCTGTCGTGCGGCATCACCCAACAAATTTGCGTGGTCTTCTTCGCGGCGACGCTCATCGGCGCCTATGTCTTCGTCTACGACCGCTTCCGCTTGGTGAGCTTCCCCGGGGGCAGCCCGTGGCCCTGGGTGATCGCCTTCCTCGCCGTCGATTTTACCTATTACTGGTGGCATCGGCTCAGCCACCGTGTGAACTTCCTCTGGGCCGCGCACGTGGTGCACCACCAGAGCGAGGACTACAACCTGGCGGTGGCCCTGCGCCAGGCGGTCGCCACCGTCTGGACCATCCTGCCCTTCCACCTTCCGCTGGCGCTCTTGGGCGTTCCCCCCGCAGTCTTCATCACCGTCGATTCCTTCAGCACGCTCTACCAGTTCTGGATCCACACCGAGCTGATCGGAAAGCTCGGCTGGTTCGAGCGCGTGTTCAACACTCCGGCGCAGCACCGCGTGCACCACGCGGTCAACCCCAGCTACCTGGACAGGAACTATGCGGCGACCCTCTGCATCTGGGACCGCCTCTTCGGCACTTTCAAGGAGGAGTCGGAGGCCCCGGTTTACGGGCTGGTGAAGCCGCTCCGCAACTTCAACCCGCTCTGGGCGCAGGTGCACCGCTGGGTCGAGCTGTGGCGACAGACCCAGGCGGAGGCCACCCTGCGCGGCAAGCTGCGGGTCTGGTTCGGGCCGCCGACGTTCGCTGGAACCTCGCGCAGCGGATCGCCGCGGCGGCGCTACTGCTGCTCGGCGTCGCAGCCTCCGGCGGCCTGCTCGAGAAGCGGCGCTGGGCGGTGCCGCTGGAGGTCGGGCGCTGGGCCGCCGCTGTCGGGCTCGCCGCGGTGCTCTGGTGAGCGCTCAGGGGATCGCGCCGGCTCCGCCGATGCGGGGCTCGCCGGCCGCGGCGCAATAGCCGGTCTGCGGATCGCTCGACACCGCCTGCGCAGCACCGAGGACCTGGTCGCTGAACACCAGCTTGTGCCCGCGCGCCGTGAGCGCCGCCGCGGTGGCGGCCTCGAGACCGTTCGCCTCCACCCGTACCTCGTCGGGGAAGAGCTGGTTGTGAAGGCGCGGCGCCGCGACCGCGCGGTCGATCGGCATCTTGTCGTCGATGAAGTGCGAGATGATCTGCGCCACCGTGGTGGGAATGGTCGCGCCGCCGGCCGCGCCCAGCGAGAGCCGCAGCTCGCCGTCGGGATCGAACACGAACGTCGGCGCCATCGAGCTGAGCGGCTCCTTGCCCGCCGCCGGCGCGTTTTCGCTTCCGCCGAGCACGCCGAACAGGTTGGGCACGCCCGGTGCGATGGCGAAGTCGTCCATCTCGTCGTTGAGCAGGATGCCGGTCCCCTTGGCCACGATGCAGGAGCCGAAGGCGCCGTTGACGGTGGTGGTGATCGCCACCGCGTTGCCCTCCTCGTCGATCGCGGAGAGATGGGTGGTGTCGGTCTTCTCCTGCTGGGCCTGCACCGCGGCGGCCGCGGTCGCCTTCTCGCCGATCTGCGCGCGCAGCGCGTCCGACCAGGCCTTGCTGGTCATCTCGCGCACCAGGTTGGGCATGTTGGGGTTGAAGTCCGGGTCGCCCATGTGCTCACGCCGCGCGTAGATCCGCTTCTCCGCCTCGATCATCACGTGCAGGAACCGCTCGGGTCGGTAGCCGCCCGCGCGGGGATCCTCGCGCTCGAGCACATCGAGCAGCGCGAGCACGATCAACCCGCCCGAGGACGGCGGCGGCATCGAGACGACGCGCCAGTTGCGGTAGGTGCCTTCGACCGGCGCGCGCTCGCGGACCTTGTAGGCGGCGAGGTCGGCCAGAGTGAGGATGCCGCCCGCCTTCTGCACCGTGTCGACGATGCTGCGCGCGATCCTGCCGCGGTAGAACGCGGCGTCGCCGTGCAGCGCGATCTCGTGCAGCGTGCGCCCCAGGTCGCGCTGCACCAGCCGTTCCCCGGGTTCGGGCGCGCGCCTCTTGTCCTCGTCGTCGCGGAGCGTGAAGAGGCGCTGCGCCTCTGGGTCTGCGGAGAGGCACGAGAGCCGCTGCTGCACCGCGCGCACGTGGGCCTCGCCGACTTGGAAGCCGCGCCAGGCCAGGTGCTCGCCGGCCGCGGTCAGCTCGGACAGGGGCTTGGTGCCGAAACGCCGCGCCAGCTCGACGTAACCCTTCGCCGCGCCGGGCACCCCCACTGAAAGCGGCCCATCCTGCGAGAGATCGGTGCGCGGTTTCCCGCCGCTGCGCAAGACCGCGGCTCCGGCCTCGCTGGCGAGCGGGTGCGCGGTGGCGACGGCGCCCCGCGGGGAGACAGCAGAAGTGGCGAGCAGCGCCGCTGCGAGCAGGTTCCAGAGCATCGGGTCCTCCAGGAGGGCCCGAGGCTACTGCATGATCACGCCCTGCGCAGCGGCTGAAGCGGGGCGAGCTGCGGCCGCACCTCTGCCACCGATTCCGGATCGGCGGCGCGCGGCAGCTCGAACCAGAACAGCGAACCGCCCCCGACGACCGACTTCACGCCGACGCGGCCCCCGTGCGCCTCCACCAGCCGCTTGACGGTGGCGAGGCCCAGGCCGATGCCCGGCTGTCCCGGCACGCCCGCGCGCACATAGGGCTGGAAAATGCGCTCGCTGAGCTCCGGCGCGATGCCCGGGCCGGTGTCCTGGACCTCGAAGTAGACACGGCCGCGGCCGGGCTGGACCCGCAGCCAGACCTGGCGCACCTCGCTGTCGGCCATGTACTTGATCGCGTTGCGTAACAAGTTCCCAAGCACGCTCAGCAGCGCGCCCGGCGAGCAAGAGACCGTGCAGGCGGGCAGGTTGCCCACTTCCAGGTCGACGCGTGCACGCTGAGCCTCGCTCTG
>WNFI01108270.1_pt1 | contig 10372 bp, 5 predicted proteins | sample 5400471 | NCBI WGS metagenome assembly WNFI01 (sample SAMN13153348, study PRJNA577476) | soil metagenome | isolation source: 100 cm saprolite on Douglas fir-dominated hillslope | place: USA:California | collected 2013-09-17 | reverse complement strand
CAGCGCGTTCTCACTGAAATTCCAGAACACCTGCTTGAGCTTGTCGCCATCAGCGAGCGCCCACGCTTCCTTCTCCGGCAGAACCCGCTGTAGGCGGATTCCCTTGTTTTCGGCGGTCAGGCGATGTTCGAGAAGTGTGAGCGTGTCCTGCAGGAGCGGAATCAGGTTCACACGCTCAAAGCGGTACTGCTTGCCGCGCGAGTACGCGAGAAAGTCGGTGATGATGTTGTTCAGCCGATCCGATTCGCGAGTCACAATTTGCAGAAGCTTACGTTGCTCTTCCGTCAAGGCAGGCGCGTCCGACAACATGCTCACCGAGCCCGCGATGGAGGTGAGGGGGTTGCGGATCTCATGTGCAATGGCGGCCGCCAGCCGACCTACCGCCGCGAGCCGGTCCTGAAGGCGCATTTCTCGCTCCAGTCGGCGGATCTCGGTCAGGTCGTCGAAGGTGTACACGAATCCCAACTCGCCCGGCACATTCACGTTCAGAGCAGAGGCCATCACCCGGAACGTCTTGCGGAATCCATTGGTCGCTGTATAACGGACTTCCGCGTCACTGCGCCCCGAACCAATGTGAGGCAGCGGATCGAGAAACAGATCGGTGACCGGACGTCCGCGCAATTCCGCCTCGGACATTTCCAGCAACTGTTGACCGGCGCGGTTCACGAGCGTAATCCGCCCCTCGATTCCGGTGGCGATCACGCCGCCGCTCATCGACTGCACGATGTTTTCGTGCAGCGCTTGCAGGTTCTCGAGCGCACCGCTAGCGTCCTTGAGCCGCACATCCGCCTGCCGGAGTTTGGTGACCAGAAGGCCGGCCAGGTAAGCGATCGCGAAATACGCGAACAGGTTGACAAACATCACCACCTGCAGCGCGATCAGTTTCGGGTGCGACGTGGAAAACGAAGGGATGACTCCGTAGTAGTCCAGTTCCAGAATCGTGCCGAATAGGATGAACGCCAGCGCCCCGCTTAGAAACCCCCACCACCGCGGCAACAGCATGCAGGCCACGATGATGACCAGCGGATAAAGGAAGTTCAGGGAACTATCGATGCCGCCGGTCACGTGAACGATGAGCGTGACCATGAGCAGGTCGCTTAGAACCTGCAAGATGGCCTGCACCCGGCTCTCGGCCCACACCGACACCAGAAAGAGGAAAAACAGCGAGATGACGAACCACAACACCATCGCCGTAAGAAAAGGAAGCACCGGCAACGGGCTCGGAGTCAGGCGGATGACCGCCAGCTCAATTGCGAGCAGAACGGTCAGGATCAAGAGGCGAACCTTGACCAGCCAGCTCAGCCAATTACGCTCGTCAGAGATGGAATGCATGATTTAGCCGTCAGCGGTCAGCCTTCAGCCATCAGCCTTCAGTCGTTCGTCGGCGCCAATGTCTCGCTGACGGCTGAAGGCTGACGGCTGTGTTTCTATCCCGCCAGTTTCCCAATCATCGAGAACAGCGGCATGTAAAGTGAGATGACAATGCCGCCAACGGTCACGCCGAGCATTCCGATGATCGCCGGCTCCAGCATCGCGAGCATGTCCTTGGTGGCCGAGTCCACTTCGTCTTCGTAGAAGTCGGCAATTTTCTGCAGCATGGCATCCATCGCGCCCGTGGCTTCGCCGACGCCGATCATCTGCGTCACCATGTTGGGGAAGACGCCGCATTCGCGCAGCGGATCGACAATGGTGCGGCCCTCTTCGATCGCCTTGCGCACTTTCATTAGCGCTTCTTCCAGCACCGCGTTGCCCGAAGTGCGGGCGGTAATCGCCAAGCCTTCCAGGATCGGCACGCCCGAAGTAATCAGCGTTCCCAGCGTCCGCGTAAAGCGGGCGACGGCGATCTTGCGCAGCAGAATGCCGATGGCCGGCAATTTCAACAGGACGGAGTCGAAATAGTAGCGGCCGCGCGGGGTCTTCCGGACCTGCTTCATACCGAAGTAGATACCCACGCTGCCGGCGATGAAGAACCACCAGAAATGCCCTACGAAACTACTGAGACCAATGACGATTCGGGTGGGCAGAGGCAGCGCCACACCCAATCCGACGAACAGGTTCGCGAAGATCGGCACCACCCACTTGAGCAGCGCGCCAACGATGACCACCGCGATCGACACGACGGCCACGGGATAAATCAACGCCGACGTCACTGCCGACTTCAGCTTGACCGCCTTTTCCACGTACTGGGCAAGGCGCTGCAGGATGATGTCGAGAATACCGCCCGTCTCGCCCGCCTCGATCATGTTGGTGGTGAGGTCGTCGAAAATCTTGGGATACAGCCGCATCGCGTTCGCGAGCGTAGATCCGCCTTCGATCGTGGTGCGCACGCCGACCAGCGTCTTCTGAAAATTGGGGTTCTCCTGGTTGGCCGCCAGGATTTCCAGACACTGCACCAGCGGCAATCCGGCATCGATCATGACCGAGAACTGGCGAAAGAACACCGCGATGTCCTTGACCTTGACTTTGCCGGAGCCGAACGTGGGCAGGGCAAATTCCTTGCCCTTCTCGCGGATGGACCCGGGCGTGATGCGCTCACGCCGTAGGGCGGAGGCCAGCGATTCTTTGTTCGGGGCGGCGCGTTCTCCCTGGACTTTTTCGCCGTCATTGGTCTTTCCTGAGAATGTAAAAACCGGCATAGTTCCTTCTCCTCACTGCTGTCGATGCGATGGTGATCTATCTTTTTGTCGGCGCTGCCGCCCGGGCCATGGTGCTGGCCGCCGTAGTCGGCCGGTTCAGCAGGTTGGCGCCGCGCGCAATCATTTCGTTCAACTCGTCCTGATTACTGGATCGCGCCATGGCCACTTCCAGCGTGATCTGCTTCTGGTAGTACGCCGTGGCCAGCGACTGGTTGAAAGTCTGCATTCCGTACTTTTCCTGTCCGGATTGCATGGCCGAATAAATCTGGTGAATCTTGTCTTCGCGAATCAGGTTGCGGACGGCCGCATTCGGCACCAGAATTTCCATGCACATGGCGCGACCCTTGCCGTCAACTTTTGGCAGCAGGCTCTGACACATGATGCCTTCCAGCACCAGCGAAAGCTGCGCACGAATCTGCGACTGCTGGTGCGCGGGAAACACGTCAATGACGCGGTTAATGGTCGAAGATGCGGAGTTCGTATGCAACGTTCCAAAAGTGAGGTGGCCGGTTTCCGCGATTCGCAAGGCAGACTCGATCGTTTCCAGATCGCGCATTTCGCCGATTAGAACCACGTCCGGATCTTCACGGAGCGCGGCGCGTAACGCGTCGGTAAACGACTTAGTATCGGAGTGCAGTTCGCGCTGGTTCACCAGGCAATTCTTGTTCATGTGCACGAATTCGATCGGGTCCTCGATGGTGAGGATGTGATCGTGCCGCTCGGTGTTGATCTTGTCGATCATGGCGGCGAGCGTGGTGGACTTGCCGGAGCCGGTCGGTCCCGTGACCAGTACCAGTCCGCGCGGTTTATCGCACAACTTACTGACGACCGGCGGCAGTCCCAGTTGATGGAATGATTTGATCTCGAACGGAATCAGACGGAAGACGCAGGCCGACGCGCCGCGCTGGTTGAATACGTTGGCGCGGAAACGAGCAAGGCCTTTCAAGCCGAAGGAGAAGTCGAGTTCGAGATTTTCTTCGAAGCGGTGCTTCTGCGAGTCGGTCATGACGCTGTAGGCCAGCTGCTTGGTTTCGGCCGGCGTCAACTGGGGCAGGTCGAGGGGCACCAGATGTCCGTGCACGCGGATTTGGGGCGGCGAGTTGGTAGTGATATGAAGATCGCTGCCCGACATCTCCAGCATGCGCCGGAGCAGATCGCTAAGTGAGAGCGCCATGGTCTTCTTTTCCCTTTTCTTCTGCCGTCTTAGTGGATCGTCTCGCGCGCCACTTCTTCCAGCGTGGTCATGCCGGCCGCAACTTTTATCAGGCCGCTGCGGCGCAGTGTGATCATGCCCCGTTCAATCGCTTTCTTTTTCAGTTCGAGAGCCGAAGCTCCAACCAGCACCAACTCCTTGATCTCGTCGTCCACTTCCATTACCTCGTACAAACCCACGCGGCCTTTGTAGCCGGTCTTGTTGCAAGTCGCGCAGCCCTTGCCCTTGATGATCTGGACGGTTTTCGCTTCTTCCGGCGAAAAGCCTTCTTCGATCAGGGTCTGCACGGGCACTTCGACAGGCTCGGCGCAGTCTTTACAAATGCGGCGGATCAGGCGTTGCGCGCAGATCAGGTGAACCGAAGTCGCCACCAGGAACGGCTCAATACCCATGTTCATGAGACGCGTAATGGTTTCGGGCGCGCCGTTTGTGTGCAACGTGGACAACACAAGGTGGCCCGTCAGCGCCGCCTTAATCGCAATTTCCGCCGTTTCAAAGTCGCGGATTTCGCCGACCAGAATGATGTTGGGATCTTGTCTAAGGAAGGCGCGCAGGGCAGCAGCGAAGTTCAACCCAATCTGCTCCTTCATCTGCACCTGATTGACGCCACCCAATTGAAATTCGACCGGGTCTTCGGCGGTCATGATGTTGGTGTCGACCTGGTTGAGCCGAGAAATCGAGGAGTACAGCGTGTTCGTCTTGCCAGACCCCGTTGGACCGGTGACCAGCACCATGCCGTACGGTTTGAGAATGGCTTTTTCAAATTTGACCAGCGACTCCGGCTCGAAACCGAGCTTGGTCATATCGAGCCTCAGGTTTTCTTTGTCGAGCAAGCGGAGCACGATCTTTTCGCCCCATAGAGTCGGCAGCGTGCTGACGCGGAAGTCGAGTTGCTTTTTCTTGCCGCCGCGGACCCGGAATTCTTTTTCGTAGGGCTCCATGTGAATGTCGCTGGCCCCGCGCTTCACCGCGTCGGTGAGCACCAGATTGACCAGCTTGACGATGGGCGCTTCGTCGGCCGCTCGTTCGAGTTCGGCCAACTCCATCTGCGTCTCTTCGGTCTGCACTTCGACGTCGGCCCCGTCGCCGAGGTCGTTCATCGACTGCATCACCTGCTCCAGTTCTTCCTCTTTCGAAGTGCCGTACGCCTTGTCGATGCCCTCGATGATGGAACTTTCCGATGCCACCACCGGCTCGATATTGAAGCCGGTCATGAACTTGATGTCGTCCATCGCAAACACGTTGGTCGGATCGACCATGGCGATGGTGAGCGACGCGCCCACGCGGCTGAGCGGCAGGATCTGATAACGCTTCGCGGTTTCGTACGGGATCAGCTTGACAACCGCGGGATCGATTTCAAAATAGGAAAGATTGATGGCAGGTACACCGTACTGGCGCGACAGAAAGTTGGTGACGTCTTCGTCCGACAAGAATCCCAGCTTCACCAGCGCCGAGGCCAGGCGGAGATGCGCCTCTTTCTGAAGCTTGGTCGCCTGTTCCAACTGCTCGATTGTGATGACCTTTTCCTTGACGAGCAGGTCACCCAGCCGTTGAGACATATCTCTCCTGTTTCCCGCTTCCGCAGGGGGGATGCGAATCCCGCTGATTTCCGAGGAGATTCAGCGGCGGTTGTTTCGCACTGACACAAATTGTCAACGCAATGGGTATTCCGAAAAAGTAACTTAAGTACTTGTACTCAACAGCAGAATCCAGCAGCACCCGTGATTTGTGGGTGTTCCCGGCAGAAACAGGCCTTTCAAGGCAAATTTGACGAGCCTGAGTACATGATCTTCGGTGTGCATCGGGAGGGGGCTTCGAGCCGCGAGACTCGGGCTGCGAGTTGCGAGCTTTGCCATTGAAGCAGTTTCCGCAAGGGCACAGCGTCAAAAAGCTGCGAATAGATCGGACTGCCAACAGCCTTAACAATCCGACCGCGACAAGGTCCTTTACACGAACGCCGTCGGTGCGAAATCCTAGACCATCATGTCGGTGATGATTCGAGGTCTCGCGTGCATCGTGCTCCTTACTTTCAGCGTTGGCTCGTCCGCCCAAACTCTCCGAGAAGCAGCGGAGCGCTCCGGCGTCCTTATCGGCACAGCCGTGCGCCCGCAACAACTTCTCGAACCCGCCTACGCCTCAACTCTGGCCCGCGAATTCAACCTGCTCGAACCGGAAGACGTCATGAAGTGGGAAAACATTCATCCTGCTCCCGATAAGTTCGACTTCGCGCAAGGAGACAAGCTGGTCGAATTTGCAGTCGCCCATCAAATGAAAGTACGGGGCCACACTCTGACCTGGCATCAACAGAATCCCAAATGGTTGACGGAGGGAACCCGAACGCCCGAACAACTGGCCCGCATTCTCGAACAGCACATCACGACCGTGGTCGGGCACTATCGCGGCAAAGTGCTGGCCTGGGACGTGGTCAACGAAGCGTTCGACGAAGGGCAGAACACAGGAAAACTACGCAGCACGCTCTGGTATGACAAGCCCGGAATCGGCCTTGCTGACAAAGGTTACGGTTATATCGAGAGCTGCTTCCGCTGGGCTCACGCCGCCGATCCCGGCGCGCTCCTCTTTTATAACGACGTCGAGGCCGAAAGGATGAATTCGAAATCGGATGCGATCTATGCCATGGTGAAGGACTTCCGCAGCCGCGGCGTACCCATCGACGGCATCGGCTTGCAGATGCATCTCTCCACTCACCCCCCCGATGTCGCATCAATTTCTGAAAACATCGGACGCCTCACCAAACTGGGTTTGAAAGTCCATATCACCGAAATGGACGTCTCGCTCCCCGTAGACGCCGATGGCAACGCCAACCCCGCCGACCTGCAATCGCAAGCCGGCATTTACCGGCAGATTGCCTCCGCCTGCCTGGAGCACCAGGGTTGCACCGCTATTCAGACTTGGGGCTTCACCGACAAGTATTCCTGGATCCCATGGTTCTCAAAGCACACTCGCGGCGCCGCGTTGCTCTTCGATCGCGAGTATCGGCCCAAGGCCGCCTATGTGTCTTTGCGCGGTGCCCTGGAGCAGGCCAGGCAGCCTTAGTCGGCCAGGGCGGGCCGCGCACGACCAACGACTAGCGACCGACGAACCGCTCTATAATGAACGTCGCATCGTGGCCGCACCCACTCCAACCCGTCCCGAAGGCAAGACCTCTCGCCGCCTGAAGGCCGTAATCGGTCTGGCAGCTGGCGCATTTCTGCTGCTGGCCGTTCTGGTTTCGCAGGCCTCGTTCAATCTGAAGTTCATCAGTCCTGACAGTAACCAGCAGCTACTCTTCTTTGCCGGACTGTCGGCGCTGATCTTTCTCCTCTTTGTCGCGCTGTCCGTAGTTTTAGGACGCAACCTGCTCAAGCTCTTTGCCGAGCGGCGCATGGGCGTGATCGGATCGAAATTCCGTACGCGCCTGGTCGTGGTGCATCTGCTGCTTTCGTTTCTGCCCGTGATTGCTCTCTTTTGGTTTTCTTACGGACTGATGAACCGCTCGATCGACAAGTGGTTTTCCCAGCCCGTCGAAGAAGTGCGCGCCGATACCGCGGCGATGGCTTCACTCATTTCTGACTATGCCGGCCAGAACGTGACCACGGAAGCCGTGTCAATCGCGCAGGCTGATGAGGTGAGCAGAGCTTTCCGCAGCGGGAATTTCGGCGAGATTCTGGCGGAGTTCCGCGAGCATGAGCCCACGCTGCAAGGTGGATTCGTGGCAGCTCTCTCCAACGGAAATGCCGAGTCCAGTTTCGCCCTGCCGGCGCCGTGGGCGGAACTGAGGGTGGAGTTCCCGCTGCAAGCCGCGCTGCGTGGCGAACATCCCCACTTTCAGTGGAACCACATTGAGTACATTGTGGGCGCGGCGCCGGTCGGCACAGGAGCGATCGCGGTCGCCATGCCACTGCCGGCAAAGTTCGCCGAGACGGAAAAACAAATTCAGGAAAGCCAGCAGCGATACGTAGAACTGGCCAAGCAGCGCAAACTGGTCCGCCGCACCTACATCGGATTTCTTTCTCTCCTGACGGTCCTAGTGCTGTTCGCCTCGACCTGGCTCGCACTGTTCCTCTCGAAACTGGTCAACCGGCCGGTGGCCGCACTGGCGGCCGGCACCGAGGCGATCTCCAAGGGACAACTCGATTACCGCGTCGACATCCGCGCTACCGACGAACTGGCGGAACTGGTGCAGTCGTTCAACAGCCTGGCCGAACAACTCGAGTCCAGCCGCGGACTGATTGAAGCCTCCAGCCGCGAACTCGGCGACGCCAACGAAGCGCTCGAACGCCGGCGCCGTTACATCGAAACAATTCTGGAGAGCATCCCCACCGGCGTAATTTCCATCGATGCCAGCCGCCGCGTCACACTCGTCAATGCCGCACTGCTGCGAATGTTTTATTCGGACCGTCCCGAGCCAGCGAGCCCGTCGGCATTGACGAAAGCTCCGCTCGCAGACGTGTTGCCCCCCGAGATGCTCGACGACCTGGAACCCCTGCTGCGCCGCGCCGACCGCATGGGCATGACCGCCGCCAACCTGGAACTGACCGGACCGCGCGCCAAACTGAACGTCGCCGTCACGGTAGCCGCCCTTGCGCACGGTTCCGAACGCCTCGGGTACGTGCTGGTGTTTGAAGACCTGTCGGACTTGCTGCGCGCGCAGAAGCAGGCCGCATGGCGGGAAGTCGCACGCCGCGTCGCGCATGAAATCAAGAATCCGCTGACACCCATCGCGCTTTCCGCGGAACGCATTCAGCGTCACCTGGCCCGCGGCGCCCCGCCCGACGAAGCGTCGCAGAAGATTATCCTGGCCTGCGCCGAGACCATCGGCAACGCCGTCGAAACGGTGCGCACCCTGGTCGATGAGTTTTCCGTACTGGCTCGGTTTCCTGCATCTCATCCTCAACCTGTCAGCCTCAACAACCTCGTGGAAAGCGCGCTCACGATGTTCAATGGACGACTCGATGGCATCCGTGTCCATACCGAGTTATCGGCAAGCCTGCCCAGCGTGATGGCTGATCCGGAAGCGATCAAGCGAGCCATCGCCAATCTCGTGGACAACGCCGCCGAGGCGATGCAGGATGCGGCCGTACGCGAAATCGAAATCTCCACGTCGTTGGTAGAAAGCCGCGACGCCGTGGAGCTCGCAGTTGCCGACACGGGCCACGGTGTGTCCCGCGAAATGAAGGAGCGCCTGTTCCTTCCCTACTTCTCGACCAAGCAGCGCGGCACCGGACTCGGCCTCGCGATCGTGAGCCGCATCGTGGAAGACCACCACGGATCGATCCGTGTGGAAGAGAACAAACCGGTCGGCAGCCGCTTCGTGGTAGAGCTGCCGGTAGCGCCCGAGGCCGTGAGTCATCCGGCGGCAAGTTAATGGCACACATCCTGATTGTTGACGACGAAACCGGAATCCGGGAATCGCTCACCGGCATTCTCGAGGACGAAGGCTACAAAACTTCCGCCAGCGCGAGCGCCGAGGAGTGTCTCGAACTGCTGCGCAAATCGTCCTATGACGTCATCCTGCTCGATGTCTGGCTCCCGGGCATGGACGGCCTGGAGGCGCTGGGAAAAATCCGCGCGCTCGAAGATCCGCCCGAAGTCATCATGATTTCCGGCCACGGAACGATTGAAACCGCAGTCCGCGCCACAAAGTTGGGCGCCTACGACTTCGCGGAAAAGCCGCTATCCCTGGAAAAGACTCTCATTCTGGTCAAGAACGCAGCCGAGGCACGCCGGTTGCGCCACGAGAATCGCGATCTCAAAAAGCTGCTTCAGGTAAAAAGCGTGATCGTCGGGGATAGTGTCCCCATGAAGGCCCTGCGTCAGCAGATCGGACTCATGGCGCCGACCAACGGGCGCGTCCTGATCTACGGCGAGTCCGGCACCGGCAAAGAGTTGGTCGCGCACGCCATCCACACCCAAAGCCTGCGCAAGGATCAACCCTTCGTTGAGATCAACTGCGCCGCCATCCCCGAAGACCTCATCGAGAGCGAACTCTTCGGCCACCGCAGACTTTCTTTCCCCGGCGCCACCGACGATAAAGAAGGCAAGTTTCAAAAAGCCGACCGCGGCACTCTATTTCTCGACGAAGTCGGCGACATGAGCCTCAAGACGCAGTCCAAAGTGCTGCGAACGCTGGAGCAGCAGAGATTCACGCCAGTCGGGAGCGACGACGACATCACCGTCGACACGCGCGTGATCGCGTCGACCAATAAAGATCTGGAAGAGGAAATCTCGCGCGGAAATTTTCGCGAAGATTTGTTCTACCGGCTCAATGTGATTCCGTTTGTAGTCCCCCCGCTGCGCGAACGCAAAGAAGACATCCCACTGCTGGCGCGCCACTTTCTAAAAGAGTTCGCCTCCGCGTATGGCCGGAGGCTGCGCGAAATCACCGATGACGCAATCTCGGCTCTGATGCGCTATACCTGGCCCGGCAACGTCCGCGAGCTGCGCAACGTGGTCGAACGGATCGTCATCATGAATCCCACAACCTCGCGTTTCGAGCGCAAGCACCTCCCTCCCCTCGTCTACC
>WNFI01075213.1_pt1 | contig 10372 bp, 11 predicted proteins | sample 5400471 | NCBI WGS metagenome assembly WNFI01 (sample SAMN13153348, study PRJNA577476) | soil metagenome | isolation source: 100 cm saprolite on Douglas fir-dominated hillslope | place: USA:California | collected 2013-09-17 | reverse complement strand
ATAGCGGGCGCTGCGAGCTTCGTCGCCAGCCGCATGCGCGAGAGCGAAGATCTGGTTCGCCAGAAAGACCTCGATCTCGCGAACCTCGCAGAGCTATCCCAGTACATCGTGCAGCACCTGCGCGAAAGCCTGCTGGTGGTCGATGCCAGTGATAAGATTCGGCTCATCAACGAGTCGGCGGCGGAAATTCTCGGCGACGACCATGCCGTGCCGGACGCGTTGGTGGGCGAAGTATCGCCGCGCTTGCTGTACTCCTTGACGACCTGGCGGCAAAGCGAGCGCGGCGAGAATTCGCCGTCGACCTTCGTGGCGGCCGACGGCGCGCGAGTGATTCAACCGCACTTCGCACCCTTGGGGGGCACCTCTCCCGGACCCACGCTGATTTTCCTCGAAGACACCAGTCTCATGGCCGAGCGCGTGCAGCAGGGCAAGCTCGCCGCGCTTGGGCGGCTGTCCGCCAGCATCGCGCACGAGATCCGCAACCCCGTCGGCGCCATGAGCCACGCCGGCCAGTTGCTCGCCGAAAGCCCCGGCATCGGGCCCGACGAGCGCCGGCTGACCGATATCATTCGCAACAATTCCGAGCGCGTCAGCACCATCATCAACAATGTATTGCAGCTCTCGCGTCGCGAAGCCACCAAGCCCACCCGGCTCACCCTCAGCGACTGGATCGGGGAATTCTTGGGCGAATTCTGCGAAACCATGCAAGTTCACGAGGCCCAGATCGCCGTGCACGAGGACGCGGACGACCTGGAAGTGCGAATCGACCCCAGCCATTTGCATCAAGTGGGGTGGAACCTATGCGATAACGCCATCAAGTACGGCGAAGCTCGCGCCGGCATCAGCGTCGAGATCAAGCTCGGACGTTTGAACCCCAGCAACCGGCCCTTCCTCGAAGTTGCCGATCGCGGGCCTGGAATCGAACTCCAAGCCGTCGATCGGATATTCGAGCCGTTTTTCACGGGCCGCAAGGGAGGCACCGGCCTCGGGCTCTTCATTGCGCGCGAATTGTGCCAGTTGAACCGCGCCATCTTGCTTTACGAGCCTCGCAACGGCGATGGCAGCGTCTTCAGGATCGTCTTCAGTGACCCTCAGCGCTGGGAGGAATAGATCGGCGCAGTTCTCCGACGCTGGACCGGCGGCTGACGCTACAATACAACAATGCCGAATCCCGCAGTACTAGTCGTCGATGACGAACCCGATCTCTGCGAACTGCTGTCCATCACCCTGCAGCGGATGGATTTGAGCCCACGTACGGCCAACAACGTGGCGGTCGCGCAGCGCATGCTCAAGACCGAGCAGTTCGATCTGTGTTTGACCGACATGCAATTGCCTGACGGCGACGGCTTGGAACTGGTCAAATGGATCCAGCAATACTGCCCCAGTGTCCCGGTTGCCGTGATCACCGCGCATGGCAACATGGAAACCGCGGTGCGCGCACTCAAGCTGGGTGCATTCGACTTCGTCTCCAAACCCCTTGATCTCGCCGGTCTTCGCAAATTGGTGGCCACGGCCATCAAGCTCTCGGGAGACAAAGACAGCGATACGAGCGTGTTTGGACCGCGCCTGCTCGGTGCCTCGCCGGCCGTGCAACAAATGCGCGAAATGATAGCTCGCGTCGCGCGCAGCCAGGCCCCTGTGCATATATTCGGTGAATCCGGGACGGGAAAGGAATTGGTCGCGAAGCTGATTCACGAATCCGGCCCGCGTCGCGACGGCCCTTTCGTGCCCGTCAATTGCGGCGCCATCCCAACCGAACTCATGGAGAGCGAATTGTTCGGTCACAAGCGCGGCAGTTTCACCGGCGCCGTCAGCGACAAGAAAGGCTTGATTCAGTCGGCGGAGGGAGGAACGCTATTCCTCGACGAAATCGCCGACTTGCCGCTGCACATGCAGGTCAAGCTGCTGCGCGTCATTCAGGAAAAGGCCGTGCGTCCGGTCGGCGAGCAGCTGGAGGTTGCCGTCGATGTGCGGCTCCTGTCCGCTACGCATAAGAATCTTTCGCAATTGGTGGCCGAGGGCAAATTCCGCGAAGACTTGTTCTATCGTGTCAATGTCATCGAGTTGCGCGTACCCTCACTGCGAGAAAGGCCGGAAGACGTGCCGGAACTCGCCGAGGCAATACTGCGCCGGCTCGGGCGGCGCATGAAGATTACGCCGCCGATTCTTGGAAAGGACGCTCTGACCGCGCTCGGGACCTACACCTTTCCGGGCAATGTTAGAGAACTCGAGAATATCCTGGAACGTGCGATTACGTTGAGTACCAGCGGCGAAGTGCGGGCCGACGATATTCAATTGAGACCGACGCCAGGGGGATCGACCTCCGCCGGGAATGCGTCCGACGGGGGGGCATTGGGTGATCACCTTGAGGATATCGAGCGCGGGGCCATCCTCAAGGCACTGGAACAGACCCGTTATAATAAAACGGCGGCTGCCAAAGTATTGGGCATGTCATTTCGTGCCCTGCGGTACCGGATCAAGAAGCTGGGGATCGAGTAGGTGAACGGCGATGATTGAGCAGATCCCACCGGAGGTCGAGGCTCGGCTGCAACAGCTCGACATTTACCGATGCTACAAACGCTCGAAGTATCTGTCTTACAAGCAGTCATCCTATTTTCACGTTTATGAAGAGCTACTGACGAAGTACAGAGATACGAATTTTACTTTCGTCGAGATTGGAGTGCTGAATGGTGGTTCGCTTTTCATGTGGCGGGATTTTTTTGGGCCGGCGGCTCGAATAATCGGCATTGATCTGAATCCTGTTGCCAAAAAATGGGAAAAGGACAATTTCGAGATTTTCGTGGGAAGCCAATCTAACGAAGAATTCTGGGATCAACTATTTTCGTCTGTCGGGCCTGTAGACGTGGTGCTCGATGACGGCGGTCACACCAACGAGCAGCAAATCGTCACGGCAGAAAAATGCATCCCGCACATCAAAGATGGCGGCATGTTGATAGTTGAAGATACTCATGCGAGCTATATGACGACTTTTGGCAACCCATCCAAGTATTCGTTCATCAATTACTGCAAGGAATTGATAGACGGCATTAACTCGAGATTTCCTTCGATAAAGGTTGCCAACAATGGTCTGAACAAGATGGTGTCTTCCGTTGAGGTCTACGAATCGATGGTGTGTTTTCGAATCGATCGTGCGAAGTGCTTTACAAGCTCCATGACAACGAACGAAGGCATATCCGTCGACGCCCGCGACTTCAGGGATCAAGGGAGCATTTTGCATGAATCGTTGGAATTCATACGTAGAAAATATCCGTTTTTGGAAAGTGGCACTGTCGGTAGAGTCGGAACGAATATCGCGCGACTGATGTTTTCGGTCCGCTCCAAGTTTAAGTCACGTAAATTGCGAAAGTATTTTCGCTAGGAGTAGGTTCGACGTCCTTGAACGAAAAGAGTATCGGGTGTCTCAATCATTGCGGTATTGCGTCAAGAATGCAGGAATCGAGTTGCGCTTTCGCGACCCGGAGCACATGGCGACGCAGCGGAAATATGTAATAGTCATGTTGCGAAAATCCTGTCGTATTGCCCACGTGCAACACCGCAAGAAATTAGCGAAATGATGAGAATCACCATTCCCTCAGTGGCAACTCTGGCAGTGGGCACGCAGATTGTATTTGACGCCTTTTTGCTAAGCTTTATTGAGATCGACTGAAATGACGACACCATTGTGAGTACCCCCCATTGCGCCTCCGCGCCTTGGCTCACCGTGATCATGCCGTCCTATTGCGGAGAGAGGCTTTGCATAAAGGTGTTTGAGCGCCCCGATCTCTCGTCTTGGCAGACAAAGACGAATTTCGGAGTCGAGGCGTCACACTCGACTCACGTCTGCTGGCTCGGCGTTGATGATTTGTGGCTTCCTGGCCGTGCAGCAGCCGCTCGGGCATGGATTGAATCCGCGCCGGAAGCGCCGCTGCACCTCGCTCCGAGCGCAATCATCGACCAAGACGGTCGCAGACTGGGTGTGTGGCGTTGCCCATTGCCCGCCGAGGGCGATCTGCGATGGCCGTTTGTGACCGAGCGATTGCTTGTACAAAATTTCATCGGGGCGCCGGCGCCGGTCTTCCGCAAGGACGCGTGGCTAGCCTGCGGGGGATTGGACGAAGCGCTTTGGTACACCGCTGACTGGGATGTTTGGCTGAAGTTGGCTGCCCGTGGTCCCGTCCGTTATCACGATAACATCACCACCGCCTTTCGCATCCACCGCGGTTCGCTCACCGCCACCGGCAGCCGAAATGTTGCGGATTTTGCGCAGCAGATGCGGACTGTGCTCGACAGACACCTTAATAGCTTTTCCGGCTACTCAAGGAGCGTCGAACGTGCCGCGCGGGCATCGATCACCGTCAACACCGCGCTCGCCTCCGCTTCCGCGGGCGATCTTAGCGGTTTGCCTGGAGCAGCGTCCGCATTCTTCCGGCTCGGACCTTTTGGCATGCGGCGTTATTTGCGCGACTCCAGGATACTGGAACGAGTGACACCGCGGCTGCGGGCCAAATTGGGCGGCGGGTTCTAAAACGAACCACTCGAGGTTTGCGTGGTAGAGGATGACTAAAGACAGCGGGTAAACTGATGACGAGAGTTACAGACACAGCCGTGGTGCACCTGGTACGCGCCGGCAACGACTTGGACGCACTTTCGCGATTCTTATCAAGTTATGAACAATTCTCGGCCGGATCGGCGCATCAGCTAGTCTTTCTACTGAAGGGGTTCGCACCGGAATTACCGACGCCCCTAAGTAAGCTTCTGGACCGCGTGCCGCACAGCAGGCTCAACTGTCCCGACCGCGGCTTCGACTTAGGATCATACTTTTTTGCCTCGGAGCGCCTTAGTGAGTCTTTGGTAATGTTCACCAACTCCTTCTCGGTGCTGCAAGGCGACCGATGGCTGGCGAAGCTCTTGGGCGCGTACAATCGGCCTCGAATTGGAGCAGTCGGAGCCACCGGTTCGTGGGAGAGTATGAGCGCCAATTACCTGAACCTCCGATTTGAACCGATTCAATCACGTCGTCGCGGCGTGCTGGCCAAAGGAAAAGCGCTGGCTGTGGGTCTTCCACTTCTCGCCCTCTTCCCAACTTTCCCGAACATCCATTTGCGGACAAACGGCTTCTTGCTCGCACGCGAAAATTTTCTGAGGATGCGTCCGCGGATGGTACGCACGAAGTTGGACGCGTGGCTGTTTGAATCCGGTCGAAATTCGATGACTCGACAAATTCTGAGACAAGGCCTAGGGGTCCTGGTCGTCGGGCGTGATGGCTCAGTGTATGGACCGGACGATTGGGGCCGAAGCATGACCTTCTGGCAACAGCAGCAAGAAAATTTGTTGATTCAAGACAACCGCACGGCTGCCTACCAGCGAGGAAACGAAGAGTTCCGGGCAAAGCGATCCGCGTGCGCCTGGAATCGAGCCACGTCGGCGTGAAAATTGGCGGAAATCGCGAGCAGAGTCGATAGTTTCGACGTCTCCATGGGTAAACTGCCTTGCCTCACCGCCGTGTGAATGAGAGTCTCCGTCCTTTTCAGGTAACCCTATGCCGACAAAATTGCTGATCCTTGCAGTAACGCTAAATGCGGTCGTGGGGCAAATGTTCCTGAAGCACGCGCTCGCAACTCTGGGAGGACCTACTACCCTTGCGAATTTCCCTAAGTTCATCTTAGAGGCTGCCAAGTCGCCTTGGATCTATTCGTCGATCGCGATCCAGGGGTTCGGCTACATCCTCTGGATGGTCGTAATCTCGCGCGTGAAACTGGGCGTGGCTACTGCAAGTACTGCGGCCGGCTTTTATATGCTATCGGCTCTCGCCGCCTGGGCTATCTACGGGGAGTCTCTCAGTTTCGTGCAGTGGCTCGGCATTGTTCTCATAACGATCGGAGTGACCTGCGTTAGCCTTGGCCCAGTTTAGTTTCGAACTGGCAGATTGATGCCGTCCGCAGGCAATCGTCCGGACGGTTTCCCATCTGACCCCTGGACATCCCGACGAATTGGATATGGCCGTCTTCGCGACCAGACGATTTAAAAAAAGGAAATCACCTGCCTAGGCAGATCTGTGAGTACTCAGTCACAACTCACCGTACCCCGCATAAGACATAATGCTAAGCACGCGTCGAGTATCCGAGCGGGCAAGTAGCCCAGGTAAGACCAGTTGATTACACAATCGCCTGAAATTAGATCAACGAGATCTGCACCGTCCTCGTTCGATTCAATACCCAATGGCCTACGACGCAATCTCGTCTCGATTACCCTTGCGCTGATGTTGTTAGTTCTCTGGCTGCTCATGCACCGATATGTGGGCTTGGATCGCGACGCTCAAATCTACGCGTTTCAGGCGGTTGCCAGGATCAATACGGCGCTGAGAACAGACCTGTATCTGCAAAATACGTCACAGGATCAGTTTACGATTTTCTCACCGTTCTATGCCTGGTTCATTCGATTCCTCGGCCTGGGAAGCGCGGCTCGATTTCTGACCGTGGTATTCGTCGTTTGGTTTCTCGCCGCGGCTTGGAAATTGGAGCGCGAACTCACCAATCGTGATACCGCGTGGCTAAGCGTCGCTTTCTTGGTGATTACATCGGGAAGTTACGGCGCGTACAGCGTCTTCCGATTTTTAGAGCAATATCTAACCGCGCGCTTGCCTGCTGAAGCGCTGGTCGCAACGGCGCTCGTCTGCCATTTCAAGGGATTCAAACTGAGTGGCCTGGTTTTTGCGATGCTTGCCCTGATTGTCCATCCATTGATGGCGCTTCCCGGCGTTCTGTTATTGATTTGCGTGTGGATTCCGACCCGAATTGCCGCGTTGGGCGCGATCCTCGGCATTCTGGCCGCCCTGGGCATCGGGCTGAGCACAGAGATTGTGCCCTCCGTATCGCGCGTGATAACCGTCATGGACCCGGCATGGATGGAGGTTGTGCGAGAACGCTCTCAATTCTTGCTACTGCAGTACTGGCGACTTCAGGATTGGGAATTGAATCTCCGCCCATTCATCTGCCTGACGATTACCGCCGTTACGATTCGCGATGCGCGGATCCGCAAACTGTCCACAGCGGCAATTCTCGTGGGAGCCACCGGAATTGCGGTGGCGCTTGTCGGCAGCAATATCGGTCACGTCGCCATCTTGCTTCAAGGTCAGGCTTGGCGCTGGGTTTGGATATCCGGATTCGTCAGCGTATTGTTGATCCCGTACACGGTCACTGAACTATGGCGGGATGCCAAATGCGGTCCCTTATGCGCGGTATTGCTCGTAGCGGGTTGGACGTTTGGGCCAGTCGATGGAACAGCCTGCGTTGCGCTTGCCTTGATCGTTTACCTAGCGCGAACAAACATCAGCCTGCGCGCTTCGCGATATCTGCGATGGGCCGCCGCCGGGCTCGGATTCGTAATCGTAACGTGGACATTGGCAAATTCTTGGACGACTCTCACGTCAGTTTCCTCTGAATCCGGCCGGGAACCCCTATTTCTGACGCGAATTCGTGACATTTTGGGATTGGAGGTTTCGGCTGTATACCTAGTATTTCTCTTTTGGCTCTGGATCAGAAGTAGTGCTTCCGTACGTTCGCTTTCGATTGCTGCGGTCATTCTCGTTGTATCGTTCGTGTTTGTTCTACCGAAATCTTTCAAACAGGTAGTGTCGCCGGGCTCGGACGCGGCCATACGGGAATTCTCGGATTGGCGCAACGCCATACCTCCGACGAGCAGCGTTTTCGTAACGCCATCGGCCGACACGGGTTCGTTCGTATGGTTCACGCTCGGACGACCCAACTACCTAGCGATAAATCAATCCGCCGGTGTGATCTTCTCACGCGCGACGGCGCTCGAAGTTCGGCGCCGGTCGGAAGTTCTATCGCCGGTCGAAGATCCGGACTGGAAAATACTATCCAGTATGCATCGGAGCAGCGGGGCCAAGGGCAAATCGCCGACGCACCCGCTCACGTCGAAGAGCCTTGTCAGCATTTGCCGGGATCCGCAGCTCGGCTTCGTGATTTCTCGCGACAATGTCGGCTTTGATCCACTTCGTCACGCGCATTCGGGAGCATGGAAGGATTGGAACCTCTATGACTGCAAACGCGTTCTGTCGATGGCCCCTACGGCATGAACATCATTTTGAAGGAAGGTTTTGGCTACTTGGTGGCCTCCGCTTGTGCGCTGGCTGTTGACGTCGCGATCTTATGGATTCTCGTCCAGTATTTTTCGTGGCCATATCTGGCTGCGGCCACCGCTTCTTTTATCGCGGGTGTGGCGGTTGCCTACGCATTGTCGGTAAAACTTGTGTTTAAGTATCGAAGGCTGGCAGATCGCCGCGCCGAGTTTCTCGGCTTCGCAGCAATCGGCGCGGCCGGACTTGCAATCAATGCCGCAGTTATTTTTTTTGCCGTCAAGTTCTTGGGATTGCACTACTTGATCGCCAAATGTATTGCAGCAGGATTCACCTTTGTGTGCAATTTCGTTTCGCGGCGTCAATTCCTTTTCGTCCAACGAGCCTAGGTTTGAAAGATCAATGACAATCGCTGCCGAAAAACACCAAAAGGTCGCGGTTATTGCAGGCGCCGGACCTGCGGGATTGACGGCCGCGCTCGAACTTTTACGACGCTCCAATATCACACCAATCGTGTTTGAAGCGGATAGCCAAGTGGGAGGCATTTCAAGACGATTAACTATCGCGGCAATCGCATGGATCTGGGGGGGCACCGATTTTTTTCGAAGTCGGACTGGGTGATGAGATGGTGGCAAGACATTTTACCGGTGGCTTCCGGGCAAGTTGATCCGGAGACCTCGCTTCGCATCAACTATCAACAGCAATCGCGAGATTTCAAGCCCGAAGCTATTGGGCCGGCATCCTCTGACGCCGTCATGCTGGTGCGGCAGCGTCTATCTAGAATTTTTTATCGCCGCCGATTCTTTGATTATCCACTCAAGCTCAACGCACGCTCTCTTATGAATCTGGGACTCGTTGAAGCGCTGCAGATAGGTCTGAGCTATGGACATGCGCAATTGGTTTCGAGGTCGCCGGAAAATTCTCTGGAGGATTTTCTAATAAATCGATTTGGAAATCGGCTGTACCGCACCTTCTTCAAGGACTACACGGAGAAAGTATGGGGGGTACCGTGCGAACATATCTCCGCCGAGTGGGGCGCTCAACGCATCAAGGGACTGTCTGTAACCAAAGCGATTGCGCACGCGCTCGCGAGCCCATTTCGTAGTTCGTCGGACGCCTCCCAAAAGCGCACCGAGACCAGCCTGATAGAGAGATTTCTGTACCCGAAATATGGGCCGGGCCAGATGTGGGAGGAAGTTGCGCGTCAAGTAACTTCCCGCGGCGGAGATCTTCATCTTGGTCATCGAGTCGTCGGAATCGATCGTTCGGGTTTTGACGTCACTGGAGTTAGCGTGTTCGACGAGACTACAAAATCTGTTCGGCGTGTGCCTTGTGACTATCTTATTTCGACTCTCCCTGTGCGGGACCTCACGGCGTTCCTTTGCCCCCCCGATCCTCAAGTAGCACGCGTTGCAAATCGGCTTCCGTACCGTGATTTTATGACCGCAGGCTTGCTGCTTCGCAGGATGAAGTCGGCAAATGGCGGAAAGGAGCGGAAAACCTCGAATGGGATGCCGCCTGATAACTGGATTTACATACAGGAACCGGATGTCCGCATCGGGCGACTGCAGGTGTTCAATAACTGGAGTCCGGCGATGGTTGCCGATCCGGACACGATCTGGCTGGGGTTGGAGTACTTCTACCTGGATCAGTTCCCGGCTCTTTATCCCATCGGGCGCAACGGTATGCACCGTTACAACAACCAGGATCACTCCATGCTCGCTGCAAACAGTGCCGTCAATTCGATCTTGAACTCCGGGCGTGGCAAGGCAGAAATATGGAGCATCAACGCGGAAGATTCGTATCACGAGGAGATTGAGGATGTCGCTTGACGCGCTTGTCTTCGGCGCTGACAAAATTTGTCACTCTGTGACAACGGTTGACTCGGATGACGCGGGACGACGACGGTCCTATGTCAACTCGCCCGCCGTCAAAAGTTGCGAAATGCCGATATTTCAATCGCTTATAGGTTAATGCCGCCTATTGGCACGTCACTTGCTCATCCAGGAGTACCGGTGCAAACCGTTGTCCGAAAAGAATGGTCTCAAGTGGTATTTTCAAGGAGTCAATTCATGCTTAAGCAAGTTCAAAAGGGTTTCACACTGATCGAATTGATGATCGTGGTTGCGATCATCGGCATCTTGGCCGCGATCGCGATTCCCGCTTATCAGAACTACACCGTGCGCGCGCAGGTGACGGAAGGTCTGAACCTGGCTGATGGTTGGAAGACGGCAGTCGCCGAGTTCTATTCCAACAACGGCACGTGGCCGACCA
>WNFI01120913.1_pt1 | contig 10373 bp, 10 predicted proteins | sample 5400471 | NCBI WGS metagenome assembly WNFI01 (sample SAMN13153348, study PRJNA577476) | soil metagenome | isolation source: 100 cm saprolite on Douglas fir-dominated hillslope | place: USA:California | collected 2013-09-17 | reverse complement strand
CTCTTGGACGGCTAACAGCGACTGCTCACGCTCTCGGAGTCCCTGCAACGTCTCATTATATTCAGCTTTCTCTTTCGGGGTGAGGGTCAATATTTCGTCATGCAGGAAGGCGAGCGTCTTCTGCATTTCCAAGAGCACTGAAGCTAATTGGTCGTCAATCGAGACAATCGCTTCGGTATGCTCCTGCTCTAGTTCCTGCACGCTGGCTTCAATGTTGCTCGCTAAGTGCTTATCGGCAATGGCGATCTCCTTGATGCGGGCCAGGAAGATGTCGTCGATAAGGTGCGTGCGGATAGCGAGGGTGACGTGGCGGAATAATGTACCCTTCTTTTCAGGGTCGGTGGCCAGCGTCTGGCGGATGTACTCAGGGTGCTCAGGCTGCATGACGTAGAGCGGCCCGGAAGGATCGCGCAGGATGTACTTGAGTACCGCTTGCGCGCCATCATCACGCAATCGGCGACGCTCCGCGTTTTCCAGCGGCTCGCCCTGCAAGTTGCGGCCGGTCAGCTTATGGTAGGCCCATAAGAATAAGTCGCGGTCCACAATGGCCGGGTGGTTGTTGTCAACCACAATGGCGTCTTCGTAGACCCACGCGCCGATGTACGCCGGGTTGGTCAGCATATACTTAATCGACTCCGGACAGGACGGCTTGAAGCCGCCCGACACCTTGGTCATGTGGATTTTGAAGGTGTAGCGCATGAAATCGTCGGCCGACGGGTCGGGAAATAAGTACGGCATGGCCTCGATCTCGCGGCAGAGCTTAGCAAAGCTGTTGAGTTCTTTGAAGCGTAAGAATAGCCAAACGATTACCCGCGCCCACGGTTCGTAGACTAGGATGGCCTGCTGTTTTTTCTTGCCTTGCGTCACATAGCCCATCGCCAGGTTGCGGCCGTCGAACAAGCCTTGCAGCGCCTTGGCTTCCTGGTTGCCGTTCATGCGGCCTAAGACATGATCGTCCAGGTAATTGCGGCTGGCGATCATCTTTTCCAGCAGGGCGTTGCGGTCGCTCGGGCGCGTGCAGTCGTACCTGCGGTGGTCAGTCCGCACGAACAGCAGAACGTCGTATTGGGAGAGCAGTTGGATGAATGTCGTGTCGTTGGTATGGTACTCATCCCGGAACAGCCGGTCTTCATGGATCACCACCAGCGAGCCAACTAACCCCTGCTTGATATCGTTATACAGCCGGTTCAGTTCTTTGCGCTGGTCGATGCGCTTCTGCCCCGACACCCCGGCCCCTTCGTCGTAAATGCGTATCCACTCGTCGGTTGCGTCACCGCGCAGGCGCATGGCATACTGCACGAGTTTTAACTGGCTCTCGCGCGAAAAGATATGGTCCGCTTCGGCGCGGTGGTCTGACTGCCGGATCAAGACGGCCGTATAGCGCTTTCGGTCAATGGATTTGGGCATGTCGAAGTCATCATGCGGGACGTACTTTTTGAGTTTGCGCAACTTTCACCTCTCACAGATATATGACGACTGGGCCGTTGCTGACGGTCCCCTATTCTACAATATAGAACGAACGGGTGTTCACTTCACCCAAATATGTATGGGACGCACTACGAACCAAACGTCTAACAACAGATTCTTTCCGATGATTTTGACACCGGTAACGTGGTAAATCGTCGGGATGTGGTAGGTAACGAACTGGCAGCGCCAGGTCACCCGAACCGCGCCGTTATGGACCAGCGCTGCAGCGCCCTCCTTTTGATACGCTGCAAAAAGTCGTCTCACCTGTCGTTCTGACAGGTCGAGGAGCACGGCTGCTTCTACCGCCGTGAGCTGTCCCACTAAGAGTCGATTCAAGACCATCATTCGTTTCTGTTCTTGGGTGTCCAATGTGATTGTCTCCCTCATAGGATGACATTTTCACTGAACACTTATACCCTGTCAAAATCATAGAACACTAACAACAAATATTTAATCTATCTGATTTAGGGTTTGCCGCGTTTTTTCTGAACCGTACGAACCGCTCAGGCATCTTAGACGGTGGAGTCATTGGTGGCCTCAATCAGACTGGAAAGTGGCTGCTCGACGCGAGGTTTAAGAAGGAAAATCTCATACAAAAAATAGAAATCATAGCTAAACATAAACGGAATATCGAGGTCCTGAACGAAGACGGGCTAGAGGTCATAAGACGGTTCGCTGAACTCAATTCGCTCACGGAAACGAGATGGATAGTGAGTTATGATAACGTGCCCCAGGTACGCGCTCTATATAGCGCCCGAGCTAAGCAGTATGAGTTTTCGCTCTACTATCATGCTCACGCAAGTAAACAAGGTTCTGAAATAATGGTGCTTTCGGACAATTTAGAGCTTTAACTTGTGCTGCCCTGCTTTGTGAGCTTGACCCCCGAATTTCGACGACTTGCTAGCCCGAAAGTTGACCACCCCACCTAGTGTCTATAATACTGAATCCTGATTGCTACGGTGTGGTCGGCTGGTGTAGATGCATTCTGCCTCATTCTAGGGGTTATAAGCCGGTGTCAGACGAGGGGTAGTTGCTTACCGTTTTTTAATGTCTGCTGGACGATGTAAGCGACCTCTTGGGCGTATTCTTTTGCCGCTTGGGCCTCGCGCGGGTGCCAGCGTGTCCGTGCGGCGTGTTTGGCAATTGCGCTGTACGCATATAATACAAAAGTTATACATACGCTAGCGTTAAGCTTTGTGGGAGCACAGTGTTACTACTTGATAAGGTGTATAATCCCCTTTAGCAATGTATGGACTGGCCCCGGCCTTTCACCACGCAGGCTTATTAACACCACCGTGATCGGAGTATGCTACTTGCCTACCGCCTCGACAAGATGTTTGTCGTTGTGGCGCGGCGAGTTCACATCTTCGCTCACTGTATACATTTCAAGCATCCCGTCTTCGTACGGAACGAGGAGATCGGCCAGTTGCTCCCGTTCGCTGTACTGAAGATCAAGCCAGCGCGTTTCATGCTCTGGCGTCAGGATAACTGGCATACGGTCGTGTATATGCTCCATTTCCCTGTTGGGCCTCGTCGTCATGATGGAAAAGCTGTACAGCGGTTTGTCTTCCACGTCATGCCACACGCTGTAAATCCCAGCAAAGGCAAACAATGCCTGATCTTTCGGATGAATAAAATAGGGCACTTTCAAATGGTCGCCTATTGGTTTCCACTCGTAAAAGCCCCTGGCAGGCACTAAGCACCGGTGGTGAGCGACTGCACCCTTCCACATTCTGCTGTCAAACGCTGTCTCTGACTTGGTGTTGATCGGCCGCGGGCCTTTGGACGGGTCTTTGCTCCAAGGCGGGATAAACCCCCACTGCATCGGCTCGGCAATCCGGCCTTTTTCCGGGTCTTCGACAATAACCGGCAGCCATTGGCGGGGTGCCACGTTGTAGTTGTCCTGGGACACAAACCTGGGCTGCGTCGCCAGGTTGAACCTAGGGCCCAAATCCTTTGTTTCATAGCGTATACCGGCCGCACATACTACTCATTTTACCCTGAAAGGACAACGCATGCGCGAAACAATCAATGAAGAGGTGAGCGTGGTGATGTACTACAGTGCCAAAAAACGGGAGGCCCTGCCCTGGCACATCAGCTGGCAAAACAAAGACTATGCGGTGGGCAAGATCGGGTATTACCATAAGGTCAAAGTCGGTGACACTCTGCACCATATTTTTGAGTTGGTAGACAGAGATAACACCCTGTGGTTCCGGCTCAATCTGGACACAAGCAACCTGCACTGGACACTGGAGGCCGTTCATGACGGACTTGCCCATTAACTACAACCGGCCGCTTATCATGCACATTGACCTGAACTCCTGCTTTGCGATTATTGAGCAGCAGGCTAACCCGCTGATACGGCACAAACCCGTCGCGATTGCCGCGTATGACACGCCGCGCGGCGCAGTGATTGCCTCCAGTTACGAAGCCAAGGCATTGGGCATCAAGCTGGGCGTCAACGTACGTGAGGCCCGGTTATTATGTCGTGATGTCATCGTCATGATGCCGGACCCGGACAAATATTTTGATGCCCATAAGCGCTTCAAAAAAGTGCTCTTAAACTACACCGATACCGTAACTCCTAAATCAGTGGATGAGTTCGTGATCGACTTCCAGGGATCGCTGGCGGTACAACGCGGCAAAAGCCTGATAGATGTCGGCTACGAGATAAAAGCCGATGTCAAGGCTGCTTTAGGTGAGTACGTCACTGTCAACGTCGGCATCGGCCCGAACCGTTTTTTAGCAAAACTGGCGGCAGGCCTGCACAAGCCGGACGGCCTGGATGTCATTGACGGCAATAACCTTGAGGAGATATACAGCCAGCTTACGTTAGTTGACCTGCCGGGCATTAACGTGCGTTACGAGGCCAGACTGAACGCGGGCGGTATTTTTACCCCGCTGCACTTTCTGCACGCGCCACTGCCGCTACTCAAAAAAAGAGTGTTCAAAAGCATCAACGGCTACTACTGGTATCTGCGGCTCAGAGGGCATGAGATCGACGGCGTGGACTTCGGCCGCAAGAGCTACGGCCAGCAGTATGCCTTGGGAGATAAGACCACTGACCGGGAAAAACTGTCGCGCCTGTTGATGAAATTATGCGAGAAAACCGGACGCCTTTTACGGGCCAACAACTATATTGCGACGGGCATCTACCTATGGCTGAGCTTCGAGAACCGCACTTACTGGGCCAAGAGCAAAGATACCAAAGCTGATATTTACTCCACCCAGGACATCTACCTGCACGCCCAGCGGCTGCTCAACCAGGCCTTCATTCCGGCCAGAGTCACCAACATGGGCGTCACCGTGTACAAACTGAAACCGACGACTCCTGAACAGCTTGGCTTATTCGATGGCACCCGTCTGGACACCAAACCATTAGCGCGGGCCGCTGATCTGATGAATGACAAGTACGGTGAGTTCACGATTGTGCCAGCGACTATGGCGAACATGCAGGACGTGATACTGAAGCGGGTGGCGTTCGGGAGTATCAGGGATTTATGATAGGCCAGTGTTAGATAAGGGGTAGCTGCTTGCCGTCTTTTAAGGCCTGTTTGACGAGGTAAGGGACCACTTAAGCGTATTTTTTGCTGCACAATTTGTTTTTCATGAAGTCTGCAAAGGTACTTAATTGGTCTTTATTCCATGGCCTGCTGCTTGATGACTCTGCCTGATACTGATCTTATGGGTACAAAATCTTCCGGCAACTGTGATCCTGCACGACTGAACCACACCAGGTCGTCTATCTGGCATGTCACATAGCGAGCCTACTGTAGCAAAACAATCTTTGTCACTAAACCATCCGCAACAAGACCACACAGAAAATCCCGGTCTTGCTCCTGGAATGGCTCGGTTGAAGCCGTATCTTAGAACTCATCGAGCAGGACGTTCGACATGTCCGTACCAACCCAATAAACGGCGTGTTCATAGAAGCGTAGCCACCACTGGCTCAGGTTGGGCTGTTCCGGCGCCCACGTATGATAGTACACACACCAGAAGACGGACCCGTCGCCAGCTTGAACCGTATGGACCATGCCGCTCGTATCAGCCGCCCAACGCCGCGCTTCCTCGAGGGCTACCTCCGTATCCACTGCTCGCAGGATGTTGAAGTTCGTTGCGCTTGACAACCCATAGTGCTCATAGGCGACCATCAGCCCTCGTACGAGCCGCGTGAAGATACCGTGCAGTCGCTCCTTCGGTAGCATTGGCTCGGCAGCCAAAAGCCCTGAGCCGGTCGGCGAGGGCACAAATCGCAGGCGTGAAGCCGCGCGAGGATATTGAGACTTTCCTCTGGAGATGGAACGTGCATGAGCACCATGCCGGATGGTTTGCGCAACAGGGTGCTCCACCAGACGCAAGTCCCGAACGAGCACATCGCGGAGAAACGTATCGTCGGTGCTCTTCGCGTTGTTACATTGGCGGCATGCACCTACCTTCGGCACGTTACCGGGTACACCACCCGTGACACCATCGAACAGGCAGCGTGGGATGACATGATCTACTGTCAACGTGTCGTACTGACCGCAATAGGAGCATTGTTCCCATTCTCGCAATCGAAGGTGCTTGTCCATTCCATTACCGTCCTTGAACAACCTGCTGCGGTTGTAGCGTTCGCGCCTTACGTAAGGAGTTTGTACAGCTCGTCGTATGGCTACTAAACCGAATCAGCCAGGATAAATCTCCAGAAGTATTGTCCCATAAACGACCATTTTCTATGAAAAATTAATAAGCTCACGATGTCCGCCCTATCACCCAAACAACTAGACACCGAGATTCTATGTACCTATATTATACTTTACTAGCCCAGTAGGGTAGGCTATGTGAACATTACCTACCACGATCGTTACTATATACATGAGTTTGGTAATCGCTGCCCATAACATTAACGAGATTGTCATAGCTTTTGACGGCCTCTCAATAAGTACTAGGACTGGGTCACGTAAGCCGGATAGTGCCATAGAAAAGGTAAAACAGATAAATCCTAAGCTTGCGTATATGATGACTGGTGGCTTTATGAGTGACAAGCTACAGTTTATGAAAGATTACGCATATAGCACTCGGTCTACTCCTGAACTCGATACTGCCTTTCGGTCGCTCTATGGCATGGCTAAGAGGCTCATGGTGGTACACCCCTCGGAGGGATTCCGCCTCGGTCTGGCTGGCTTCAATGCTGGTATCCCAGGCTTTAAATGTATAACCGTGCGGCATGGTTACGAAATAGTCCCTGAAGGCGCAAGTCTTAACTATTATGCTAGTGGCGAACGAGACCCTGTAGTTCTTGTGGAGGAACGTATAAAAGCAAGTAGTATTCTGCAAAAACCACCAGCTGATGAGATTACAAATATACTTAGTAGTATTGTCAAAGAATGTATAGATACCTATCCGGCAAGGTTAGGTGATCCAGTAAATACGTTGGTGCTATCCAATCTGTAGCAAGTGTTTCCTCCGCTGCACTAAATGAGTGGTAGTTGCTTGCCGTTTTTTAATAGCTGTATGACGGTGTAGGTGAATTCCCTGGCGCGTTCCTGCTCCTGTCTGAATTCGCGCGGGTGATGACGTGCGCGCGCGGCGTGTCTGGCAAGTGCGCTGCGCTCCTCGGCGCTTTGCCGCTCCGCGCGTTTCAGGCCGCCACGGCTGCCTGTCTCGGCGGTGAGTTCGTTCTTGTGGTGTTCTGGTTCCATCATCAGACGAGCAACGCCGCTTGGTGGCCTACGTCGAAAAAACAAAGGCGTGGGAGGCGTCGCCATCCCTGGACGCCGCGTGCCACAATACCAATAAACACCGGAAAGTAGAACCGGCCGCTACGGTGAGTACCGTGTGGTAGTCAGGCGGCCGTGAGCCACGCTCACAGCTCTTAGATCAAGTACCGGATGTCACATATGCCGAAATATCGCGGTTTACAGGGTTTGCTTCTTCTGCTGCTCCATCTCGCGCAATTCCACGCGGCGGATTTTGCCTGAAATGGTCTCGCCGCGCATCTCGTCGGGGCTGGCAACCACGGCCGACTCGGCGACGGCGGGATGCTCTTTGAGAGCGCTTTCGACCTCGAACGGCCCAATGCGGTAACCCGCGCTGATAATCACATCGTCAGCGCGGCCCACGAACCAGAAGTAGCCGTCCTCGTCCTTATAAGCGCGGTCGCCGGTGATGTACCAGTCGCCGCGAATGCAGGCGTTGGTGGCTTCGGGATTACGCCAGTATTCTTTGAACATCCAGGTGGGACGGTTGGGCTTGATCCTGACGGCGATGTCGCCTTCCTTATTTGGTGGCAGTTCACTGCCATCGTGATCGATGACGCTTACATCAAAGCCGGGCGAGGGCTTGCCCATTGAGCCGGGCTTGACGTCTAGCGGCGGAAAATTGCCACAGAGCAGAACCGTTTCCGTCTGCCCGTAGCCGTCGCGGATGGTCATGCCGGTGGCTTCCTGCCAGACCTTGATCACTTCGGGATTGAGCGGCTCGCCTGCCCCTACACAGTGGCGCAATGCTTTAGGCGGGTTGGCTTTCAGGTAGGCCATCGGCTCATCGAGTACCATCATGCGATAGGCGGTCGGCGGGGCGCAGAGCGTGGTAATGGGGTAGTTATGCAGCATTTCCAGGGTTTCGATGGCGCTGAACCTGCCACGCGCATCTTGCATAAACATAGTGGCTCCCATCACCCACGGGCCGAAAAGATTGCTCCACGAGAATTTTGCCCATCCGGTCTCTGAAAGATTCCAGAAGAGGTCATTTTCATGCAGGTCGAGCCAGTATTTGCCGGTGATGGTGTGTCCGATAGGATAGCTGGCATGGGTATGCAGCACCATTTTGGGATAGCCCACCGTGCCGGACGTGAAATAGACCAGGCAAGGATCGTCGCTGCGCGTCTTCGGCCCTGTAAATTCTGGGGATGCCTCGCTGACGATCTGGTGATAATTCGTCCAGTTCTCGCGCCCGGCTGTATCAGCATTGGTAGCAACCAGGATAGTGTATTTGACGCTGGGGCATTCTGCGCGTACTTGGTCAAACTTGGCCGCGCCCTCGCTGTCGGTAATGAATGCTGTGGCCTCGGCCACTTCTGCGCGGAACTGAATATCCTTCGGCGTCAACAAGGTTGTGCAAGGTATGGGAATGGCACCCAGACGCATCAATCCTAGAACCGTCTCCCACCACTCAGGTAGACGGGGCAGCATCACCAGGACAGGATCACCTTTGCCAAGCCCTAACGCGGCGAAAGCATTCGCCGCCCGGCTGGAATACTCTGCAAAATGCGCGAAGGTCAATTGACGCCGCTCGCCATCTTGCCCTACCCACAGCATCGCCAGTTTTTCAGGACTCTGCGCCAGCTTGTCGATGATATCCGCAGCGAAGTTGAAATATTCGGGCACGTCAAGCTGAAAGCTGCGGCGCTCGGCTTCGTAGTCAGTCATATTCGGGTGTTGAGAAGCCACCATAAACTATACTCCTTCCGGTATCAGAACTGAGCACGGCACATCAGTGTGCGTAAATGATTGTTGACGTTATCATACCACGTTTACAGGGGTCATCGGCACTCGCGCTGCCCCTGCAAAGGTTGCAATGAAGTAGTACAATATGTCCTAGTAAGTGTTCATTGCAGGCAGCGTCAAACTACACGGCTTTCAGCCACTCTCTAAGGTCGTTTATGAGAGCACGGAGAGCCTCTTGTGTTGGAATAGTAATAGAAGAAGTTCGGTTGGGCCAAAGCTGCGTATAGCAACCTGTTTGGCCCCTGGATCATGGGCGCAGCCATGTTTATACAGGATGCGCGCGGCAAATTCAACACCCTCGAGACGCTGGAGATGCTGCATAAGTACCCCATTACCACCCTCTGCGCGCCACCTACCGCCTATCATATGCTTGTACTCGATGAGCCTATGGCATACTTAAAAGCCAACCCCCCCAAAGCCTTACGCCACTGCGTCGGAGCAGGTGAGCCCCTCAATCCAGAGGTGATTAAGATCTGGCAGGACGTAACCGGCATGACCATCCGCGACGGCTACGGCCAGACGGAGACGGTGCTGCTCTGCGCAAATTTCCCTCCCTTAGAGGTGAAACCAGGCTCGATGGGTAAACCCTCCCCTGGCTTCGATGTCAGCGTCATTGACCATGACGGCAGCGAACTCCCGCCCAATAAAGAAGGGGATATTGCTGTCAGAGTCAAACCTCAGCGTCCAACCTGGATGTTCAAGGAATACTGGCGCAACCCCGATGCCACCAACGCCAGTATTCGTGGCGATTGGTACATCACCGGTGACCGTGCCTACACGGACGAGGATAGCTACTTCTGGTTTGTGGGTCGTGCCGATGACGTCATTATCAGCGCGGGCTATCGCATCGGCCCATTCGAGGTAGAAAGCGCGTTGAAGGAACATCCCGCTGTTGCAGAGTCCGCGGTCGTCGCCAGCCCCGATGAAATGCGTGGTGAGATCGTCAAAGCATTCGTTATTCTCGCCCCTGGCTACTCGGCCTCCCCCGAACTGGCAAACGAGTTGCAAGAACATGTCAAACGCGTCACGGCACCATATAAATACCCGCGTGAGATCGAGTTCGTAGAGAGCCTACCTAAGACGATCTCAGGCAAAATACGCCGCGTCGAACTGCGTGAAATAGAAAGTCAAAAGAAGCTTGGTAAATAACATATATCTCAACGTCTACTTCACTCCCTCCTCAATAATTGCGCGTGAAACTAGCACGAATGACATCTACATCGTAATAGATGTCATTCGTGCTACTACAACCTTTGCCGTCGTCTTCGACCAGGGCGCAGCGCGAGTACTCGTCGCCGAAACTGTTGAACAAGCGCGGGAAGCAGCACAAAAACACCCCGGACTACTTTTATGTGGAGAACGCAATGTCCAGCCCCTTCCAGGGTTTGACTACGGCAACTCCCCTGTTCAGTTTTCTCA
>WNFI01667005.1_pt1 | contig 10374 bp, 12 predicted proteins | sample 5400471 | NCBI WGS metagenome assembly WNFI01 (sample SAMN13153348, study PRJNA577476) | soil metagenome | isolation source: 100 cm saprolite on Douglas fir-dominated hillslope | place: USA:California | collected 2013-09-17 | reverse complement strand
ATTTGTTGTGTGGTTCGTCGCGCCCTCCAGCGCGCCGGATTGAACCCCGATTTCAAAGGGGCGCATTTGTTGAGACATTCTCTGGCCACCAAGATGCTGCGCCGAGGTGCGTCTCTGGGTGAGATCGGTCAACTGCTTCGCCACCGGCAACCCACGATGACCCAGATCTACGCCAAGGTCGATATCAAAGCCCTGCGCGGTATTGCCCTTCCGTGGATGGGAGGTGCGTCATGAGTTCGTTGCAAGCTGCGCTCGATCAGTATCTCGCTGTGCGTCGCGCTCTGGGATACAAGTTACTTCTGGAAGGGCGCCTGTTGCGTCGATTCATCGAATTTGCCAAGCACGCGCGCGCTGATTACATCACCACCGAACTGGCCTTGAAGTGGGCAACCCAGCCGGCCCATGCACAACCGTCCCAGTGGGCCAACCGCTTAGGAATGGTGCGCCGCTTCGCGCGGTACTGCCGCCCCAACGATCCGCGTATCGTTGTACCGCCGCCTGATTTGCTTCCGCATCAGTACCGTCGAGTGGCGCCCTACATCTACAGTGACCAGGAGATCATCCGTCTGCTCAAGGCGGCGCGGCAGTTGCCGTCTACGATCGGTTTGCGGCCCTACACCTTTGCCACGCTTTTCGGTTTATACGCCGCCAGCGGCCTGCGGGCCAACGAAGCATTGCGTCTCGATCGCGGCGATGTGGATCTGATCAACGGCGTGCTGACAATTCGGGACACCAAGTTCGGCAAAACAAGATACGTTCCCGTGCATCCGTCCACGCAACACGCTTTGCAACGCTACGCAAAACTTCGAGATCGCTTGTGTCCCACCCCGAGCAGTTCCAGATTCTTCCTCTCCGATCGTGGAACCCGCGTGACGTATGACACGCTGCGATGGACGTTTGTCAAAGTGTCTCGCCAGATCGGCCTGCGCGGTCCACGTGACTCGCGCGGCCCCCGTCTGCACGGGTTACGCCACCGGCTGGCCATCAATACGCTTCTCAAGTGGCATCGCCGCGGGGTCGATGTCGAGCGTCATCTCCCAGCGCTCAGCGCGTATTTAGGCCACGCACATGTCACTGACACTCAGTGGTACCTCACCGCGACTCCGCAGTTGCTGCGCTACGTACTGCGGCGGGTGGAGCGATCCGAACGCAGGGGACGTTCATGAAAGGAGCCAGCCAATTTCCCACTCTGTTGGAGTCATTCTTCATGGATCGACTGATGAGGCAGCGACAGGCGAGTCCCCACACCATCGCAAGCTACCGCGACACCTTTCGCTTGCTGATGCAATATGCACAGCAGCGGCTACGCAAAGCACCTTCACAGTTGACCATGCCGGATCTGGACACTCCGTTCCTCGGCGCCTTTCTCGATCATCTCGAGCAAAAACGCGACAACAGCGCCCGCAGCCGCAACGTCCGTCTCGCCGCCCTCCATTCGTTCTTTCGCTACGTTTCGTTGCATGCGCCGGAGTGCAACGCCTTGGCGCAGCGCGTGCTCGCCATGCAAAGTAAACGCTACGTGCGTCGACCGATCTGCTTCCTCACGCCGGTCGAAATTGAAGCTCTGCTCGCCGCGCCGGACCTCAACACCTGGAGCGGACGACGCGATCGAGCCCTGTTGCTGCTGGCCGTGCAGACCGGATTGCGCGCGGCAGAACTCACCGGCTTGCGCTGTGAGAACATCGCCTTGAGCGCCGGTGCGCATGTGCAGTGCTTGGGCAAAGGACGCAAAACCCGGTGCACCCCGCTTCGCAAAGAGACCGTCGCAGTGCTGCGCAGTTGGCTGCGAGAACGTCAGGGTCACGCTTCCGATCCGGTCTTTCCAACCACACGAGGTCAGGCCTTAGGTCATGACGGCTTGGAATACCTGCTCAACAAACACCTGGTTGTGGCTCGCCGTCATTGTCCCTCCCTGAACAAAAAACGCATCACGCCCCATTCCTTGAGGCACTCGCTCGCGATGAACCTTCTTCATCACGGTGCTGATCGTTCCGTTATCGCTCTCTGGCTAGGCCACGAAGACGTCCAAACCACGTCGGTTTACTTACAGGCCGACATGCAGATCAAAGAGCAGGCGTTGGCTAAGACTACGGCCACGCGGGCTCGCGCCTCTCGCTACCAGCCCACCGATCGTGTTTTGGCCTTCCTCAAGACGCTCTGATTATTCCGCCAATCATGTACCCACGACCCCGCGATTCTCCAGGAAATACATCCGCTGCACGTCAGTTGCCGGAATAATCCGGGTGCCGGAATTATGGCGCTAATTCCGTTGGCGGAATTACAGACACACCTTTGCGACGCGCGTTCTGGAACAGGACGATGCTGGGCGCGATACCATCGCGCGGCGGGCGGTCGCCCTGATGACCTACATGGGGCATGTAAACCCGAGGTACACCTATTGGTATCTTCAGGCGACACCAGTTCTTATGAGCCAGGTGGCCGCCGCGGCCGAAGCATTGGTTGGAGGAGATGGCCAATGACCCGCCTCGCTCCCCTCATCAGTGACTTTCTTCGCGACAATATGCCCCGCCAGCGGGGCTACAATCCCTCTAGCTGCGAGACCTATGCCTACAGCTTCAAGCTGTTGTTCGCCTTCGCCGCCAACAGCCTCGGGATAAGGCCGTCCCAACTGCACATCGAGCAGCTGGATGCGGCCTTGATCCTGGAGTTCCTCGCCTGCATCGAGCAGGAGCGCGGGAACGGAGCCGTTACGCGTATTTTGCGTCTGTCGTCCATTAAGGCATTCATGCGCTATCTCGAATACGAGGTTCCCTCCGCTCTTGAGCAGATCGCGCAAATCCGCGCCATTCCGACGAAGCGCTATGATCAGCCGCTCATCCAGCATCTCACCATGGAGGAAGTGCGCGCGATTCTGAACGCGCCGAACTTGACGACGCGCCTGGGATTGCGGGACCGGGCGATGATGCATCTGTGCTTTGCGGCCGGGTTGCGCGTCTCGGAACTGGTCGGCGCCCTGCTGACGAATTTGAGTCTCCAGCGAATGCCGAACCTGCTCGTCCAGGGGAAAGGGCGCAAGGAGCGAAGCTTGCCACTCTGGAAGGAAACGGTCACTGACCTGCGGGCCTGGCTCGCAGTACGAGGGAATGTCCACGCACCCGAAATCTTCGTCAATGCGGAAGGAACAGCCATGACCCGGGCTGGCTTCGAATACATATTGGACAAGCATGCGGGCAAAGCAGCTAAAACCTGTCCGTCCCTGCGCGGCCGCTCCATATCTCCCCATCAATTGCGCCATAGCTGCGCGTTGATCATGTTGCAGGCCACACGCGACATCCGCAAAGTCGCCCTCTGGCTCGGCCACGCCGATATCCGCACCACGGAAACCTATCTGCGCATGGATGCCTCCGAAAAGCTGGAGGCGGTTGAAGCGATCATCCCGCCGGCGTTACGACGCGGGCGGTTCAAAGCACCCGACGCGCTCATCGCTTCCTTGCTGGAAGATGAGTCTCCGTCGTCGCGCCCTGCATAGGCGGATAACCTGAGACTTCGTCGCATCTGTCAGCGCTGGGCGCTGGCTATCCCTGCGATTATGCGGAGCGGTCCAGCGCCACAATAGGTGGAATCCGGCCTTGGCGCTTCGCAACTCCGCATAATCCTCAGCTATGCATAACCCCCACGGCCGATCGAGAGATGGCCGCCTTTGGTCTGCAGCGCGCTGGTGATGTAATCGCCGTAATGTTGCAGGATCGTATCGTCCGATTTGCGCATGTTCATATCCCGATGACGGGTGCCACGAATGGCTTTCGCGGCCTGTCATCCCGTCACGGGGAATACGGCCGCCCTCAAACTTCGGGCGGCCGCGGGACGCGTTGGGATCGCGTTCGGCTCAACAGGCTTGCCGGTTCAATTCCCGTTGTCCCCGACATTGGCCCTCGCCGGCCCGCGTGGGACGCGTCACAGGGCGATCTCCTGATCACGCCGCAATCGGTTCGGCTGCGTCTCCGTCGCCTGTACGAGATCGGCGGAGCGTGATCAGAGCCGGCATGCTTCCGTGATGCGGCGCGCCAGGTCCTTGGGCCGGTTCAGAAGGTCAAGGGAGGCGAAGTTGTTCGGGCCGCCGTGGTAGTCCTTCCGGCCTTGGCAGGTTCGGAAGAGAATACCCGTGTCGTGGCCGGTCGCGGGTTGGCACGCCTGCACATAGAGTTGAGGAGGGCCGGCGCGACCAGCAACAGCCCCGCGTTACGGGATTCCGACATCGCACCGCTCAATGTGGCGAGGAGTCAATCGTGGGTCAGTTCGCCACTTTCTTCTCGTACAGTTCGAGGACGTCGTTGAAGTAGGGCGTGATCGGGAACGGCTGGCCCTTGCCGGCAAGCTCGTCCGGCGAAATGTCGGCGAAGAGCTTGTCCTAGGCCGCCCGATCCAATTTTCCTTCGAGGTACTTGGCGTCGATTCCCGGATACCAGTTGAAGCGCTTGATGATGCCTTCTGCCTGGACCTCGGGGCTTGTCGCGAGCGCGACGAATGCTTCGGCAAGCTTGGCGTTGGCGGCTTTCACCGGCACAGCATAGTACATCGGCTGGCCCGGCATTCCGGGTGTGATGAGCTTAAGCTTCATGGACGGCGGCAGCTTGCCGTCCGCCATCCATGTGTAGAACATGTCGACCCACACCGGCCCGACGGCAATCTCGCCGCGATTGAGCATGTCGAGGGTGCCGGCATTGCCCGGAGTGATGATCACGTTCTTGTTGAAGTCCTTAAGCCTGCCGAGCAGGCCGTCCCACGCCGCTTTGGTCGCCGTGTCGTACGGGCCTTTTATCATCTGCTCGGCGTTTCCACTGAACGCGTAGACCCAGCCGGTGACAAAGGCGACCCCCGACATGCCGCCCTTGATGCCGTTGTATCCGAATTTCCTCGGGTTCTTCTTCACCCATTCGGCGAGATCGGCATAGCTCCCGGGAATGTCCTTGGTGAGGTCGGGATTGTAGGCGAGCGCCGTCTGGCTATGGAACATCGGCATGACGTAGCCCGAGACATCCGCTCCGAGTGCATTCGCAGCCGTCTCGCGGGAGACGAGTTTGCCGGTGTCGATATCGTCCTTGTACTTCGCCAGAAGCTGTTCGGATGCCATCTGGCCGGCAATCTTCTGGTGGATGACGATTACGTCGAGATCCCACGCCGTGGTGCCGGCGGATTTTTGTGCGGCGAGCTTCTCGTAAATCTTCTGCGACCCGGCGTCGCCCGGGCCAGTGCCCACGGAGACCACGCGGACCCCGCGGTGCGTCTTCTCGAACAGCGGTCCGAGGTAATCGCGCACGTAGTCGACCATGTTCTGGTCGCCGGCGGTCGCGACGTTGAGGGTCTGTGCGCTGGCAGGCGCGGCGAGCAGGCTCGCAGCCAGGGTCAACATGATAATGCGAGTGTGCATGGAATCTCCCTCCCTTTAATGGCTTCGAACCGGGGGTTTTTCCTCCGAAAACAAGTGCAGGGCACGCAGTGGAAGGCACAGACCCACCGCGGTGCCGATCTCGATCAGTCGGGTGTCCTTGACGGTGAACTCGCGATCCCCGACTGCAACGGCATAACGATAGTGCCCGCCCGGATAGGTCCGCAGCGCGATCGTCCCGTTGAGGGTGATTTCGTCGCTGCCTTGATGATCCGGGCTCTCAATTCTTGCCGCATCGTCGCGGAAGTAGGCCGTGACCGTGCCGGTCGGGGCGGGGCCTGCAATTTCGGTCGGCGCATGGTGGGGCGACCCTTTCACGGTGAGCCCCGATGCGCTCTCCTCGATCTCGAGTCCGATGGTGTTGTCGGCCCCCATGAAGGTGGCCACGAACGGCGAGATCGGCCGATGATAGACTTGCTCCGGTGTGCCGACCTGCGCGATCCTGCCTTGGTCCATCACCACGACGCGGTCCGCCATCGTCATCGCCTCTTCGCGGTCATGCGTCACGTGGAGCGCCGCAAAGCCGAGCCGGCTCTGGAGCGCCTTGATTTCAGTGCGCAGCTGGGCGCGCACCTTCGCGTCGAGGTTTGACAGCGGCTCGTCCAACAGAAGAAGCTGCGGCTCGACCGCAAGGGCCCGCCCCAGCGCAACGCGTTGTCGCTGACCGCCCGACAGGTCGGTCACCTTGCGATCCTCGTGGCCTGCCATGTTCAGCATGGCGAGAATCGCCGCCACCCGGCCCCGGATCTTCTCGCGCGTCATGCCGCGCAAGCGCAAACCGTAACCGATATTGCCGAGCACGCTCATGTGCGGCCACAGCGCATAACTCTGGAATACCATCGCAACGTTGCGATGTTCCGGTGGAAGATCGGTCATGTCGCGGCCGAAGCTGCGCACCCTGCCGGCATCGCCCTTTTGAAACCCCGCAATTGTGCGCAGAAGCGTCGTCTTGCCGCAACCGGAGGAGCCCAGAATAGCGACAAACTCGCCGGCGGCGATGGCGAGATCGATTCCATCGAGAACAACGGTCCGCCCATAGCCGGCCCGCAGCTGCTCGACTTCAATGGCCGCGAGGTGCCCGCGCTCCATCCCACACCCTTGTTTGAACGCCGGCGATTATACTCCCAGCCAATGACCGCTACTATCCATTGTCGGGAGCACCGCCGGGGCTTCAAATCCTGCCACTCCGACCAAATACAATCTCTTGGGTCGGTCAGCTCCCCCGTTGCGCAATGAAGAGGCACAACCAAGATGCGAGCAAGCGTAGTTGAGCAGCGTGGCGGTTAATTCACACAGCGCCCAACGTTTCCACTTGCGTCGGCGGCCTCGAAGTCGACGGGTGAGGTGGCGTGGCCGAACAAGATTGAGAGCTGATTCGATATCCCGAAATCCGTTGACCCCCGGCGGCGCTCGTTGAGCAAGCGGGCGATATTCCATTCGTCGTGCGAGCCGTAGCTGAATGACACAGACGCGCGCAGCGCGTAGTAGTTGCGAAACGTCCTTCTGCTCACCTTGTTTTGTTCGACCGCGTCCTTGAGCCTCTGGTCGTTCACGAACCGCTTGTCGAAATACGCCTCGATCTTTTCCATGTCGGCATTGCCGTCGAGTCCGAAAAATTGAGCGATGTCCAAGGGGCCGACGAAATAGATGAAGTCGAAGTCCTCGCCGAGCCCGCTGCGGCCTTCGAGGATTTTGGTCCACATCAACATGTAGTCGGGCCCTGATGCCCCGGCCGGCAGGTTGCCTTCGGCGCCCGGGTTCAGCATCCATACGGAGTTCCGGCCGAACCGCTTTTCAATCCGGTCTTTGATCTCTTTCGCTATGTCCTGATTGACGCCGAAATAGCTTCCCCCCGTCGTCGACAGCGGAACGCTGATGTAGCCAATCGCCTTGCCCTGAGTCCTCTGATCAATGATCAGTTGCCGCACGCGCGCGATATTGGCGTTGATCGCCTCTTGATTGTCAGCGTTGATGCAGTAGCAAAGATTGATACTCGTGCACGCGGTGATGGTTGCGGCGCTACCTTGACCGGGCGACACCGAAAGCTGCGCCACGCCGAGCGCCGCTGCGAACCAAAGCGTTCTCATTGAGCGATCCCTCGGGTTCGATGATTCCGTGTGGCGGAACAACAGTGGCCAACTCTACCGGTTCTCGAATATCGCCCGCAACAACGTCGCGAGGCGGAAGCCGCCTTGCCTGGTTGCGTGAGCGCCTGCCGATTAGCCCAGGCGCATGTACTCTCCGCTGAGAGTGGGCATTCATTTTTCGGGGATCCGGGCGCCCAACGTCTGCGTGAAATAAGGAGAGCTAAAGCCAAGCTTTTTCATGCCGTCTTGAACTTCCGGAATGTTCATAAATATCTTCCAAAGTAAACCGGTTCGGTAGTTTTCGATCATGACAATGATCGGACCTTGATCAATCGCAAGATGCGACTTCGCATACCAATCAAACTGTCCGCTCAATCCATCTACGAAGCCGTAAGGACTCCACAGTTTTTCACCCTTCTCCTCATAAAAATAGCGCAGAGCCTGCATCGCGAACCAAGGCGTGTACGGTATCGACGACAAGGCCGCAGTCGGCTGTACAACCCCCCTGTCGTCCTCAGGCGAGTGAGCGACATATCCTTTCACGCTGTCGCCGGCCGTCAACCCCCAGGCCTTCTCCCCGTAGCCTTTGTACCTCTTTGGATTGTCAATACTATAAGCGGGATTGATGAGAGTGTGATTCCTGGTCTGCTCAGCATAATCGATGCCATGATCATCCGTTAGATTGTTCGGATCGACGCCCATAAAAGTATATTGTGAAAAAAACAAGGGACCACCACCGTTTGAGTTCCCCAGCGGCAGACGGTACCAATAATATGATTGCCATTCCTCCAGTTCCGGGTACCAATCCACGTCTTTTCGTAAACTTCTCTTGAGATCGGATGTCGCCTCGAGGAGGCCGATACGATGTAAGTAATCAACGCTTCATTCTAACCCTTCACCGGAAAGTCCCTGTCAAACCCGTTTCTCGGGCTCCAATGCCACAAAAGCCTATTGTCGTTGTTTACATGCCAGCTCCAATTGGCAGCGCTCCACATCTCGTTGATTCTTCTAACTAAATATCTTTCCTTCACAGTGTTTCCGTTAAAATAGGCTCGTGCCGACAGCAGCCCCATCATCAAATAGGAGGTTTCCACCTCCTTTGAAGAGCTGATTGCGATACGCCGAGACCAGTGAGCTGAACTTCTTCGTCTGCGGGTCGTAGACGATGATGCCGATGTGGCGCGTGGTCAGATGGAGCTTTCCGTCGTGCCAACGCGTGCCCTGCGGCTCGCACTTGAAGCCGAATTCCGGCGGCGGGTCACAGTTGAAGACGGGCACGAGCTGCTTGGCCGGCGTGAGGTAGGAAACCCATCCGGTGTCGATGGCGACGAACCAGAAATTTCCATCCGTGTCGAAGGCCCCGCCTTCGAGAAAATTCCCTTGCGGGCTGTCATGGATATCCGCGAACAGTTCGACCGGTCCGATCCCGGGCGGCGGCGGCGGCAGCCCCCACGGTTGGATAGCTTCGGGCGCCAGCGCGCCCGGCGGCGTGGCCGGCGTCTGAGCCGGCGCGGCGCCAGCCGCGAAAAGCACTCCCAAAAACGCACAGAGGATTTCTCCTAGCCTCGATGGCATGCCCTTCCCCTCCTCGGCGCATTTCCGCGCCATTCACGATTTTGGAAAATAGACGCCGCGCTGGGTTTGCTGTCAATCAACCCGCCGCGTTCGATTCAAGGGGGGCGTCCGCCTGAGGAGTTCATGGCCGTTGAACCTCATGCGATCCGGGAGTTCCTTTTTCGCTTTGTTGCCGAGGAGGCGAATCCCGAGAATCGACTGGGCGTGGACCGTGTCGATTTCTTGTATCCTGCGCCGATACTGGGCCAGGGCACGGTTCTCATCGACACGCCCGGCGTCGGTTCCACATTTCAGCACAACACTGCGGCGGCGTTGGACGTATTGCCGGAGTGCGACGCGGTGCCTTTCATTATATCGGCCGATCCTCCGATCACCGAAGCTGAGCGCGATTACTTGCGTCACCTTAGACCGAGAGCAGCACAAATTGTTTTCATTCTCAACAAGATTGATCGGCTGACATCTGAAGAACGGGGCAGCATGGTCGCACTCATGCGCAAGGCGTTGGAAGCAAACGGAATCTGGCAACCTGGCGGTAGAATTTTCAGCGTGTCGGCTCGGAAAGGATTGGATGCCAAACACAAGGGGCACCCCTAGGGGCACCCCGAAGAATTGGAAGCGAGCGGCATCCCAGCGCTCGAGTCATATCTCGTACGAAATCATGCGGTTGCATGAGGAGTTCGGGCTCTCGGTATCGGACAACACGGTCTACCGCGCCTTGAAGGACTTGGCTTTTTCGCATGTGAGCGCCAGGCCGCGGGCCTACAAGCAGGATGCCGAGGCGACGGAGACTTTTAAAAAAACTTCTCCGTCCGCCTGGCGGAAATCCGCCAAAACCTCGCATCGGGTAATTCGTTAGAAGTGTGGTTCCAGGACGAGATGCGGGTCGGCCAGAAGAACAAAGTCGCCCCGGGCGCGCACGCCGTCGTCGTTCTTGATCAAGCCGGATGGCACAAGTCGCAGGCCCTCAAGGTCCCGAGCAACATCTCGCTGCTGCAACTGCCTCCCCGTTCGCCCGAACTCAATCCCCAGGAAAACATCTGGCAGTTGATGCGCCAGAATTGGCTATCAAGCCGCATGTTCAAATCCTTCGACGATATCCTCGGCCACTGCTGCTATGCCTGGAATACGCTGATCAACCAACCCTAGAAGATCAGGTCAATTGTTCAGCGCGACTGGGTAACCGTGGGTCATTTGTTGTGAGGATTGGTAATCGGAGCAAATTTCCGGGCGGGTGGGGGAGTCAACGGTTCAAAAATATGATTCAAGCTAGGGATGACAACTGGCATCCCTGATTCGCTTGACCGT
>WNFI01521795.1_pt2 | contig 10374 bp, 9 predicted proteins | sample 5400471 | NCBI WGS metagenome assembly WNFI01 (sample SAMN13153348, study PRJNA577476) | soil metagenome | isolation source: 100 cm saprolite on Douglas fir-dominated hillslope | place: USA:California | collected 2013-09-17 | reverse complement strand
GCCGGTGTCCGTGCTCACCGCACCCAAGGCTTCGGACCGCCAGCCACTGAGCAAGTCCGATTTGGAAGCCAATTCCCGTGCGCTGGAGGGCGTGCTCGGAGATTTCGGCGTTCGCGGCGAAATCGTCAAGGCGCACCCCGGTCCGGTGGTGACGCTGTACGAATTGGAGCCGGCCCCCGGCATCAAATCGTCGCGCGTGATCGGTTTGGCCGACGACATCGCGCGCTCGATGAGCGCGCTGTCGGCGCGCGTCGCGGTGGTTCCCGGACGCAATGCCATCGGCATCGAATTGCCGAATCCGCATCGCGAAAAGGTCTATTTGCGCGAATTGCTTGCGGTCAAGGACGGCAACGAGTCGGTGGCCAAGCTGCCGCTCTGCCTCGGCAAGAACATCGGCGGCGAATCCATCATCGTCGATCTTGCCCGGATGCCGCATCTGTTGATCGCCGGCACCACCGGCTCGGGCAAGTCGGTCGCCATCAATACCATGATCCTGAGCCTGGTGTATCGGCTGCGGCCGGATCAGTGCCGGCTGATCATGGTCGACCCGAAGATGCTCGAACTGTCGGTCTATGACGGCATTCCGCATCTGCTGACGCCGGTCGTGACAGATCCGAAGAAGGCCGTGGTTGCGCTGAAATGGGCCGTCCGCGAGATGGAAGAGCGCTACAAGAAAATGTCAAAGCTCGGCGTCCGCAACGTCGACGGCTACAATTCCCGCCTGCTGGAAGCGAAAACCCGCGGCGAGGAACTGACCCGCACGGTGCATACCGGCTTCGACAAGGAATCCGGCAAGGCGATCTATGAAGACGAAAAGCTGGATCTCGAGCCGCTGCCCTACATCGTCATCATCGTCGACGAAATGGCCGACCTGATGATGGTCGCCGGCAAGGACATCGAAGGCGCGGTACAGCGTCTGGCACAGATGGCGCGCGCCGCCGGCCTGCACGTGATCCTTGCCACCCAGCGCCCGTCTGTCGACGTCATTACCGGCACCATCAAGGCCAACTTTCCGACCCGCATCTCGTTTCAGGTGACGTCGAAAATCGACAGCCGCACCATTTTAGGCGAAATGGGCGCCGAGCAGCTGCTCGGCCAGGGCGACATGCTCTACATGGCCGGCGGCGGCCGCATCAGCCGCGTGCACGGACCGTTCGTATCGGACGAAGAGGTCGAGAAGGTCGTGCGCCATCTCAAAACCCAGGGCCAACCGGAATATCTCGAAGCGGTCACCGCGGACGAGCCGACCGACGAGGACGGCGCGGTGTTCGATTCCACCGGCATGGGCGGCGGCGAAGGCGCCGATCTGTTCTCGCAGGCGGTGCAGATCGTGAAGCGCGACCGCAAGGCCTCGACCAGCTACATCCAGCGCCGGCTGCAGATCGGATATAACCGCGCGGCCTCGCTGATGGAGCGCATGGAACAGGAAGGCATCGTCGGACAGGCCAACCACGCCGGCAAACGCGAGATTCTGGTCGAGGAAGAAGAAAGCCGTTTTTAAAAGCGTGATCGAGGCAATGGACAATTCCGGCGTGGAGTCGCGAAATCGCCACAGCCCCGGGCTAGCGCCAGCGGGCGGTGGGCTCGGCGGGAACCGGGGCTCACCATCCGAAATTGGCGCGCATAGGCGCTCAAAACCGGTACCTATTTGGGCTGAAAACCCTGTAAAACGGGTCGCATCGCCGGGCAGGACGAATCATTGACTGTAGACCTGAACCTTCTTATCGCAGGCCCGCTTCCGATCCGGAGCCGAAATCCGCGCGCCGGGACGACCCTTCTTGCCGCGGTGCTGATCGCGGGCCTGATGTTTCCGCCCGCTCTCGCCCAGACCGTACCCTTGCCGAAGCCCGCGCCGAAGGCCCGGGGCAACATGCAGATGTCCGCATCGGAGAAGACGCCGGTGGCAGCGGTTGCGGCAACGAACAAACCGCCGGAACCGGTGATTCCCGATCCGCACAGGAATGTCCCCGCCAATATCTTCGCGACCTTCGACGCCAATCAGAAGGCGCAGGCGGCGAAGGTGAGCAACTATCTGTCCTCGCTGAGCACATTGGTCGGAAATTTCGTCCAGGTGGGGCCCGACGGCAGCCGCAGCAAGGGCGATTTTTACATCCAGAAACCCGGCAAGGTGCGTTTCGAATATGATGCGCCGAGCACGGTCGCGATGATTGCCGATGGGTCGTCATTGGCGGTACGCGACCGCAAGCTCGCGACTCAGGATATTTATCCGTTATCGCAAACGCCGCTGCGGTATCTGTTGTCGGATCGCATCGACCTGATGCGCGACACCAATATCGTCAGCATCACGTCAGATGACCTCTTCATCAGCGTCACCATCGAGGAGAAAAGCGCCCTGATCGGCACCAGCCGCCTGATGCTGATGATCGGCACCAAGGACAACCAGCTCAAGCAGTGGACGGTGACCGACCCGCAGGGCTATGATACCACCGTCGCCGTCTATAATCTGGATTCCTCGAAGAAGCCCGATCCGAGCCTGTTCAAGATCGACTTCACCTCTTATCCGACCGGTAGCGCTAATTAGCGCTGCATTCCGCACTGTTCTGTCCTCATCGTGAGGCGGTGCACCCAGGCGAGTTGGCGCAGCCAGCGTACACCGGCTGCAGCACCATCCCGAACCATGACGAGACACATTCCTCATCCTTCGAGGCGCGACCAAGGACGCCGTTCGCCAGGAGTGAGGTTATCCAACGCTTCATTCTTGCAACAATGACCGGTCTCATGCGCCTCACCCTGACAACGTGGAATATCAATTCGGTGCGCCTGCGCATCAATCTCATCGCCAAATTCCTCAAAAGCGTGCGCCCTGACGTTTTGTGTCTGCAGGAAACCAAATGTCCTGACGACGCCTTCCCGCTCAAACGTTTCAAACGTCTTGGCTATGAGCACGTCGCGTTGAACGGGCAGAAGGGCTATCACGGCGTCGCCGTGATCTCGAAACTGCCATTCGAGACCACCAATATCCGGACCTTCTGCGACAACCTCGATTCCCGTCATATTTCGGTAGCGTTCGGTGCCAAGGCGGAGCTGGCCGTGCCGCTGGTGCTGCACAATTTCTACGTTCCGGCCGGCGGCGACATTCCCGATCCCGCGATTAATCCGAAATTCCTGCACAAGCTGTCGTTTCTCGACGAGATGAGGAATTGCGAGCCGCTCCATCCGCGCGGCGATGAACGCCACGTTCTGGTCGGCGACCTCAATGTGGCGCCGCACGAAAACGACGTGTGGTCGCACAAGCAGTTGCTCAAGGTGGTTTCGCACACGCCGGTCGAATGCGAAAAGCTGCTCGGCGTGCAGGCCCACGGCGGATGGGTCGATATCGCGCGTGAGCGCATTCCGCTGTCGGAAAAAATCTATACCTGGTGGAGCTACCGCGCCGCGGACTGGACCATCGCCGATCGCGGCCGGCGACTGGATCACATCTGGGTTTCACCGGCGCTCAAGGAAGCCGTGCGCGATTTCAGGGTCACGAAAGACGCGCGAGGCTGGGAGCGCCCGTCCGACCATGTCCCGGTGACGACGGTGCTTGAATTGTAGGTGACGCTTTTGCGAGCTGCATGATCCGGAAAAGCATGTCCTCGGACTTGATCGGAGGGTGATACTGGTAAAACATCTAACTACTGAGCTTGGCGCCGACCATAAGAATATCGCTGGCGATCTGGCTGGCGCGGATTGCCAGTTCATCGCGCAGCCGGCGCGCCGCGGCCGGATCGCTGTCCAGTACGCGCTGAAACAGGCTGCGCGGAATCCGGATTACGGTGGAATGGTCCAGCGACAGCGCCGTCGATGGCCGCTCCATCGCCACCACCAGCGCAAGCTCGCCGATCAGTGTCCCCGGGCCTGCAATGATTTCGTGACCGCTGCCATCCTCCGTGCTGATCCGGAAAGCTCCACGCTGAACGACGAAACCCGCATCGGCTTCATCGCCAAGACTGAAGAGCAAGTCGCCGCGTTCGAACTCGCGCTGCTCGGAACCGATCGCCAGCACGCGCAAGGCCGCGTTGCCCAACAGGCGCAATGTCGGGACGCGCTCAAGCAGGGCAACATCATCTTCGATCGACATGCAGAACCGGGTGATCGGGACGCGCTGAAGACGCCAAAGGTTTTGCCAGGCAATTTACCAAAGGCTCTGTCACGAATCATTGTCCGAATCGTATCACGGCACCAGCTTGTAGCCACCGGCTTCTGTCACCAGAATCTCCGGGTTGGCGGCGTCTTTCTCGATTTTCTGACGCAGGCGATAAATGTGGGTTTCCAGGGTGTGGGTGGTAACGCCCGAATTGTAGCCCCAGACTTCCTGCAGCAGCGTTTCGCGGGATACCGGCAACTGGCCGGCCCGATAGAGAAAGCGCAGGATCGCGGTTTCTTTTTCGGTCAGCCGCACCTTCTTGGCGTTGGCGCCGGTCAACATCTTGGAGCCGGGCCGGAAGCTGTAGGGGCCCACGGTAAAGACCGCGTCTTCGCTGGCCTCGTGCTGGCGCAGCTGAGCCCGGATCCGCGCCAGCAGCACCGCAAAGCGGAACGGCTTGGCGACATAATCATTGGCGCCGGATTCCAGCCCGAGAATCGTGTCCGAATCGGTGTCGTGGCCGGTGAGCATGATGATCGGCGCCTTGAAGCCGCCCTTGCGCAGGCTGCGAACGACTTCGCGGCCGTCGGTGTCGGGCAAACCGACATCCATCAGCACCAGATCGGGAGAATTCGCCTTGGCGGCGTGGGCACCCTTGGCGCCGGTGTCGACGGCGGATGCTTCAAACTCTTCGTGAAGGGATAATTGCTCCACAAGCGCATCGCGCAGATCGGTATCGTCGTCCACGATCAGGATCTTGCGGGCGTTGGCCATTGCGTACAATCCTTTGGGGGTAGTGGGTACAATCGGGCGCTTTCAGCTTGCAGTTCGTCTTGAGATAGGGCGCCGTTACCGATTTCACAAATCTACCGCGAATCTAGCGCAGATCGGGACTGTTTTTGGCTGAATCTAGCGTGACGCGACGAAATAGGGCATTGGCGGCAGAAAGCGCAGGCGGGGATCTCCATTCGCATGGGAAGCGTCAAGTTTTCAATCACTTATCAGACAACCTTGCGTGATCGACCGCATCAGCTGATCCGGATTCGTGCCAAAGCCGGCAATTCCAGCCGGGGCTGGCTGCTGGCAGGCGGTCAGGTGATACCTGTGGCGCTGGGACGCGGCGGGATCAAGGCCAACAAACGCGAAGGGGACGGCGGCACGCCGCGGGGTGCATTCCGGCCGCTGCGGCTGTGGTGGCGCGCCGACCGGCATCCCCGTCCCCGCACCTTTCTGCCGATTTGCGCCATCGGTCCGCAAGATGCCTGGTGCGAGGATCCCGGCAACCGGCACTACAACCAGCCGGTACGGCTGGATCGCGAACACTCCGGCGACCGGCTCGCGCGCGACGATCATCTCTACGATTTCGTCATCGAGATCGATCACAACACCTGCCCGCGTGTGGCCGGACGGGGCAGCGCCGTGTTCCTGCATCTGGCGCGCGAAAAATTCGCGCCGACCGCCGGCTGCGTCGCGATGACCCAGGCGGCAATGCTCCGCCTCCTGGCGCGGATCGGGCCAAAAACGCGGGTTGTGATTGAGTGAACTTCCGGGTCGGGGCAACTTCAACGCCCGCAAATTCACCGCTTTCCGAAAATCGCCGAACCGACCCGCACATGGGTGGCGCCGAACTGGATCGCGATGGCGAAATCGGCGCTCATGCCCATCGACAAAAGTTTGAGTCCGTTGCGGGCGGCAATCTTCGCCGTCAGCGCGAAGTGCGGCGCGGGCGGCTCGTCGATCGGCGGTATGCACATCAGACCTGAAATCCGCAGACCGTATCGATCGCGGCAGCTTGCGAGAAACCCATCGGCCTCGCCGGGCGCGATACCCGCCTTCTGCGGTTCCTCGCCGGTGTTGAGCTGGACGAACAGATCCGGCGTCCGCTGTTGCAGAATCATTTCCTTGCTCAGCGCCTCGCAGATGCTTGGACGGTCCACCGAGTGAACGGCGTCGAACAGCGCAACGGCTTCCTTCGCCTTGTTGGACTGCAACGGTCCGATCAGATGCAGCGCAATGCCGGGATAGGCCGACATCAGCCCAGGCCACTTCGATTTTGCTTCCTGCACGCGGTTTTCGCCGAATATGCGCTGGCCGGCCGCAATCACCGGCGTAATCGCATCGGCATCGAATGTCTTGGAGACCGCGATCAGCGTCACCGAACTCCGCTCGCGACGCGCCTCGTGGCAGGCACGCACGATATCGCGCTCCACTGCAGCGAGCCCGCTTGGTAAAGAAGAGGTTACGGGCAGCGCGCCATCGGGGGTGGTGTCGTCAATCAAGGCTTAAACTCTCGATATCGGTTGGATTTTAGCGAAACCGGGAAAGGCTTCTTGATCCCTTTTGCTTAGTATATTTGCGGGGCAGGGGCGAACGATGTCACGCATCAGTGTCAATCGCAAGAAAGTGAAGCTCAAGGGGCTTCTGGGTATCCGCGCGCGACTGGTGTTGCTGGCGCTGATCCTGGTGGGGCCGCTGATGCTGGACCGGGTCCGCTCGCTTGAGAGCATCCGTGCCAAGCAGATCGCGCTGACCGCGAATGAGTTCTCGCAGCTTGCGGAGCACACCGCCGAGGCACAGCGGGAAGTCATCGCGTCGGTTCAAGCGGTACTGAAATCGGCTGCCTATATTCACGCATCGGCCGCGAAGATCGGCCGGAGTTGCGCCGTCATGCGCGCAAGCCTGCAGGTTGACCTGCCGTGGATCAGAAGCCTCTCGGTGGTCGGGACGGACGGAAAAATCCAGTGTTCGACCTCGCCGAGTTTTGTCGGCCTGGATCTGAGCGATCGGTATTATTTCAAGAACGCGCTCGAGAACCACGATTTCGTTCTGAGCGACTACCTGTTCAGCCGAGCGTCGAATCAACCTATCGTGATAGCGGCCTATCCGGTATCGGCCGTCGATGCCGGCGAGGAAGCGGTCATGATCGCCGCGATCAATCTCGACTGGATGTCCCAGGTCATGAGCAGCCTCGGGGGCCGGCCGGGCGTATCCGCGGTTCTCGTCGACAGCGAGGGCACGGTTCTCGCAACGTCATCCGATCAAGCCAGCATGATCGGTCACCCGCTGGAAAACCGGTCGCTGCTGTCCGCCATCGCGGCCAAGGAAACGGCTTCGGACGGAAAGACGGGATCGGTTTCGATCACGGCTCCCGACGGCGTCAGGCATGCGGTATCTTTTGCCCGGGTTGGCAGTACCGGATCGTGCCTGGTCGTCAGCATCGACGAGGCGAAGATCGGGGCGGCAGCCAACCGCGAGATCCGCACCGCCTATCTTCAATTGGCGTTCGTCTGTCTGTTCGTCCTGCTGGGCGCGCTGGTTGCGGCCGAGCGCATTATCATCCAGCCGATCACCATGATGGCTGCGATCGCACAAAGATTCGGCCGGGGCGACTGGTCAGCGCGCGCCGCGCGGATCGGCCTGCCCGCGGAATTCATTCCTCTGGCCCGGGCCTTCAACGCGATGGCTGCAAAGCTCGGCGAGCGCGAGCGCGAACTGATCGCCACCAACGACCGGCTTACCGTGATCGCATCGATCGACATGTTGTCCGGTCTGGCGAACCGGCGCGGCTTCCAGAGCCGGCTCGATTTCGAATGGTTGAAGGCCCAGCAGGACGGCCACGAAGTGGCCTTGCTGATGATCGACGTCGATCATTTCAAGCTGTTCAACGACACCTATGGCCATCCCGAAGGCGACGCCTGTCTCGCGCGCCTCGGTGAAACGCTCGCCAATATCGCCCATGATACGATGGGGTTCGCGGCCCGATATGGCGGCGAGGAATTCTGCCTGCTGCTGCCGAACCTGAGCCCGGCGATGGCGTTGCGGGTCGGCGAGATGGTTCGTGCCGCGGTCTCTGCTCTGGCAATGCCACACGCCAGCAGCCCCCATCACCAGATCACCGTCAGCGTCGGGGTAGCCTGCGCTAAGCCGGACGATACCCAGCAGCCCAGGAATCTGATCGAGGCGGCCGACGCCGCGCTCTACGCCGCCAAGCACCGCGGCCGCAACGCCGTGGTCGAACACGGCCTTGTCCGGGTTACCGATAACGGACTGTCGCTGGCGAGCTGAGGCTCTCCTCAAGCCGCTGTTTGCGGGCCGAGGTCGGGGCTGCAAGCTGCGAAACTGGCGCAGGACCCAACCTATCCGCGGCCATTTGATCGCGCGAAATACCTCAATTGGGCTCAGACGTCCCCGCGCTTAAACCGTTGACCCATTGCAGGCTTTTGTGGCCTAGTCCCCGGCCTTACGCGCGGATTCAGCCCGAGCAAGCACCGGTTTTGCGACCTCATTCGCGCTCCCTTTCGCATCTAAAACGCGCCTGAACCGGCCGGCCGATCCCCGAATTGCAGATGACCAACGAACGCTACAACGCCCGCGAAGCCGAACCGCGCTGGCAGAAAGTGTGGGACGAGCGGGGCATTTTCACCTCCAGCAACGATGATCCGCGCCCGAAATATTACGTGCTCGAGATGTTCCCCTATCCTTCCGGGCGCATCCACATCGGGCACGTTCGCAACTACACGCTCGGCGACGTGCTGGCGCGCTACATGCGCGCCAAGGGTTTTAACGTGCTGCATCCGATGGGCTGGGATGCGTTCGGGCTGCCGGCGGAAAATGCCGCGATTGAGCGCAAGGTCGCCCCGAAGGCGTGGACCTACGACAACATCGCCGCGATGAAGAAGCAGCTGCGCTCGATCGGGCTGTCGCTCGACTGGAACCGCGAATTCGCGACCTGCGATCCCAGCTACTACAAACATCAGCAGAAGATGTTTCTCGATTTCCTGGCCGCGGGCCTCGCCGAGCGTGAGCAGCGCAAAATCAATTGGGACCCGGTCGACATGACTGTGCTCGCCAATGAGCAGGTGATCGATGGCCGCGGCTGGCGCTCGGGCGCGCTGGTCGAGCAGCGCGAGATGAATCAGTGGGTCTTCAAGATCACGAAATATTCGCAGGAGCTACTCGACGCGCTCGATCATCTCGGCCGCTGGCCCGACAAGGTGCGGCTGATGCAGCGCAACTGGATCGGCCGCTCCGAGGGCATGCTGGTCCGCTTCGCGCTTGATCCCGCGACCGCGCCGCCCGGGGAGAACGAGCTGAAGGTCTTCACGACGCGGCACGACACGCTGTTCGGCGCGAAGTTCGCTTTGATACCGGTATCAAGGCGGTGCATCCATTCGACTCCTCGTGGATGCTGCCGGTCTATGTCGCCAATTTTGTCCTGATGGATTACGGCACCGGCGCGATCTTCGGGTGCCCGGCGCACGACCAGCGCGACCTCGACTTCGTCAACAAATACGGCCTCGGCAACACGCCGGTGGTCTGCCCCGAGGGCCAGGATCCGACGTCCTTCGTCATCACCGACACCGCCTATGACGGCGAAGGCCGGATGATCAATTCGCGCTTCCTCGACGGCATGACGATCGAACAGGCGAAGGAGGAAGTGGCGAAACGCCTCGAAGCCACGCCGCGCGGCACCATGCCGGTCGGCGAGCGCAAGGTGAATTTCCGGCTGCGGGACTGGGGAATTTCACGTCAGCGCTATTGGGGCTGCCCGATCCCGATCATTCACTGCGAGGTGTGCGGTGTTGTCCCGGTGCCGCAGAAAGACCTGCCGGTGGTACTGCCCGAGGATGTGACATTCGACAAGCCCGGCAATGCGCTCGATCATCACCCGACCTGGAAGCACGTCACCTGCCCGCAATGCGGGGCCAAGGCTCTGCGCGAGACCGACACCATGGACACGTTCGTCGACTCGTCCTGGTACTTCGCGCGCTTCACCGACCCGTGGAATGAAAACGCGCCGACCACGCGGCCCGTCGTGGATCGGCTGATGCCGGTTGATCAGTATATCGGCGGCGTCGAGCACGCGATCCTGCATCTGTTGTACAGCCGGTTCTTTACCCGCGCCATGAAGGCGACCGGGCACATCGGGCTCGATGAACCATTCGCCGGCATGTTCACCCAGGGCATGGTGGTACATGAGACCTACAAGAAGCTCGACGGCAGCTACGCCACGCCGGCAGAGGTCGTGATCGAGGGCGGCGCCAACGGCCGCCGCGCAAGTCTGGCCACGACAGGCGAAGAAGTGAGCATCGGCGCCATCGAGAAGATGTCGAAGTCGAAGCGCAACACCGTCGACCCCGATGACATCATCTCGACCTACGGCGCCGACACCGCACGCTGGTTCATGCTGTCGGATTCGCCGCCCGACCGCGACGTGATCTGGAGCGACGAGCGGGTTCAGGGCGCGTCACGATTCGTGCAGCGGGTGTGGCGGCTGGTCAACGAAT
>WNFI01440645.1_pt1 | contig 10374 bp, 9 predicted proteins | sample 5400471 | NCBI WGS metagenome assembly WNFI01 (sample SAMN13153348, study PRJNA577476) | soil metagenome | isolation source: 100 cm saprolite on Douglas fir-dominated hillslope | place: USA:California | collected 2013-09-17 | reverse complement strand
GTGATGACGTCGATCCCGCCCTACCGCATCAAGGTGCCCTTGCTGCTTGGCGGCGCCGGCGCCGGGGAACTGGCGCCGTTGCTGGTGGCGTTGGGCTTCGACGCCAAGGTGGCGAGCAAGGAACTGGGCGTCGCCTCGGCCGTCAAGATGTGCCGCAGCGTCATGATCAAGGGCCTCGAGGCGATGGTGATCGAGAGTTTCACCACCGCGCGGGCCTACGGCGTCGAGGACGCGGTACTGGCCTCGCTCAAGGAAACCTATCCCGGCATCGACTGGGAGAAGCAAGGCGCCTACTTCTTCCAGCGGGTGATCGAACATGGCCGGCGCCGCAGCGAAGAGGTTCGTGAGGTAGCCGAAACCGTGCGCGAGATCGGCCTCACGCCGTGGTCGGCGCAAGGCACGGCCGAACGCCAGGCCTGGGTGGCCGACCTCGCCGATGAGGGCCTGTTCGGTCCGAAAGGCACGGCGGCGTTTGCCCGCAGCCCGGACTGGCGCACCGAAGCCGACCGCATCCTCGCCAACATCAAGCAGCCCAAGAACTAACTGAGCGACCAAAGCCCATGGAATTCCAGAAGACGCCCGGCTGGCTGGACTGGTATGCCGGCCCCTCGAAGCCCCGATTCAAGGTGCCGGCCGGTGCTGTGGACGCGCACTGCCATGTTTTCGGCCCTGGAGCCGAATTCCCCTATGCGGCCGAGCGCAAATACACGCCCTGCGATGCATCAAGGCGGCAATTAATTGCCCTGCGCGATCATCTCGGCTTCGCGCGCAACGTCATCGTGCAGGCCACCTGTCACGGCGCCGACAACCGCGCGATGGTCGATGCGCTCGAGCATTCCGATGGCAAGGCGCGCGGCATTGCGACGGTCCGGCGAGACGTCCGCGATGCCGAGCTGCAGGCAATGCATGAGGCGGGCGTGCGCGGGGTACGCTTCAACTTCGTCAAGCGCCTCGTTGATTTCACACCGAAAAACGAACTGATGGAGATCGCCGGCCGCATCGCAAAACTCGGCTGGCATGTCGTGATCTATTTCGAACAGGGCGACCTTGCGGAGCTGTGGGACTTCTTTACCGCGCTGCCGACCGTCGTCGTCGTCGATCACATGGGCCGGCCCGATGTCAGTAAATCGGTCGAGGGGCCCGAGTTCGAGCTGTTTGTGAAGTTCATGGCGCAGCAGGCGAACGTCTGGTCCAAAGTCAGTTGCCCGGAACGGCTGTCGGTTTCGGGGCCGCCGGCGCGCAACGGCGAGCAAAACCCCTATCGCGATGTCATCCCGTTTGCCCGGCGCATTGTCGAGACGTTTCCCGATCGCGTGCTCTGGGGCACCGACTGGCCGCATCCCAATCTCCGGGATCACATGCCCGACGACGGCCTGCTGGTCGACTTCATCCCGCACATCGCGGCCACCCCCGAACTGCAGCGCAAGCTCCTGGTCGACAACCCGATGCGGCTTTATTGGCCGGAAGAGTCCTGAAGCGGCGAATGCGGTCGCCGGAACTGGCGAGTGGGCTAGGTGAAAGCGAGCCCAGCATTTTCAGCGCTGTCAGGATTCGCTGGGCATGGCGCACCTTCGCCGCTGCCCGCCCTGCACTCCGATGACAAGGTCTAGTAAAGGGGTATCCAGGCGATGCCGCACGGGCCGTTGCAGCGGGCGCAGTGAGCCGGCTGGTCGAAGGTGTTGGCCAGTTCCCATTCCTGCGATTCGTTGCTCCACTGGGCGGTGGCGTGAGCGATGATGTCGTCGGACTGGCAGTTCGCGCAGACCGGTGTTGCGCGTGTCGCGCGTGTCGTCCGCGCCGCCCGTGTCGCCGCCCGCCGGTTGGCGATCTGGACCGGCTCCTGGTGCGAACTAAATGGATTGAGAAGCGAAGCGTGTGTCATGTTATTACCCATTTATTCCCCTTCGAAGGTGCATGGGATCCAGCAGGTGATGTGCCCCACAGCCTAACGTGATTCGCGGGCCATCTTATGGCCGCGGATGACATCGTTTGCCGTGGTCGAGCTGGATTCGGCCTTCGTCTCCGCCCGAACTTAGCGCTCGTACGGTGATTCGGTCTTCATCGCCTCTCATTTCGCTGTGGATTGTGTCGAAATAGGTCGCCTGGCGGGCAATCTCGGAAACAACGAAACGTCGCGGATAATGGCGGCGAAGGCGTCGGTTCCCGTTACGCGGGGCAGCCCTACAATCCGCGCACCAGGCCGGCGTCGATCAACAGCCTGTTGAAGCGCCGCGCTTCCGCACCGTCCTTGCAGGCATAGAACAGGCCCTTGCAGCGCAGCATGATGCTGTCGCATATTCAGCGACGAGTATTGAGCCGCCAATATGCACACGGTGGCAGCAGCAGGGATGTCCGCCCACCAGATATCTCTGCGCCGAGAGCACGGGATGAACTTCGAGCGCGCTTATCTGTTCGATTGGACAATTATAGCGGCCTCTTTATTGGTTCGAAAGAGCTGAGCGGTTTCTAAGCTCGAATCCACAAACAATGCATTTGAAAGATCTACGTCATAGAATTTTGCTTTCGAAAACTCCGTTCCAAGTGCTTGGGAATACGACATATCATTCTTGCTAAAAACGGCTCCCCCAAGATTGGACTCGATAAAAATGCATCCAGTCAACCCGCTGTCCTTAAAATCGGCAAAGCTCAAGTCACATCTGAAGAAGAGCGCCCCCTCCATTCGACAGTCGTCGAATATTCCCCGGGCGAAATTGCAACCAAAAAATTCCATTGCTTGAAGATTGGCTCCTCTGAAATCGAGACGGTATGCTTTGTCTATCGCATCAAGATCTTTATCTTTTGACCTCGCAACGCTCGAAGCCTCCGCCAAGTTTCGACGCGTATCTTCTTCTTTTTGGATTCGTTCCGGCGAACGACGGCCTATCGCCGACATCGCTGCTTGTATATCGATTGCAGGCTTAGGCAGCGACCTGACCCAATCAATTGTTCGATTTCCAGCTTCGTCAGTCGAAGGCACACCAGAAGTCTTTGCTGGTGTTTGTCTAATATATCGACACAGGAGTTCCATTATTGGCCAGTGATCCCTAGCGGAGGCGCTGGCCACGCGTTCCAATCCGTATATCCCTCCCAGCCTACCGAGGTGCGCTACTTCGCCGTGATCGGGGCCACCCGTCGATGCAAGCAATTGGATCGACTTAATAAGCAAGTCCGTAAACTGATTTTCTCGTGAAATCCGAATTTGCTGTATCGCAACGAAAGCTGTGACAACAGCTGCCGGAATCGCAAGTATCCCGCCAAGTTGCACGATCGATTCCCTTATTCCAATATGATTGTAGTGAAATAGCCCATACAAAAAATGTGATCCAACGATCGCAAGCGTGACTAGGTAGACGGCGCACAGAATCCCTACTGTGACACAGACGATCTGCACAAATCCCCAGGAGGGATTTCGCAGCACGTTCAAAGATAGGACGTCCCAACCAGTCTTGCGACGATCAATCATAGACCGCATAGGACACCTCCGACCAATTCAACCAAAGGTAGCACAAACGCCCTTCGACGGAAATTAGATTTGAGCTACCTTTACCGCATTTCGGTACGTCCTAGAGTCCTTTGACAATACCGGCGTCGATCAACAGCCTGTTGAAGCGCCGCGCTTCCGCACCGTCCTTGCAGGCATAGAACAGGCCCTTGCAGCGCAGCATGATGCTCTTCTGCTCCTCGAACGACGGATCGAGCGGGATGCCGGCGGCTTCCTGGATCACGATCGGGATATAGGCCGCATCGAGGGTTTCGAGCGCCGACGACAGATCGGCCGGTCGAAAATTGATGCCATCGAGCGCATAGTAAGTTGAGAAGTAACGCGGATCTGCGGTCATCAGGCGTTGCGTCAACGATTTACGGTCGATGCCAGGCTCGAGCAATTTCTGCGAGATGGCGGGTTGATGATCACCGAAACGCAAGACCAGAAACGGTTGATCCGGATAGTCGCGCGCCAGCCGTGTGGTGAAATCGCGGTAGTCCTTCGCCGTCACGGTTTGGCGACGAATGTATTCGTCGGTCTCCGCCGTATTTCCCAGCGGAGTCCAGTCCGGCGTCAGATCGGGCCGGTAGACGCTCCACCAGGGAAAATGATTGGCCGTGAGATACACGAACATGAAGATCGGCGACTGCGACGGCGGCTCACTCGCAAACACCTTCAAGGCCTGGTCGAAATAGAACTTGTCGGGCTGCCTGTCCTCATCGACGCCCATATCCGCCATGTCGATGAACTGGCCGACGCCGGTTCCCTTCTGGAAGGTGCGCGCACCGAGGAAGCCTCCATAGGTCGGATAGAGCGAGAAGGTCTTGTATCCGCAGCGCTGCAGCGCTCGCGGCAGTCCGCGCGTGACACGGCCCGCGGCGATTCTTGTGACGTAAAACTTCAGATCACCGAACGATCGCGCCGACATGCCGGTCATCACATTGAGTTCGGTGTACCATGTCGGGCCGCCGGTCGACTCCACCATCAGGGTCCGCCGCGTGCCATCACTGGACTTGAAGTAGTCGGAGTACCCCGACGGCACCTTGACTCCGGGCGCGGCGGTAATGTCGAAGCTCGACTCGTCGAGCAGCAAGATGATATGCGGCCGCCTCGCAGTGCTGTCGCATTTCTCGCTGGGCGGCAGCGCCGGCCAGCCGGCGGCGTGTGCTCGCGAGGCCAGGCGAAGCGGGCCGCTCGCAGGTGGATCGGCCTCTATCCATCCTGTCGAAGCCAGCCGCGACACCGCCACCACAGCCGAGCGCGCGAGACCGGAAATATGATTGATGCCCTGGAACGGCTCCCACGGTTGCTCGGGCACCGCGACCGACATTGCTGACATCAACACGGTGGTTGCGGCAAGAATCGCCAACGGAAGGCGGCGACCTGCGCGAAACGGATCGGAGCGCCAGATCACCCACAACACCGGAACTGCAAGGACCCCCGCCACGATCAACTGCGTCCGCAATCGCGGAAACACCGAGAGCAGGAACGAAAACGTGTCGCGATCGATGATCAGGAAATCGAGGAATGTCAGCGATAGCTGCAAAATCTCGGACTTAAAGCGCGACAGCGCGATCAACAGCACCACCAGGCTCAGCGCAAGCGCCGCGGACACGCCGGGCCGCGGCAGCACGAGCAGGAAAAGACAATTCGCAAAGACCCACGCCAGCATCGTCATCCCGCTCTATCTTTTTGTTTGAGCATGATCTCCGCGCAAACGCTTCGCGTTTGTCGCGAGGGAAAACCGGTGCCCACTTTTCCGGATCATGCTCTAGAGGTTTTTTACGAAACCGGCGTCGATCAAGAGCCGGTTGAAGCGCCGCGCTTCCGCACCGTCCTTGCAGGCATAGAACAGGCCCTTGCAGCGCAGCATGATGCTTTTCTGCTCCTCGAACGACGGGTCGAGCGGGATGCCCGCGGCTTCCTGGATCACCAACGGCAGATAGGGCCCGTCGATGGTGTCCATCACGGCGGGACTCTGGACCGGCTCGAAGTTGATCGCGTCGATGGCGTAATAGGTCGCGTAATAGCGCGGGTCGTAATTCTCCAGCTTCTTGCCGACACCGGCTTCGCCGAGACCGGGATCGAGCACGTGCGGCGAGAATTCCGGCTGGTGGTCGCCATAGCGCACGATCAGGAACGGCTGCGCCGGAAATTTCTTTTTAAGCCCTGCGATGAACGCACCGTAATCGTCGGCGCTCATCGCCTGGCGTCGCAGATACTCGTCGACAATGGGCTCGTTGCCGGGCTTGCGCCAGAACGGCGTCAGGTCGGGGCGAAACCGGGTCTCCCAGGGAAAATGATTGGCGGCGAGATAGACGAACATGAATTGCGGCGTGGTCGGCGGCGCCTGCGACATCAGCTGCAAGGCTTTGTCGTAGAAGAAGCCGTCGGGCTCGACGTCCTTGGCGCCAAGATCGCGCGCGTCGTAGAAATGCTGGATACCGGTGGTGGTCTGGAAGCTGCGCGCGCTCATGAACGCGCCGTAGGCCGGATAGAGCGACGTCGTGTCGTAGCCGCAGCGGCGCAGCGCCAACGGCAGTCCGCGCTCGACGCGGCCCGACGCGATGCGGGTCACGAAATAGGAAAACCGGCCGAACGAACGCGACGAGAGCCCGGCGAGCACGTTGTATTCGGTGAACCAGCTCGGGCCGCCATTGCTCTCGGCCAGGAATTTGCGTTCCTTGCCGTCGAACGATTTGAAATGGCTGCCATAGCCCGCCGTCACCTTGATGCCAGCAGCCTGACGAATGTCGAAACTGGATTCGTCGTGGATCATGATGATGTTCGGCCGCCGCCCGACCGGGTGGCAGGAATCCAGCAGCGGCACCTTCAGACGCTCGGCGGCGACCGCGTCGGATTCCATGAAACCGTATTTGATGAAATCCGACACCGCGGTGACGCCGGAGCGGGAGAACTTCGACAGATAGCCGTCGTCGTAATAGCCGCGCCAGGCTTCATCCGGCCACGCAAAGGAATCCGCGGTGTCGCGGTCGATCACCATCAGGTCGACGAAGTTCGCCGTCATCTGCACGATGTCGTGCTTGAGCCGCGACAGCAGGATCAGCACCACCACCAGCGTCAGCGACAGCGCGCCCGACAATGCGGGACGCCGCAACAGCGCGATCCAGAAGAAGTTCAGGATTCCCCATGACATCAGAAAGCCGGCGCGCGAACTGAAGTCGACTTCGGTCTGAAACATGACGGCCAGCGCCGCCAGATGCGGCGCCGCGACGGCAAGCAACCGCCAGATGCCGATCGCGGCCAGGCCTGTAGCGGCGACGGAAGCGGTCGGACCTGGATTTGGTGCGGGCGCCATGGGCGGGGGACGCAACTACACCCGGCACTGCCTTTGGGCCTTTGCTGGCGATGACCAGGAGACGCATGACGCAGCCGGAGCCTGCGGCATGTCATGAAAATGTAGTGGAACGGTCATGAACACGCAATGAATTTGCCGAATTCGGAGGAAGCGAGGACACAATCGCCCGGCATTAACGATTTACCGCCGGAAGGTCAGTCCGGACGTTTGGCAATGCCCTCGATGAACAGATCGAGGATCGCTTCGGCGGTGCGCTCCGCTTCGGCTTCGGCGACACCCCAGCGCGGAAAATGGCCGTCGATGTTCATCCGGGCAAAGCCGTAAACCAAAGCGCGGCCGGCGATCTGGACCCGCTTCAGGTCGGGGACGCGCAATTGGTCTTTGGCGAACGCATCCGCCAGCGTCTGCTCGGTCATGCCGATCAGCTCGGCGTTGTCCCGTGACAGCTCGGTTGCCTTGCCGTGGTCGCCACCTCGATCTCGGCCCGAAAGCGCCGCTGCGCTTCCTCGGCCACCGCCGTCATCAGGGCGACGCGGCTCGGGAAGTGCCGGAACGGTGCGCCCGGCGACACCCCGGCGCGGCGTGCCGCCTCACGCACGCTGACGGCCTCGGCGCCGCCCTCCTCGGCCAATCCCAGCGCCGCGTCGATCAGCACGCGCCGGAGATCGCCGTGATGATAGGGCTTCGGGGGCGGCGACGGGCGGTGGGCGGGCCGGCGTTTCGGTCTGGCGGACAGGGACATGCGCCGTTCTAGCATCAACGAAACGTGAATGTAAGCACTGCATACACGATTGACGGTGATGCCGCGCGCTATGTAATTGGTGATTACATCATGCACCGGAGGAACCGTCATGCCATCGCATCCAAAAAACTGGTTCGAAGGCTGGCGGCTGTTCGCCGTGCTGACGCTGGTGCTGATCGTTCTGTCGATCTGGATCGCGGGCATGCGGCAGTTCGAGGTCGACGGCGTGCGCATGGTGATCCGCTTCACGGCGCGAACCTCGCTATTGTTCTTCTGCCTGGCCTTCAGCGCCGCGGCGCTGGCGCGGCTATGGCCGAACGCGTGGACGCGATGGCAGCGCCGCAACCGGCGCTACCTCGGCATCACCTTCGCCGCGTCGCACGCCATCCACGCCGTTGCGATTGTCTGCTTTGCAATGATGGATCCCGCCGGCTATGCGGCCGCCACCTCCGCCGCTTCCTATGTCTTCGGCGGCATCGGCTACGCGTTCATCATCGCGATGGCCGCGACCTCGTTCGATCGCGCCGCCACAGCGATCGGCCCGCGCGCCTGGCGCATCCTGCATCTCACCGGTGGCTATTATCTTTTGTTTCAGTTCATGGTCTCTTTCGGCAAGCGGATTCCCGACATGCCGCTGTATGGCCTGTTCCTGATCCCGCTGCTGGCGGTGATGGTGCTGCGGCTGATCGCGATGGCGTCGGCGCGGCCGGCGCTGTCAAACGGCCTGCAATCTTGAAGGAGCCCGGCAAGTGGGCCGAGGGATTTATGTTTCACAGCTTAATTTTGGAATTGAGAAAATCCTGACTGGTCAGGATATCCCTTGCCAGTTCATGCAATTCCTTGATCAGGTCTGTCGCCTCCTGAGGAGGCGTTCGATTGAGTTCCTTGTACAGATCCTCGATCGCAATGGCTGACATCTTCAGTGCTTCGGGCAATCTTCTTATGTTGGCGATCATTGGGTCGTCCCTCTTCAGGAAGCAACGATGCGATTGTCATGCCGACGGCAACAGCCCGAGACGCTTGGCGATGATCCTGTCGACCATCCGTTTCGGCAGGATGGCCGCCATCAGGTATCGCATCGGCTCCGGCGTGATGGTGTAGCGCACCTTTGGACGGCTCGATGTCAGGGCGTCGGCGATCCGTTCGGCAATCTTCTCCGGCGGCAATCCGACTTCGCTGAGATGCAGCATGAATTTGCGGATTTTTTCCAGCGCCGGGAAAAAAGGCGAGTTCTGGTAGGCGGATATGTCGACTTCCTCGGCCTTGCTCCAGATCGGCGTCTTCACCGCGCCTGGCGCGATGATGACGACGTCGATCCCGAACAGCATCAATTCGCGGCGCAGGCTTTCGGACAGTCCCTCGACCGCGTGCTTGGATGCCGAATAGGCCGACATCAGCGGGTTGCCGTTCTTGCCGGCCACCGAACTGATCATCACGATCCGTCCCTTCGGTCCCTTCAGCGACGGATCGGACCCGAGCAACGGACCGAACGCCTGGGTGACGATAACAGGCCCGATGACGTTGACCTCCATCTGACGGCGGAATTCGTCGGCCGCGAGCTCGAGCACCGGCCCCGGCACCGCGATGCCGGCATTGTTGACCAGCCCAAACAGCGTCTCGCCGCGCAGCGCCCTGCGCACCTGGTGCGCGGCTCCCCGCACCGCGGCCTCGTTGGTGACATCGAACCGCAGCGCGGTAAAATTCGCGCCGAATTCGCGCTTCAGGCGGTCGGCGTCGGCCTGCTTGCGCACGCTGCCGAATACGCGAAATCCGCGATCGAGCAGCAGTTTGGCGGTAGCCCAGCCGATGCCGGTCGACGCGCCGGTGATGACGACAGATTGCATGATTGGTCCTTCAGTCATGACGCGCCAACGGGCCGGCGGAAAAGCGCCGCCCGATGACAGGCTCGGCGAAGCCATCCAGATGGACTGGATCGCTTCGCCGCTGACGCTCCTTGCCATGACGACGATAGCACCTCAACAAGACAAGTGCACCCGCGCGTCCCTACTCGGCATGGCCGTCGATGATCGGGCCGAACAGCTGCCAGTTCTCGCCGGTGAATTTCATCATCTGCACCTGTTCGATCGGATAGAAATCCGTCGGCGAGGTCTTGATGCGGATTCCCGGGACATAAGTGTTGATCTCGAAATCGAGATTGGCAACCACCTTCATGACATTCTCGCGCGTGAGGTTGTCACCGCTCCGCTTCAACACCTCGACCAGCGCCGTCGACATGTTGTAGGCGGTCAGCGGCCCGCTCTCGGACCTGTCGGCTTCCGGATAATACTTCGCCATAAACGCCCGGAATTTCTGCATCCCCGGATGGCTGTCCCATTGCGGATCGGTGACGTCCATCTGGTAGTGGGCACTGAGAATGCCTTTGGCGTTGTCGAGACCGGCGGGCTTCAGCACCGCGCCCACGGATGCCGACACGTTGGTCATGATGTGGATCGGATGCCAGCCGAGTTCGGCGACTTTCTTGATCGCCTGGGCGGCGAATTTCGGCGTGCCGATATTGACGAAGATATCCGGGTTCGCGGTCTTGATCGCCACCACCTGGGAATCGACCGTCGGCATGCTGATCTCGTAGGGGATGCTGGCGACGATCATGGTGTCATATTTGTCGCGCAGCACGTCCTTCAACCCGAGAACGTAGTCCTTTCCGAAATCGTCGTTCTGGTACAGCACGCCGATCCTGGCGTTCGGATGATGCTGCAGGATGTAGGTCGCGTAGATGCGCGCTTCGGCCCGGTAGTTCGGCTGCCAGCCGATGGTCCACGGGAAATGCTCCGGATCGCCCCAGCGCGACGCGCCGGTGGCGACGAACAG
>WNFI01036698.1_pt1 | contig 10374 bp, 8 predicted proteins | sample 5400471 | NCBI WGS metagenome assembly WNFI01 (sample SAMN13153348, study PRJNA577476) | soil metagenome | isolation source: 100 cm saprolite on Douglas fir-dominated hillslope | place: USA:California | collected 2013-09-17 | reverse complement strand
CAACCGATGGCGATACCATCAATCTCTACTATGGTGCCGCCGATTCGAGCATTGCGTTGGCGCACGGCAGTATTCGCAGTCTTCTGGCCTGGCTGGACGTCAATGGCCATTCCGAACATTCTCACGACCGCCGGCTACGCAAGTAACCGTTTGGCTCTGCCTCCGGCACATCCCTCGTTATGAACTCGCGAATTGACGGTATGGAGAGAATCATGAGGTCGATTAATTGCCCGTACTGTCAGAGTCAAAGAATCCATCGATCTAAGCCTAATGGTGTCCTTGAATCAGACCTTCTGGCCCTGATTTTCGTACGACCGTTTCGCTGCGAGAAATGCGATTCCCGATTTTTCCGTTGGTCCATTAGCGAAAAGCCCGGACCGGCAAGGCCGCCTGCGACGAGTTAGGTTCAGGTAAAGTCCACGAGCAAGTGGCCAGTCCTGCGCCGGGCACATTCCGACTGTGTCGTCGCCAATCCGGAAATTATCTGGACCCCGCAGTCCACAAACTTACTTGCGGAAGTTGACGACGCGACGCAGGCGGCTCATTCGGACCCCTGCGTTGTAAATCGACGGGGCAACTAACTGCCAGACTCCTGTACGGTCGCGGTTATTCTCTCCGCAGCAAGTTCGGCAGAACATTCGGTAATCAACCGAATGCTCTCCGCAGTTTCAAATGGTTGAAAAACGAGAGCTTAACTACCGCGCGGAAGATTCGCACTCCGGCTCTCGGCTAACAGCCAAGGCTCGGAATTCTTAGTGCACTGTCTAGTATTGGTTACAAGAATCTCGGTTATGGAATTCTCGCTCCAAAACTCGATGTTGCACCCAAACTCCATGAATGACACTTATGCAAAGCTGTTGCCGATACTATGTAACGCGTTGAAACTACAGAGGAAGAATGGCTCCCCGGGCTAGATTCGAACTAGCAACCCTTCGGTTAACAGCCGAATGCTCTACCGTTGAGCTACCGGGGATCCGTACAGGCAGGAACGCTCGGATCAACCGCACACGTCAGTCTAGCGAAGCACACGCAAAAGTGTCAACGAACCCTTCAAGCTCTTTCCGTTTCTCCGTCCCCATCATCTTGTAGCCGCACCCCGCGCGTTTATGCTGCGTTTATCTTCGTCGCTATATAGGTGATTGTACCCAGTCTCAAGCAAAGGATAGAAATTCAAAGAGAGAAAAAATCATGTCTAAACGCTTTGCCCTTGATATCCCCCTCGCTTCACTCGCAGTTACGATCATCTTCTGTGTGGTCGCTTTTTCGCAGGCCGCCGGACCAACGCCGGCCGCGAGCGGCTATCACGTCATCAAAACCATCCCCGTCGGCGGCGAGGGTGGTTGGGACTACATCTACGTGGATAGCGACGCCCGCCGAGTTTACGTCTCGCGCGGCACGCATGTCATCGTTCTCGATGCGGACACGTACGCTGTTGTTGGCGACATCCCAGATACCCAGGGCGTCCATGGCGTAGCCATCGCCTCCGACCTCGGCCGCGGTTTCACCAGCAACGGCCGTGCTAACAATGTGACCATCTTCGATCTGAAAACGCTCAAGTCACTCGGGACGGTCGCGACCGGCACCAATCCCGATGCCATTCTCTACGAGCCTGTCACCAAACGCGTTTTCGCCTTTAACGGCCGCAGCAAAGACGCCACCGCCATCAACGGTGCCGACGGGACAATCGTCGGCACAATCGCCCTGGGCGGAAAACCTGAATTCGCCGTCGCCGACGGCAAGGGCAATGTCTATCTCAACATCGAAGACACCTCCGAACTCGTCCATCTCGACGCCAAGGATCTGAAGGTGCTGCATCGCTGGCCTGAGGCGCCCTGCAAGGAAGCCTCCGGCCTGGCTATGGACCTTAAGAATCGCCGCCTCTTTGCCGGCTGCGATAACAAGGTGATGGCTGTCATCGACGCCGATTCCGGCAAAGTGATCGCGACTCCTCCCATCGGCGAGGGTGTTGACGCCAATGGCTTCGATCCCGCGACGCAGCTCGCTTTCGCCTCCAATGGGGAGGGCAGCCTCACGGTCGTGCATCAGGATTCGCCGGAAAAGTACACCGTCGTTGAGAATGTCCCCACGAAGAAGTCCGCCCGCACCATGGGTCTCGACCTCAAGACTCACAACATCTTTCTTCCTGCCGCCGAATTCGACGCGCCTGCCGCGGGCGAACGCCGTGGCAAGATGAAGCCGGGTTCTTTCGTCATCTTAGTGGTTGGCAAGTAATCCGAAATCTTCAAAGCAGCGCCAAGCCGCGACTGCCCCAGAATGCGCAAAGCGTCCCGGTGAGGAGGTGCACCGGGACGCTTTGCGTTGGGGGGTTGAGGGAACTCTTAGTGCACGATGCCCACGTTGTGCGCGCCGGACGCAAACGATAAACTCGCGCCCGCCGCCTGCGGCAGCCACCATATCTTTCGCACCCAGCCATGCTGGCTCACCATCATGCGCTTGCCCAGGAAGTCCATGAACGCAGGGCTCACCTGCGTCGCCGCATAAATCGCGTTCGAATTGGCAAAGGGGCGCAGCAGGGGGTTTGCCTCTTGGCTGTAGCCGCCAGAAATTGCCCGGCGAGTCGACCAGGCGTCAAAAGCCGCGCCACTGTGTCCCGCAAGCACCAGCCCGTACCAAATCTTCCTTTGCCGGGGTGTCTCGCGCGGCCGGGTAAACACCGGCTTCACCGGCAGAAAAGGCTGTGCCGTCGAGTTCGGAATGATCGGCTCAAGATCGGCTTTCACTTTGGGTGCTGGGGCGGAAGGGAGGGAGGCGACCAGAGTAGAATCTTTCGTCGCGCTATCGGAAGCGACGGCGGGAGTGTCGTTAACCACCTTCGCGGTGTCGTCCATCTGGGGGATGGAACAGATCAGGAGCAGCGCTGCAATGATCATTGGCCACCTCAGTTTTGCCTGTGGGTCTTGCAAGTCCGTCCCCACTCGCAATGCCAGAACTTTACTGTACAGAAGGTCAGGGTGCACTGGCCTATTGGTCACATTGCACTTAGTACGCCTCGCTAGCCCCTCCGTTTGCTTCTTTTTAAACGGCAGTACTAGGTCACAAATGTGAAAATGTTTTTACATTCCTGGCATGTCTGTGCCTGCCATCGGGAGGGCACGAACCGCACATGCCTATGTCCACGACTCTGCTATAATCCGCCTGTTGATCCCGGCCACGCCGCGGTCACACGAAACGATGCCCGGCAACGACTCCGCCGCCGCCAAGCGCGCCCGCCTCCCGCAGCGCGGTCCAAAGCTACCCCGATTCATCGTCATTGAAGGTCCTCTGCGCGTCGGCAAAACCACCCTCGCCCGCATCCTCGCCGAACGACTTCATGCGCGCCGCATCTACGATTGCGAGGACAATCCTTTCCTCGCCGAGTTCTACAAAGCCAAGCCCGGCTCCGCCCTTCGCGCCCAGATGTACTTCCTCATCGAGCGCCAGAAGCGCCTGCGCGAAGCTCTCGCCGTCGAAGCTCCCGGCCCCATCCTCTCCGATTTCCTCATGGAAAAAGACCGCATCTTCGCCAATCTCAATCTCGACGACGCCGAGCTCAAGCTCTACGAGCGTTACTACGAAGCCCTCACCGCAGGCCTTCCTGCTCCCGATCTGATCATTTATCTCCAGGCCAAGCCCGAAGTCCTCCGCGCACGCATCGCCAAGAAAGCCTCCCGCGACGAATCTCACATCGCTCCCGAATACATCGAGGAAGTCGCCCGCGCCTACGAACATTTCTTCTTCCGCTACGCGGCCTCCGATCTCCTGGTCATCAACACCTCTGACATTGACTTCGTCGAGCGCAGCGACGACCTCCAGATCCTCCTCCGCCGCCTCCAGGAACCGGTCAAAGGAACCCAGTATTTTCTCCCCCTCGGCGCCTCCGAATAGAAGTCCGGTGTAAGTCTTGCCTTGGCGACGTAACGGCCCTGCCGCTGCTCCGTCAAACTAATTGGGGAAGCCGCGGTATTCTTTTGTCGCCGCGGGTTGCTTCACTCTGCGTGCGTTACATAAACTGGCAGTGTTCTTATTCCGGAGGAAGAGATGACGTCACCCATGAAACGCGCCTCACAGATCGTCCTGGGCGCAGTCATATTCGTTGCGGGAATCGCGGCAGGCTCGCTGCATGCGCGCAGCGTGCCGGTACAGAACCGCTTCGGGCAGCCAAAGACGGTGCTGCACGTGGTGGTTTACAAATTCAAAAGCACCGTCTCGAATAACGACCGGGAAACAGCCATCAATGGAATCAAGGACATGGCTGGTAAAATTCCCGGCATCAAGAACGTCTGGCTGAAAACCGCGCGCAACCAGATCAAGGACTTCAGCGGCGTCTATGCCATCGAATTCACCAGCGCCGAAGCCGCCGCCGACTACGCCGAAAGCCCGGTTCATGAAGCGTGGTCCAAAACGTGGCAGGAGCAGCGCGAGAACAGCGTTTCGTTCCAGATTTCCAATCCCTGACCGCTCAGCGGGCTAGGTTTCGCGAGTGATTCCGTACCTCCGGCGAATCATGCGATCGGCGGCTCCATCGGTCAGCAGCCACTTGGCCCATTTCGCAAATGTCGCGAGCGGGGTTACCCCGTAACGCGCCTTTGGCCGGGGCGCCTCAATGGCTTCCAGGATGATCCGGGCGCAGTCTTCTGGCGTGGTTTTGGACTGTGCTCGAGTGCTCGTCGCGCTCCCTAAATAGGACGCATAGATCCGGGCATAGGGTCCGCTCTTAAACTTTTCTTGGTAGGTTTGCGCCAGGTCCATGGCGGTGCTCTGAATGTTGGTCACGATGTAGCCAGGCTGGATGAGAATGGTGTGGATGCCGAAGGGATAGAGTTCATAACGCAAAGCGTTGCTCAGCGCTTCGATGGCATGTTTTGAGGCGCTGTAGGCGCCTTGCGTTGGCGGCGTCACAAAACCCGAGACCGAGCTCATCATCAGGATGCGCCCTTTCCGGCGTTCTCGCATCTGCGGAAGAACGGCCTGGGTCACTCGGATCACGCCGAAAAAGTTCGTTTCGAATTGCCGCCGCCAGTCTTCCATGCGCAAGTCCTCGACGGCGCCAACATAAACAAACCCGGCGTTGTTGATCAGCACGTCGACCGTGCCTGACTTCTGATAGACGGAAGCAACGGCTCCTTGCACCGAGCCGTCGTCGCACACGTCCATCTCAAGAGATTCGAGCGGCAGCTTCTTCTCCTTCGCTAAGGCATCGAGCTGCGCGCGCTTCTCCGCCGAACGCCCCGCAGCGAAGACCCGGTAGCCGCGCTCCGCAAGTAGCAAAGCCGCGGCCTTCCCCAATCCATCCGTCGCACCCGTAATCAAAACCGTTTGAATTCTGCTCTCCGCCTTCATTCCGCCCCCTCTTTGCGGAGGCTATCGTATCGCGAATTGGAACCAGTGTCGGTGAGGGCATCAGCGCCGCGTTTTCGGCAGAGTAGCCGGAGGCGACGCTCCATCGCTCGGAGAGGATTGCTAGACTATTTGCACTTCCTACGATTTAATCGATGCGCTTGGGTGAGCCTGCATGCCGGTCGAAGTGAACCTTTCCATCCCTGCGCCCGAAAAAAAGTGGCGGCTCGGCTTTTGGAGTCTCATCGCCACTCAGTTCCAGGGCGCTTTCAACGACAACGGCCTGAAATTCTTTGTCATCTTCCTGATCCTGGGGGGGAACCCGACTGATTCGCAAAAAGATTGGCTGGTTTTTGTTATTGGGAATCTCTTCGCTCTCCCGTTCCTTTTGTTTTCGATGGCCGGCGGATTCCTGGCCGACCGCTTCAGCAAACGAAGCGTGACGATCGCTACCAAGATCTTCGAAGTTTGCGCGATGCTTTTCGCCATGTACGCCTTCACCCAGGGCAACTCTCGCATGGCATATGCTGTGATTTTCCTGGCTAGCACTCAAGCCGCCTTCTTCGGTCCCTCAAAATACGGTTTGCTTCCCGAACTCCTGCCGGACAAATTGCTGTCCTGGGGCAACGGCATTCTTGAACTCACAACATTCCTCGCCATTATCGCGGGTGCAGTGATCGGCCCATTGTTGGCTCAGAGCTTTCGTGGACGCGAAGCGATCGCTGGCCTGATCTTCGGCGCCTGTTCCTTGTTTGGGCTGACGGCGAGCTTCGGGATTTCACGTGTCCCCGAGGCTGATCCTTCCAGGACATTCCGTTTCAATATTTTTGGTGACTTGAAGAAACAAATCCAGCTCGTTCGGCCAGACCGCGTGCTGCACCTCGCCATTGCCGGCAATACTTATTTCTGGTTTCTTGGCGCGCTGCTGCAGTTCGTCATTGTCTTTTATGGCCGTGAAGTTCTGCACCTTGACGAGACGCGCGGTGGCTATTTGCAAGCGGCGCTGGCCATTGGCATCGGCGTCGGGAGCTATGCCGCCGGCTTACTCTCGTCTGGAAAAATTGAGTACGGCCTTATCCCTCTTGGCGCCATCGGTATGTCGGTATTTGCTCTGGCCATTTCCTTCCATGGATTGACCTTTCTTCAAGTGCTCCTTCTTTTGGGGGCGCTCGGTTTTGCAGGTGGGTTCTTTGTCGTTCCCATCAACGCCCTGATTCAACACCGGCCCGAGCAAAACCACAAGGGCAGTGTCATCGCTTTCGCCAATTTCCTATCTTTTGTTGGCGTGATCGTCGCCTCCGCCATCTATTCCGGCTTCACGCACTATCTGCACGTCGGACTGGGGTCTTTCTTCCTTTGGACCGCGGTCATGTCGCTCGCCGCCACGGTGTACGTAATCTATTTGCTTCCCGATTCGTTGCTGCGATTGCTGCTGTGGATTGCCACGAACACACTGTATCGCTTGGACGTCGAGGGACGAGAAAACTTGCCGGCGCGTGGCGGAACGTTGCTAACCCCCAATCACGTGTCCATGGCTGACGCCGTGCTGCTCATCGCATCGATTGATCGTCCGATCCGGTTTCTGATGTTCAGGGGATCTTACGAACACCCGCTGGTCAAGCCGTTCGCAAAGATCATTGGCGTAATTCCCATCGCGTCCGATCAAGGTCCGCGCGAAATGCTCCATTCCATGCGCCTGGCTACGGACGCGCTGAAAAACGGTGAAGTCGTTTGCATCTTCCCGGAAGGGCAGATGACGCGCATCGGCCAGATGCTGCCCTTCCGCCGCGGCATGGAACGCATCATCAAAGGCGTCGACGTGCCCATCATTCCCGTGAATCTGGACGGCGTGTGGGGCTCGATCTTCAGTTTTGCCGGAGGGCGATTTCTTTGGAAATTCCCGCGGCACATTCCTTATCCCGTGCGAGTCACTTTTGGAAAGCCGCTTCCTCCAACGGCCTCTTCACTGGAAGTGGTTCTAGCGCGGCGCCTGCGAAAACAATGGCATGGCCAGGAAATGGTCGGCATCCTGCTGCCGCCATCAGTTCCCGGCGCGCTGGTGAATTTCGCCGCCATGTTGCTGGGCAAGGTGCCGGTAAACCTGAACTACACCGTTTCGAATGAAATGCTGGCCTCCTGCGCGCAACAGTGCAACTTGAAAACGGTTGTTACCTCGCGGATTTTTCTTGAGAAGGTCAAACTCCAGCTCCCCGGCGAAGTAATTTTCATCGAGGACGTCGCCGCGCCCGCTAGCTTTGGCGAGCGTGCCGCTGCCGCCCTGGCTGCAAGCCTCTTTCCGGCAAAAACTGTCTCGAAATTTGCGGGGTGCCATCGGCGCGCATCGCTTGATGACATCGCTACGATTATTTTTTCCAGCGGGTCGACCGGCGACCCCAAAGGCGTCATCCTCACGCACTACAATATTGCTTCGAACGTGGAGCAACTCAATCAGGTTTTCATGCTGCACGCCGACGATCGCATCATGGGCATTCTTCCTTTTTTTCATTCCTTCGGTTTTACCGGCACGCTTTGCCTGCCCGCCGCCACCGGCATCGGCGTCGTTTTTCATCCCAATCCGCTGGATTCGCGCGCCATCGGCGCACTTGTCAACAAGTACGCGGTCACCATGCTTCTCGCCACGCCGACGTTCCTTAACGCCTACACGCGCCGATGCACACCGGAAGAGTTCGGCAGCCTGCGCTTCGTTATGGCTGGTGCCGAAAAATTGCCCGACCGGATTTCGCAAGCCTTCGAAGATCATTTTGGCATCCGCCCTCACGAAGGTTACGGCTGCACCGAATGTTCGCCGGCCGTCACCGTGAACACCATCGATTTTCGCGCGGCTTCGTTCCGCCAAGTCGGGGCGAAGCGCGGCAGCATCGGCCACCCCTTGCCGGGAATCACGGTTAAGGTAGTGGACCCCGACACGTCGCAGCCTGTGGGAGTGGATGAACCGGGGTTGCTGCTGGTCCGCGGCCCGAACGTCATGCGTGGCTACCTCAACCAGCCGGAGAAAACCGCCGAGGTTCTCCGCGACGGCTGGTACAACACCGGGGACGTCGCAAGAATGGATGAAGACGGTTTTCTGCGCATCACCGACCGCTTGAGCCGCTTCAGTAAAATTGGCGGCGAGATGGTGCCGCACATCAAAGTCGAAGACCTCCTGCAGGAACTGGCCGGCGCCATGGAACAATCGTTCGTGGTCACTGCTGTGCCCGATGAAAAGAAAGGCGAGCGCCTCGTCGTCCTGCACACGCTGGATGAGCCCCGGTTGGAAGAATGCCTCGAGAAACTGGGAAAGAGCGACTTGCCCGCGTTGTGGCGTCCGCGGAAAGAACAATTCCTGCGCATCGAGAACCTTCCTTATCTAGGCACGGGAAAACTCGATCTGCGCAAAGCGCGCGGACTGGCGCTGGAGATGACGCAACGCGCGCTCCATGAATAGCTGAAAGTTGCGTGGCGATGAAGAGCGCTTGATGACACAAGCCCAAAACTCCGGCCACCGGCGGGGCCTGCTGCGGCTTCTTGTGGCCGGAATTGTTCTCGCGCTGTGGTTCTGGACGCAGTCGCTGATCGGCGCGCGTGACGCTCCAGCATCCGGTATCGCCGACGCGCTCCACAACCTGACCGCGGGGCTCAATTCCTATTTTTCGCAGAACTCCCGGGCCGCCAACACGGTCCTCGTTGTCAGCTCCGCGCTGATCGACGCCCTGGGTCTGTTCCTCGTGGGGCGCTGGCTACTTGGTGGAAGCATTCGCCCGTTCCTCGGATTGTTCCTGCTCATGGCCCTGCGCCAGTTGATGCAGGCCATTTGCGCTTTGCCTCCACCACCCAACATGATCTGGCACTATCCAGGGTTCCCTTCGCTCCTGGTGACCTATCATGTCGCCAACGATTTTTTCTTCTCCGGGCACACCGCCATCGCGGTTTTCGGGGCGATTGAGATGTCCCGTTTGCGCCGAAATTGGCTCACGGTCATCGCTGTCCTCCTCGTCTTTTTCGAAGTGGCCACGGTCCTGACCTTGCGCGCGCATTACACCATGGATGTATTCACCGGAATCGTCGCCGCCCTCTGGATCGCCAACCTCACGGAACGGATTTCTCCCCGCCTTGACCGCTTAATCAGCGGGAGCAGCTAAGCCGTTGAATTATTCGTGTCCAGAAGCCCGTATCGGTCGGGAAGAAGACCTTTCCGGCAATTTTCGTGCCGCCCGTGGCGGTGACAAAGGACAACGTCAAACAGACCATCATCCAGGACGGTTTGCAGGATTTCGATACGTTTCAGAAGAGCCCGAGGAAGGATAAATGGCCCCGGAAGGTGCGCATCCAAGCGCCGCGCAGTCGCTTATTTCAAGCCCCAGAACGATGCATCTGGCTGTAGCAGTTCGAAACCCGCATCCCACGCTTCATGGCTGCGCCAAACGACCTCCGCCTCCGCTCTACGGCCGGTTTCGGGATGAATTAGGCGCACACGCTTGTGCAGCGGCAGATCGGCTCCCACCACCGCCATGCAACCGGAGTGGCTCACGTCCACGGTGACGGCGTTGGCGCGCTCTTTCTCTTCGCCGCGCTCCCATTCCACGAGGAGCTTCACCTTGGAAATGGTGCGTTTGTGGCTTCGAAGTCTCTCCCAACGTTCTTGAAGTGCCCTGTCTAAGGGGTGTGGGGCAATATTAACGGTCATGGTTGACCTCCCTCTAGAAGATTTTCGGGCCAGGGGTGCAGACACCAACGTTAGTCCCAGGAATGGTTGAGGTCAATAGTACTTTTTCGGCTGCACCCTGCTGGTCAGTCGACCCCGGCCCGCAGACTCTCTGCGCCGCAGCGAGATGCGGCGGGCGTAAAATTCTGAACGAAAGCCGAATAGATTATCTCAAAAAGGAAAAGGCTCCCAGCATTTGCTGATGCTGGGAGCCTTTTCAATTTAATCCCGGCGGTGACCTACGTTCCCACACAGTTGCCCGTGCAGTATCATCGGCCCGGCGAGGCTTAACTACCGTGTTCGGGATGGGAACGGGTGTGACCCTCGCGGTATGA
>WNFI01308290.1_pt1 | contig 10375 bp, 9 predicted proteins | sample 5400471 | NCBI WGS metagenome assembly WNFI01 (sample SAMN13153348, study PRJNA577476) | soil metagenome | isolation source: 100 cm saprolite on Douglas fir-dominated hillslope | place: USA:California | collected 2013-09-17 | reverse complement strand
CCCGCTGATCTCACGCAATGGCGAGCTTTGCGGAGTGAACTGCATCATCGTCACGAGGCACGGCGTCTGCAGCATCGTTTCCGCAAAGCGCCTGAAAGCTACCTCGCAGCCCTCGAAGAGAAGCTCAGCAAAGAAAGATTACCGCCGTAGTTTTTTTTAGATTTCTATGGCAGAGATTTCCATTCCGAAACGATGCGATTCTATCGCTCAGCAGTAAGAATGCGATTACAAAGCCATTCGTTGGATTTATGAAGGAATGTCAGAGCTAGCTCCTTGACAATCCCTGCTACTCATCTGGTATAGTTAGGAGGTCCTATTTCAGCACCATAATGCACGATCAAGCAAAGGAGGAGGAAACATGCAGCAGTTCTATTTCACTATGCAGCGGCTCTCCCTGATCGTGCTCTCTCCATTCGCATATCATGGTACCCCCGCTAACACCCAGGCCCAGAGGGTCATGGTGCTCATTTGCAGGCGAGGTGTATTCGTCACTCATCATTGACGAACACCCTTTTTTCACCTTCGCACGCTCGTCCTGCACCATGCATTGACGCTGACGCTTTTCCCGGCGGCCCTTTTTGCCTTTTCTCTCGTGTTTTATCGTGTATTCATTTCAGACAACAAGGAGAACACCATGCAAACAGCTCTCAGTCCCTTCTATCGTCGTGATTTAGGCGATGGCCTGGTGCTTCGCTGGTCAACAGCCGAAGATACCGAGCGGATCGCCGCCCTGCACGGTATGGTTTTCCGCGAGAAAACTGAAGAACCACCAAATTCCAATATGATGGGTATTATACGTCGCCTGATGCATGGCGATCATCCCTTCATGGGGTCACATGATTTCGGCGTGATCGAGGATACCAGCAAGGAAGGGAACCCGCTGGTGGCGGCCACCTGCTTGTGGAAACACACCTGGACCTATGAGGGCATTCCTTTCGGTGTTGGTCGTCCGGAGATGGTTGGCACCGACCCGGCGTATCGCCATCGTGGACTCGTTCGCATCCTCTTCGCGATGGTCCACGAACGCAGTGAGGCGGAAGGCGATCTGCTCCAGGCCATTACCGGCATCCCCTACTTCTATCGCCAGTTCGGCTATGAATATGCGCTCGAATTGGGAGATAGGTGTGCTATCCCGATTGCGCTCATTCCCAAAGCGAAGGAGGGCGAGCCTGAGCTATGCAGCCTGCGCGAGGCGACAGGTGAAGATGTGCCAGCGATTGCGGCCCTCTTCAGGCAGCGGAGCGCGAGCGGCATCGTCTGGGAAAGCGTTCCAGACAAACAGTGGCTCTATGAGATTGAGATCTGGAAAGAGCATCCCGAACTGGGGCACGCCTTCCATTTTCTGATGATCGTTGATCGCGCGGGGCAGATTGTCGGCTTCCTCGCAGCCGACCCCAGACGCTGGGGCAAGAGACTGGGCGTAGGGCTGCTGGAGTTTGCAGAGGGAGTGAATGTGCAAACAGCCATGCCCTCTGTTTTGCGCGCGCTCCACACCTACGGCCTCAACCTGGAGCTGGCCCGACCAGATGCTCCACCCTTGAGTGAAATAGGCTTCTCCGTGGGAACCACTCACCCCATCCACGACGTGCTGAGCAAGGAATTAGTGTTTGCTCCGGAGCCTCCCTATGCCTGGTATATCCGTGTGAAGAATCTCTCGGCGTTCCTCATGCATATCGCGCCCGCACTCGAAAAGCGGCTGGCGACTTCGCCAGTCGTAGGACATAGCGGTGAGATCAAACTGGATTTCTATCATGGTGGCCTGCGCATGGTCTTCGAGCAGGGCCGGCTGACCGTGGCGGAACCCTGGCCGGTACCACTCTACGATTCGCATGCGAGTGGCGGTTTTCCTCCGCTGGTTTTCCTGCAATTGCTCTTCGGTCATCGCAGTATCGAAGCGCTGCGCCATGCCTTTCCTGATGTGTGGGTAAGCGAGGAGGCCAGGCCGGTGCTCAAGACGCTCTTCCCGACGCGACCATCGTTTGTCTGTGGATGGTGAGCGCCATAGCTCTGCACTGATCAGGCCATCAACCCTTTTCATTTCGTGCGTAAGCAAGGGCAGTCCACCAGCCAGGTGTGTTAACTGAGAGATTGATGGACTGCTCGATCCTAGTGTCCCTTCGCAACGAGGGGAGTAGAGGCAGGGCTATGAACGCGGACTTGACGATCCTGGTTGCCAACCCTCCCACAGTTCGTCGGGCAACGCTTTGACGCCAAAACACACAAAACGCAACTCCCGCGTTCCTGTATTTTCTACCACATGCGGCACTCTAATGGGAACAATCACCCGGTCGCCGGGATTGACTGCTTGCATCTCTTCTGCCAGTTGCATCGTCCCTTTGCCCTCCAGGAAATAAAACACTTCCTCCATATCCTCATGCTGATGACGCTCAACACGTTCACCCGGTGCGACATACACCTCATTGAGGAACATAAGCGGGGAATGCACATCCTCATGGCGGATTAGGACACGTTTTAGAAAGTGTCTAGAAAGACAAAAAGCTGCCGATAGAAAAGAGAAGGGAGAGCAATCAGCCAAGCAAAGCCATTGAAGGAGCGGGATGATGGGAAAATACTCGCAGGAGCGGATGCAGTAGTGGCTCACTTGAGCGGGATAGCCTGATCTCAATTCTATCGATGGAGAAAGAGAAGCAAACATGCGGACGTAGCATCACCACAGATTTCGAAAATGATAACGTCATGCGGACAAAACGAGCCAGACGCTGGCGCAACGTATTATTCCAGCGCTCGACATGGGCGGTTTCCCCCGTCTCTTTTCCTACAGCTGTATGCTGTTCCTCCGGGATCACTGCCGCGTATGCCGCCCAGAAATCGGTGAAACAATGCCCGCGGCGAGCTTGCTGATGGAATGGCTTTCCACAAGCGCAGACCGGTTTCTTTGCTCCGATCACCTGACTCGCATAAGCGACCACCTGCCGTGTCTTGCGGCACAGGGCAATCCAAATCCAGAAATCGTGTGCTTTTTTGGGTAGTGGTACAAATAAGCAGGATAAAGTAGACTCTGAAGTGCAAATCAGTTCTAAAATGAGGAGTTTTGAATGGTGACGATAACCCTTCACTGTCCCCACTGTCAGAGCGGAGATTCTGCACGCCTACCAAGAACGCAGCAGTCTACGCGGCCTCACGCGCACATTTGGTGTTTCTCGCACGACTGTATCCAGTTGGATCAAAAAAAAGGAGCTCAGCTTCCTCCTTTGCCTACTACCCTACTTGACCCGGATTCAGAGGATCCCACTTCCACGACGTTGGAACTGGACGAACGGATGGCTCGTTTGTGCTCAAGAAAGCGCATCACTTCTGGATTTGGATTGCCCTGTGCCGCAAGACACGACAGGTGGTCGCTTATGCGGTGGGCGATCGGGGTAAACGGACCTGTCTCCGTTTGTGGCAGGCTATCCCATCAGTCTATCGTCAGGGGCATTGTTTCACCGATTTCTGGGCGGCATACGCGGCAGTGATCCCGGAGGAACAGCACTCCGCTGTGGGAAAAGAGACGGGAGAAACTGCTCATGTCGAGCGCTGGAATAACACGCTGCGCCAACGTCTGGCTCGTTTTGTCCGCATGACGCTCTCGTTTTCCAAATCGATACTGATGCATGAGGCGTGTTTACTCCTTTTCCTCCATCGCTACAATCGAGAGCGGGCCATCCTGCTCAAGTGAGCCATTACCTAGGATATCACATACCGGACATCCCTCAATTCTGACAGAACCCTTCTTCATCCAAAAACACTGTCTTGATCCAGTCAGCGACCTCCTGGCTACGTAGTTCTTCTACCTGCTCAAAAAGTATCTGGCTCTGGTGTGCATAAGAAAATGCGCTTGCCATCTTGCCATAACTCGCCTCCACTTGTCCAAGACCAAAAAAGGCCCGCGCTACCAGCAATTGTGCACCCATAATCCTGGCCTCCACCAGCATCGACTGGAACTGTTGTTGTGCAGCCTCGAAATTGCGTTGCCGGAGTAACAGAAATCCCCATTCACACTGCGTCTCACACATCAGCCATTGATGTCTGATTTCTTTTGCCAGTTCCAGACTCTCCTTGAAATAAACTTCCGCCTGGATATAATGATCCTGGAATCCTTCCATCATGCCAAGGTTTTGAAGCACCGAGCTAATGCGCATGCGATGGTCAATGATCCGGGCCAGACGTAAACTTTCCAGAGAGAGGGCTATAGCTTGCGTAGAGTCTTGCTGCTGGAATGCGAGTATGCCCTGATTCATCAAAATGGCGCTCTGGCGTTGGAGATCATTGCGCTGCAGGGCATAAGTCATGCCTTCTTCAAAATATGCGGTTGCCTGCTGATAATCGCCTCGTCTTGCTGCTTTAACCCCAAGGTCCTGTAAGAGAGCACTCACTACTTCCCAATTCTCTGCCTGGCGTGCGACCATCAGGCCACGCTGGTAAAACATATTTGCCTTGCGACTATCCCCCACATTATCAGCGCTTTCTCCCAGTTGCTGTAATACCATGCTCAGTTGCTTACGATCATCAAGCGTCTGGACAATCGTTAGTGCTTCCGATAAATAGGGTCGCGCCCGGGTAAACTCACCCTGGTCATCCAGGACACTCGCGATCAGGGTGAGAAGGTGTGCGATTAATGGCGTTTGTTGAAGTTGGCGTGCAAGCGTTAGCCCTTCAAAATATGCTTGTTCGGCCTGCTGGAAATCGCTACAATATTCAGCCATCTTTCCCAGGTGGAGCCAGATACGCACAACGCTTTCATTATCAACCAGGCTTAGAGCAACATGTCGGGCTCGTGTCAAAAGTTTGTCGGCAAGTGTGTACAGACGCCTGGCCTCTAAAAATGGCGCGAGAGTCACTACCCCCCGAACGACGTCTGTAAACAGACAATGTTCAAATGCCTGTTCAAGAGCCATGAGAATATTGTGCAAATCTCGCTCCAGCGTTTCATTGTTGTACTGGTGCTTCTGTATAAACTCGACAAAAAACGTGACCAGCCGCATTTCCACCTCGCCATCTGTCCGATGGAGAGCCGCGTAGTCTGCGATCGTCTGATGCAACTGGTAACGACCTGGCAGATGGCTTTCCAGTAGCCCACTATCTACTAACAGGTCCAGCATTTCCACTGGAGCAGCACTTACTACCACCGCAGCCTCTTCTGAAAAATCATAGGGCTTGGCTGGAAAGACCGATAACGCGTGGAGCACTTCCTTTGCCTGTGCTGGTAAATAGCTTTCGCTGAACTTGATGGCCCCTTGTAAGGATAGTGAAGTACCAATCGGCCATCCCTGAGCATGTTCCCAGGGTACCTGGGGTTCACCCAGATGCAAACGTTCCGTCACATTCTTGCATAACCGGAGCAGAGATGCGTAGGTTCGGCGCGGTTGGCCTTGTTGTGCCTGTACGTACAGATAACGGCCAACAAGTGTTAAAGCCAGTGGAAGCCCGCCAACCAGTCTCACCAGATCCCGTACTTCTGATGTATAATGCTCAACTACTGGAGGAGCCAGATATTCCAGGAGAACAAGACTTTCTTCTTCATTCAACTCATGGAGATGAGTCACGTTCTCCCGCGCAAAAGAAGAGGCAATGACAGGAAAACGGGTGGTAAGCAGGTGAACACAGTTGCTTCCTCCCAGTCGAAATGTCACCGCATCTGCCAACTCCCAGGCATCATCGATAATCAATAACATCTGGCGTGCGCCAATCTGCTCATGCAGGCATCTGGCCCAGGCATCAGAAGTAGTCAATGTCCCCATCCGGGCTTCCGTAAGCCCAAATATTCCTCCCCATCGACTCATCAATTCTGGTATCGAAGGTGTTCTATTCAGGCCGCACCAGAGAATGCCGTCACGAAAATGATGACGTATCTGAGGATGGTGAGCTAACGCGATAACCAGTGCTGTTTTGCCCGCGCCTGGAATGCCAGTAATAGCATACAAACCAGAACCGCTACAAAGCTGATTGGCAAGTTGCTGAAGATGTTTCTCCCTCCCGACAAAATGCTGCAGGGAAGGAAGCGTAGGATCATAGAAGGCAAGGTCAATAGTCGGTTGCGTTCCGGCAACAGGTGTGAGAGTAGTTGGTTTATTTTCAGAGACGAGTCCGAGTTCCTCAGCACTTTTGCCAAAAATTCCGCTGAGCTTGCAGCGGAAATATGGCCCAGGAACAGTGATATTACGTTCCCATCGACATCCTTCACAGAAACTTTGAGGCAAATGCAAAGTTATTTTTCCTCATTATTCGCCTTTGATATTTATGATATCACAAGTTGATATTTATGATATTAGTAATTTTCCTGCTCTCCAGGTATGCTTACTGATGTACATGTGATTACCTATCATATATTGCAATATCTTGCATATATAGGGCAAATCGCTATAAAAATATGATAGCGTTAGAAAAAGCATTTGCATCTTAAGTGAAGCAGAATGAAATAGAAACAGGGAGAGAGCCAGGCAAAGAAGGGGCTGCATCCCATGAAAACGATCAGCAAGTACATTTTTTTGATTGGATCAGGAACCCTATGTTTTTCTGTCTTTTTACCCCCGGAAAGGAACGTGTATGACCCAACGTCAACCGCATTCACATTGGAAGTCTGTGCTCACAGGCATCACGCGCTCCGTGCATGACCTCTTGAGCGAAAGAGTGATCATTTCATGCGCGAGAGCCCTGGCTCTGGTGAGTATGTGTGCTCTGGTCTTTTCAATAACCGCGCTGCACGCGGCGCCTAAGGCCTTTGCTGCGCAGGCCAAGCCGCCAACGGATTGGAGCTTTTACATGACCTCGGCCAGTACCAGCACAGCGTATAACCTTGGCTGTAATCAAGGACACTTTGATGCAGGCTACAACCCTGTCGTTAGCAGCGAAGTGGTGCTGGACTTTGGTGGCCAGCTCGGTGATGGTAGTGGTTCACTGATGATCAACGGGATGCAGATCAGCAATGCCCAGATTCAGGCTGTTGCAGAGGCGTTTTCTCGTGGCTACTGGATCTGCACCGGGAATGATTCGACCTCGACCCTCTATCTGGGTATTGGCACGAATAACTCTTACTACGATGTGAGCTATGCCGGCGGACAAACCTGGGCGAACAATGTTGCAGGGGTGCAAGCTTACAATAAATCGATGGGCTACACCGCCCAGGTTGCCATGTTTGGTGCCAACGATATAGAGACCTGGTGTGACAAATACGGCAACAACTGTGTTTCTCCTACCCCTGTCAAGGACTGGGTAAGTGGCTTTAGTAGCGTTCCTGGCGGATATAAATATTTTGACTACGGCTCAGCTGATGGCTGCCCCACAAATAGTTCTAACAATGGATGGTGTAACCCTGGATGGAGCCAGTACGATTTCTGGTATCTAAGTTGGGGAGCGCCGGCTGCCTTAGCGGTACCGGAGATCTATTACTCTGGAAATGCTCAGCAGTGGGCTATGATCAGCCTGTACGGGTGGCAATACCAGCGCTCGCTGATCTATTTCCCGGGTCCCATGGACGAATACGACTTGAATAATACAACACTGACCTCAAGTCAGGCCTGGAATGACCTGTGGACTGACCTGAATAACAACTCAGGTACAGCAGAAGATATGTACTTTTCGTTCCAACTTCATAATGAGTAGTTCCAGGTACGCGATTGTTGTAACATGTCAGCATTTCAGGAGGACAACACTATGAAGAAACGCCCGCGCGTTTACCATAAAGAGTTCAGCACTGCCAGATCTCGTTTGCCGCAGAAGCGTTCACACAGCTCTATTCGCTGGTTATTCATCACCGCTTGCTGCTCCATTGCCTTTGTTTGCATGCTTGGAATAGCCAATGCAGCCAGTAGTGGTAGTAGTGGAACATCCACCCTGGCCCAGAAAATGCAGGGACCCCAGCAATGGATCAAAGACGGACGCGCGCATCCACACGCGAAACCGACCGACCAGAACCAGGCTCCGGCAGTCCAGCCCGCGCCAGCGCGCCAGGAGGGCATTGTCGACCTGGGACAGGGGCCATTCTCACATAGCACCTTCGCGGTGGACAATTCCTGGCATGGGCCGGTGGGCAGCGACTGGGTGCTGGCCTACGCGGGCACTAAGGCCAACGCGGATGGCACTGCCGGTGTGGGAGGCATTGTGCTCTATACGGAAACGGTCAACAACCTGGGTGGCCTTGATCTGCATCCAATGGGAACATTCCTGGCTCCCAACGGAACTCCAGATCTGACCATCACGGCGCGGCAAGGGAATCTTCTGTTGCTGCACAGCAAGGTGGGCCAGCAACTGGCATTTAACCTCGTCAGTCATCAGTTCCAGTAAGGTGTTCTGAAAGAAGTGCGCGGGAAGGTATGGACCACCCCGCGCTACTCGCGACCCTCGAAATGATAATCAACAGAGGGCAGCGAAAAGAAACGTGAGGCATCCTATACCTCTTCCTTTTATCGGAATATGGGATGTCTCATGTTGGAAGTGTCAGAACTTAGGAGAAAGCCGAGTGACCGAAGGAATGTCTCTCCACTTCCACCACAAAAGGCAGGAAAAGGGGTTCATGGTCCCCACCCCTCGCTCAATTGGGAAAGGAATTTCCCCACTTTGTGTGAGCTTTGCCTGTCGTGTTCTCAGTTCTGACAGAACCCCTCGAATTTCCAAAACACGGAATAGAGTTTTTCACAGAGTGTGATACTTGAAAGGATTTGAGTATGTCCAAATTTGTTCGAAGATTCCTCGCGTGTCTCTTTGCATGTGCTCTCTTGCTGGCACTTGCTTCGGCTGGAATTAGAACCGCGCCTCAGGCCCATGCTGCTACTACCAGCGCCAGCACAGCAACGAGTACGTGCGTAGCCCCACCTGCCAACTTTAATCCGCTGACTGCGACGAAGAGTGAGATTGCTCTGTATGGTCTCCCGCCAAAACCGACCGAGAAAAAAAGTCTCCAGAGTTGGGAGCAGATAGTAACTACCGCAAAACATCGCGATTGTGCTGCGAGTGTTGCTCGTCCCGACCTCTCTTCCAGGCTACATGCGTCAATGCCAAGGTCACATAGCGTCACGCCTAATTTCAGCAATTCAAGTTGGTATACGTGGTCAGGCTATGCTACAGGTTGGGGCTATGGTTCAGGCTTCGATGAAGCTAGGGGAAACTGGTATCTGCCTTGCGTTAGTGCACCCGATGCCTATGGCTATCATTCAATCACCTGGGTTGGCTTGGGAGGCTGGTACAATAACGAGTATCTTTTGCAGGCCGGCACGATTAACGATCCAACCTGGGGCTTATCGCTCTGGTGGGAGGCATGGCCCAGCAACAAAATTCAGGTTATCTCAGGCATCTATCCAAGGTGCGGCGACGATATCTTTAGCGATGTTTGGGTCAACTATAGCACCAGTACGTCATATTATTACGTAGAAGATTATACAACTGGTGCATATTACTCAAACCATTATAACAATTTCGTCCCTGATCGCCAGAGTGCGGAATGGATCGATGAGCGCCCAACCTGCGCGGATGGCAATTATACACCGCTCGCCAACTTTGGGTCCACCTATTTCTTCCATTCGACTGCCGAGGTGACAGGAACCTCCACCTATGGATCGATTTCGAGCTATCGCCCAGGCTCGATTAAGATGACGGCGAGCAACGGTGCTGTAATTGCTGCGCCTGGAGGGCTCGATTCCACTGGTGAGATTTTCCGGGATTACTGGTATGGCACGGGATCGGGCGAATTATGCTAGTGCGTCAATAAACAGGTAGCGATTGAGCAAGTGAAATTTTTCACTTGCTCAATATTTGAGCCGTGATCGAGCGAACGGAGAAAAAGCGGCTGCGTTGCAAGAAATAAGCTGACCTGTTAAAGTGGGCAGAAAAGAACAGAAGAGGACCACTCATGACAGAGCCACAGCCGTTCAAATGGCGCCATGCGCGAAGCGGACATCATTCTGCTGTGCGTGAGATGGTATCTCCGGTATGCGCTCAGTTATCGCGATCTGGAAGAACTCATGCAAGAACGAGGGGTACAAGTGGACCATACGACGATCTATCGCTGGGTCCAGCATTACGCTCCTGAGTTGGAGAAGCGCTGTCGTCCTCATCTCAAAACGACGAGCGACTCCTGGCGCGTGGACGAGACCTACGTAAAGATCAAAGGAACGTGGATGTACCTCTATCGTGCAGTAGATAGCCAGGGGAATACTCTGGAGTTCCTCCTGAGTTCCACTCGCGATGCCCAGGCTGCGAAGCGCTTTTTCAGGAAGGCCATTGAGGCGAGCCACACCGTGGCTCCCCGCGTCATCACTGTCGATAAAAACGCCGCTTATCCAAAGGCTGTGAAGGAACTGAAGATAGCAGGAGATCTTGCCACTTCATGCGAACTACGACAGAGCAAGTATCTCAACAACCTCATTGAACAAGATCATCG
>WNFI01548433.1_pt1 | contig 10376 bp, 7 predicted proteins | sample 5400471 | NCBI WGS metagenome assembly WNFI01 (sample SAMN13153348, study PRJNA577476) | soil metagenome | isolation source: 100 cm saprolite on Douglas fir-dominated hillslope | place: USA:California | collected 2013-09-17 | reverse complement strand
CGGCACGTTTTGGCCGCATTCGGACGCAGCAAATGGTCACCACGTCACGCTATCTCGAGGCGCCGCGCCGGCTGCGGGCCTTCGTTCGTGCCCATGAAACGAGTCTGGTCGTCCTTGCGGCGTTGGTCGGAACCATCGGCGGCTGGGTGGTGGTTGCGATGAGCATTGCAGTTGCCGGGCTTCATGCGCTGCTGTTCGGCATCGATATCAGGGAACGCCTTTCCAGCCAGTTCAGCATCGAGCCGCTGCGCGCTCTATTGGTTCCCAGCCTGGGCGGGCTTGTGCTGGGGCTTGCCTTCCTGCTTCTGCAGCGATGGCGGCCCGCGCGCGAGATCGATCCGATCGAGGCCAATGCCCTGCATGGCGGGCGGATGTCGTTTCGCGGCAGTGTGATCGTGGCGTTGCAGACCGTCTGGTCCAGCGGCGTCGGCGCTTCCGTCGGACTTGAAGCCGGATACACCCAGCTTGCCAGCGGTCTCGCTGCCACATTGGGTCGCGCCTTTCATTTGCGCCGCGCCGATCAGCGCATCATGGTCGGCTGCGGCGCCGCCGCCGCGATCGCCGGCGCGTTCGGAGCGCCGCTCGCCGGCGCCTTCTATGCCTTCGAACTGGTGATCGGGGGGTATACGCCGGCCAGCCTGACGCCGGTCGGCGTCGCCGCGGTCGCGGGCTATTTCGTCACCCATGGATTTGCCGCGCTGTCACTTGGCATCGGCGTCGGCCCGGTCGGCGATGTGCTCGGGCGCGATCTTCCCATCGCCGCGCTGCTCGGAATTCTGGCGGCGCTGTTTGGCATCGCGATCATGCGCGGCGTCACGTTGGGCGAGGAGCTTTTGACGAAGTCCGGAATCTGGCCGCCGCTGCGTCCGGCGCTTGGCGGCCTCGGCGTAGGCCTGCTCGCACTTCTGACCCCGCAAGTGATGTCGTCGGGCCATGGCGCGCTGCATTTTGCCGGCATTGTTTCGATGCCGTTGGCGGTGATTGCAACCGTGTTCGTGCTGAAGGCGCTGGCGTCCGTGATATCGCTCGGCAGCGGCTTTCGCGGCGGATTGTTTTTCGCCACGCTGTTTCTGGGCGCGCTCGGCGGCCGCCTGTTCGCGGCTGGCATTGAAACGATCTGGCCGGGCCTCAACCTCGATCCGAACGTCTATGCGATCGTCGGCATGAGCGCCTCGTTTGCGACCTGGCGACTGCACCTGCGCGGCGAAACCATCCGCAGCGCCGCCGACGTCGGCTGGATCCGCGATCTTACGGTGCGGCGACTGATGCGGCCGGACGTTCCCACCGTGAACGCCGACATGCCAATTGAAGAATTCCGCGGCAAGTTTCCGCTCGGCTCCAAGACCCAGGTAGTCGCGGTTGACGCCGCCGGCCGCTACGTCGGGTTGGCGCTGGTGGCCGACGCACACGCGCCGGGTGTCGATGCGAAGAGCGGCGTTAACGGCATTCTTCATCATCGCGATGTCGTGCTGCATCCGGTCATGAACATCCAGGAAGCCATCGCCGTCTTTGACGCCGCGGAAGCGGAATCGCTGGTCGTGGTCGAAGCCGGCGGCGAGCACCGGCCGGTTGGAATCTTGACCGAAGCCCACGCGATGCGGCGCTATGCGGAAGAATCCGAACAACGGCGGCGCGAGGCCGTCGGGGATATCTGATCAGCGGTCCGCAGGGTGGGCAAGCGAAACGTGCCCACCGATGCATTCGCTGAGTAGACGGTGGGCACGGCGCAACTGCGCGTTTGCCCACCCTGCGGAATCCGAGTGATAAACATGCCACTGCGTGCGCCTAATCCTGGGAGGAGTGAGATGCGTAAATTGCTGACGGTGATGGTCGCGATCCTGCTTGCTCTGGGATGGACCGGCCTCGCCGCCGCGCAAAACTATCCGGCGCGCGCGATTACCATGATCGTGCCATTTCCCGCAGGCGGCGCAACCGACACGCTGGCGCGATTCCTGGCCGAGAAGATGCGGGGAATTTTAGCTCAACCTGTCATCATCGAGAACGTTGCCGGAGCCGCCGGCAGCATCGGCGTCGGCCGCGCCGTTCGTTCATCTGCCGATGGCTACACGCTGAGCATCGGCACCTCCACGACGCATATGCTGATCGGCGGACTCTACGCGCTGCAGTTCGATCTGTTGAAGGATCTGGAGCCGATCATCCTGATCGGCAGCGAACCGCTCTTGATCGTCGGCAGAAGGAGCCTGCCGGCGGATGACCTGAAGGGACTGATCGCGTATCTCAAGGCCAACCCCGACAAGGCGTCTGTCGGCATCGCCGGCGTCGGCGCGACCGGCCATCTCACCGGAATTTCGTTTCAGAAGGCAACCGGAACCAGATTTCAATTCGTGCCGTATCGCGGCAATGCGCCGGCGATGCAGGATCTTTTGGCGGAGCAGATCGATTTCATGATCGAGCCGTCTTCGAACTTCAAGCCGCTGCTTGGCGCCGGTAGCGTCAAGCCTTATGCGATCACCGGCAGGACGCGGCTGCCGTCGTCGCCGGATATTCCGACCGCGGACGAGGCGGGACTGCCCGGCTTCTTTGGTTCGCTCTGGTACGGACTTTGGGTGCCCAAGGGCACGCCAAAGGACATCATCGCAAGGCTCAATGCCACCATGGTGCAGGCCCTCGCCGATCCCGCGGTGAAAGCGCGTTTCGCGGAGCTTGGTATCCAGATCTCGCCGCTCGCGCAGCAATCGCCCGAAGCCTTGCGTGCTTTCCAGAAAGCCGAGGCGGAACGGTGGTGGCCGATCATCAGGGCGGCCAACCTCAAGGCGGAATGAAGCGAACTAGGTGTTATTCTTGGAACGCCGCTTCCTCCGTCCGTCATTGCGACCGCCAGCGAAGCAATCCATCAAGACAAGGCAGACTGGATTGCTTCGTCGCTTCGCTCCTTCGCAATGACGCAGGAATCACGGGCTAGATCTTTTCCAGCTTCTGCAGGCAGCGCACCACCCTGACCACCGCCGGCATCGGGGTATCCGGGAAACTCGTCTTCCAGTCGGTGACGCCGACTTCGCCGACATAGATGTCGCCCCTGGAATCCAGCGCGATGCCATGCGGGGCGAGGAATTTGCCGGTCTCGAGGCCGGGACCGTTTTCGCCGCCGAGCCGTGCGATGCGCTTTCCCTTCGCGTCGACGATGGTCAGGCGCGGACCCAAATTCGGCACCCTGCGATTGACCGGCATGCCGGGACCGAGCTCGCCAATGATAAAATTCGGCTGCTTGCCGCCGCAGCAATAGAGCGCGCAGGGCCGGTGCAGGTTATTCCACTGCGTCTCGTAGTTGCCGTTGCCGTCGAATACCTGCACGCGATGGTTCTCGCGGTCGGCGACATAGACGAAGCCGTCGACGTCGGTTGCGATGTTGTGGACGATATTGAACTGGCCTGGGTCGGTGCCCGGCTCGCCCCAGGTTTTGATCAGTTTGCCGTCGGGTGTGTATTTGTGGACGCAGGCATTGCCGTAGCCGTCGGAGACATAGATTTCGCCCTTCGGCGACAGCGCCGTATGCGTGCAGCGGTGGAACGGCTCGCCGCTCATGAAAAGCGCCGGCTTGTTCGGGATGCCGATGGTCAGCAGCACCTTGCCGTCGGTCGAGCACTTGCGCACCGTGTGGTCGCCGTCATCGGTGCAATAGAGATTGTCTTCGGAGTCGATGTGCAGCCCGTGCGCGCGGCTGAACAGCCCTTCGCCCCAGCTCATGACAAAATTGCCCTCGCGGTCGAGCACGACCATTGGATGGGCGCCGCGATTGAAGACGTAGATGCGATCCTTGCTGTCGACCGCGACGGAAGCGACGTCGGTCAGGTTCCATCCCTCCGGCAGCTTCGCCCAGTTCTCCACCACGCGGTAGCGATGCTCGCCCGAGCCGAGAATGGCCGGCATGTGTTTGTCTCCCCCCAGAATTTAAACGATCATTCCGGGATGGTCCGACGACCAGACCCCGGAATCTCGTCATTCCGGATTCGCTCGTTTCACTCACGCCCAGGAATGACGCTTGTTCGAATTCACGCGACCGCCGCCTCAGGCTTTACTGCCCGCGCGACACGCGGCAGCAGGCCTTCCTCGATCGCCTTGATCTGCAGCGCCAGATATTTCGAATTGATCCGGCACTGCGCCAGGCTGCCGGCGATGAACCAGAGGCCCGGCTGGGCGGTGCGCGTGTACATGTTGCGCAGTTCTTGCTCCTCGCCGAACCCCCAAATAGGACCGACGCGGCTGGCGACCGCGTCGCCGAACAACTTGCGCACCAGATGCTCCTGGCCCTTGTAGCCAGTCGCCAGCACGATCAGGTCGGCGGCAAGCATCTCACCGCTCTTCATCCGCGCGCCTTCGGCGACAAAGGATTCGATATCCGAAAATTGCCTGAGCCCGATCTCACCGCGCACGACCAGGTCAGAGCAGCCGACATTGAAATAATAGCCGCCGCCGCGGGTGAGGTATTTGAACTGCCAGCCGGTTTCACCGTCACCGAAATCAAGCTTGAACCCGACGCGCTCCAGCCCATCGAGCAATTCCCGGTCGAATTTTTTCGATTGCTCGGTGATCATCACATGGCTTTTTTTGGCCAGCACAAGCGGCATCGACGTCGCGATCAGGTCGTTGTCCTCGAGCGTGCCTTCGTTATACGCCGCATAGGCCAGTTGCGCTGATGGTTCGATGTTGGTGATCAAGGTCGAGCTGCGCTGAACCAGCGTCACCTCAGCGCCGCTCGAATAGAGGTCCTGTGCGATATCGTGGCCGCTGTTGCCGGTGCCGATCACCAGCGCCTTTTTGTTCTTCCAGGTCTCGCCGTCGCCATATTGGCTGGAATGCAGCACCGTTCCGGCGAAATTCCTCAAGCGGGGAATATCCGGCAGGTTCGGAATGCCGCTGACGCCGGTCGCCATCACGACATGCCGCGGATGCATCTCCCGTTTGCCGCCGTCGGTTTGGCGCAATACTACCGACCAGCGTCCTTTCGCTTCGTCGTAGGCGCCGCTCTCGAACTCGATGCCGGTCCAGTAGTTGAGCTCCATGGCATCGACATAGGCCTCGAACCAGTTGGCGAGCTTGTCCTTCGGGATATAGACCGGCCAGTTCGGGGGGAACGGCATATAGGGCAGGTGGTTGACCTGTACCTGGTTATGCAGCGTCAGCGCGTGGTAGCGATTGCGCCAGTTGTCGCCGATGCGCGCCTCGCGGTCGACGATCAGCGTATCGATCTGCAATTGCCTGAGACGTGCCGCGATCGAAAGTCCGGCCTGTCCGCCGCCGACCACCAGCACATCGGGATCGCGGTCGGCATATTCGGCCGCGGCCTTGCGCAGGTCGAGCCAGTTCGGTCCGCGAAAATCGCGCGAATAGGCCTGGCCTCGAGGCCGCGATCTTCCCTGCTGCTCCTCAAAGCCTTTCAATTCGTCGAGCGCGGTGAGCAGCGTCCAGGCTTTCAGCCGGTTGCCACCGGCGTCGGCGATCAGCCGCAGAATTCCGCTGCCGCGGCCTTGCGCGGTCTCGAATTTGAAAATCGCTTCGATCGTGTTGGTGCCGGCGCGCGTGACCCGGCGCGGCGCGGTGCGATCGGGGTCGATCCGGAAAGCGCTGGGCGCGGCGCTAATGGCGCGGGCTTTGAGCTCTCTCAGGATTGCGTCGGCGCCGTTGACGGTCTGCAGGTTCCAGCTCAGCGCCAGCACATCGCGCCAATAGCTCTCAGGGTGAAACAGGGTTTTGAGCAGGATGTCGTCGGACTTTGCGAGCGCGCTTTCGAATTGCGCCAGCCAGTTTTCGGTTGCGATCGAAATATCATCGGTTCTGTCAAGCATTCGCGTTTCTCACACCCGGCCGTCTTGGCGGCATTTTCCCTGATATGAAGCCTATACCGGTTGGGATGGTGCAGAAAGGGCGGTTGGAGAACTCCGCTATGTCGCCAGCGACAGGATGTGCCCCTGATCCGGCGGGACACGCCCACCCAGCGTATCGAGATAGACCTGTTTCACCACCGTCGGCCCGCGGCCTTCGATTACCTTGAGCCACCGGTCCAGCATCGGAGCAAAACCCGCCCACGCCGGGCTGAACCTGGCGTCTATGCCGCCGGGCCCCCATTCCCTGGCACGCTTGCGAATCTGGTCCGGCGCGGAGAACCATGCCGGCTTGGCGCCCGGCAATTGCGGTTCGTCCGGCGACAAGCTGCGGTGCGTCAGCCCGATGCGCCCGGAATATTTCATCCGGTCGCCGAAACGCCGATGCAGTTTTTCGCGCAACTCGCTGTTACCCGCCATATCGACGAACGCGACCGGCTGATCCGGCCGCAGCGACGTTACGTCATCATAGGTCTCCACCTGGTCGTAACAGCCCAGCGATCTGACGAATTCGGTATTAGCGGCCGAGGTGAGCCCGATCACCCTGATGTCCTTGCGTAGCCTATGCAGCAGATGGGCAAGACCGAACGCGGTCTTGCTGGAGGCGCTGGAGAGTATGACGCTCCGCGCGCCATAAAACTCGTTCTCGCTCAGATAATCGTCGACCAGAAACGACAGCATGAACAGCGGACGCAGCAGCGCCTGATAGTCGCCTTGGCGGCCGGCAAACGCGGTATCGCCGCTGACGCGCGCGTAGGCATTGTAGACTGGCGCTACGTTTTGGCGATGCGCGGCGGCGTCGCGCAGGCCGCGCTTGCTGACGTCCGCCGCCTCGATCACCAGATGCGTCGCCATCGGAAAATAGCCAAACAGGCGTTCGCCTTCGGAAATGCCCGGATGACGCGAGGCGACCACCTCGCCAAATCCCCACACTGGAATATTGCCGAAATTTTCCGGCGCCGGAAACAGCTGCCAGTATTTTAGCTGGTCGCCGAGAACAGCATAGGTGATGTTGTTGGCGGTAAAGGCAAAGCGGTCGATCTTGATCAGCAGCGCATCATCGGGCAACGCGGCGGCTTCCGGCAATTGTGTCTCGATGAATTTGCATTGCTGCAAATCGTGGCGTGCAACGACGAAGTCGGTGGATTTCATTTTTTCGTTCCCGGCAGTTTCGCTGCCGCGATCTTTGCTTTTGCCGATGACCGTTTTGCAACAGGTATCTTGTTTAAAACGGCGTTTGGTTTTGGCTCGCCGCCGATCACGCCCTCGCGCTTTTTTACCGCCCTGTAATAGGCCCACCACAGATGCGCCGCGGCGCCGCGCATTGGACGCCACGGCTCCGCCAGCGCCGCCATCTGCTTCGCGGTCGGCCGTGTCTTTAGGCCAAGACCGATTTTCACCGCCTCCTGCACGGCGAGGTCTCCCGCAGGCCAGGCGTCGCCATGACCGAGACAAAACAATAGATAGACGTCGGCGGTCCACGGGCCGATGCCGTGCAGCGCGGTCAGCGTGTTGTGCGCGGTATCGGCCTCCTCGTTCGCCAGCACGTCGAGATTCAACCGTTCCGAGGCGAGTTCGCGCGCCAGATTCTTCAAGGTCTTGATCTTCGCCGCCGACAATCCGAGCCGGCCCAGACGGCCGTCGCGGGCGCGCCGCAGCGTGTCATGATGAAACGGATCGAACGCGGCGCTGACGCGGGCCCAGATCGCCGCGGCGCTGGCGGTGGAGAGCTGCTGGCCGCAGATAATCGCAGCCAGGCCGGCATAGCCGGGCTCGCGCCGCCGCAGCGCCGGCATGCCCGCCAGCTCGAATATCGGTTTCAGCCGCGGGTCCTGCTTGACCAGCGCGTGGATGGCCTCTTCGAGGTCGGCCTGGGTGTTGAGGTGGATGAGCATTGCGACTTAAAACCATCATGTCCGCTGAAAGAGATCAATGCCACCACCTGTCTTCCGCTTTGCGCCGAGCCCGAACGGCTATCTGCATCTCGGCCACGCCTTTTCGGCGTTGTTGAATTTCGATTTGGCGCGTCGGACCGGCGGCCGCTTGCTGCTGCGCATCGAGGACATCGACTTAACCCGCTGCAAGCCGGAATTCGAGGCCGCGATCTATCAAGACCTCGGCTGGCTCGGTATCGTATGGGAGGAGCCGGTGCGGCGGCAATCAGAGCATCTCGACGACTATCGCGAGGCGCTCGAGAAACTCTCAGCTCAGGGTCTGCTCTATCCGAGTTTCGAGACCCGCGCCGAGATTGCAAGACTGGTGGCGGCGCGGGAGGCGAGCGGCCGGTGGCCGCGCGACCCCGACGGCGCGCCGCTCTATCCCGGCACAGCAAAATTGCTTTCGTCCGATGAGCGCGCGCGATTGCTCGAATCGGACGCGCCTTACGCGCAGCGGCTGGACATGGCGGCGGCCTGCGCGCGCGCCGGCGATCTCGGCTGGTCCGAGCACGGCCAAGGTCCCGATGGCGAGACCGGTGCGGTGGCCGCCCGGCCGGAAGCGTGGGGCGACGTCATCCTCGCGCGCAAGGAAACGCCAACCAGCTATCACCTCGCGGTGGTGGTCGACGACGCCTTGCAAGGGGTGACGGAGGTGGTGCGGGGTCAAGACCTGTTCTGGTCGACCAGCGTCCACCGGCTGCTGCAGCAGTTGCTCGGTCTGCCGCAGCCGGCCTACCGTCACCACCGCCTCGTCCTCGATGGCGCGGGGCGAAAACTCTCGAAGTCGTCTGAGGCCACCGGCTTGCGCGAACTCCGCGCCGCGGGTGCGACGCCGGCCGACATCCGCCGCCTGGTCGGCCTGCCTTGATTGTCACAGGTTTGCCGTGGGCATGCCGCAAACCGAAACGCCTTCGGCGTGACTCCCGCGGCCCGGCCATGGCATGGTGGGGCCGGCCAGGGTCAGGGGAATCATGGCGCCAAAATCGCGCTCACGGCGCACCACGCGGCCGCCCAAGAGGCGGGCGCCGAAAAAACGCGCTTTCCGCGTTGCCGCGGGCAAGGCGCGCAAGCGCGCTGCCGTGACTGCCGCGCCCGGAATGGTCGAAACGGCGCTCGCGGCGTTCGCGCACGAGGTCCGCACGCCGCTTACGGGAATCCTGGCCATCAGCGATCTGTTGGCGACGTCCGACCTTGACGAGCGCGAGCGGCGCTGGGTCGACACCATCAAGGCCGGTGCGGAACATCTCGCGAGTCTCGCGACATTGTTCGTCGACGCCGCAAGAGGGGGCAAGGCCGCAGCCGGCGTGCGGCAGGATTTCTTCGATCTGCGGGTGCTGGCGCGCAACGCCGGCGATTCGCTGGCGGGGCGGGCGGCGGCCAAGGGTCTGCAATCCCAAATCGATCTTTCGGACAAGCTGCCGACGCTTGTGGTCGGCGATCCGGTCCGGCTGCGCGCCGCATTGGAAAACCTGATCGACAATGCGGTGAAGTTCACGGAGGCGGGCGGCGTCGCGCTGGCAGTGGAGCCGATGCGCGCACCGAAAGGCAGGGTCGCTGTTGCGTTTGCGATTTCCGACAGCGGAATCGGGCTCACGCTTGACGAAATCAAACGCCTGTTCCGGCCGTTCTCGCAGGCCAATGTCAGCATCGCGTCACGCTTCGGCGGCGCCGGCCTCGGACTGTCGTCAGTGAAAGCGCTGGCGCGGGCGATGGGTGGCGATATCGTCGTTGCGCCGCGGCGGGGTGGAGGAACCACCTTCACCTTGACCGTGACTTTGACCCCCGAGAAGGCTTCCCAAGCGGCCAGTCCAAGTGCGGATGCCGGAGTGGCGCCGGATCTGGTGCGGGGGCTGCGCGTTCTCAGCGTCGAGGACAATCCGTTCGGTCGTGTCGTGCTGAACACTATCCTTACCGAACTCGGTCATCAGGCGGAATTCATAGGGCGAGGCGAGGCCGCTACCGAGCGGATCGAGCAGGGCGACTTCGACGCGGTGCTGATGGACATGGTGTTACCGGGCATCAACGGCATCGAGGCGATCAAGCGAATTCGCAAGCTAAGCCCGCCGCTCGGCTGCATCCCGATCATCGGCGTATCGGGCCGCGGCGATGACGAAGCGGCATCGCGCGCAGCCGGCGCCGATGCCTTTCTGCTCAAGCCTGTGAGTCCAAGGGCTCTAGCGACTGCGCTGCTTGAAGCGACACGCCGTGCGGCAGCCGCGACTTGATGATCGCCGCGTTCAACTCGCCGCCATACACGAAGATCGCGGCGATGAAATACAGAAACACCAGCGCGATGATGACCGAGGCGAGGCCGGCATACATGGTGACGTAGTTATTGGCGAAGCGCGCCAGATACTGGCCGAACACGATGCCCGATATCAGCGACCCCACCAGGGTGAAGACGATGCCGGGCAGGATCTGCAGGAATCCCCGCCGCCCCGCCGGAAGCCAGGCGTGCAAAATGAACAGCGCGACGATCATTGCCATAATCGTAATGCCGTAGCGCGAAACGTTGAGAAAATTCTGGTTGGTTTCGACGATCAGCGGAATGTGGCGCCTGGCCGCTTCCAGCAACAGCGGGCCCAGCACGATCAGGAGC
>WNFI01126387.1_pt1 | contig 10376 bp, 10 predicted proteins | sample 5400471 | NCBI WGS metagenome assembly WNFI01 (sample SAMN13153348, study PRJNA577476) | soil metagenome | isolation source: 100 cm saprolite on Douglas fir-dominated hillslope | place: USA:California | collected 2013-09-17 | reverse complement strand
ACCGGCGATCCGATTCCGAGATGGTCGTAATGCGCCGACAGCAGCATGGCGTTCGCCGCGGGATTGCGTCCGCGAAGCACGCCGACCACGTTGTAAGTGCTCTCGCGAATAGGTTCGAGCGTTTTCACGTCCAGACGCAGTATCTCGCGATCAGGTAGAGCAGCGACCGTGTTCACCGCTTCCGGCTCCAACCGCACCACTGCTACGGCGCTGTTGAATTGCTGGGGGATGGTGCCGTCTAAGTCAGCCAGCTCGGTCGGCAGCCTGGGAATTGCGCCAAGCTCCTGCCAGTGTTGCAGAGTCGACTGTCTCGGCGGCAACAATATGGCTGCGGGACCGTCTTGCAAGAATGTGCGCAGCCGCTCCAGAACAGTTTCCTGTTTTTCGATGTCGGCCGGCCGATAAAAGACCACCGCGCCCTTCTGCGCCTTTGCCTGGGGCTGGGTGTCGTCTATCTTTTGCAGGGGCCCGACAACGGGCTGCAGAGATGGATTTACCACAAGGATTTCGGCGCCATGAGTCCACCTCACTTGCTGAACGGTTTGGCCAGCATGAACAGAGAACTCGAGTACCGGTGCGCTGGCAAGACGTGGCGTTACCAGCTTCACTTCCTGCTGGTAAGCTCCGCCCAGCATACCTCCCGTGATCCCGTACTGCCGCAATTCGTTCTCGATATACAATGCGGCCACATGCTCGTCCTGCGTAGCGCAGCCGCGCCCACGCATCGTGTCGCTTGCCAGAAACTCCATATGTGCGCGAATGCAACTGACGCAAACTGACGGCGGGGGCAGGCGAGTGGGCGCGCCAGACGCTCGTCTTTGCGGACTGCCGGGCGCCGCTGACATAACGGCAAGCAGGAAACTGCAGATAACGATCCTCATTAACCCCTCCGTCGCATTCCTCTTTGTTACTCTTCCGCTGTATAATTTGCCAGCTTTATTTTATAAATAGGCTACATTCAAATGATAAATATGGCTTCGCCCAATCTAAACCTGCTGAAAGCATTCGAAGCATTGTTTCTGGAAAGGCATGTCGGGAGAGCGGCAAAGCGTATTGGAGTTACTCAACCGGCGATGAGCAATATCCTCTCGCGGCTGCGGCGAACGGTCGGCGACCAGCTGTTCATACGAAGCAGCCGCGGCATGTTGCCTACCCCGAGGGCAGCAGAAATCTATGTTCCCGTGTGTGAATCGTTAAAGCATGCTCGGCTTGCGCTGGGCGGGTTCGGAGAACCCAATCCCGCTGCAGTAAAATCGTCCTTCCGGATCGCGGCGTCCGATTATGCGGAAGTCACAGTTCTCCCGAAGCTTGTGCGGCGCCTACAGGCGGAGCGGTGCGCTGCGATTCTGACCGTCATTCGCTCCCATGAGCTTTTTGCGACCGACTACCGGGAATTAACCGCCAATTCTGTCGATTTTTGCCTGGGGTTCCTTCCGGAAACCATCGCAGGCCAGTTCAGACAGCAGCCGCTCACGAAAGAGCAACCGGTAGTGATAGGGGCGCGAAGAGTTTACGGTAACCGCAAACTCGATCTCCGTCACTTCGTGATGGCGCCACAGGCAAGAGTTAGCCGCGGGCCAAACAGTCCAGGCGCGTTGGACGACGCGCTGTCGAAATTGGGACTGGCCCGCAACATAAGATTATCCGTCCCTAGCTTTCTTTCCTTGGCATGGGTAGTGGCCAAGACGGAGCTGCTTGGGGTTGTGCCGCGACGACTCGCAGAGATCTTCGCCCCGAAATTCCATTTGCAAGTTTTCCCCGTGCCCCTAAAGTTGCCCCCCTTTACACTGCGGCTCCTTTGGCACGAGCGGAACGACGACAACCCCATTCACCAATACCTCAGGACACATATCAAAGAAGCGGCCAGGTGATTTTAGAGGGCGGGCGGGTGGCCCGCCTTTCCTCTTGTTCCCGGCTCTCGCTTACATCACGAGAGCGTGTCGCTCTCTGGCTTTGCGGGATCGTTCACACTTGCTCAAGGTGACAGGCTTGGGGTGCATGGGCGTTGGCGCGGCTAATGGCTCGACGAACGAACAAGATTGATGGTTACAGAGACGCTCTCAAACGGTGTCATGTTGAGCAAGCGCGAGGGATCCCGCAAAGCGGGAGACCGAGCGCGCGTCGAAACATCCCGAGGATGGTCGCACCACCATGCTGATTCAGGGAGTTTCTACGAGGGACTGTCCCGGAAACCGCAGTTCGCGGCCCCAGTTTTCGGCCAGGTCCTGCCAGCGGGGATTCAACTTCTCGATCAGCGCGGTTTTCTTTTCGCGACGCCAGCCCTTGATTTGCTTTTCACGGGCTATTGCCGCACTCACCTCCTGGAAGCTTTCGTAGTAAACCAAGCGATGGCACTGATACTTTTTCGTGAAGCCTTCAATCGTGTCGAACTTGTGTTGATGAATGCGCTTGTCGAAATATCCAGTGATTCCGATATAAAGCGTACCGGTGCGGCTTGTGAGGATATAGACCCAATACTTGTAATAGAATCCGTCACGCACGCGGGAAAGAGTAGCACAACGGGCATGGGTAGAAACACCTCGAATCGGCATGGTGGAGTAAGCATCCTCGGGGCCTTTCGACGCGCTCTCGCGCTCCCGCTCCGCGGGATCGTTCGCGCTTGCTCAAGGTGACACGTCTAAGAACAGATTTGCTGCGATTCGGATTCCTCGTTCCAACGTATCTGTAACGGCCCCCTGCTGCCCCTGCTACAATCCTTCTCCTCTGAATTCACGGAGGCCCTATGACTCCACCCAGTATCTCTCTCTTCCTGCTACTGGCCTTTTGTTCCGTAGGACAAGCACTGTCCCCAGCCACGTCCATGACCTCGGTGTCACGCTCCGATCTCTGCATTACCGAGGGCGAAATACAAGACCGCTCGGGGAGCGGGCTTGCGGTGACCGTCCCTAAGATGCGCGCGTTTGTTACTGGGCCGACGTTGCAGGAGGTGGAAGCGCGATTCAAGTATCTTGGCCCCAGCACGGAGAGCATTCCACTGGGCTCCGGTGCGATGCGCCGGCAGTTTGGCCTGAAGCTTCGCGCGCAGGACGCCTGCAACCTGGTGTATGCCATGTGGAGGATTGAACCGGAGAACGAACTGGTGGTGTCCGTGAAAAGCAATCCTGGGATGACGCGGTCGGCCGAGTGTGGCAATGGTGGCTATCACAACATCAAAGCGGCGCGGACCGGCAAACTGCCGAAAATGGTACGCGGGAAAACGTATACGCTGCGCGCGATTCTCAACCATGGCAACCTGCGCGTATACGCGAACAACCAAATCGTCTGGCAAGGCGATCTTGGCGCGGCGGCCCTGGCTTTTGACGGTCCGGTAGGCGTGCGGATCGACAATGGTCGCTTTGACTTTCAATTATTTGCCGCTCGGCCCGACCCGGGTCAGCAAGGCGCTAGTGCGGTGTGCCGAGGTGGGACGGAGGAAGAGTAAGAAGATCGCCGTCCGGGAGAAACGCTCAAACGCTGTCATGTTGAGCAAGCACGAGGGATCACGCAAAGCGGGAGACGGAGAGCGCGTCGAAACATCCCGAGGATGGTCGCACTACCATGCTGATTCAGGGAGTTTCCGCGAGGGACTGTCCCGGAAACCGCATTTCAAAAACAGCAATTAGCAATTGGCAATTAGCAAATGGCCGGAGCGCAGCACAACCGTTTTCGTAGAAACACCTCGTATCTGCATGGTAGTGCGCGCATCCTCGGGGCCTTTCGACGCGCTCTCGCTCTCCCGCTCTGCGGGATCGTTCGCGCTTGCTCAAGGTGACACTGGTTAGGAAGCATCGCCGTGATCGCGCGTGATCGGGTGATCTGGTGATCGGAAAACCACGGACTGCCTCTGCATCCTTCGCGACCTCTACGGTTAGAATGCATCGTGTGGGGACCCGCTAAATGACGCACACCAAAGAATGGTACGAAGAAGCGGCGCAGGTGGAAAATCAGCATGTGCGCGCGGTTATCCTAAAGATAGATCACCTGGAACATGACCGTGCACTCGAAGTGGCCAGCCGGGCGCATGAAATGGCCGGCCGGGCGCTGGGAGAACAGCATCCGGCGTATGCGGTGGCGCTGCAGAACCTGGGACTGTATTACTGTGTGATCGGGAACGATACGATCACCGCCGCCGACTTTTTCGAGCGGGCGCGGGCCGTGGCTGGGCCGTACCATCCGGCGCTGGCGGAAACTTTCTATTGGCTGGGAATCTTCTATTACGAGGCCAGGGACGCCTCGCGGGCCGCGCAGTTTTTCGAGGAAGCCCTGACCATCCGGCGCCGCGACCCTGGGGTCGAGAATTCTAAGACCAAAGGCCTCGAACTGGCGCAAACCCTGATCGGCCTCGCCCACGCCAAGGCGATCACCGAGGGTCCAGACGCAGCCGTCAGCCTGCTGCAGGAGGCGCTGCAAATCCAGGAAGCGTCGCTGCCCGGGGACAGCGCGGAGGTCCTCGACACCCGGCGGCGGCTGGAGCAAATGCAAAAGAGACAGCAAAGCGCTAAAACGGAGTAACCCGGGCGGAAAGATCGCCGACATCCACAGCAGTGCCGGGACAGGTCGCGCGTCAATCGCCGACATCGCCGACATCTGAAACCCGGGAATCGTCATCTTGAATATTCAAGTCGTGCAGTCCCGGCTAGCCTTGGAATTTACCGCAAATCACCAAATTACCCATGCCGAATTTGATTGGCGGAGCAATCTGAGATCTTCAACTGGTCTTTAGATGCCGCGCGATGACGGCGATGACGGCGAATGCCATGTAGGCCGGGGCAAGAAATAGAATCAGCGGAGTCTTATTTTTCGTTTTATATTCGCCTTCCATTATGTTAAGCTCATCCAGAAGATTCGCTATTTGTTCGCCATGCCAGAGAATCGACAAAAAGACAAATCGGCCAGTCGCAGAGAGACAACGTGATTCCGAGGCCAGAGACAGCCAAAAGCGCACTCGACCGGTCGGTCACCGGGTCGGTCGAAATGCGGTTGGGCCTTTGTTTTCAACAAAAGCGGGTGCCCCGGGTGGGGTCCAGAAAATCGGGTGGAGGGACGGCTGATCCGGCGATTACCTTCGGCATTCGCCTCCAGGACAGGCTCTTTCCAGAGACTAAACGTGTAAGTCGTTTAGTTTCTGGCCAGTACCGGTGATACGAAGGATCGTCATCTTGCTCAGGAGAGGCTGGGTCGCTCGCGGCGTCGGACCATCAAGAAAAATTTCGGAGGAGGGGGAACACTTTATGGAAAGCCATCCAGTAGCGTACGGAGTGAGAGACAAGTTCGGCTATCACGATGGAGAAGACGCGCAGGGGTTCAACGCCGCGGAGCGGGCCTTGTGGCGGGATAACGGCAGGTCTGGAGAACGACCCGCGCCGGACAGTTGCTCAAGCAACTGGGCGACTGTTTTGCCGCTTACCGGCAGTGCCTGCAGGAAGATCCGCTGCTGCAGGAGAAGGCGCTGGAGTTTGACGCGGTGAACCAGAAGATATTCAACAAGATGAAGAGCACGCTGGAGCGGGCGAACAACGCGCCGCGCTGCCGGTATCCGAAAGGCAACGGCGAGCTGTGCCGGGCGCCGCGCGTGCGCGGCAAGAAGTATTGCCACGTGCACCTGATGCTGGAAGAGGCGCGTCCGGAAAAGATCAAGCTGCCGAACCTGGCGGACGCGGCCGGTATCCACGGCGCGATTGCCAAAGGCGCGCAGGCTGTGGTGGACGGCAAGCTCGATTGCAAACAGGCGGCGATCCTGGGATATTACCTGCAACTGGCGCTGAGCAACGTGGGCAAAATGAATTTTGAAAAAATGCCGGACGCCGTGGCTGAGAATTTGCATGAAAGGTAGGGCCAGGAGGCTTCATTTACAATCTCTGTTTCGCCATGAACCGCCCACTTGTGCTCATTATTCTCGACGGTTGGGGTTACGCGCCGCCGTCCCAAGCGAACGCCATTTCGCTGGCGCGGAAGCCGAATTACGACCGTATGCTGCGCGAGTTTCCCAACACGCTGATTCATACCAGCGGGCGCTACGTTGGCCTTCCGGACGGACAGATGGGCAACAGCGAAGTTGGCCACCTGAACATTGGCGCCGGCCGCATCGTGTACATGGACATCACGAAGATCGACGTGATGATCGAGAAAGGCGACCTGTTCTCCAACCCCGTGCTGCTCGACGGGATCAAGAATGCGCGCAGTGGCGGACGGCAGCTCCATTTTTGCGGGCTGCTTTCTGATGGCGGCGTGCATTCGCACCAGAACCATTTGTATGCGCTGCTGCGGATGGCCCGGCAGAATGGCGTGGACCGTACGTTTGTCCACTGCTTTATGGACGGGCGCGACACGCTGCCCACCAACGGCGCTGGGTATCTTCAGCAACTGCAGCAGAAGATGCGCGAGCTTGGCGTGGGCAAAATCGCTTCCGTGAACGGACGTTATTACGCGATGGACCGCGACAAAAAATGGGACCGCGAACTCAAAACGTTTGACGCCATGGTTGCCGGCAAAGCTGAAGGCGGTGAGTACGTTGATCCGGTGCAGGGCGTGAAGGATTGCTACAACCGTGGCGTGACCGACGAATTCATTATTCCATTCGTTTGCGTGGACAACGTTGGCAAACCGCTTAGCGTGATTCGCGATGGCGATACCGTCATCAACTTCAACTTCCGCGCGGACCGTGCCCGGCAGATTACGCGGTGTCTGGCACGCGAGAGCGGACTTACGGCACAAGGTGGACGCGATCTGCAGGATTCCGAAGCTTTGGACGCTACGATTCCTCGTGATCGTGTTCCGAAGAATCTTCAATACGTCTGCATGACGCAGTATGACGCGAAATTCGCGTTGCCGTACGTTGTGGTTCCGGATTCGCTCAAGAATATTCTGGCGAACGTAATGGCCGACCATCAACTCCGCAACCTGCGCGTAGCGGAAACGGAAAAATATGCGCACGTCACTTACTTCTTCAACGGTGGCGTGGAAAAAGCGTTTCCTGGAGAAGACAGAATTCTGGTGCCGTCACAGAAAGTCGCGACCTACGATTTGAAACCGGAAATGTCGGCTGTGGGGATTGCGGAGAGCGTGGTGAAAGCTGTGGGAGATTCGGCGTTTGATGTGGTGATCGTAAACTTTGCCAATGCGGACATGGTCGGGCACTCGGGAAAAATCCCGCCGACGATCACGGCTGTCGAAACCGTGGACACTTGTTTGGGCGAGGTCTACAAGGCTGTCCGGCAGCGCGGCGGCGCCATGCTGGTGACCGCCGACCACGGCAACGCGGAAATGATGATTGATCCGGCAACCGGCGGTCCGCACACCGCGCACACTACGAATCCGGTGCCGTTTATTGTGATTAATGAAGACGCTAGCAAATTCACGCTGCGGCCCGATGGTTCGCTTCAGGACATTTCGCCCACCGTTCTGGGAATGCTCGGATTCCCGCAGCCTGCGGACATGACCGGACACGATTTGCGGTTGCTTAAGTCATGAAGCTTCTTATTGCCGCCGATCATCCTTTTGAATTGTGGAAAGCGCCTGCATGGCTGGGACAGCGATTGGAGCGCGATTTTCCGCAATTGAAGGTCGTGCAGCTTCCTGACTATGACCGCGTGCCGCAAGAGATTGGCGATACAGAAATCTTTGTTGGGTTTGTTTTGAATCCGGCGCACTTTGCCGCGGCGAAGAAGTTGAAGTGGATACATTCTCCGGCTGCTGCGGTGCACCAGTTGATGTATCCGGAATTGATTAACAGTAACGTGGTTCTGACGAATGCGCGGGAAGTCCACGGACCAGTAGTTGCTGAGCACGCGATCACGTTGGTGCTGGCGCTGGCCAAGTGGCTGCCTCGCGCCATGCAGTATCAGGTCAAGCGAGAGTGGGCGCAGCAGAAATTGTGGGATGAAACGCCACGTCCGCGCGAAGTTGCTGACGCTACCGTGGTGGTGGTCGGCATGGGCAGTATTGGACGCGAATTTACTTCTCGCGCCAAAGCGCTGGGAATGAACGTTGTCGCTGTCCGCGAGAATCCGGAGAAGGGAACCGATGGCGCCGACAAAGTTGTCAGTCTCGCGCAACTTGATGATGTACTGCCGCAAGCTGACTTTGTGGTCCTGTGCGTTCCACTTACGGCGGCTACGACCGGCCTGATCAACGAAGCGCGGCTGGCGAAGATGCATTCCGGAACTTACTTGATCAATGTAGGCCGCGGCCAGTTGATCGACGAAGCTGCTCTGCTTCAAGCATTGCGGGACCGCCGAATTGGCGGCGCTGCGCTGGATGTTTTTGCAAAAGAGCCACTGCCGCCGGAGTCGCCGTTCTGGTCGCTGGAAAATGTACTCATCACACCGCATACCGCTGCGGTGACGAAGCGGCTGTGGGACCGTCATTACAAATTATTTTGCGAGAATCTGACGCGGTTCCTGGCGGGACAGCCGTTGTTGTATGAAGTAGACAAAAAGAGAGGATATTAGAAAAGCAATCAGCAAACGGCAATTAGCCGATGCTTATCGCTTTGAAATTCTGATACTCCTGTGATGTATGCAAATCGAGAAGCGGCTCTGGCTAATTGCCAACTGCTGATTGCTAATTGCTTTTTTATGATTCTCCACATCAATGGCGAACCGCGCGACTTTGCGGACGGTCTCACGCTCTCTGCACTGGTCGCGCATTTAGGGATGAAGGCTGATCGCGTGGCTGTTGAGCTGAATCTGGAAATTGTTGCTCGTGCCGACTGGACGGCAACGGCCCTGAAAGATGGCGATAAATTGGAAATAGTGCATTTTGTCGGGGGCGGAACTTCCGGGCCGCCGGCCCGGTCACCGTTAGCAAACTGATTTCCCGGCAATAATTATGTTGACAGCAGGGCCGTCGTCAGCGAGTATGAGAAACATTTAGAGCTTGAAATGTTTTAAACATTTCAGCAGCAATATGGAATCAAGATTTACATCGACGCAAGTGGTCAAGCTGACTGGGATTACGCTGCGGCAGTTGCAGTGGTGGGACGAACGCGGCATCGTTGTCCCCCAGCGCGAGGGCCGGAGACGATTGTATTGCCTGGATGACGTCACGGAGGTAGCTGTCATCTGCGCGCTACGACGCAAGGGTTTTCCGTTGCAGCGAGTACGCAGGATTATGAAGTTCTTGCAGAAAGAATTTGGCTGGCGTCTGGCGGAGACGGTGAGCAGCGGGTCTGACTACCACCTGCTGACCGACGGCAAGCGCGTGTATCTGGAGAATTCGCAGCGCCAAGTGATTGACGTTCTCAAGAATTCGCGCCAGCCGCTGCTGGGTGTTTGTTTGAGCGACGCGGTGCGGGAAGTCCATGCGGAAATTTTCAGCCGCAGGCCGGCGCGGTCGCAACCCGCGCGCGGGCCGAAGCGCAGAAGTTCATGAAGCATTGCGCCACGAGCGGCGCAGTTTATGGCAACACCGTAGGTTGAGCGATACCTGGAGGCTGGGCTTGATTACCCGCCGCCAGATCGGCGGCCTGATTCCCGTGATTTGCGGATCAGACAAATGCTCGGCGCAATTCGTGATCCGCGACGAGCAGGTGTTGCCGAGGAAACCTAATTAATTTGCCGCAGATTCACGCAGATGAGCGCTGATTGTGAGCAAGCCATTTTGCGGTTCTGATCTGCGTTTCTCTGCGCAAATCAGCGGCTAATTTGTTTTTCTGTATAGATCGGTACTTGCTCGACGATAGTGATGCCGAAGCCTTCAAGCGCGGCAACTCTCTTGGGATGGTTGGTCAGCAAGCGGATGGAGTGAAGGTTCAGACTTGAAAGAATCTGTGCTCCCACGCCGATATCACGCTGGGTCTTTCGTTGATGCGCGGCGGTAGGTGTTTCGCGCACCTCGCGATGGAAGACCAGTCTTTTTTCGGCGTCCACACTGAAGCCCTTGGAAGTCTGATGCAGATAAATCAAAGCGCCAGTGCCTTCGCGGGCGATCAACTCGAGCGAGCGGTCGAGCACGCGCTGGCAATCGCAAAGCGCTCCGCCGAAAACGTCTCCAGCGAGGCAATGCGAGTGCATGCGCACCATCACCGGACCAGTAGCGTGTTCCACGTCTCCCTTGACCAGAGCAACGTGCGACTCGCGGTCGAGCTGGTTCTCAAAAGCGATCATGCGGAATTCACCGTGACGCGTCGGCAGCATCGCTTCACCCACGCGAACAACATGACTCTCATTCTGCATGCGATAGCGAATCAGCTCGGCGACAGTCAGCATCTTGAGCTCATGCTTGCGGCAGAACGCCATCAGGTCAGGCACGCGGGCCATGGTGCCATCTTCATTCATGATCTCGCAAATCACGCCTGCGGGAACCAGGCCCGCAAGACGTGCGAGATCAACGGAAGCTTCGGTCTGTCCGGCGCGAACGAGCACGCCGCCTTTGCG
>WNFI01066438.1_pt1 | contig 10376 bp, 7 predicted proteins | sample 5400471 | NCBI WGS metagenome assembly WNFI01 (sample SAMN13153348, study PRJNA577476) | soil metagenome | isolation source: 100 cm saprolite on Douglas fir-dominated hillslope | place: USA:California | collected 2013-09-17 | reverse complement strand
ACACCCTGGGGTCAGGCCAAATCCGGTATTGGATGGAAGACCGTGCCATATTTGATGAGAAAGATCTGAATATGGAAAATGGTTCGCGTGATATCCGCGTGATCCAATTCTATTCCAAAGTTAAATACGGCGCAATCTATTACGGACTTATGCCCAGGGAAACGGCTAAGAAAGTTCCCCTGGGGAACAGGATAGGAGAGGACTGGCATTTTTTGGCAAAAGTGGCCTACTTGGGAAAGATCAAAACCCTCGATTGCCTGGGATACAACAAGAAACTGAATGGCCTGTCCAAAGACTTTAAGCAATACGCAAAAATCATCGGAGCCCCCTGGTTTTCTGCCAATTTTCCACATATTCAAATTGCCATGGATGCCTTTTCTGAAATCATGTCTTCTCCGATCTACGGGGAGAACGGGAAACGGGGCGGGGGTCCTTCAAAAATACTACTGGCGCTGTCCTCTTCTGCCAGCATCCTCATCAATTTCTATTTCAGAGTATATCCGCTTATCATGGGCGGAAAACTGATCCGGCTATTGGGGTTTAAGAAATTGAAAGACAAGATCACGACGACGACGCTTCTTAAAAAAAAAGCGAGCATACTGATAGCCGCTACGGACGTTTTGACAGAATTGTAGAGCCATAACCGGGTAGCGTAACGGGATTTGAAACGGGGTCGCCCTCAAGATCAACAAACTTCCCCGGGACGGAAATAGCGCGTGGGCTTTCGACCGCGTTGTAAATGAGTTTTAAGGATGGTTCCCTCGTTTCCGATGGTGAGGTCACTTCGTACAGGGTCACGTTGTCGATCCAAAGGGGTGCGTTGCATTTGAAATTAACCCTCGCTTCTTTCCTGGTCTTATTGGGTTTGAAATAGTAAGTATATGTTTTGTATTCGGTGTCGACGGAAAAGCAGGTGTAGTCGCCGAGGGCCTCCCAGGGTGCAACTGCCATGAGCGGAACAAATTCAATCTTACTTTTCGTTGAGCTCCGGGCCGAAAAGGATAGCCGGTATCGTTTATTCCGGTTCAAATTAATTCCGGCATAATACAATAGACCTTCGATATTGCCGGAAGGAAATTGTACGTTCAGAGAAGGGCCATCGATCCCTTTCTTCTTGTCGTGCACGATGGATACCCCGTCAGGCCAACTTATCCAGCCATTTGTATTATTCGTCATCCCACTATTCGCAATAAGGTTATTTCCCACAGGTGCCACCTCCTGAGCGTAAATTATTTTGAACACGGAGCCCTTGTCGGAGCCTGTACGCTGCCATTCAGTAAGTTGGAGTTCTTCCAATGCATGGCAGAGGCCCTGTTGAGGGTAGAATTTTGCAATAACCTGCTCTGCGTGGGGCGCCCGGTATTGGTTCGAATCGAACGATCCCAACGAATTCAGATCGTGTTCACCTTCCGCGCTCAGGTAAATACAATGACTGCCTTCCTGCACAGCAACTATTGTATTTTCGGAAACATGCAGATCAAGAGCGGCATTGCCGGCTAACGGTACAATGGCATCCAGCTTAATGAGGAGTTGCCCATTTTCCTTATTAGCGATCGGGTTCCCGTTCCCGAACAGCGTGTTTCCGGATAACGTCAGCTGCTTTGCGTTATGAACGAAAATGCCGGCGGTCGAACAATACGCGGCGGTGTTGCGGTAGATAGAAATGTCACGTGAGCGGTCATCGACATAAATGCCGCTGACGTACAGCTGATCCGGATTGGCTGTCCCTGCCCCGGACCCGATCCCATGCAGGATGATATTTCCCTCAATTCGATTATCCCCGTATGTATTGTTCCAGGTATAAATCCCTGCGCCATCGTCTTTGATCATACAAAAATGACTAATGAGGTTATTCTGTATATGGGTGTGGCCTGTTCGGAAATCGATCCCCAGGTAACCGGTGCTATCGACTGTATTGTACTGAAATAGATTATCTCCCAGGAGCGGATTGTCGGCTGTAATAATTATGCCAATGTATGTTCCGTTGCCGCTTACCCCTCTCCCTGCCTTCAAGCCCGTGCGCTTTATGGAATTATGAGAAAATGACCCGTGTACATTATCGTGCCACTCCACGCCGTTGTTATTCGAGTCCGTAATCAGGTTATTTTTAAACGACGGACTTTCGCACGCCATCACTTCCAGTCCATTGCTTCCCGAAAAAGCTATCTCGTTGTTCTGAAATAAAACGTTGCTGCAGTTCTTTATCCTCGCGCCAACCAGCCTTTGATACATAAAGGAAAGGTTTTCCAGTGTGATATTATTCGCGCCTGTCATGTTCAGCCCCACATCCGTTACGCTGATCCCGACCGAGTGTTCCGTCGGCGTTACCCCCTGATCCAGGTACAGGTAGACTTTTTTCGCAGACTTATCATAGAACCATTCACCGTTTTTGTCTAACGTCGACCGGTGTTTTTGAATAAAGTAGCCAAAACCGCCCGGGAGAGGATAAGATGCCGGTAGTAAGAAATTGAACGTTTTGTTTTGATACGACAGAACCGGTAAGTTGTCCAGGGTCCAGCGGCTGCTTCTTGCAACAACCTCTGCGTTGTCCCAATAGCCATCACCAAAGTTCAGCGTATTATCCGACAGTGCTGCCTGGCAGGTTGAAGCACACTGAAGGGTTCGGTAGCCATCGTTGGGATATCTTCCCAATGGCTGAACTTTGTTATCGATGAAAAGATTACCAGGCTCGTTCTGGCATGACGGGCATTCGGCGACCCAGGTATTCTTCCCTGCTATTACCCAGTTTTTTATTTCTATGGATCCGCTGACCACTGGTTTTGGGCCGGATCCGTAAGCCCCGACATAAATCCTTTTTTCGGCGGTCCCCGAAAACAAGATGGTCAGCTCGCCGTTAAAGATGCTGCCCCTCTCAAAAAAAATGGAATCGCCGGGCTGGATCATCGGATTAGCATCCATTAATCTCTTAAGACTGCGCCAGGGCGTTGCTGAGCTTGTTCCGTTATGCTGGTCATTTCCTTTGACCGAGAGGTAGTAATTTGTTGCCGTTGTGCAAACAAACGTGCCCAATACAATCCAGACACAAAAAAAAGCTTTCACGGCTGTTAATTTCAACTAGGTGTCCGGCCGTTCTACGGCACGGTCAGACAATCTTGTTTTATGAGGTGTGGAGAACAGGCTGCGAAAGAACTGATGGATTAGCGCCCGAACGGCCAGGACCAGGAAATAAGAATTGGTAAACACATATCTCTTCCACAGCCTGCCGGGCTCGAGGTAGAGCCGGTACACCCATTCAAGGGAAAGGTTACGCATCCAGGGTGGCAATCGCTTCTCTTGCCCTGCGTATACTTTGAAAGCCTGACCAAGACCCAGCAGGCAAGCCCCGATCTTGTCCCTATGCTCGGCCATCCACTTTTCCTGTTTGGGGCATCCCAGAGAGACGAAGACCAGATCAGGCGCGGCCTCGTTGATCCTTTGGACGACGTGCGACTTCTCCTCCGGCGATAAATCCCTGAACGGTGGTGAATAATAACCGCTTATTCTCAAGGCAGGAAATTCCTTCCTTGCCTTTTGTTCAATCGCTTTCAGAAGATCTTCGGTCGTTCCATAGAAGTAAACGGACTTCCCTGAGTCTTCCGCCTTTCTTAAAAGATCGGGAAGGAGGTCCATTCCGCAGATACGATCCTGTTTTATTCCTTCCGATAATTTCAGAAATACGGAAAGCGGCTTTCCATCGGGTGCCACCAGGTTGGCTTCGTTGATCACCGTCCGGAAAGCCGGGTCTCTATACGCCTCCATCACCATGTGCACGTTGGCGAAACAGACATAGGACGGAATTTTGAAGTGGACAAAGGAAAATATCTCGTCAATAAAACCCTCGTAAGTTCCGATGGAAATGGAAGAGGAAAAAATAGTTTTTCTGTTCATCCGATCACCGATCACCGATCACTGAATACTGATTGCCGAACCATCAGTAAGCCTGCTTATCTCCCTTCAGCATATTCCATACCGTGAGGAAGATGATCTTGATATCGAGGGATAAGCTCCAGTTTTCCAGATATAGCACGTCATAGTACACGCGTTTCTCCATGAGTTCCTGCTCTTTTGTTTCGCCGCGAAAGCCATTGATTTGCGCATATCCCGTGATGCCCGGAGTGATGAAATGCCTTACCTTATAATTTCCGATCGTCTTTGAATACTCCTCCAGCTGGCTGATCATATTAGGCCGCGGCCCGACGACGGACATATTGCCCAGCAGCACGTTGAAGAACTGGGGTAGCTCGTCCAGATTTGTTTTCCGTAAAAACCGCCCCACCGCTGTTATACGCGAATCATTTTTAGTAGCCTGGACCTCTGTTCTATTATTGACGAGCATAGTTCGGAATTTATAGCAATCGAACAGCTTGTTCTTCTTCCCCGGCCTCAATTGCTTGAAGAAAATGGGCCCTTCCGAATCCAGCCGGATCGCCAACGCAATCATCGGAAAAATGACAGGAAACAGCGTCAGGATCACGGTCATGGAGAATCCAATATCGAATAGCCTTTTCAGAATGGCGTTCAGGGAAATGCCCAGGGGCTCCTTCCGGGTTGTCAAGACAGGGATCGAATTGATCAGGAAGATGTTGTAATTGTCATGCACCACCTTGCTGAAGTCAGGCGCAATTCTCAGGTATATAAAATTATCGTCTGCAAACTTCGCGATATCCTGAAGTAAGGTGTCGTGTGTGAGCGGCAATGCAAAATAGATCTCATCAATTTTTTCCCTTAGACAAAATTCTTTTATGGCGCTCAATTTTCCGACAACCAGGTGTTTATACCCGTTGGCTTCAAAGGGATCATCATCAAAGAAACCCTTGAACAAGTAGCCGGCCGTCTCATCGGCAGAAAAGAACTGATAAAGTGCTTTTCCTGAGCCGGTAGCGCCGATGATAATCACTTTCCGCTGATCAAATCCTGAAAACTCAACGTATTTCAAGACCAGTTTATAGAGCACCCTCATACCGACGATGAAGGCAGCCGCTAAAACGTAAATAGCGATTAAAAATTTTATGTTTACGGTAAACACATTGAAGGTATTCAGGATGGCGATGATCATCAGGATGTGAACCACAAAGGCGTTGAACAGAATCGTACTGACGTTCTGCATCAAACTGAGTGTATCGATCCGGTATATTTTGAACAAGAACCCTGCGATGATCCAGATGAGACTGAAGATAAGAAAGAAGGTGGTTACCTCCGATCGCGAGAGACCATCCACCAAACCCAACTCCCCGGTGACGGTAAAAGCCGTCTGAATCAGCCAAAAGTCGATGATGAATATCAGGACTTTGAAAACTGGCGAATAATATTTACCCTTCATGGTCGCGCGATTTAAGATTTAACATTCATTTTATTAAACGTTCTAATTTTCATGGTACGAAATAGCAGGTTGGGCGGATCGAATTCAATGATTGCGATCATGCCGGTAACAAACTTTACTCATACCGTTTTTTGAGTCCTTTTCCGGTTTTCCGCATGATGATCAGTATCATCGTAGTTGGAAACCTGGGTCATTTGAGCTAGCTGCATTCCTGTCTAGAATTGTTTCACCAAGTTGACGTACTCAACCTAAATCATTATGACCGATAACAAGAAAGTAGCATTGATCACAGGGATCACAGGACAGGACGGGGCCTATTTGGCAGAGTTCCTCTTAAAAAAGGGATATACCGTGCACGGAATCAAGAGAAGAAGCTCCTCCCTGAATACGGAACGTATTGACCATTTATATCGTGACCCGCATGAGCAGGATGTCAGGTTCAAGCTACACTATGGAGACCTGACCGATGCCACTAACTTAATCCGCATTATTCAGGAAGTGCAACCGGATGAGATTTACAATCTGGGTGCCATGTCGCACGTTAAAGTAAGTTTTGATATTCCGGAGTATGCCGCTAATACCGATGGGTTGGGGACCCTCCGGATTCTGGAGGCGGTTCGACTATTGAACCTTACACACAAGACGAGAATATATCAGGCGTCTTCTTCCGAGTTGTATGGTCTGGTGCAGGAAATACCTCAGCGTGAAACGACGCCCTTTTACCCGCGGTCGCCTTACGCCGCAGCGAAGCTGTATGCCTACTGGATTACCGTGAACTATCGCGAAGCCTATAACCTGTTTGCCTGCTTGGCAACCTCAATGCGCAACGGGATTGGGGCCACGCTAAAGATTACATAGAAGCCATGTGGCTGATCCTGCAGCAAGACCAACCGGAGGATTTTGTGATTGCCACAGGAGTAACTACGACCGTTCGGGAATTTGTGAACATGGCTTTCTCGGAAGTGGGGATAGAATTAGAATTTGAAGGTGAAGGCGTTAAGGAAGTTGCGCGGGTAAGGAGATGCCGTGACAGCGCGTATTTTGTAACGCCTGGAAAAATAGTGGTAGCGATAGATCCAAGCTATTTCAGGCCCACGGAAGTTGAATTGTTGTTAGGAGATGCCACCAAGGCCCGTACGAAACTAAAATGGCAACCGAAATACTCGACACGCGATATTGTAAATGATATGGTGATGGCGGATTTGAGGTTATTTGAACGCGACAAAATTCTGATCTCCAACGGCCAGGAAGTTCTTAAAAACGATGAGTAATGAAAAAAAATGCAAAAATCTACATAGCAGGTCACCATGGGATGGTGGGCTCGGCTATTCATAGAAGATTACAAAAAGAGGGATATCGCAATTTTGCCTTAAAAGGTCACTCGCAATTGGATCTTCGCGATCCCTATTCTGTACGGAAATTTTTCGAAGCAGAACGTCCTGAATATGTCTTTCTGGCGGCAGCAAAAGTCGGTGGCATTCACGCCAATAATACCCTGGGGGCAGAGTTCATTCATGATAACCTTTTGATTCAGACGAACCTTATTCACCAGGCGTTTGTGAGCAATGTAAAGAAGCTCCTTTTCTTAGGCTCCTCCTGCATTTATCCAAAATATGCACCACAGCCAATAAAAGAGGAGGCCTTGATGACGGGTGAACTGGAGACTACAAATGAGCCCTATGCGATAGCCAAGATCGCCGGGATCAGGATGTGTCAGGCCTATCGCCGGCAATATGGTTCAAACTTCATCAGTCTGATGCCGACAAATTTATATGGACCGAACGATAATTATCACCGTATGAATTCACACGTGCTTCCGGCACTCATACGGAAATTCTACGAAGCGAAAACGCAAGGACAGGAAACCGTGGAGATATGGGGAAGCGGCGCCCCCCGGCGGGAGTTCCTGCACGTGGATGACCTGGCGGATGCTTGTTTGGTTTTAATGGATGGGGACGATAGCGATGAAATAATCAATGTGGGAACGGGCATTGACCTGAGCATCAAAGACCTTGCGCTTCTGATAAAAGACTGTATTGGATATGAAGGAGACCTGTTCTTTAATTCGGACTACCCCGATGGAACACCGCGAAAACTTTTGGATACGACCAAAATTAATGATCTGGGCTGGGTTGCAAAAAAAGAACTCGCCGACGGCGTGAGCGAAGTTTATTACGAATATGCAAACCAGGCGACCAACCTGTATGAATTATCAACACGATAGGATTGCCACGATGAAACGGGAAGTGACCCTGGAGCAGGATGAGGCCCCGAAACGGGACGAAACCGTGATCCTATCCCATTACGACGTACATTATTTCAATGATTTTCAAAAAGAGATAGGCGAGTTTGGCGGGAGAGCAAACAAATTCATGTTTGAAAAGCATGTTTTGCCGTCAGATACCGTACTGGATTTTGGCTGCGGGGGCGGGTTTTTGCTTAACAACCTGAATTGTAGTGAGAAGATTGGAGTAGAGCTAAATGCCGTAGCCAGGGAATTTTGTAATTATGAAATGGGAATTGCCTGCTATGAATCATTGAACGACGTTCCCAACGCGTCCATTGATACCGTCATTTCAAGTCATTGTTTAGAGCATACCATGAATCCGTATGGGATTGTTACGCTTTTACATGAAAAACTGAAGCAGGGCGGAAAAATCGTTATCGTAGTGCCGCTGGAGAATTACCAGTATCATTGGGTTCCTGATGACGTTAACAATCATTTGTACAGTTTCAGTCCCATGAATCTCGGAAATATTCTACAGGCCGTCGGTTTCAAGGAAATAAAAATAGAGCCTGTATTCCACAAATGGGCGCCCAAACACAAATTAATAGACAGGGTTTTCGGATTTAAGATGTTTCACCGCCTAAGCTGGTTGTACGGAAATATCAACAGGAATCTCGTTCAGGTAAAAGGAGTGGGGGTAAAAGTGTGACCCCGATATAATTTCATTTAGTAGGGATCGTAAAAGAAGGAGGTCCCAACCTCTCTTTGAATCGGCGCCGGACCCGACTATTATTGTCAATAAAGTCGGTTGTGTCGCATCCGTAAACAAGCTGGCAGAAAAAGCATTCGGATACGATAAAAAAGAGCTTCTTGGAAAGAGTTTGGAATCGTTGATTCCACTGATCCATAAGAACCTGAAAAGTAAGAAATCGGGGAATTTTTTTAACGAACCTCAGCCTTGCAGGATCAATGCCGAATTGGAACTATACGGTGTCAGGAAGAACGGACAGAAGTTCATCGTCGATATAAGCATGAGCCCTCTCCGGATCGGGGAGGAAGTTTACACCTGGGCGGCCGTCCGTCAGATCGCAGAAAAGAAAAGGTCGGAAGAGGAGTCCAAAATAACGCAGGCCTACACCCGGAGTTTGATTGAAGCATCACTCGATCCTCTGATTGCGATCAGCCCGGAAGGCAAGGTTACCGATGTGAATGAGGCTTCCGTCAGGTTGACGGGAATACCAAGGGTAGAACTGATCGGCACCGATTTCTCTGACTACTTCACAGAGCCGGGAAAGGCGAGGGAGGGATACGAACAGGTATTCGAGAAGGGGTTTGTTTCTGACTACCCTCTGACAGTAAGGGATAAGGAAGGCAAGCTCACCGATGTGATGTACAATGCTTCCGTTTACAGGGATGAAAAAGATAAAGTAATGGGGGTGTCGGCGTCGGCCCGCGACGTAACCGTTCAGAAAAGAGCTTCCCAGTATGCGCGCTCCCTGATCGAGGCAGCGCTCGACCCATTGGTTACCATCAACCCGGGCGGAAAGATCACGGACGTGAATGAGGCGTCGGTTCGGGCAACGGGCGTTCCAAGGGAAAAACTCATCGGGACGGACTTCTCCGATTATTTCACTGAACCAGTGAAAGCCCGCGATGGGTATCAACAGGTTTTTGCTCAAGGTTTTGTTGCCGACTATCCGCTTACGCTGCGCGACAAGAAAGGCAAATTAACGGATGTTCTTTATAATGCTTCGGTATACAAAGATGACCAGGGTAACGTGTTGGGTGTGCTCGCTGCCGCCCGCGACATTACCCAGTTAAAGCGAACCTCTCAATATGCGCGAAGTTTGATTGAAGCTTCGCTTGACCCGCTCGTTACGATCAACCCGGAAGGGAAGATCACCGACGTGAATGAGGCTTCGGTTAGAGCAACAGGGGTTCCCAGAAAGAACCTGATCGGCACGGACTTCTCCGATTATTTCACAGAGCCGCAAAAAGCACGTGAAGGGTACCAAAAAGTCTTTGCCAAAGGTTTCGTGGCGGATTATCCCCTTACCATCCGCCACAAAAAAGGTAAACTCACTGAAGTTTTGTACAATGCCACGGTATACAAAGATGACCTTGGCACGGTGCTCGGCGTATTGGCAACGGCCCGGGATATAACGCAGTTAAAACGAACTTCTGAATACGCAAGAAGTTTGATCGAAGCTTCACTCGACCCCCTGGTGACGGTCAATCCTGATGGAAAGATAACGGATGTCAACGAAGCCTCTGTTAATGCAACGGGACTGCCAAGAGAAAAACTGATCGGGACAGACTTCTCTGATTACTTTACAGAACCTCAAAAAGCACGGGAAGGCTACACGTTGGTATTCGCGAAAGGATTCGTAGCCGACTATCCTCTCACCCTCCGCAATAAGAACGGGAAACTGATTCAAGTACTGTTTAACGCCTCCGTCTATCGCGATGAAAAAGGAAATGTGTTGGGAGCGGTAGCCGCTGCCCGCGACATCACCGTGCTGAAAGAAACGGAAGAAAAGATCAGGAAAATTCAGGCTTACACCCGTTCCCTGATTGAAACCAGCCTTGATCCGCAGATAACAAAAGGCCCTGATGGGAAGATCACGGACGTCAATGAAGCCACCGTGCAAGTGACGGGCGTACCGCGTGAAAAGATAATTGGGACGCAATTCCCGGATTATTTCACTGAGCCGGCTAAAGCGGAACAAGCCTATCGACAGGCATTTTATGAGGGAGTTGTGCGAAACTATCCGTTGGCGATTCGCCATGTTTCCGGTAAAATAACCGATGTGCTTTATAATGCGACGG
>WNFI01031455.1_pt1 | contig 10376 bp, 8 predicted proteins | sample 5400471 | NCBI WGS metagenome assembly WNFI01 (sample SAMN13153348, study PRJNA577476) | soil metagenome | isolation source: 100 cm saprolite on Douglas fir-dominated hillslope | place: USA:California | collected 2013-09-17 | reverse complement strand
AGCTGCTTTTGGACATGTGGCTCGGCGGCCGCGACGAGATCTGCGTCGTCGGTGATCCACGGCAGACCATCTACTCGTTCACCGGTGCGACGCCTGCTTACCTGACCGCGTTCCCGGCCGAGTTTCCCGGCGCGCCCGTTATCCGCCTCGTCCGCAATTACCGGTCCACGCCGCAGGTGGTGACGCTAGCGAACAAGCTGCTCGCCAGCGGGCTGGCTGCTGTCTCGCCCGGCACCGTCCGGGCCGGTCAGGAAGCGCCGCTGGCGGCACAGCGGCCGGCCGGCCCCGCGCCGGCCCTGACGGAATACGCGGACGAGCCAGCTGAGGCCGCCGCGGTAGCCCGGCAGGTGCAGTCACTGGTGAAGTCCGGCGTGCCCGCGGGAGAGATTGCGATCCTGGTACGGATCAACGCGCAAACCCAGGCCCTTGAGCAATCGCTCAGCCAGGTCGGGGTGCCGTTCCAGCTCAGGGGTGCTGAGCGGTTCTTCGACCGGGCCGAGGTCCGGCAGGCCGTCGGCCTGCTCAGGGCGGCGGCCAGGTCCGCGTCAGCTGACGACGGCCCGGCGGATCAGGTCCGGCCGGTCCTGGCCAGTATCGGCCTGACGGCACAGCCCCCGACTGGACGCGGCACCGCCCGCGAGCGCTGGGAGTCGCTGGAGGCGCTAGCACAGCTGGCGGCCGACTTCTTCGCCGCGAACCCAGGCGCTGGCCTGCCCGGGCTCGCCGACGAGCTGGCCGTACGGAGCGCGATCGGCCACGCGCCAGCGATGGCCGGTGTGACGCTGGCCTCGCTGCACGCGGCCAAAGGGCTGGAGTGGGATGCCGTCTTCCTGCCGGGCTTGACCGACGGCACCCTGCCGATCATCTATGCGCAGAGCGATGACGCTATCGAGGAGGAGCGCCGGCTGCTCTACGTGGGCGTTACCAGAGCGCGCGAACGGCTGTACTTGTCCTGGGCCCTGTCTCGATCGGCGGGCGGCCGCCGGACGAGGAAGCCGTCCCAGAGAGCAGAGCGTGCCCGCCTACGTGGTCTTCTCGGACGCGACGCTGCTGGCCATCGCGGCTGCCGGCCCGGCAAGCCGCTCCGAGCTGGCTGGCGTCCCCGGTGTCGGCGCCGTCAAACTGGACCGGTACGGTTCCGCCGTGCTGGAACTTTGCGCGCGACCTGACGGCCCGCAAGCACGGCCGGTTCAGTGACCAAGGCACTCGACGAAGTGGTGGCCCTGCTCGACCTTGAGCAGATCGAGGTCGACATCTTCCGCGGCCGCAGCCCGGCGGGAGAGCAACGGCAGCGCGTGTTCGGCGGTCAGGTGGCGGGCCAGGCGCTCGTTGCGGCTGGCCGCACGGTTCCGGCTGAACGGCCGGTGCATTCGTTGCACGCCTGCTTCATCCGCCCCGGCGACCCGAACGTGCCGCTGATTTATCTGGTGGAGCGGGTGCGCGACGGCAGGTCGTTCACGACCCGCCGGGTCACCGTCGTCCAGCACGGCAAGACGATCTTTACGCTATCGGCGTCGTTCCACCGGTCCGAGCAGGGCTTCGAGCACGCAGATGCGATGCCAGCGGTTCCCGGTCCGGATGAGGTCGAGCCAACGGCCGACAGGCTGCGGCGCCTGTTCGGCCCGGCCGTGGACGAATTCATCGCGGACAACCCGATCGACATCAGGCACGTCGGGCCGTTGACGGTGGAGGCCGAGCGCGACCCGTCCCTGGTGTCGACCCGCAATGTGGTCTGGCTGCGCGCCGACGGCAATTTGCCTGACGACCAGCTGCTGCACGTCTGCATCATGACTTACGCGTCGAACATGACCCTGCTGGACACCGTATTGCTGGCGCACGGGGTGTCCTGGGCGGACGGCAAAGTGGCTGGCGCCAGCCTCGACCACGCGATGTGGTTTCACCGGCCGTTCCGGGCCGACCGCTGGTTGCTTTACGTGCAAGACTCGCCGTCAGCCAGCGGCGCCAGAGGCCTTGCCAGAGGCGAGGGTTACACCCAGGACGGCGAGCTTGTGGTCTCGGTGGTTCAGGAGGGCCTGCTGCGCAGCCGCCAGCCCGGTTGATAACGAGCAAGCCGCAGGCTGGCTACGAAAGAACCCGCAGGTAGAAAAAGAGTTGCCCGCGTCCGCTGCCGGTACGTAGGCTTCTCCGTGTCGAACGTCGCCCCACTGCGCCCGAGAGGAGGCATCCAGATGCTGATCACAACCAAGTCGGCTGAGGCCGCTCAGCGACCGCTCGCTGGTTCCGGCATCGATGCCCACCTCTTCGAAGGCCTGGTCGACGCCGCGCCCGTTGGCGTGTCAGGCCCTGAATTGGGCGCTCCGATGGGCATCGAGACGGCCGCTCCGCTGGCCCTGCCGCGCGTGAAGTGGGCCGCCGCCCTCAGCGGGAGACACGTAGCGGCAGACGCTAGCCACGACGGCTACCAGGTCGCCATCCAGGCCACGACCGGCATCCAGGCGAAGACAGCTCAGCCCAAGCCACAGCAGTTCAAGGCACAGCAGTTTAAGGCACAGCAGCACGAGTGCACGACCCGTGTCAACCCGGCTATCCGGGGTGGAGTGGGTCCGCATCCAGCGAGGGAACCGGAACCGGTCTAGTACAGACCGGCCAGATCCCCTCCAGGCCGCGGACCCAAAATCGGGTCCGCGGCCTTCGTATGTCTCAGGCCGCAAATTGTCAGAGGCATAAGGGAAGCTCGACGAGTAGTGGAGAGGGGATGGCACCGATGCAGTGGCCCGGCACATCAGCCGTGCTGGAAGGACTAGCCGGCGTTCCCAGCGGCACCGATCTCAGCGGTACAGCACTCGGCAACGCCGAACTGCCATGCAGTGACGACCCGGAACTGTTCTTTGCGGAGTCTCCGGACGACGTGGAGCTCGCAAAGTCGCTGTGCGGAAGCTGCGCGGCACGGCTGGTCTGCCTTGCGGGAGCCATGGAGCGCGCCGAGCCTTGGGGTGTCTGGGGCGGCGAGCTGTTCCTGCGGGGTGAGATTGTCCCGCGCAAGCGGCCGCGAGGGCGTCCGCGCAAGGACGCGGTGGCGGCCTGACTCCAGGGCCGTTCACCGTAGGCAACCGACTTACTCACGGAATGGGAAGTGCAATGACGCACGTAGGACAAGAACTGGTACGAGACCGACATCGAACGTTGCTCGCGGTCGCCGCCGCTCAGCGCGACGGCCAGCGAGCATGGCGGCACGGCCGGATCGCCCGGCTAGCTGAGCGCGCAGAGCGCAAGCAGCACAGTCACACCGATCAAGCCTTCCGGCTCGCAGACGAGGCGGAGCGGCTCAGGGCAAAGCTCGCCGAGATCGAGTCAGGCGGTTAGCTGTCAACGCGGGCGGGCCCGGGACACCGACGAGGTTCCCGGGCCCCGACAGCGTCCGCTTGGCGGCCCGCAGCGGTCATGGCTGCGTGCCCGGGCCCGACAGCGTCCGTGCGGCAGCCGGCCGCATCGGTTCTGGCTGCGTTCCCAGTCGTAGGGGCGTCCGTGAGGCAGCCGACCTCATCGGTTCTGGCTTAGTTCCCGGTCCTGGCGCCATCGGCGGCGCGGCCGGGAGCGGCGGTCTTGGCTGCGTTGCCGGTCCTGGCGGCGTTCTTGGTCCGCGCGCGCTTCCCGGTCACGGCACCGTTGGCTGGCTGGAGGTCGAGGTTGGCTGGCTGGAGGTGGAGGTTGGCTGGCTGGAGGTCGAGGTTCGCTGGCTGGAGGTCGAGCCGGATCCTGATGTCCTCCCCTGCCTGCTCGGTCGCAATGCCCTGCCCCGGACCGTAGCCCGGTATCCATCTCAGTACCTCCGCGCGGAACGGGCCCGCGGATTCAAGCTGGCACAGGACGCCGACGCCGGCGGTCGAGACCCGGTGAATCAGCACGTAGGACGGGGGCAGGTTCAGGCGCCTGGCGATGTTGGCTGGCCTCATGTCCGTGACGCGGGTCGCCTCGCCGCGCATCCACTCGCGGCTGAACGCGAATTGGTCGACTTTAGATGGCTCGGCAAGCGGAGCCAGGAACGCCCGCAACTCGTCCAGATCGATGCTGACATCGGCGCGCAGGAAGCCGTGCTCGCGCAGGTCCTCCTCGACCTCCTCGATCTCGCCGTCGTGATGCATCAGCCAGAGCAGCCGGCCGAAGACCGGCGGCAGCCCGTCCGGCAGCCGATCGACGGCGCCGAAGTCGAGCACGCCTAGGCGCCCGTCGTCCAGCAGCCGGAAATTACCGGGATGCGGGTCCGCATGCAGGAGTCCGGTCCTGGCCGGGCCGGAGAACAAGAACCTGACCAGCAGCAAGCCGGCCCGGTCCCGCTGCTCCTGCGTTCCCGACGTGATGACGTCCGCCAGCGGAGTGCCGTCCATCCATTCGGTAACTAGGACGTGATCGGTCGCCGCTAGCACAGCGGGGACGGCGACATCCGGGTCGGAGGCGTACGCGTCGGCGAACGCCTGCTGCGATGCCGCCTCCAGCCGATAGTTGAGTTCCTCAACGACCCGCGCTCGCAACTCGTCCAGCATGGGCTTGACATCAAGTCCGGGCATCAGCAGCCCGAACATGCGGCCGACGCGGCTGAGTTGGGTAAAGTCGCTGGCCAGCGCCTTTCCGGCACCTGGGTACTGGATCTTCACCGCGACCCGCCGCCCGTCCAGCCAGACGGCGCGGTGCACCTGGCCGATGGATGCCGCGGCCGCCGGGCTGTCGTCGAATTCGGCGAAGCGCGCCCGCCAGTCCGCACCGAGGTCGGCGGCAAGAACCTTGTGCACGGTGGCGGACGGCAGCGGGGGCGCTGATTCCTGCAGCCGGGTGAGAGTCGCACGATAGGGACCGGCGATCTCAGGCGGCAGCGCAGCCTCGAATATCGACAAGGCCTGGCCGAGCTTGAGCGCACCGCCCTTGAGCTCGCCGAGTACCCGGAAGATCTGCTCCGCGGTCCGTTGCTGTATCTCCTGCGCGACGATCTCCGCAGGCCTGCCGCCCAGCCGCTTACCGAGCCCGAGCGCTGCCCTTCCGGCAATGCCCACGGGCAGTGACGCAAGCTTGACCGTCCTCGTCACGGCACGGTTCGGCAGCTCGTTCATGATCTCCATTGTCAGGTATGGCTGATTGTCCCTGCGCCATGCTAGCGACTTGCGCCGCAACTGCAGGCCCTGTGCGGGAGCCAGGTCCGGCGCCGCCACTGCCAGCCCGGCAGTACGAGCTCAAGGGTGCCGTTCGCCGTTGCCTCGGCTAGCGGCGCCCTGTCTGCGAATGCGATCGCCTGTGCGGCAGCCTGCGCGGCCACAGCGGCCGCCAGCGCCGCATCACACGCCTGCGGCTCCGCGTCGCGTCCAGACACTTGGGCCAGTATCAGCGGCCAGGCTGGGTCACGTTCCGCCCGCGTCAGGTCAAGGCAGCGCAGGCAGGCAGTGACGCCGGGACGTACCAGCGGTCCGACGATTCCGATGGCCTCATAGGCGGAAACGGCCAGATGCGGCACGCCGCCTCGCCGCAACGCTTCCGCTTGGGTTTGCTGAGGTCGGCCGACCAGGACCGCGAGGTCTGGTGCGGACGCCGCTGGCTGTGGTCGTCCAGGCGGTGCTGCCAGGGCTGCCAGCCCGGCGCTGGTGAGCAGTTGGCCGATAGCATCGGCAACGCGTCCGGTGCCAAGGACGCGCACCGCTGTCGCCGCGCGGCGGGCCAGGAGATGGGCTCCGCCGTCGGTGTCCTGCCGGGTCATAGACGCGGCAGCCAGCTCGGCCGTCAGCTCGTCGCGGAGCTGGGCCGGGATCGCCTGACGGGAGACCGCAGACAGATCGACCAGGACGCCGGCGGCCGCGAGCGTGGCGAGGATCCGCTCGGTGACAGCAGCGGCAACGCCCTGCTGGCCGGCCTCCTCTACCAGTTGGCAACGGTCACGGCTGCCGTCGAGCAGGCGGATGACTGCCGCCGCGCTGCCGATGCCGGTCAGAGCCACGGCACGGCGAGAGTCGACTCCGATCTGCACGGTGTCCCGATCCCGCCAGACCGGCAGCAGGCCTGGCCTGAGTGCGGGTCTCATGGCATCAGGTTGGCACGCGGGACCGACAAATCACCGACCGGCGGCAGCGGCGGGCAGCGGCGGGCAGCGGCATGGCCGCCGGGCGCAGGCGGGAGCCAGGAGCCCCCGGCCCCTGGACCGTTCGCCCCCCTTCCCCAGAAGCGACGAGCTGCCTGAGCCGGGGGACTCCTGGCAGGCGAAGTTAGGCTTGCCAGGCCCGCTGGTCAAGCCCGGCTGTGGACGGCGATGTGCAGATGATGGGGACGGCCCGGCGTGTTCCTGTGGACAGCCGCGCATCCAGATGTGAATTGGCCGGGTAACGGCTTCCGCGGAGCAGCCTGAACTGGCCAGACGCCCGCTGCGCCTTGTGGATGGATATTGCTTGCGGCTGCTCGGTGCTTGCGGCTATTCGGCGCTTGCTGCTCGGTGCTTGCCTACTCTGGCGCGCTGTCTCCGGAGTCGTGCTCGGAATCGTCGCCAGACCCGGCCGGGCCGTTCTCGGCTTGCTCCCCGCTCAGGCTTGAGATGTCGAAGTCCGGCTTACCGCGCACGAAGCCGTCAGGATCGTCGAAGTCGTCGGCAGTCGGGAGCAGGTCCGGGGGTGCCCAGATGCCGTCGCGCCCGGTGACGCCCCGCTCGGCGGTCAGGCCGTGCCAGATCGCGGCTGCCTCCCGTAGTCGGCGCGGCCGTAGTTCCAGGCCCACCAGTGTGGCAAACGTCCGCTCCGCCGGCCCGCCAGTTGCCCGGCGCCTCCTGATGGCTTCGGCCAGAGCATCAGCCTGCGGAAGCCGGTCGCGGGCCGCCCCCTCGACGACGGTCGAAACCCAGCCCTCGACCAGTGCCAGGACGGTCTCGAGTCGGGCCAGCGCGGCCTTCTGCTCGGGCGTGTCCTCAGGCTGGAACAGGGCCGCACCCGACAGCGCCTCGTTGAGTGCCTCCGGATTGCTGGGGTCGATCTGCGGCATAGCTTCGCGCAAGGCCGCGGTGTCAACCGTGATGCCGCGCGCATAGTCCTCGACCGCGCCGAACAACCGGGCCCGGAGCCATGGCACATGGCCGAACAGCCGGTGGTGAGCCGCCTCGCGCAGCGCGAGGAACAGCCGCACCTCGTCCGCTTCTACCGATAGCCCGGCGCCGAACGCTGCAACGCCGGCCGGCAGTAGTGCGGCAGTACCCTCTGGCCCGAGGGGCAGTCCGACGTCGGTGGAGCTGACGACTTCGGCGGCCAGCGCGCCCACAGCCGCGCCTGTCTGGCCGCCTACCATCATCCCGCCGATCCGCTTCATCATTTCGCCCAGGCCGCCGAGGCCGCCAAGACCGCCGACCATTGCCCGCATTTCAGGTGGCAGGTCGGCGGCTATTTCGTTGGGGTCGTCACCGAGCAGCCCGCTCATCGCTTCCACTGCCCGGGCGGCGATGGGATCGCACAGCTTCGACCAGACCGGCAGGGTCGCTTCCACCCACTCCGCCCGGCTCCATGCCTGTACCGTTCTGATGCCGCTCGGGAACTCGGTCACGTCCTCAAGCCAGAGGTCGGCCAGCCTGAGCGCGGAGCCGCCAGCCCCGGAGCCGCCAGCCCCGGAGCCGCCAGCCCCGGAGCCGCCGGAACCACCAGGGCCACCGGGGCCGCCGGAACCACCAGGGCCGCCAGGGCCACCGGGGCCGCCAGGGTTGTCTGGGCCGTCGCCCGAATTACGCGCCGGGCCGAAGCCGAAGGGAGGCTCAGTCATCTGCCCGGCCCGTCAGGCAGGATGGAAGGGTCCACACTGGCCAAGTTATCCCAGGGATGGTCCGCGGTGAGTAACCGAGTAGCCCAGGTTCGCCATGAGCGCAGCCCAGGCGGTGGATCGGGGCCTCAGCGCGGCCGCCGCGAGCAGCCCGAGCTCGGCGATCAGTACCCGGCCAGGCCAGCCGAAGAGGACTCGGCCGGCCGGGGCGAGTCGACGACAGCTAAGGCCGCGACGGCTATCAGAGCCGAGGCCGGGACTCCTTCGACCGCTAAGGGTGGGGCGGCCACGACGGCTCCGGTCGCCGTCGCCGCGGCAGCCCAGCCGGGCCACCGTGCTGAGCGGCCGGGTCCGGTCATCGCGGTCACCGGCGCGGCGCGCGGGCTCGGACTGGCCCTGACTGGCCGGCTAGCGAAGTCTCCGCTGGTCGGCCGCGTAGTTGCCATCGACGAGCAGCGTGGCGATGTCACCGGCGTGACCTGGCGGATCGTCGACATCCGGGACCCGGCGCTGGCCGGCCGGCTGTCCGGTGTCGACGTGGTCGTGCACACCGACCTGGACCTGTCCCCGGAGTCCGATGCGCGGGCCCGGCGTGCCTTCAACGTGCGCGGCGCCCAGACGGTGCTCACCGCAGCCGCTGCGGGCGGCGTGGGCCGGGTCGTCCTGGTGACCAGCGCGATGGTCTATGGCGCGCGCCCGGAGAATCCGGTCCCGCTGCCCGAGGATGCGCGCCTCAGCGCCGAGTCCGACGACAGCGTTGTCGGGGATCTGCTGGAAATCGAGCACCTGGCCGAGCGCTCACCGCGGGCACATCTGGGCCTGGAAATTGCCGTCGCCCGTCCGGCGGCCCTGGTGGGCGACGGCGTCGACACGCTTGTCACCCGCCATTTCGAGGCCCCGCGCCTGCTCGCGGTGAAGGGGTTCGCTGCCCGCTGGCAGTTCTGCCATCTCGACGACCTAGTCAGCGCGCTGGAACTGGCCGCAGTCGGCAAGGTCAGCGGAGTGTTCGCGGTGGGCTGCGAGCGCTGGCTGGAGCAGGAGCGGCTGGAGGAGATTTCCGGGATGCGCAGGATCGAGCTCCCGGCCGGGCTGACATTCGCCACCGCGCAGCGGCTCCACCGCGCGGGCATCACGCCGGCGCCCGTTACCGACCTGCGCTACGTCGTGTACCCGTGGGTGGTGGATTGCCGGGTGCTCCGGGAAGCGGGCTGGCAGCCGACCTATGACAACGAAGAAGCGCTCCAGGTCCTGCTTGATCAGCGGGCGGGCCACCATGCCGTGGCCGGGCGACGGCTGGACAAGAAAGACGCAACCATCACCGCGGCCGGCGCGACCGTCGCGGTCATCGGCACTGCCGCGATCGTCCGCCAGGTACGCAGGCGCCGGCGCGGGTCCTGATCGGATTGGTCGCAGCGGCGTCGCGGTAACTTTGCATCGTGACTGTAATCCGGATGACCGAACTGCGGGCCGGGCCTGTGTCGGTAGACGAAGTCCGCGCCGCGGTGGCGGATCCCGCCGCAGGGGGCATCGCCATATTCATGGGCGCTGTCCGTGATCATGACCATGGCCGTGGCGTCACGGCGCTGTCCTACAGCGCGCATCCCACGGCGGCCGCCGAACTTGGGAAGGTCGCGGAGAAGGTCGCGGCCAGCCACCCCATTCTCGCCCTGGCCGTGGCGCACCGGACCGGTGACCTTCAGGTCGGCGACCTCGCCGTCGTCGCGGCCGTCGCCGCGGAGCATCGTGATGCTGCCTTTGCCGCCTGCGAGCAACTGGTCAATGACCTAAAGGCTACGGTGCCGATCTGGAAGCATCAGTTCTTCACCGGTGGTGACAGCGAGTGGGTGAACAGTGCGTAGGCTTCCGCCTATGCCCAACCGGCCCGCGCCCATATCCAACCAGCTTGCCACCTTGCTGATCGCTGGCGCCTGCGTGCTGGCAGGCCTGGTCGTGGCGGCCGTGACCGCTGTGCCGTATGTCGCGCTGACCCCGGGTCCCACTCTGAACACCCTCGGCAAGAACACCCTCGGCAAGCCGCTCGGCGCGCCGATCATCCAGGTCATCGGTCGGCACACCTATCCGACGACTGGCAACCTGAACCTGGTCACCGTGTCCTACAACGGCGGCCCGAATACCGACTTCAATATCTTCAGCGCCCTGCGAGCCTGGCTGACGCCATCTGACGCCGTCGTCCCCGCCAGTGAGATCTACGCCCCCGGCCAGACCCAGCAGCAAGTTGTGCAGCAAGACACCCAGCAGATGGTGGGCTCGCAGCAGGACGCCCCCGCCGCCGCGCTGTGCTACCTGCGCATCAACATCAAGGTCCTCGGCACGGTCGCGTCGACGGCGAAGGGCACTCCCGCCTACGGAGTCCTGCATCCTGGCGACGTGATCACGGCTGTTGACGGGACGCCCGCCGATTGTGATCACAATGTCGTGACCATGATCAGGAACCGCAAGCCCGGCGGCCCCGTCAGCCTGACCGTCGACCGCAAGGGCGTCACGATGACGGTCAGGCTAGTCACCAAGGACGTCAACGGCCAGCCCGTAGTTGGCGTTGGACTGACGCCGAGCTATGACTTTCCATTCACTGTGAAGATCAACTTGCCGAATATCGGCGGGCCGAGCGCCGGCCTGATGTTCGCCCT
>WNFI01565753.1_pt1 | contig 10377 bp, 8 predicted proteins | sample 5400471 | NCBI WGS metagenome assembly WNFI01 (sample SAMN13153348, study PRJNA577476) | soil metagenome | isolation source: 100 cm saprolite on Douglas fir-dominated hillslope | place: USA:California | collected 2013-09-17 | reverse complement strand
CCGCAAATCCCGTCTGGCCCCCCGATCCCGCCGGCCGCCGCAGCGTGACCGGCGCCACGGGCGCCAGGCCGGGACCGCTGACCAGGACCGGCCTGGAACCCGAACGGGTCATCGTGCCGCCGTACCACTGCGGCAAGTAGCGCCCGGGGTGGCCGCAGTCGCGGTACTGCAGCGAGTACCAGCCGGGACGCAGCCCGGAAATGAGGAACCGGCCGTCGGACCGGGTCATCCCGGGCCGGACGCCGGACGGGCCGATGGCCGTGACGCAGATTCCCTCGAGGGGAGCGGCGGCTCCAGCCTGGGCGACGCCCGTGATCGCGCCGTCGTCGGCAGTCTGGGCGGCGAGGGCCTGCCGTTCGGCCAGCAGCCGCCGCTGGGCGGGCGTGGGCACGGACAGCGCAGCGCCGGCGGCCGCGGAGGAAACGGGAGCGGAGCCGCGCCCTGGCTGCCAGGCTGAGGCCCCCGCGGTCCTGGCGGCCGCCTCTCGAGCGGTGGACGTGGCAGCCGTTGCTGATGCGGTCATTAGTCCCGCGGCGAGCAGCCCGCCCGTGACGACGGCAGCCCCCTGGCAGAACACGTTTCGTCGCACGGGCACCGATCCTCAATGGGATATGTCAGTAATGTGAGTAGGAGCCTAGGCCCGCGCCTCAGCGCAGGATGATCTTGAAGAGACTTGTGTGTAGAAAGTTATGAAAGGGCATTGCTGAGCGAGGGGAAGTCACCGCTGGCCAGGGGCTGAGATAACGCTGAAGAATGGGCGTGACTGGGCTGCTGGAGGTGACGTGATGGAGGCGGAGCGGCGGTTCCCGGAGCTTCGGCAGGTGGTCCTGGACACCACCGATGCGCGTGCGCTCGCGGAGTTCTACCGTCGGCTGCTGGACCTGCGCTACCGGCCCGGGGCCAGCGTGGCGAGGCCTCGCAGGTCGACGCAGTTCACGTCCCTGACCTTGACGAACACCATCAGGACGCAGCCGCAGTTGCGGCAGCGGGCCACGGTGCCCGGGGCACGCAGGTAGACCACGCACTCCGCCACCGGCCCGGCGGCGCCGCAGGTACCGCACATTCCGATGGCGTTGGTCATCTCGGCGCCGAAGACCTCCTGCAGCAGGCCTGCGATCGCGTTGCCGTCAAGTGCCTCCATCGGGCCCTCCAGGTACTCCAGTCGCGCCGAAGCGCTCGGTCTTCACGCGCGGCGGCGGATAGCCGAGCCCGACTAGTCCCTCGGCGACGGTCTCGACGAAGGCGGTGGGCCCGCAGACGAAGGCGATCGGATCCTGTCCGGCGGGCCAGGCGGCCTCGGCCAGCAGCGCCGCATCGACCCGGCCCGAGTGGCCGGTCCAGCCCCGCGGCTGCTGCCGGGTCAGCGTGTAGATCACTTCCACACCGCCGTCGCAGCGATCAAGCTCATTTCGATAGATAACGTCTGGCAGCGAGCGGGACGAGTACAGCAGCCGGATGGGCACCGCGCTGCCACTTCGCTCGCGGTGCCGCAGGATCGAGTGGAGCGGCGCGATCCCCGACCCGCCGGCCAGCAGCAGGAGCGGATCGCGGGCGTGATCAGCGTCCCAGACGAAGTAGCCGCCGATGGGGCCGCGCAGCTCCAGCTCGTCGCCGACCTGGAGCTCCTCGGTGAGGTAGGGCGAGACCTCGCCGTCCTCCAGCCGCTCCACCGTGATCGCGACCGGCTCGCCGGGGGCCGAGGCAATCGAGTACGACCGCTCGGCCTGGTAGCCGTCCTCGGCGGTCAGCCGCACGTCCAGGTGCTGCCCGGCGCGGTGGCCCGCCCAGCCCGGCACCTGCAGCACGATCGTGCGGACCGAGGGCGTCTCGTCGATCAGCTGGCTGACTTTGGCGACCTGCCAGGTCAGTCGCCCGCGTACCGCTGTTCCTTCCATGGGTCTCCGTACATGTGGTAGCCGTAGGTCTCCCAGAAGCCCGGCTCGTCATCGTCTCGCAGCTCCAGGCCCCGCACCCACTTGGCGCTCTTCCAGAAATACAAATGCGGCACCAGCAGCCGCGCCGGGCCGCCGTGCTCAGGCTCCAGCGGCCCGCCGCCGTAACCGAACGCCAGCCACGCCTGGCCGCCCGTGATGTCCGCCAGCGGCAGGTTCGTCGTGTAGCCGCCGTCGCTGAACGCCAGCACGTACTCGGCGTTGTGCTCGACCTGCTCCAGCAGCGTGTCGATCGACACCGCGTCCCAGCGGGTATCAAGCTTCGACCATTTGGTGACGCAGTGGATGTCCGCGGTGACGGTCTCGGCCGGCAGCGCGCGCATCTCGGCCCAGCTCCAGGACTTGCTAGGGCCGCCCTCTTGGGTGATCGAGAACGTCCACTTGTCCAGCGAGGTATGCGGTGTCGGGCCTGCCGACAGCACCGGGAAGTCACTGGTCACGTACTGGCCCGGCGGCACGCGGCCCTCGGCTCCGGCCGGAGTCCGGCGGCGGCCGTGGAATCCGCGCGAAATTGGGCTCATCTGCCATCTCCTCTCCGCACACGGCAGGAAGCTATCACCCGTCATGCCCAGGATTCACGATGCCAGACGCCGCCCCGGATGACAGGTGAGCGCCGCCATATCCGGTGGCCCATGACCGGGCGGGCGTGCGACGCTACCGAATCATGGACCAGCCCGGGCGTCACGACCCTGTTCGCCGCAGCTACGACGCCGTCGCCGACCAGTACGCGGCCAGGTTCGCCGACGAGCTGGCCCGCAAGCCGCTCGACCGGGCCCTGCTGAACTGCCTGGTCGAGCAAGCCCCGGCCGGCGCGCCGATCGCCGACATCGGCTGCGGCCCGGGGCACGCCTCGGCCTGGCTCGCCGACCATGGGGTGGCGGCCATCGGCATCGACCTGTCCGCGGCGATGGTCGTCGTGGGCCGCCGGGAGTATCCCGCGGTCGAGTTCCGCGAGGGGGACTTCCTCGACCTGCCCGCCGACGACGGCGAGTTCGGAGCAGCGGTCGCGCTTTACTCGATCATCCATCTCGAGCCAGGCGAGCTTCCCCGAGCCTTCGCGGAGATGCACCGGGTGCTGCGGCCTTCCGGCCTATTGCTCGTCGCCTTCCACGTCGGCTCAGAGGTGAGGCACCTCGCGCAGTGGTGGGGCGTCGACGTGGACGTCGACTTCCGCTTCCTGGATATGGCCGGCGTTGCGGACGTCATGAAGCGCGAGGGCTTCGGCGTGGAGGCGCGGCTGGAGCGCACCAGCTACCCGGACGAGGTCGAAACGCGCCGAGGCTACTTGCTGGCCAGACGCCAGGGGTGAGCCCGGCGGCCGACCCACCGCCGACCGCCACCACCTCCTTGAGTGCCTCTCCCTCACGGCGCAGCCGTCCAGCGGACGCTATACCGGTCCAGCGCATAGCCGAACGCGTTGACCGTGGGCTGGACGAAGTTGTCTCGGATGGTCTGCACCGCCTGCGTCTCGGCGGCGGCGATCAGCTGATGCGTAATGTCTGGCGCGTGCCGGGATTTGTCGAAGGCAATGCTCTGGGCCTCCGAATACAGCACTGAATCCGCGAACTGGGGCCGCAGCAGCACGCCGCAGCCGAATCCCGGGTACGTCCAGCTGTGCTGTGTGGCTATCGGCTTGGACGGGATATTGTCGATCGTGACGTCGCGCGCCGACTGCGGGAGCTGCGGCAGCGGCAGAACCATTGTTACCGCCACATGGCCGGGCTGGCCCGGGCCAGGGCGGCTGAGGACCTGCAGCCGGTAGTGTCCCTTCATCGGTGTCCACCAGGCCGGGCCGGGATTGAGGTCGACCGTAGCGGATGCGTGGCCGACGGCGTAGAAAGTGCTGGCGTACCAGCACGGCCATATGCCGATGCTCTTAGAAACCTTGTGAGTGAAGAAGAAGGTGAAGTTCGCCTGGCCGAGGGCGGGCTTGGAAATCCCCTCGATCTTCTGCAGGACCCACGGGCCCAGGTCGGTGTTGGTCGTGACGCCGGCGCTGATGGTCTGCCACGGCCAGGCGAGCTTGATATGTGGCAGATGGACGTTGATGCCCACGAGGTGCAGGACCCCCGAGAGCGCCATCAGCGTCACCGCAGCGATCACGCGGCGGAATATCAAGCCGATCACGACCACGGCCGCCGTCCACTTGACCCAGCCCGGGACGCGGCGCCGACGGGGGCCGGGATCGCCGCGCCACCCGGCCGGATCGCCGCGCCACCCGGCCGGATCGCCGCGCCACCCGGCCGGATCGCCGCGCCACCGGTCTGGATCGGGTCGCCGCCCGCCAGGACGCCCGGGATGCCCGCATGAACGCCCGGGTTGCCCGCCGCCCACGCGGCGCGGATGCGCCGCCGGCAGCGGCCTGGTCTGATTTGGCGTCCCGCCGCCACTGGCCGGCCAGTCGGGATCTCGGTCCAACGGGTCGAGCGCAACGCCTTTGTAGGGACCGCCGTCGCGGTACCGGGCTGCCTGCCGCTGCCCTGGCCTGTCCGCGGTGAGCATGCCCAGCAGAAAGAGCAGGATACGAACCACGTGGTCAACCTTCTTTCTATGCTCGCCCGCGATTGGCTAGGCGATGGCCGGGTAGTTGAGGCCCAGCACGACCGGCACGGCGCCGAAGGGCCGGTGGAATCGCGCCCCCGGCTTGTCCGGCGTGTTCGGCTCGTCTATGTTCGGCCAGCGCATGTTGATGTGCTCGTTGCTCAGGCCCGCCACGGAATAAGGGAATTCCATGGCAGATGTGCGGTGCAGCTTAAGCAGTCCGCCCCAGCGGAAGGCCGCGAAGACGTTCGCCAGATCGCGGACGGACAGAAATGCATCCGCCGTCACGTCGACCTGGTAAACGGCTCTGGCGAGATTGACCAGGTCCTCGGCGCACTGTTCCAGGGCCTCGGACTTCGTGTGATAAATCGTGCCGTCGGGATTTAGCGTGCCAAGCTTCTCGCCGTGGACGGGTGAATAGCGCGGCCGCGCCTCGCATTGCATCCAGTCACACGCGGCCAGCAACTCCCAGCGCATTCCGGTGTGGCTGGCCACGTCGCTGTAGAGCGGCTTTGCGAACGTGATCGGCCCCCGGGCCGTCGCGAGGAAGGCGTTCCTCACCGGCAGCGGGAGGTGGTGGTGATAGTGGCTGCCGGAGGCGCCGGCCACGCGGGATACCACGCTGCGTGCTGGGCGGCTGGACTGCGTGGGCTCCCGCGTGACCGACACGAGCTGGGCCAGGATGGGTTGCGACCTGGGTCGAGATCGAGCGGGTGGTCCGCCGCGCGTCGGCGTCGCGCTGCGTGACCGTGCCGGCCGCGGCGAAGGTGAGGGCCGGAACGGCTCAGGCGTCGGAGCCGGCTGCAAGGGCTGGGGCGTATGCGTAGGCGTCGGCGCTGGGGCTGGCCGGAAGGGCTGCGGTGCGGGCGCCGACCCGGCTGGCTGGCGGGTGCGGGCGGGCCGCATATGATGCGCAGGCCGAGCCGACCGGACGTGATGCGACGGGCCCACGGGCTCGACCTGATCCGACGGGCCCACGGACGGCGCGGGAGCGGTGCGGGGCAGCAGCCCCGGGATGGAAGCTCCGCCGGAGACCGCGCCCACGGGTGCCGTAGCCGGCTGGGTGACCTCGTAGCGGTAGAGGTTGTATTGCTGCATGATGCCGATGAGCTTCGCGCCGTACTGGGGATCGGTCGCGTAGATGCCCGTGAGGGAGGCCGCGAACTTGTTCGGATCCAGGCGATCGGCCATGGCCTGGCGGTAGTAGCCGCTGGTTGCGAGCAGCTTGCCGTGATCGTCAATGCTCTCGGCGAAGTCGTGGTAGACGCGGAAGATCGCGGTGCGGTTCACCATCTGGCCGTTCTCGAACTCCTGCGTCGGCAGCATGTCGTTTCCGGCCGGGCCCGTCCCCTTGATTCCGAACAGATTGTGATCTCGGGTGGCCAGGCCACTCTGGCCCCAGCCGGACTCCTCGATGGCCTGGGCGATCGTCACCGCGGCGGGGACGCCGTACTTGCGCTGCGCGGCGATCGCCCCCGGGGCGAGCAGATCGATGAACTGCTGCTGAGCCGGCGTGGCCACCGGAGACGTCCCGCCTGGCGGCAGAGTCGCGTTCGGCGCCTGAGCCGAGCTTGGCGGCCCAGTTGCGGCCGGTGACTGCGCCGGAGTTGGCAGCTGAGTCGAGGTGTGCGAACGATGGGGGCGACGGTGAGGGGTCACGCGAGGCCCACTCTGATGGGCCGACTGGCCGTGCGCCGGCATGGAAAGCCCCGGGATGGCCGCCGCGCCGGGCGTGGCCTGCGGCACCGTAGCGGGCGACAACGCCGGGCCTGTGCCGGGCACGCCCGCGTCGGTTACCGGGTGGGGGCTCGCCTCGTCCGGGGGCTCGATCTCCCTTGGCGCCTGCTCTCGCCCCGGCCGGGGACGGGACCGCCGTGGAACCGGCCGCTGGTTGCCGACCGGCCTGGCCGCACGGGCCGGAGGGGCCGGGGCTGTTGCGGGCGTTGCCGGGGCGCCGTCCGGAGTAGCCGCGATCGCCGCCCCGCCGCGTGATCGCGCGGATGCCGGCTGAGGAGTCCCGGCCGGCGACGTACCAGGGATGGCCGCCAGGCCCGAGCCCGGCTGACCCGAGCCCGGCTGACCCGAGCCCGGCTGACCCGAGCCCGGCTGACCCGAGCCCGGCTGACCCGAGCCCGGCTGACCCGAGCCCGGCCGACCCTGGGCCTGGGGTCCGGCTGCCACGTGGCCGGGGCTGCTGGGTGCCTGGCTCGCGGTAGCCGACAGCCCGCCGTTGTTGACGAATCCGACGACGCCCTGTGCGGCGAGAGGATCCGGATACACGTGGGCATTGACCGAGAGATTGGGCCCCGAGTCCCCGCCGATGGTGTACAAGGTGCCGCCGGCGTGCTTCGTCACCACCTCGACGTGACCGTCGAACAGGACCCAGTCGCCGGGCATCGGCTGGTAGCCGTCGCCCACCGGATGCCAGCGCTGATTCGCCTGAGCATCCTGGAGGACCGAGGTGATTCCCTGCGACGACGGATTGGGATCAACGCGGACGTCGGCCCACGGATGGAGCGGCCACGGGTAGGACGTGCCTCCGGTCACCCAGCTCTGCTGCCCGACCACCTGGGCACCGAGCTCGAGCGTCAGGCTCGCGAAGGCCGCGCACGACGGGCCGTGATCGGCGCCATCGACGCTGTCCTGCTGCCAGATGATCTGCTCCATCTCGGCCGGAGTCTTGCCTCCGGCCATCCGGAGGTAGTAGTTGGCGACGTTGACGATGGCTGATCGCAGCATCGCATCGTCTGAGGCGGTCGGCTGAGCTGACTTCTCCAGGGCCATCAAGCGAATGGGCATGCTCGTTGGCGTCGTGAGATCGGCTACCGCTCCCGGGACGAACGAGAACCCGGTAATCGCCCCGCCCGTGCTGAGGCTTACGAGCGCAGTAACCTGCTGCCACAGGGGCCTTCCCGCGGGATTCATAAGCTCACCTCACTTCCGACGGCATGCGACTGTAAGACCGAGACAGATCTGACGCTGCGTGCAGGGATTACGAGGCGGACCTTGAACCAGGAAGCTGCCGGAGAATGGCCTGGACCTGCGGATCGCCTGGATTGTTCGCGTTCTCGAACAGCACCGCGGCGTCCTGGGCGGCCTGCGGACCCGCGCCGATGAACCACCTCAGGTAGACGTCGGAAACGAGCGTGGCCTGGCCGGCCGGGCTGGCCACGGGCCTCGCGCAAAGGCTCGGAAAGCCCGAGCGCGAGACGAGCGCTGCTGATCCGGTATACCGAACGCAGTTTGCCGGGCTGCTCTCAAGTCCGGACTGGACAACCGCCGTGCCATTGGCACCGGTGAGCGTTGCCCCGCCGATGATGTTGTTAATGGCGCGCGCCGCCACTGCCAGGCTGTCGATCGGGTTGGTCGGGTTGTACGGATGGTGGAGGTTCAATGACCACGCGACCTCGCCACCTTGCGTCGGAGTGATCGGCTCTAGGCCCATCCGGCCGGTTCGCGCATCGGCGAAGTTCGGGTCGTCGCCGCTCATCATCAGCGCGAAGATCCAGAGGATCTGACGCGTGGCCTTTGCGCAGGCAAAGTTGACCTGAGCAGGCTCGGACGCCACGTCAGGATTCTGGCAGGCTCGGTCCGCCTCGGCCTGAACCGTGGCAACGCTGGACGGCCATGAAGCGCCGCCGCCCGACAAGATCAGCACCAGGATCGTGATGAGCAATGCGAGGATCACGGCCGCGATCGCCGTTATCCTCCAGCGCGAGAGACCTGGCCGGTAGGCATTGCGGCGGCCATGGCTGACGAATTCCTGGGTGCGCTCGTGATCCGAGTGCGCGTGGGCGCGGGAGGCGTCAGTGACGCGATCCTCGGGATGCCCGAGACGGCCATATGGATGCGCGAGCGTCTCATATCTGGCCGGCGTCTCGTCGGCGCCAAGCTCGCGGTACGCGTCCTCCGCGTGCCAGCGGCGTCGATCATGAACGCGGTGGCCCCTGGGGTGGACGTTGGAATCGGAGTGCGCTCTCACTTTCTCACCTCTACCGTGCGGCCCGTGCTAGGCGTCTCCGGCGTCACGGCCTGAGGTCGGCCATGGCAGCGGGCGTGCCAGCATTCCCGTATAGGGCGCGTCCCCGAGCGGACAGCCAGGGCCGCGCCCCGCCTCCCACCGAACGTCCACGCCCACCCGGCGACCGGGCGGACGGGATCCGTAGGGGAAGATCGGACCCAGCAGCGGCGGCATGAGGCATGCGTCTATTAGAACATACTAACGATCCGGGTGGAACGCCCTCGCTGAATCGAATGTACATTCGCCCTACGACAGTCCGGGTTCGCCGAGGCCGCGGGCCCGGCCCGAGGGCAGGTGGGCGGCGCGGTCAGGCCGGGAAGGCGCTGTCGCTTACCTGCCGCCCGATGCGGGCGCTGCCGAGGTAGCCGTAGGTGCCCGCGGTCATCGCGAGCACGTTGACCGGCCGGTCCACCGAAGACACGACGTCCCGGATGTCCGAGGCGCTGCTCAGGCCCGGCGCGTAGAGGACCTCGGCGCCGGCGTCCGCGTACCGCTGCAGGCGGCCAATGGTGTCGGCCAGGTCGCTGCGGCCGTGCAGGAAGTTCTCCGCGCGCGCGGTGAGCACCAGCCGCCGCGCGCCGGCGTGGGCCGCCTCGGCCGCGGCGGCCACCCGCTCGGCGGCGAGCTCGCGGTCGTAGATCGGGTCGTCCTCGCGCCGGGTGAAGTCCTCGATCGAGCAGCCCGCAAGCCCGGCATCGATCGCCGCGGCCACGGTGTCGGCCACTCCGTCCGGGTCGTCGGCGAACCCGTTCTCCAGATCGGCCGACACCGGCAGCGGCGTCGCCCCCGCGATCGCGGCCGCGTGCCCGATGGCCTCCGCGCGGGTCACCGAGCCGTCCCTGCGGCCCAGCGTGGCCGCGTACCCGCTGCTCGTGGTGGCCAGGGCCTCGAACTCGAGGCTGGCCAGCAGCCGGGCGGAGCCGAGATCCCACGGGTTCGGCAGCAGTAGCGGCTGGCCCGGGCGGTGCAGCGCGAGGAAGCGGAAGGCTGGGTCGGCGTCCGGTGTCGTCATCCTGGACACGCTAGCTCAGACTGGTAGGAGCCCGGCACCCAGGCGCGGCTACCTCTTGCGCGTCCCTTTCCCGGGGCACCGCGACCCCCCGCACCGCGCCAACCACCAGGGTGACGGCCAGAAGGTCAAAGCGAGCGCCGGCGGAGGTCGTCGCGGACATCGGTGCCGAGGCGGCGGGTCTCGTGCCGGTTGAGCAGCGCACCGGCGACCGCACCGGAGAACAGCGGAGCGAGCGAGATCGCGCTGCGCCCGGCCCGCCCGATCAGCCGGCGCTGCAGGCGCCTGCGCACAGGCGAGCCAACCACGAGGACCACCCCGGCTGGCCCCAGTGCCACGCCACGCCGGTGGGCCCACGCCCCAACGTAGGCGAGCATTCGCTCGGCTGACGACCCGGGCGCGCGCATGCCGTATACCTCATGCAGCTCGGCCACCAGCTTGATCTCGATGCCGACCACGGCCAGCGTCTCGACCGCGACCTCGACCGGGGCCGTGGGCATGGGCAGCACCATAGCCACGCCGGCCGCAGCGCCCACGGCCGACGCCGCGCGGGCCGACCCGAGAATCAGCGCGTCGGCAAGTTCCTCGGCATTCAGGCCAGGGAACTGGGCTCGGAGCGTCTGCTGATCCCGGACAGGGAGCCTGGGAGCCATCGCGAGCACCTGAGACGTCAGCCAGCGGCCGGCGGACTGCGCGCTAAGCCAGCCAGCCCGCCCGCTCCGGCGCGCGAGCCGGGAAATCGCCGCGGTCAGCCTGCGGCGCCGTGGCAGGTTCGCCGTATCGCTCAGCTCGCCGACAAGCCCGGCAACCTCGTCCGGCAGCGCCTGTACGGCCGCGTCCGGCCGGGTCGCCGG
>WNFI01313964.1_pt2 | contig 10377 bp, 15 predicted proteins | sample 5400471 | NCBI WGS metagenome assembly WNFI01 (sample SAMN13153348, study PRJNA577476) | soil metagenome | isolation source: 100 cm saprolite on Douglas fir-dominated hillslope | place: USA:California | collected 2013-09-17 | reverse complement strand
ACGCGTACCGGGCTGACTTCTCTGACCCCATTGCCCATGCTTGATCTTATTTGCTTTATCTATTATTTGCTTGCTTTCCGGGTCTTTACTGACGCGTTTTGCCCCCATAGGACAATTCCATTGCTGTCTTGTACAATTTTCCCCCTTCCCCCCTTCTGATGCGAATCTCGCGACCCGTGCAAAGCTTTCCCACTGGGTTTTGGTGCTGGCCGGTTTACATTTTCATGTATTTTTCAATGATGTAAGGGGCACTTGCCTCCCTTTTCTTTTGTGTTTGACAGTACGCTACATGTATGATCCCGAGATTCCCGAATCAAAGGCTCTGTTGTGGTGTTATGGCTTAGGATGCACTCGAGTAGTGTTGACACGTATCTGATCAGACGGACGTACATTCAACACCCTTTTTCACAGCCTTACCCTTCTTCCTATACCCCACCTACTTCCCCCTCTTTTCTGAATCATTTCCTGTCCTCAGCATCCTCGGAAGCAGCCAAGTTATGTGATGATGATCATCCCCCATTGACCGTGTCGAAGTTCCTGTACGAAAACCCGCATAACAACTCCTATTGCTTCGAACCCGACAACTACATTGAATGCATACCTCGAAACGGTACATCTGCGAGTTTTAAAGTGCTTGGAGTGCCCAAATCCCCCAAAAAACATGCGAGGAAGTCCTCGAGTGACCCTAAACCGGAATCATCCAAGGCGAATACTATGTTACCGGTGAGTAATGCGTTTCGAATTCCCTACAGGGTACATCTGACGCATCCTTCATGCTCACACCACCTCAGATCGTGTTTAAAAGCATCACATCCGAAAACCTGGCCTTGCGTAGATCCTCTCGTTTATCTATGCGCGCCTCTACAGGCGCGACTTCTCTCGTTCTTCTAGACTCGCATGTCTCAATGAATGAAGCCCCATGGAGAAGATTTGTCACCTCCTCTATGCATATTGTGATGGGCGCGTGTCCAGATATGTGCAGGGCGAGTCCACCTGCTGGAGGGGCTCTCTTGGGATTCGGCTTTGCGCTACCAGTAGGTTCCACAAAATCTAAGGGATCGGTGAGTCATTTGCGATGCTTCTGAATCCTGGTGGCTGGCTGATTTGATAGCATCGACGCACTACATCATAGTCCTCTCCGACACAGGCAGCTCTCGGCTACCACCTCAATCTCACTACCCGCCACTGCCGTACTGAAACTCTACGATCCGCGCTTTTGACGAGCGTCTACCACTCGGGAAACGTCTCCGCATCTGGCACCCGTGGTCTCTTGACCTCGAGGCCGCTTCCGTCAAGAGACGAGCAGCAATCAGACGAGGCGAGCTCGAAGATGACTTCCCGGAGCACTTGTGGAAGGATGCGGATCCCATACTATGGGAAGAAGAATGAATTTTACAGGTTGTCGAAGGAAAGGTTTGAGTGTGAGCTGGAGGCATACTCTCGTTGCAAGGTCTTGCAAGGGAATGGCATTGCACGGCGCTTTGGTTCTGGTGTCCTGCATTATGACTCTTCTCGTCTAATCAAGCCTCCCTTCGTTCTGTTGGAAGCAGGGAGTGCCTCTCCCCTCCAAGGGGCCGATTCCTGGCGACTTCGACATTGTAGCAGCAACGCTATCCCTCAAGGATGCAGGGAGTGGAGAAGAAAGCGAGTAACCCTAGATGATGATGATTCTCATTTGGTACTACCCGCAGTCACACTGTGAGGATGCACTGGCAGCATTACGGGCTGGCCCCTGTTGTACATGTAGTCCCATATGATGGGTTTGGAATACAAGGCTCTTCAAGCCTTGATGATGCGGTGCGGGTCTTACTAATATATATGCGTGGCCACACCATCTCTGACATCCCAGTTCAGATCACTAAGGAATTTAACTGCGCCAGTAGTATATAACGCAAGGCATGGCCAGATCGCACAACTTGACCATATCACATATTGTATTCCAGCGTACTACGTGCCTTCCTACTAACGTTTAAAACAGCGCTCTCAAAAGGAGGATTTCACAGAAGCTATTTCCACTTTCCATGAGAGGGCAACCAATGACATGCATGTACTCCCGAAGTGAATGGGGTCTGGTGCAAGTTTCATGGGGGACGCGCTTCGGCCATACAAGGCTGGCTATGTTCACCAATTTTCTTCGTTGTGTTGTAACTAGCGGTAGCTCAGTCTTTGCGATAGGAAGGAATGTTTACGTATATATTTCTATCCATATATGGAACGCGAAAGTAAAAATGCCCGAGGGAATCATGCGTCGTTCTCTAACAGGTTGTGCGACAAATCTGACCGGGGCACAGTTGGCCGATGCGCGTTTGGCTGCTTTAGCCTAGGCCGAGTGTCAAATTCGTTGTCTGTATTTAATATGGCGTCATATTATCTAATTGTATTAGCGTGATATTGCGGCAGACCCCGACCTTCAGCGCCTCCAAGGTACGATCCTCGACCTCAGCACCATCGATGACTACTTGCGAGGCGATACTACTCCCGCGGAATCATTAAGAATGCTAAGGCCATCTCAGCTCCGCCTTCCATCCCCCGATTACTGCCTCCAACCGAGTCGTACCTGCTGAGTCCCCAAACGTTCGAGCAATGAGAGTTCTCTCGTACCCATCAGTTCTAATACGGTCTTCTTCTTGCTCTCCATGTTGTGTTTGTTCCCCCCTGAGCCTGCGAGTGACGACATACTCTGGATGCGAGTGAGCCTGTTGAATTAGTACTTGTCGCATGAGGTCCTCCATTGCATAGAGTCCGTTTGTTTCACTGAAGATGCTGTTAGGAGGGTATATGCCTCTGTATTCAGGTGAAATACAATCATACGACTTGGAATGCAAAAATTATGCGACCGATGCGAATAAGTCCAGTACAAAAATTCAATCACCATTAGAGCTGCGGTCCAGCGCAATGCAAGAAACTAGGAAAGGACATTTATGGCGTCTGGTTGTCTCGATCTTCGTCCCGAGCCGCTCTGATGCCTATCGGTCAGGCTGGAATACAACAAATCCATCATGTATCAGATACACTACCGGATCGTTAAATCTCCTTAGATCACAAATCACAAGTCCTTTCTTATTAGCATACCCTTACCTGGAAGCATTGAGTGCCCTGGCCGCTTCTTGATCAGGCGGGGACTCGGGTGGAAGGAAGAACATCATGTCGAGTGTCGACAAGTCAGGAGTCTTTTTGTTTCCTTCATCACTGATCAAGAGGTTCATACGTCCCTTCTGCTTCCGGAGTAGTCTTGTCAACCGGTGTGTTAGGAGGAGGTTTTGCGACTGCCAGTGGATGTATCAGGAGTCGGTGGCGGTGGCGGACTCCCGAGGATTAATAACCACCACCAAGTATTTCCATTGAGATACAACAGACATGCCATCATCATCCTTTCAACAGGCGTGCCACGACAGGGAGTGAAATCGGAAGAATGGATGATTACGAGATTAACTCGATCTTTAGGTCGAAGTCTGCGAATGCCGAATCCTCCCGCACCATGAATCCCGGTTATCTACAGCCTTACTCCGAGAGGACCGAAAAGTGATGTTAATATGGAAGAATATTGTCGGAATATGGAAAGGGGCAGACGAAGGGGGATGGGATTAGTGGCTGATGTTGGAAGGCGGTATTCCATTCGGATATTGGTACTAGTAAGACATGGGTCATTAATTAACTCGATATCTAAGGAACCAGACTGTGTGGAAAAACTATAGATATATACTATTAGATAGCAGAACTGCCTCGTGCGGTACATCCGTAGCAACTCCTGAACCCTCAGGTCACTCTCCTTCTACCTCAGATCCTAAGGATAGAACCCAGTGCACGGGGACCTTTGCCACAGATACTGAAGTGCAGCCGCTAACGTCCCCGGAATATGGTCATCTTGGTCTCATAGTTTCAGTGTGGACAAACTGCTACACCAAGAGTCGTGATGCAGAACATTAGTACTCCCTTGGTAAATCTTACAAATTCGGATCAAATGGCAAGAAACTAGCATAAATTTGCTGATGAATACATACATAAATTGGGTAACGGAAGAGGAGTCGTCATGCCAAATCCTTCCCCTTTGTGGGTAACAGCTGGTGACGCGCCCAAAAGTGCGCGTCCCATGCCAGTGCCATAGGCCTAAGCATGAAGGCGAAATGGTGGCTAGGAAGCCATCATCTCCCGTTATGGTTGAACCTAGGGACGCTGCTTTTCCGTTGGTTATCAGCTGTACACGTCACAATTTTCCGAAGCACCCGACCAACCTTATTGATCAGGTCCCTGTAGTGCGGTTGCGGGCAGTCCCGCCTCCACCCTGTCGCCTAGAGAATATATAAGATGATGAATGTCCGAAAGAGCAAGGGGTACAAACCGGGGGCGGCATCGGTAGTTGCTCGAAATTCTCCATTGTAACGAATGGAGTGAAGATGGTTGGTGCTTGAGGCACCTGGCGCAACCGTGTCATTTATATAACAGACCCTTGGTGGAAAAAAATTGAATGTGCGCTCACCGGAGGAGGGTTCCTGGACCGTGAGGGCCATTTCGGGGGCCTCCATTAAGTGAGAAAACAAAATTGTCAGAGTATCCTCGGGTCGTGAGTTGGACTAGCCGAGGAGAAGAGATAGGTCACGAAGTAGAGGGCACCAGTACTACTGCCTGAGTCGTAGCTGTCCGGGACGACCACAAAAGAGCGGTAGAGGGACCTTCGCGAGAGGAAACTGAGAGAAGAAGATTGTCCTCCATGAAGGACTTATATACATGAAGGACACTGATATAAAAAGTGGCCACGTAGAGGGGAAGCGATAAGGGAAGCAAAGGGGTATTGGCCAATAAGGAATGATAAGAGAGGCTGTGGGTGGCGGACGGAGAGATGCAGGCATATGTGGCGGGCCGGGTGTACATGAAAGGGTGCGTCCGGAGGAGAGGGAAGGGATGGAGGAGATGGAGGAGGTGGAGGAGATGGAAGGTGGAGCGGAGGAGGTGGAAAGTGGTGAGGTATCCGGGTTTCCTGACAAAAATGTCGGATGCAGAATTTATAACCAACACAATTTTTCAAGCTCCGCCAAAATCGAAAGTAGTATGACAACATCTGCTTGACCAGCGGCTGGGCGTTTATCTTGTATCGGAGCAACGTTTCGCGATTAGCTAGGGCTCTCATATCCGACTCTGACTAGCTGAGGCTCCAGCCTCTTCCTCGCTGCAACTCGGTGGCTTCTTCCACACTCTTTCTCATTTCATCCTACTCTAATCACTCTGAATGCCTTCCGGCTCACTTCATGCAGTGACCCCTTCAGCGCCTTTGAATATCCTACTTGTTACCCTAGGTCCGAATTTCAGAACGCGAAACATGTTTACCAATGCCAGGAAGCAGAGGTGACCACTAAGACCCCAGGCTTGCAATCGGTCAGGAGTACGTCTGTATCCATAAATTTCGCCCAGTTAGTCAGTTCGGTTACGGAGTTTCAAATGTCTGTGCGTAATGGGGACCGAAGCCCCGGCGTACTCCCGTTCCGTGAATCCTTATTGGTACCACAGTCAGCCAGATTCTCGCCTGTCTGCGAACAGATCGCTCTTGTGGTGAAACTTTGCCTGTTCATCTCGATCCGGGTCCATGAGCTTACCTTGGATCTTTTCTCCTGTGCTCGCTAGCGACCCACATGTATATGGTTATTTGCCTCCCAATGTGAGTGTTAATGATAATCGAGTGGGACATACAAGAGGTGGAAGTGATTCATTTATGAATCCCACTCTTGTCAATGGTGAGCTTGCCCCCGCGACTCACTTGTCCACTTCATTCATCTTACTGACGACTGGGTCCAAGTATCGCGTCCATCCAGCATACATCATTCACCGGACCGCAAATCATTTGTACATTTCATACACAGTGGAGCTAGCATGGTGATGGAAAGATGGGGTTTAAACTTCAGGGAGACGTAGCCTTGAGCTACGTCGACCAGGGTTCAACGCTACCATTGCCCCTCCGTATATAATCCTGAACCAAGATTATTGAAGTCCCATGTCTGTGCTTAGTTCGCGTGTGTCAAGGCTGAGCATCTTGTTCACAAGTATAAAAGCGTGTTGGCACATCGTCCCCAGATCCTATTCCGGCATTTCTCCCATCCCGCGTGAGTGCCGAGAATTGCAAGCTCGAACAGGGCCCTCTGCACGATACGGTTTAAATGATTAAATAAACTAATTCCTTGTAATCCCTAGAAATGAGTATAGGAAAAAAACGTCATTTACGATCCCACGTAACAGCATTACTCTTCCTCCTTCCTGACACAGATTGTGGTAACACAAAGTCATACTTGCCATCCTCCCTATGTTCGTCGTCATCCTCCTCCTCATCTGATACCCCCAAATTCGCATAAGACGTCGCTCTCCGTTTCCGTTTCGCCATTGTGGGGGAATTCTCGGCCCCTAAGGCCATCATCGATAGCCCCGTGGTATTCGAATCATGGGTTGCCACAGTATCATCCGGCAGCGATGGAACTGGGATAGAACTTGCCCGAGAGTACATCTTCCACATCGGCACCTTCCTATCTTGTTCCTCATCAGCATCAGCATCCCCATCCCCATTCTCATCAGAGCGCCAAGGCCGACGTCGTGGCCAAGACCCTTCTGATTCTTTCGCTCCATTTATTGGCTGGATTGGCTCATCATCCTCAACTACGGGCGAGGATGAGCGCCGATTTGTTGAAGTTGAGGCACTGGTGTCCCGTCGTTTTGTCGAGGTATGTTCAAGATCGATTGTGAGATGTGGTGAGGAGGTCCGTCGTTTTGCCGTGGAGACGTTGGTCAACAGACGGTTTTTAAATGATGCCTCAAACCCATCTGGTTTTCTCATTTTTCTGAGCAAGCCATGTTAGATCAGGAGAAGAAAAGATACTCTGAAGTACGTACGTGTTGAGCTTAGGTTCGGCGTAATTTACACTCTTTCGAGTTCGTCGTTCCCTGCCACCTTCAGCAGGTTGGGATCCGAGCAGAGCAGCGCCAAATATCAGTTGCGGCATTGGTGATCGACTTCTTGGCGGGGATGATGCCGTTCTTTGGGTATGGAAGGATTCATTGAGTGTATTGGTAGAAGGTCCGGGCTTGATGGGTTCCTCTGTCATTAGCGATGATGAAAAATGGCCACAAGTTCAACTAGTGTCTATCTCCACTCACCTCGCTCGTCATCATCGAGAGTATCGAGGCCAGTTTTTCTGCCACGTCGTTCGACTCGAGACATAGGCGGTGTGAACATATGATCCAAATCCTCCTGGGCACTGGTGGCCTTTAGGCTACCCTTCTTCATTTTCCTTTCCGTCAATCGAGGGGGTGGCGAATTGGTAACGTCGTGTAATCCTGAGATGGCAGAATACTCAGGTGATTCTTCGCGACCCTTCTCATCCATTGAAAGTTTCCGCTTCCCTCTGCTTGTTAGGGAGCGTATTGTGAGGGGGTCTGAAGGATCTTGAGGGGCTATTGACAACGACGACGTTCCATTGTCTGTGGTTGGAAGAGATTCCGCAGTAGCGGCTTTGGGGGGCGTAGCATCAGACGGAATAGTGGGAGATGGGGATCGCGAGTTCTGGTCTACAGGTGCAAGGAGACCAGATTGCCGTCGCAATGTCTTGCGTCTCAGCGTGCTACTGGATGCAAAAGGAGTACTGATTAAAAGCGAGGACACTGCTGCCTCTTCCAATTGTGTAATCTCCGTCGGTTGAGGTGATAGCCGGCTGGGGCGCGGTTGCGCGACCTTTCGAGGACGCGAGGCCCCAGGAGATCCATGAAGATCTTCCTTGGAATCCTCATGAATAAGCTCCATTTCAGGTGCTGCCGACACCTTGAGCGCAGTCGACGTTGAGGATCTAGGTTTAGGGACGAATGTTGGTGGGGACGTTGCTGGAGGCTCTGAAATGGAGATAGTCAGACAACAAACGCAAGGCCACAATACGATATAGATCGCACCAGCTGAATCAATGGAATCGAACGACCGACGTAGAGAAGCCAAGTTCTTCTTCGCCCAATCAGCCTGTATACGTTTATAATCAGAGAGGATCGGGCCCGCAAAATAACTCAAGAGCCCACCGCACGAGTGGTTTCATCCACAAGGTCCAACATTGCCTGCCTTTCCCGCTGATAAGCAACTATCTTTGCATTATCTAGGAGGCTCTTGCGCTGTAACGTCGATAACACGCCACGTAATTGAAAGTTTTCTGCTGCACTCTCCTGCAGTTGTTTATTGAGTTGACTGATCTGAGCTAGTAGCTCACTGTTCTTCCTAGCAACATAGAGGCGCGTCAAAACTTCCCACATGGTCGCCAGAGTAATCACAGGGCACGAACTTTGCCAAACGATCATTCGATGCCCTGAATGTCTTTCGTACTTGAAGATAAGCAGACCGAGTTAGCGAACAAATAACACCGGTCAAACATGTACTCGTACAGCTCTCAAATTCTTGAAGGATATTAAGACCGGTGGAATGCGCCCGAGATTCGCGGCGAGAGGCCATCCACACAACAGCCCTGACGTCGTGGAGGGCTGTTGAAGAGACGTGAACAATTACCGATGTAAATAGGGAACAACACGGCCGCCTCCCTTTGATTTGAAATTGGAAAGCTGCCACTGCTACTACAATGATTGTATGCAAAGATAATGTTATCAGAATAAAGTATACGATACGTACGGAGCCACCGAACGGTCACCGGAGATCAGTCAAAGGCGTCAAACGAGGGATTGACATCATCATCCATGTACCTCAATATATCATCCATGTTATGCTCAACGTCAAATTGGGAGTCGTACTGGGAGAGGGGGAAAGAACTGAATTTTTTTTTCATTGACGATGTAGGTGTGATATCTTGCGTGGTTTGAGGTGGAGTTCGAAGATAATCTGGGATTGACTGTCGGCCGGATGGAGATCTAGACCGTGGGGGTGTGGACAGAGAAGCGGAGAGAGGAAGGAAAAATTCAGGCGTCCCGTGCGGTCGGGCATGAAAGGACTCATATGGGTACTCTGAAGAAACTCGAGACGACTTGTCTAAGGCAGCGAGCGCCTTGCGTCGCCTTTTTTCGCCCCTCACTTGAGCCTTCTTTCTTGCTGATGCTGTCATGAGCTCCCCCATCGTAGGCAATTTAACCAATGGCGTCCGCGGCGGGGAGTCACATTCCCTCTGAGCCTTTGGCGTGTTCTCTTCTGATTGGGATGATTTGTTGGTTGCACCTAACCATTCACGCCCGGAAACCCACCGAGGAACAGTACTCGACAAGGACCTACTGTTGTTGTCCTTTGAAGCTTGCAATTGGCTCTTCGGTGTCGAGGAGACCGGGAACGATTCCCCAAACAGCTGGCACGTTCCCCGTCAGGAACAAGTCTGCGACACGACGAAGGCGAAAAATGGCTCACGGATGATTCGGTATCCTGTGCTTCCGATTCTATTTTTGGGCTGTGGATTGATGGCTCTGAACACGCTTGCACATTGACCGCCTGAGTTGGCTTGGATGCAGCACCCAACATCGCATCCAACATCTTTGATCCCTGATACATCGAGTGCATGCTTGTAGAGCACAGGCTCAGGTATTGTGGTATTCGATCTGGACATGTCCGTACTGCATCATCAACCAGCTCGATTAAAGTCTTCGTACGAGCTAACGACTCAGGAGAAGGTTGTGGCTCGCAAACATACTCGTGATTCTCGACATGAAAGTGCATAAATTGGTTCCGCAGCAATCTCAAGCGCTTTACTGTCGAGGGTTTTGAGACCTGATACGATGAATAGCAAGAGGAAGTTGAGGATGGGGTGCACCGGGATTCAGATTCTTCATGGTAGTCCACGTCCGGGAAATAGAATTTCCGAGCCCTTTCGGGGCCATCTACTGGCTGGGAGATCATGTTTTGAGACCGTAGTAGGCCGATGCAAGTAGTGTTGAGTGTCGATGTCTCAAACCGGTCCCGTGACCGTATGCTTTGTCACACGTTGCTACCATGGCAAGGATCTGTGCATTATCGAAGGACAGCGCTTATCTAACATGGTTTCAACGTCATAGGTCCTCGCTGACTTAGGAAGCCGGATCAAGTCGACTTTATCCCAATTGAGCCAGGCTCCGCTCATTGATGATCAGGTCCGTATGAGGTCTCGATCGAACCGTCTCAATTAACATTCTGCTTGGTCTATAGGTTTTAGATGCCTTGTTGAAAGAGATATGTGCCGCACTTCTGGAATCCGACGTCAATTTCAAACTCGTGGTAAATTTGCGGAATTCAGTGAAGGCGAAAGTCAAGGAAGCAATAGAAGGAGGGGCTGACCGAGGTCGAAACTCCAACAGGAAGGCGATTGCCCAAAAAGTGAGGATATTTCATTTTCTACGGAGTCCCACTCATCTTCCTATTGGATAGGCAATTTTTGACGAGCTAGTAAATCTTGT
>WNFI01063462.1_pt1 | contig 10377 bp, 7 predicted proteins | sample 5400471 | NCBI WGS metagenome assembly WNFI01 (sample SAMN13153348, study PRJNA577476) | soil metagenome | isolation source: 100 cm saprolite on Douglas fir-dominated hillslope | place: USA:California | collected 2013-09-17 | reverse complement strand
GACGGTGGTCCCGGAGGCGATAAACCCCTCGATCGCCGCCACCATGCGTTCGCCGAGCACGGGGTTCACGCCTCCCATCGGCTCATCGAGGATCACGAGCCTCGGCTCGGCCATCCGGATTCGGGCGAACTCGATTAGCCGCTTCTGGCCGCCGCTGAGGTTCCCCGCGCGTTCGTTGATCAGCTTGTCGAGGCCGAGCTCTGCCAGAATCTCGCGCGCCCTGCCGAGTTCCGACTTCGAGGTTGAGCGCTGGGCTCGCCCAGGCCCGATCAGGCTCCGCCAGAGGGCCTCCCGTTTTGGGTCCCATCGAGCCAGGAGAACGTTCTCCAGAACGGTCAGACCGGGCCACTCTCTCGGTGTCTGGAAGGTGCGGATCAACCCGAGGCGGGAGATACGGTGAGGAGGCAGGCCCTGGATCGCGGAGCCTTCGAAGAAGATGGTACCCGCGTCGGGAAGCTTGAACCCCGATATGAGATCGACCGCCGTGCTCTTGCCGGCGCCGTTGGGACCGATCAGCCCGGTCACCTGGCCCTTCAGAGCTCGGAACGAACAGTTATCCACGGCGGCGACACCGCCGAAGTGCTTGTGAAGCCCTTCAACTACCAGAACCGCCGATACGGGTGTCGACACTACAGGTGGGTCTTGGGCAAGCGGTCGACGTACCGGCGCTCCGGCAGCAGCCCCTGGGGCCGGAAGCGGAGGAACAGCACGAGTACTACTTCGATCACGATCGCGCGCAGGGCGGAAACGACGGTTAAATGCACCGAGACCTCGGGAAAGAAGCGCGTCGACTCCTGGATCAACACGATCATGGGGCAAGCGGTCGACATACCGGCGCTCCGGCAGTAGCCCCTGGGGCCGGAAGCGGAGGAACAGCACGAGTACTGTGCCGATCACGATCTCGCGCAGGGCGGGAACGACGTTCGGATGTCCAGGAACGTCGGGGAGGAAGCGCGTCGACTCCTGGATCAACACGATCATGACTACTACACCCAGGACGACGCCCTTGATATTACCTCTACCTCCAACCAGGACGGCCGAGTAAAGAATGATTGCTTCGATCGGAGACCATGCCGATGGATTGAAGGCGCTCAGGTACGCGGCGAATAGGCCACCGGCCAGCCCGCCGAATGCGGCCCCGAGGACATAGGCCTTCAATTTCAGCTGGTAGATGTCACGGCCGAAGGCGGCTGCCGCACGTTCGTCCTCGCGAAGGGTTCGTAGTGCGAGGCCAAACCGGCTCCCGGAGACTCGTGCCATGAAGATAAAGACGAGGATGAACATGAACGCGCAGAAGCCAAGGAAGAAGTACTGGTAGCTCTGAAAGTCGAGGCCAAGGGCATCCCCCATCGGGTTGAACAGGCCGGACAGCCCGTTGTAACCGTCGAACAGGGGTACATACTGGCCGGCCAATACATACAGTACGTAGACCGCTCCTAACGTAACTATGGAGAAATAGATTCCACGGAGATGCCGGAGTGCGATCAGGCCGACGATGAGTCCCATGAGTGCCGCGGAAACCACTGCGCCAAGTAGGGCGACCAGGTACGGCAGTTGCAACCCCAGAATGTATTCGGCCGGCGGCGTCGGTTGGCCAATGGTGAGGACGAGCGTCATGTAGGCGCCTAACGCGACATAGCCGTAATAGGCGAGATCGAAGTCGCCAGACCAGCCCCAGATGACGTTCAGCCCGAGAGCCATGATCCCGAAGATCGCTCCTTCGGTGAGAATGGAAATGAGATATTGTATCATTCGAATACGGTCCTCCTGGCATTGGTGAAGAGGCCGCGTGGGCGCACCAGGATGATCGTGGCCAGGATCGCAAAGGCAAAGGCGAGTTCGTAGCTCGCGCTGATGTACCCGCCGGTGAACTCCAGAGCTATGCCGACTATGATTGCTCCAGCCAGCGTGCTGAACGGCTTCCCCAGTCCACCCGCGACCGCCGCCGTCAGGGTGATGAGGAAGAAACTGAATCCGAAATAGGGATTGAACGACCCCACACTCTCGGCAAGGATAAAGCCGGCATAGCCGGCTACCAGGCCGGCCAGAAACCAGGTAGTGGCGCCCACCAGCCGTGCGTTGATGCCGGTGACGCGGGCCAGGTCCCGATTCTGAAAAACGGCCCGCAGGGCCTTTCCGAACTTCGTGTGCGCGATAATCACGTAGAGCACGGCCGTGATGCCGAGCGCGGAAATAATGATCTCTTCCTCAGCGGAGGTCCACAGGAAAGGCCCCACCAGGTGCGGGGCGCCCTGGGGGATCGTGTAGGCGACGTTAGCCGCACCGAAAATGATGACCAGTACGTTCTGGATCACGAAGGACATGCCGAGCGTTGCGATGAAGGTCGGCATTGTCCCGAAACCACGACGGACGAAGGGATCGATCACCGCGGTGTGCATCGCTAAGGCCACTATTCCGCCCGCGGCAGCGGCCGCAAGTGCGGCGAGGAGCGCGCTTCCGGTCGACTGGTGTACTAGGTAGGCGGCGTAGGCTCCTATCGTCAGGATCTCTCCGTGCGAGAGGTTGGCCACATTGGTTACCGCGTACTCGAGCGTGAATGCCACCGCGGACAGCGATAGAATGGCGGCAGTCACGAGCCCGAAGCCGAGAGTCAGGAGCACCTCATGCATGGCGCCACCTCCTTCTTTCGATTGCCGTACCCAGAGTGCTGGCACCGATGATAGGCAGCATGTGCCGCAGCGGTATTGTCCGGGCTTGTGTTGAGGTTTCACTGATAGGTGCCAAAGATCCTCCTATACTTCTCTCAAAACGATGAGGAGACTCCTTCCTCCTTCTAAGGTACACTTTTTGGAGGAGTATCTCAATCTTCGTCTCATGTTTCTATAGGGACGCGAGGCCATTCTCGCGTCCTCCGCGATGGGTAACAATAGTAGACAATCTTGAGATAATTGCTATAGGGAGCCAGTCTTTAAGCTGCTGTAGTAAGCTCTGTCCTTGTCCAAGTGCGGCCACTGAAGCGCGTGTCAGCAGATACCGCCTTCGTTGGAACCGTCCATGATGCCTGAACTTGCGGTATCGTCGAGCAAGTAACCGTTTCACGGGAACTTGCTCGAGTTCAGTGATGGCATGAAGCAGATGATGCTGAAGTGCCTGCATGACTATAGGAGGATCAGTGTGCGCGCCAGCCAATGGTTCTGGTACAATGGCATCTACAACACCCAGTTGTAGGCAGTCAGAGGCCGTCAATTTCAATTGCTCCGCAACCTGACTGGCCTTCTGTGCATCTCGATACAGGATAGTTGCCGCCCCTTCAGGCGCAATGACCTCATAGATGGCGTTTTGTAGCATCAGTATGTGATCGGCGACAGCGAATGCCACTGCCCCTCCACTGGCTCCTTCACCGATGATAGCAGTCACAATTGGCACAGGTAAACTGCTCATCATAGAGAGGCAATGAGCCAGGGACCAGGCTATACCATGTCTCTCACTCTCATCTCCCGCATCGGCACCAGAAGTATCAACGAATGTCACCAGTGGACAGTGTAACTGGGCAGCCAAATCCATCATGCGAATCGCTTTGCGATAGCCCTCTGGCTGGGGCCTCGTCTGTATCTCTCCTACATGACTATCATGAGCACCGTGGCGACGCTCTTGCCCGACAAAAATAACGGTACGCCCATCGATATCCCCCAGACCTGCTACAACTGTTGGGTCATCACCGTAGCAGCGGTCGCCCTGCAATTCCAGGAAATTTGGCGACAGATGACGAATGTAGTCCCGTGCTGTGGGACGATCTGGGTGACGAGCCAGGTTCACACTTTCCCAGGCTGCTTTCATGGGTGCGTGGGCAGATACGAGCGGAAGCTCGTTTGTGTGTATGCTATGTGAGCGCTGCTGCTTCGCGTGAAACACTGTCGCTTTCAGCAGTGTAGCGACAACATGTGGTAGGTCGTGTCGAGCAGTGATAGCATCGAGCTGTCCAGATGTAAGCAACATTTCGGCTCGATGTGAGCCTGCAGGAAGCTTTTGACCTGTGACTTGTTCTGCCACACGAGGCCCAGCGAAACCAACAACTGCTTTTGGTTCAGCCAGGATCACATCTCCCAGGCTTGCGAAACTAGCAAACACTCCCCCGGTTGTAGGACTCGCCAGGATAGAAAGATAGAGTAAGCCTGATGCGTGAAAGCGCTGAACTGCGGCTGCAGTTTTCGGCATTTGCTCTCCCACAACTGATCCCATACTGCCACCCATGAAGTGAAAATCCAAAACCGCCAGGACGGTTTCTGTTCCACCTATACGACAGCGACCGGTGAGAATAGCATCACTGAGTCCAGTTTGCTTCTGGTCCGAGATGAGTTTCGTAGAATAGGGATGCACATCGACAAAGCCTAAAAAATCCATTGGCTGGATACTTCGACCTATAAGCCTGAAGCTACCAGGATCAGCCAGGTGTTCTACTCGATTGGATGCAGACCAGACAAAGTGATAGCCGCAATGATCACAAACAGCAATGCGACTGTACACTTCGTTCGCGGCTCCCAACTCGGTCTTACACTCAGGGCATGCTTGAGGTTGGGTGAGAGGTCTGGAGGCAAGCGCGATTTTGGCCTCAATTGCCATTGGGAATAGGCCCTTGTACAAAAGCCGCAGGCCAATCATAGAAACTGAGTTGAGCACACCTGACAGTCTCAATTTTCCTTGAGCAAATGTTTTGGTTATGGACACGTCTATTCCAGCTTTCTTTTCTCTGGACTCTCGTTAGCTTCTATGCGTCGAACGGCGTGAGTCATCCCAAGCGGGATGGTCAATGGCTGGCCGTCCTTGACCATCCCGCTTGCGAAGGGGCTGGACAGGAGTCGAACCGCAACTCGAAAAATTCGGGATGACTCCTGTCGCAGATGTTAGCCTGGCGTTAGGGTGTGGCGGCCGCCAGGTCAGGAGCTGAGAGCAGCATGACCTGCTGCTCCTGGCCGCTGAGGTTGACCTGGAAAGCGCCGTAAGGCCCGAACACGTTGTGGTACTGGTTGTAGTTGAGGTCGCCACTGGCGCCATCGTAATTGATCTTCGTTCCTGCCTTTAGTAGATTCAGGCAGTCCTTATACGTGTAGCACTGGGTCCCCGGAGGGTTGGTTACGGTGCTCATGGCCGCGTTGATGTCGGATCCCGCCGTGGAGTTAGCTTTGTCGATGGCGAGGGCAAGACTGATGACCGCGTCATAAGCGTAGTTCGCGTTGGCGAGGGGCTGGGCCGTGCTCCCGAACTGGGCTGCGAAGGCCTTGTTGAACGCGTCTGCAGCCTGCCCGGTAACCGAGGTCCCGTAGACCGAGACGAGGTGGGCGTTGGCGGCGGCGTAGGTGACAGCCTTCAGGTACTGGTCAACGCCAGTGACGTCGGTACCCACGAACGGGATGGCAAGGTTGTCCAGCTCTTTGAAGTTCTGGAAAAGCACGGCAGCCGTGGCCGCGTCCGTCTGCGTGAAGATCACGTCCGGGTGCGCGTTGATGACCTGCTGCACCTGGGTGCGGTACGAGGTCTGGTCCGGGGCTACAGTAATGTTGGACACGATCTGGTGGCCCAGCTTCTGCCATGTTGCCGTGATCGGCTTGGCGAAGGTCTGCGCCGCTATGTCTGAGTAGAAAAGTAGTGCGGCATTGTTGTACCCCTTCTTGTGAGCGTAGAGAGCCATTGCGACACCCAATTGGGAGTCGGAGGGGCTGTCTCGCCACAACCAGGTATTGGTGTTGTGGTCGAAGAGGGTGCTGCCGCCCTGGAACTCGTCCGGGATCTTGGCTGCCGTGATGATTGGGGCGTCGGCACTGATCTCCTGGGTCTCGGGGCCGATAATCCCAACCACGTTCTGGGCGGCCAGGAGCTGGCGAAGCGCGGGGACAGAGTCAGCTTCGTCGCACTGGGTGTCGGCGTGGGCCAGATTCAGTTGCCTTCCGAGGATGCCCCCCGCATCATTGATTACTTTCTGCGCTACCTGCGAGCCCTGCAACATCGCTTCTCCCAGGCTGGCCAGGGTGCCTGTGAAGCAAGATAGGACACCCATAGTCACTGGGCCCCCACCCGCGGCGGGGGTAGAAGTCGTGCCGCATGCCGCCAGTGCAAGCACGACCGCCAGGTAGCCGGTCACGATCCGCAGGAACCCATGCCGATTTCCCTGAGCAAATGTTTTGGTTGTAGACATGTTTATTCCCTCCACGAATGAAAAGGACAGTCAGCGCTCTCTCAGGATTTTTCCCCAAAGGAAACATACTGAGAAAACGTACAAAGATATGTCACAAGTATATCACAACTATACGTGACAGGCGGTAAAAAGCCTGTAAACACGACCATCGAAAATATAACTAAATGCAACAATTATTGAGTGAATCTGTTTCAGAGAGAAAAAGGATTGCTAAGGAAGGAGGTTTAAGGCATACTAAGCAAAGAAAGCGTGTTGTTTTCTTCTCAGGAGGTGTAGGCGGAAGAATCTCTTCGATCTCCGCCGCTGCGGCGTCGTCCATAATCTGCAGGTCCTGGCTCGTTCCCAGCAGGTTCAGCATGCTGCTTGATTACTTGGCCGACGCTTCTAGCTCAATTGATTCCACACCTTCGCATTGTTGAATACTACCTCGGTTGGATGACTGATTGGAGCGGCCTGGACGCCAAGTTGCCCATTGCTAAAGGTGCTGTCAGTCACTCTAGCGATTTGCTGGTGGTTCACATACATCGTGATGGTGCTCCCTTTGGCTACCACAGCCAGGAGGTTGACCTGGTTCAGCCCCTGTTTGATGGCCGGATTGGATGAGTTCGTCAATGTTTTGGTCCCATTGTTATTCACGATATAAAAATTGTAAGTCCCATCTTGATAGATACTGAAATTGTAATCGAAGTTGGCCGTAGCAGTATTGTTGTGGCGGAAGGTGATGCCACCACCGTCACCCTTGATAATCTGCATCTGCACCTCAAAGACAAAGTCGGCATAGTCGTTGTGGGCGCTGGCATTGACCAGGCAGTAGTCGAAATAGTTTGGATTGGGCGCCTTGACATGGTAGGCTCCACCCATGAAACCACAGTTGAGGGAATCCTCAGACCACTGGTACCCTTTACTATTGTCGCTCAAGGGGTCAGAGAGGTCCAATGTTCCATTATGGGTATAGGGGTTCCCTAAAGTAGCAGCCGTAGCGGTGGCATTAGCCTGTGCCACTGCTTGAGCTGCGCTTGTGGCTTCCCCCTGTGCTGTTCCCGTTACGTGCGCCACGGCGCTAGCAGTAGCCTGGGCATGCAACCGGTTGGGTTGGTAGACGGTTGCATAGTAGATGAGTGCGCTCCCTCCTATGACGATCACTGCGAGTAGTATAAGCAGCATGGTGAGCCATGGGGGAAAGCGAGGAGCTGGTTTCTGTCCTGACTGGTAAGCAGGAGCGAAGGCAGGTGAATAGGGTGCCTGCGGGGTGAAGTAGTCAGGAGGTGGGGGCGGTGGGGGAGGTGGAGGGTTGTACAGGTCAGGTACAGGAGTATAAGGGTTCTGCTGACCAGAAGGAATGGATGGAGGAGCATAAGAATCTGAACCATAGGCTGTTGATGGTGTTTGCGGTGTATTCGGTGCCGGCGACACGACCGTCCGCTCATATGGTGGAGATGATCCCGACGGAATACCAGAGGGATGTGCTACAGCGTTAGGGTCAGACGATGATGCTCCATAAGTGGAAGAGGAAGCGGAGAGAGGCGTTCCACAATGGGGACAAACCTTCGCTCCTGGAGGAAGTTGAGATCCACAAAAACGACAATTCATGATAGGGCCTCCTCTTTTTTGTCTATGTATATGTTGACTACCCTACGTATACGATGGCTACCGATTTTTTCACCTACGAATTCGGGGTTCACTACACCTTTTCAGATACGCCCGTAAGCCATAGAGCTGCGAGAATATCAAGGGATCATGAAAAATGCTCCTCTCTGTATGGTGCTTCCTTTCTAACGGGCATGTTTGTGCTAAAGCAAAGATACTACAGGAGCAGTATGATGCTCAGAGAGGGTAAAACTATTCTAAGCAAATAGTTTACCTGAAAAACACAACAAATACAACAGACGAGTAGTCTTGATAGTGTATGGCAATGCGAAGGTTTGGAGATTATGAGCAAACATGTAAATGGCAAAATTTGATCAATTGAAAAGTGCGAAATAAAGACTGCGCTTTTGTGCACTGGAAACCGATCTAAACTTTTAACTTCTCCTTAATATTTAGTTAACACCCTCCATCTAAGCTTTCTATGAGTAAACAGCTTCCTTGGCTTATTTCACGCCTCATTATCATATGTACCTGTTTCTTGTAGGAAGGAGAGAGATTTCATCCATGCATACACGTCCCGGCTTAATACATCATCCCATGCTACAGCGTTCAGTGCTATTTTTTACCTTACTTTCACTTGTAACCTTGCTGGCCGCGTGTGGTGGAAGTACCACTACATCGAATAGCTCGACAACTCCCACCAGTGGAACAACTGCTGCGACATGCGACAAGTCCACGGGATTGACAGTCTACTCGGCGCAGGGCTATGACTCCGATGCCACTAAAGCGTTCCAACAGCAGACTGGTATTACCACTAAGCTTGTCGATGATAGCACAGGGAACCTCCTTGCGAAGATTGCTGCTGAGGGAAGCAATCCTCAATGGGATGTGACCTGGTTCGATGGTAACGTGACCATGCAGGCGCTTGACGATCAAAGTTTACTACTAAAATGGCATTCACCCAATACCAGTAACTTGACCTCTCAGGGTGCGCAATATGTGCCAAGCCGGGGATTATCCTTGCAAGTGGTTATATTTTTGCCTGGAATGCGCCCTGGCTGGAATATATAGGAATAGGCGGTGCGCAGGGCATACAATTCTATGGGACCATCTGGCTGTTGTTCGCAGCTTACATCGGTGGTAGTCTCCCCTATGCGACACGTTTGAGTATCGGAGGACTCGAACAGATAGGCCAGAGCTTATTAGAGACGGCACAGGTACAAGGGGCTAATGTGTTCCAGTTGCTAGTGCGCATTGTCGGACCTCTCTTACGCTCAAATCTAGTCTCAATCTGGCTGCTGGTTTTTACCGGTACGATGTTTGAGTTGGCAGCGTCTGAATTGCTCTATCCGCCGGGAGAACCAACACTGCCAGTTCGTATTGTTAGTCTCTTCAATGATTTTAAACTGGGTCCGGGCATGGCACTCGCCATGCTCAATATTGGCATTGTTACAGTTGCGCTCATTCTACTGCGCTTTGTGCCATGGCTGATTAGCCAACTCTCACAGCGCAGCATGCGAAGAAAGGCAACCTATGTATCTACAAGTCAAACAGTTGAACAAGAGCTACGGATCACGGCGGGTCGTCTCTAATGTCGACTTTCTCATGGAAGAGGGTGAAATTCTTTCTCTTCTGGGTCCCTCTGGCTGCGGCAAGACGACCATCTTGAGGTCAATTGCAGGTCTTGTGACGCCAGAAAGTGGTTTGATAAAAATTGGCGGTCGGGTGCTTTTTGATGGGAAGCGAGGAGTTCCGGTCGAAGAGCGGCAATTAGGGATGGTGTTCCAGGATTATGCCCTCTGGCCTCATATGACAGTGGCACGCAATATTGCCTTCGGTATGCGCCTGCGCCGCTCCCCATCACGTGTGATTGAGGCGCGCATACAGGAATTGCTGGAACTGGTTAACCTCCCCGGGATGGCTGATCGCTATCCCTATCAACTCTCTGGTGGGCAACAGCAACGTGTTGCGCTCGCGCGTGCGCTTGCTACAGAACCCCGAGTGCTTTTGCTCGATGAGCCACTTTCCAGCCTGGATACTGCTCTGCGCGAGACCATGCGCACGGAGCTTGTGCAGATTTTTAAACGGCTTAAGATCACTACAATCAATGTAACCCACGATCAGGATGAAGCAATGTCGATGTCTGACCGCATCATGGTGTTACGCGAGGGCCAGGTACAGCAGGTCGGCTCGCCCACTGAACTCTACCTTAACCCCACGAATGTCTTCGTGGCATCGTTTATGGGGGCTGCAAACCTGCTTTCGGGCGAAATTGTGCAAACAGCTACTCAATCTGGCGCTGTAACGCTTCGCCTTGATGGAGACCCGTCTGAGGATCGTGTTCTTACTGGTTTAGTAGGCGATGAAATGCGAGACCGGCTGAACAGGCGTGTAAGTCTGTTATGTCGTCCTGATGATGTACGTGTGCATCATGAAGCCCTACCACTTGAGCATCCCAACGTTCTTTCGGGAACAGTGTCGCACGTATCGTTTGTAGGTGGCCGCTGGCATACTCAGATAATACTGGAGGGTGGTCAGATTCAACCGCTACTTGCCTACTCACCTCTCCAGTCTCAACTCAGCCAGCACGTGTGGTTAGAGTTGCCGCTTGAGCGTTGTCGAATTGTACCTGAATGACA
>WNFI01552760.1_pt1 | contig 10378 bp, 12 predicted proteins | sample 5400471 | NCBI WGS metagenome assembly WNFI01 (sample SAMN13153348, study PRJNA577476) | soil metagenome | isolation source: 100 cm saprolite on Douglas fir-dominated hillslope | place: USA:California | collected 2013-09-17 | reverse complement strand
TTGCCGCTCAGTGCACTGATACTCAGCCTGCTTGCCATTCCGATGAGCTTTGTCAATCCGCGGGCGGGGCGTTCGCTCAATCTCATGCTGGCTGCCCTGCTTTACATGGTTTATACGAATTTGCTGTCGATTTTCCAGGCATGGGTCGGGCAGCAGAAGATCAGCGCGTTCTTCGGCATGTGGGCCGTGCATGTCGCAATGCTCGCGGTGGTCGCGATGATGTTCTATTTGCGTCTCTCGATGCGACCGTTGCGCAAGCCCAGGCGATGAAGACAATCCGTCGCTATGTGGCGGTACAGATTTTCTGGAGCACCGCGCTTGTATTTGCCGCGTTGCTGCTCCTGTTCGGATTCTTTGATTTCATTCAGGAGCTCGGCGATATCGGCCGTGGCAGTTATCGGCTGTCCCTCGCCGCGCTATATGTATTCTTGAGCCTTCCGGGCAGGGCCTACGAAATACTGCCCGTGGCGGCGCTGATCGGCACCCTCTTCGCCCTGGCCCAGATGGTTGGCGTTCCGCTCCGGACTCTGGGTCAAGGACGACACCAATTTCGTCAACGTCGAACGGATCATGCCGGAGACGATGATTCACGAGGTGAAAATTTACGAATTCGATGCGGACTACCGATTACGCGCCATCAGCCGTGCCAAATCGGGCGAGTACCAGCGCGAGAATCTGTGGCGTCTGAAAGACGTGGTCCAGACTCGGTTCGAAGAGAATCGCACCACGGTAAACCAGATTCCGGAGGCCTATTGGCGTTCGGTGCTCAATCCGTCGATTCTCAATGTCCTGATGGTCGTCCCGGAACAGATGTCGCTGCTGGAACTGGTTTCGTATATCGAACATTTAAGCGAGAACCGCCAGGAGACATCGCGTTACGAGATCGTGCTCTGGCAGAAGATCATCTACCCCTTTGCGGTGCTCGTAATGATGGTGCTGGCATTGCCGTTTGCGTATTTCCAGGTGCGCGAGGGTGGAGTCAGCGGCAAGATCTTCACCGGCATCATGCTGGGATTGGGATTTCATCTGGCCAACCGCCTGTTCGGGCATCTCGGGCTGCTCAACGCCTGGCCACCGCTGTTCAGCGCGATCGCTCCCACGCTGGCATTTCTGGCCGCAGCAGTGGCGATGATGTGGAAGGTCGAGAAAAGGTAAAAATAAGGACTGAGGACTCTGGGCTGAGAAACGGCGCACTTCCCGGAATGGCCAGAAGGTAACGCCGCAGGGCTCTGCCGGCGCTCAGGGCGCGGCCCTCGACCGTGACGATCCGTATCCGCCAGGTTTTCATCGGCAGTGTTTGCCCGGTGCGCGTCCAGCAAAATTCGAAATAAACACTGCAGACCGACAGCAGATAGATCTGGAAGATGGCGCGCGGCAATCCTGACTGCGCGTCGCGGACAAGACTCAGGAACAGGTAAGAGGCCACGAACAGCACGGCGAACAGCAGAATGCCTTCGTAAACCAGGCTCACGAGCCGCACACGCAGCGAAGCCAGCGGCAATACTGCCCGTGTCAGGGAGGGAGCCAATTCCGGCGCAACGCCGCATCGTCGATCGGGCCGGCTTTGCACTGCTTACTTGCCCCGACTGTCGGTGGGCCGGCGGCCTTCGCGCAGGTTCTGCCGTTGTTCTTCAGGCAGTTCCTGGTATTCACGCCAGCGCTGGTGCAACTGGTCATGTTTTTCCGGGGGCAACTGCTTCATGCGTTTGTAGCGCTCGATTGCCTGCGCCCGTTGCTCCGGCGTCAGCGAAACCCACTCATGCATGCGTTGCTGGATAAGCTGCTGGCGTTCCGGCGGCAGGCTTGGATAACGGGTCGCCAGTCCGATCCAGTGGTTGCGCCGTCCCGGATCGAGTTTGTCCCACTCCGGCTGAAGAGGGGCCAGGACGGATTTCTGCTCAGGCGTCAGTTTCGACCACGCAACACCCGGCGTTTCCGCGTAGGCGGGGTGCGTACCCGCGGTCACGCCGACGAACAGGGAAAACGCCAGGACTACTGTTGCGACTGCGTGTAATTGGCGTGCTTTAACCAAGTTTCGAAACCCGGATCGGTATAGGCATGTATGGGCAGTTCGCCAGCCAGCAGGCCGGTGTCCAGTTCTTCTTCATGATGACTCGACACTTGCCAATAGATCAATCCGGTAATACTGGCGACGACAATGGCGGCCGGCAGCACCAGCCGCGAGCCCAGACCACGGCCCAAATCCCAGCCGCTCAGGATGCTACCTGCCTTTGAATGCCCCCAGAGCGGTTTGCCAACGCGGTAAGCCGCGACGGCGGTAAGTCTCGCAGCCTGGAGCTTTCGAATGGTCGTTGCCGGCAGATCGACCAGCTCTTGATCGAGCCGTGCAACAATCCTTCCGGCAACCTCGTTCTCGTTCACGGTTCGATTCCTTTGTCCTTCAGAAACGCGGCCAATGCGTGTGTCGCCCGGGAGCAGTGAGTCTTTACGCTGCCTTCCGAGCATCCCATTGCCTTTGCAGTTTCCGCCACGTCCAACTCCTCCCAGTAACGCAATAGAAAGGCCTCACGTTGACGGGGTGGAAGGCGTTCGAGGCCTTGTCCGATTACGCCAGCGATCTGGGAACGTTCCAGACGGTCGGCCGGGCTGTCCCCCTTGCCCCCCGGTCCCTCGGTCTCCATGGACTCGAGCGGATCATAGTCCTCGTTGTCTTCCCGCGGTTGCAGAGACGAAAACAGCGTTGTCCAGAGCGTACGGACCTTCTGGCGCCGGTAAAAGTCCCGGATGGTGTTTTGCAGGATGCGCTGGAACAAAAGCGGCAGCTCTGCGGCCGGCCTTCCCGCGTACTTGTCCGTCAACTTCAGCATGGCATCCTGGACGACGTCGAGCGCCACATGCTGGTCGCGCACGGCAAACATCGCCTGTTTGAATGCACGCCGCTCGACCTCAGCAAGGAAGGCGGCCAATTCCTGTTGGGTAGCCAGAAGATCCCCTCAAACCTCTATCGTTCCCGGGCACGACGCGCCGCCGGTCGCACCGGGATGCCTGCGATACCGGCCGCCGCAGCCCTGATTCCATGTGCGCCGCGACCGGTTCCCAGGAGCGGATTATACGGGCCAGTACGCCAGGTTTGTGGCGCGAGCGCCCAGACAGGTAAAATGACCAAGGCGAATCCATGCAAAGCGTCAATCTCACCAACCACTTCCTGATCGCCATGCCGAACATGGCCGATCCCCACTTTGCGAAGTCGCTGACCCTCATTTGCGAACACAACGAGCAGGGCGCGCTGGGCCTGGTCGTCAATCGACCGACCGACATGACGCTGGAAGTCTTGTTTGAACAGATCGAAATTCCACTCGAAAATCAGGCAGTCAAAAGAATTCCCGTCTATTTCGGCGGTCCGGTCCAGGTCGACCGTGGTTTTGTCCTGCATCGGCCGATCGGGGGCTGGCAGTCGACCTTGTCGATCAACGGCCAGGTCGGATTGACGACATCCAAAGATATCCTCCAGGCGTTGAGCCAGGGCGAGGGGCCGGGCCTGGATAATGTCCTGGTGTCCCTTGGCTACGCCGGCTGGGCGCCGGGCCAACTCGAACAGGAGCTGGGACAGAACGCGTGGCTGAGCGTGGAGGCACAGCCCTCGGTGATATTCGACCTGCCGTCTTCCGAGCGTTTTACGGCGGCAATTGAGTTGCTCGGGTTCGATCCGGCCAGCCTCTCGGAGGGTTCCGGGCATGCGTGAGAAGCCAATAGCACTGGGCGAACGCTGAACATGGTCGCCAAGCCCGATGCCGCGCCCGAACCTGCCCGCAATACCCGAAATCCTCGCTCCGGAACAGTGCTGGCCTTCGATTTCGGCGAACGGCGCATCGGCGTTGCCGTGGGGGAACTGCAACTCGGTGTCGCGCATCCCCTCGATACCATCGATACCGAAGCCAACGATGAACGGTTTGCGCGCATCGAAACGCTTGTGAATGAATGGCAACCAGTCCTGCTGCTGGTCGGCTTGCCCCTTGCACTCGATGGCACCGAACACGCAATGACCGCGCTGGCGCGCAGATTCGCGCAGCGGCTGCACGGTCGCTACGGGATTGAAACCAGGCTGGTCGACGAGCGGCTGACTTCCGTGGAGGCCGAGCAGCAGGCGCGCGAAATCGGGCTCGATGTACGCAGGGCCCGTTCAAAAATAGATCAGCTCGCGGCCAAATTGATTCTGGACAGCTACTTCAGCCAATGAACAAGCCCCTGCCCGACGCGGAAGACCTGCTGGGCAGTCTTGCCGGACGCATGCGCGCGTCGGTAACTCCGGACACGGCACTGATCGGCATTCACACCGGCGGGGTATGGCTCGCGCAAAGACTGCACAAAATGCTGGCGCTGAGGCAGCCCCTCGGGACCATCGACGTGTCCTTTTATCGCGATGATTACGGCAGCCGCGGTCTGCATCCGAAGGTCAAGCCGTCGGAAATCCCCTTCGAAGTTACCGATGCCGACATTATTCTGGTGGACGATGTCCTGTATACCGGCCGCACCATTCGCGCGGCAATGAACGAATTGTTCGACTATGGCCGGCCGCAGAGTATTCGGCTGGCCGCGCTGATCGACAGGGGGGGACGTCAACTGCCGATCGCGGCGCAGTTCGTGGGGGCCGAAGTTTCTGCGGCTGAAGGGGAACAGATCGAGTTGAGGAAAAACGAGAAGGATCGCCTCAGCCTGGTGGTGACGCGGCAGGGCGCGGCATGACGGGCCAGAACCCGCAGCTGAATGCAAACGGCGAATTGCAGCACCTGCTGACCATGGAGGGTCTGCCGCGGGAAATCGTCCTTCACGTCCTCGATACCGCGCATTCCTTCCTGTCGGTGGGGGAGCGCGAAATCAAGAAAGTGCCGCTGTTGCGCGGCAAAGCCATCTTCAATCTTTTCTTCGAAGCCTCGACCCGCACCCGCACCACCTTCGAGATCGCAGCGAAGCGGCTGTCGGCGGACGTGATCAACCTCAACGTCGGGACATCTTCGCAGAGCAAGGGAGAAACGCTGCTCGATACCGTCGCCAACCTGTCCGCGATGCATGCCGACATGTTCGTCGTCAGGCATTCGCAAAGCGGCGCGGCGCACCTGATCGCGCGGCATGTCGCGCCTTACATCCATGTGATCAACGCCGGCGACGGCCGCCACGCGCATCCCACGCAGGGCTTGCTGGACATGTTCACGATCCGCCACTACAAGAAGGAATTCTCTGCGCTGCGCGTAGCCATCATCGGCGACGTACTGCACTCCCGGGTGGCGCGGTCGCAGATCCACGCGCTGACAACGCTCGGGGTACCCGAAGTGCGCGTAATCGGCCCGCGTACGCTGCTTCCCTCCAACGTCTCGGAATTGGGCGTGCACGTTTATCACGATATGGCGAAGGGATTGAGGGACGTCGACGTGGTGATCATGTTGCGCTTGCAGAACGAGCGCATGAACGGCGCGTTGCTGCCGTCAGCACAGGAATTTTTCAAATATTACGGGCTCACACCGGAGAAGCTCGCCAATGCCAGGGCGGACGCCATCGTCATGCATCCCGGTCCGATGAACCGCGGCATCGAAATCGAATCCAGCGTGGCCGATGGACGCCAGTCAGTAATCCTGCCGCAAGTTACGTTCGGCATTGCGGTGCGCATGGCCGTCATGGCCATCCTGGCGGGCAACGCATAAATGAAAATCCAGATCAAAAACGGCCGGGTCATCGACCCCGGCACCGGCGCCGACAAGGTGCAGGATATTTTCGTTGCCGCGGGAAAGGTGCTCGCGTTGGGAGCCGCACCAGGCGGGTTCCACGCCAACCGGGTCATCGACGCAACGGGGATGGTCGTTTGCCCTGGACTGGTCGATCTGTCCGCCAGATTGCGCGAGCCCGGGTACGAGTACAAGGCGACGCTCGAAAGCGAAATGGCCGCGGCAGTAGCCGGCGGCGTGACTTCGCTGGTCTGTCCTCCCGACACCGATCCGCCGCTCGACGAACCCGGTCTGGTGGAGATGCTCAAGCACCGCGCGCGCAGCCTCAATCAGGCCCACGTCTATCCGATCGGCGCTTTGACGCAGGGCCTGAAGGGCGAACGCATCACGGAAATGGCGGAATTGCTCGACGCCGGTTGCGTCGCCTTCTCACAGGCGGATATGCCGCTCAACGACAATGAGGTTTTGCTGCGGGCGATGCAGTATGCATCCACATTCGGCTATCCGGTCTGGTTGCGGCCGCGGGATGCCGCGCTTGCAAGGGACGGCGTCGCGCACGACGGACAAGTGGCGACGCGCCTCGGGCTTGCGCCGATTCCCGCCATCGCGGAATCCATTGCCCTTTCCACCATCCTGCTGCTGGTACGCGAAACCGGCGCGAAAGTGCACCTTTGCAGGTTGTCCACGGCCGACGGGGTCGATATGGTGCGCCAGGCAAAATCGCTCGGAATCGATGTAACTTGCGACGTTTCAGCCAATCATGTGCACTTGAGCGAAATGGATATCGGTTACTTCGACTCCAACTGCCACCTTGTCCCGCCGCTGCGATCCATCCGCGATCGCGATGCCTTGCGACGCGGCGTGCAGGATGGGACGGTGGATGCGATCTGTTCCGATCACACGCCGGTGGACGAAGATGCCAAGCAACTGCCGTTCGGCGAATCCGAGCCTGGCGCAACCGGACTCGAATTGCTGCTCGCGCTCACGCTGAAATGGCGTGACGAAGCACAGATTCCGCTGGCGGCCGCGCTGGCCAAAGTCACCAGCGAACCGGCCCGCATTTTGGGCCTTCGCGCGGGCGCCATTGCCGCCGGCGAAACCGCGGACTTGTGCATCTTCGATCCGCATGCGCGCTGGAAAGTCGAGCCGTCCACGTTGAAGAGCCAGGGTAAAAATACCCCGTTCGCCGGCTATGAGATGAGCGCGAAAGTTCGATTCACCCTGGTCGAGGGACATGTCGTCTACGAAGGGTGAACCGTGAATGGGAAATGGTGAATGGCGGGTTGAAAGTGAATTTGCCGGTCACCAATTACTATTTCCCATTCCCCATTTTCTGCCTCAACCGATGAACCCATTACTCGATTTTTCCGGTCTGCCGCGTTTCGCGGAATTCAATGCCGAAGCGGTGACGCCGGCCCTTGACCAGTTGCTGGCCGGGAACCGGGCCCTGGTCGAGAGTCTCGGGGACCGGCAGACGCCACCCGACTGGGAGAATTTCATTGAACCGCTGGACGATGGCAACGAACGCCTGCGCCGCGCCTGGGGGCAGGTCTCGCATATGAACGCGGTCATGAATAGTCCGAGGTTGCGCGACGCCTATAACGCGAATCTTCCGCGCATAACGCAGTACTTCAGCGAACTGGCGCAGGACGAAACGCTATACCGAAAATACAAGGCACTGCGTGCTTCGGATGCTTTCACTCACCTGACGGGGGCGCAAAAAAAGGTCATCGACAACGAGTTACGCGACTTTCGATTGGGCGGAGCGGAATTGCCCCCCACAGACAAGGCGAGGTTCAAGCAGATAAGCGAAGATCTCGCCGGGTTGTCGTCGAAGTTCAACGACAACGTGCTCGATGCCACCAACGCTTTCGAGTTCCTTGTTTCGGACAAGCAGCGTCTGGCCGGCATTCCGGACGACGTTCTGGAGCACGCGGGCGAGGCCGCGAAGGACGCCGGCAAGCAGGGCTGGAAATTCACGCTGCACATGCCGTCCTATCTTCCGGTCATGCAATATGCGGAGGATCGCAAGTTGCGGGAGCAGATGTATTACGCCTATGTGACACGCGCCGCGGAGTTCGGCGAATCCGGATGGGACAATAGCAGGATCATCGTCGATATCCTGCGGCTGCGCTGCGAGCAGTCCCGATTGCTCGGCTTCGCCAATTTCGCGGAGCTGTCATTGCAGCCGAAGATGGCCGAGTCCCCGCGGCAGGTCCTGGACTTCCTCGAGGAACTGGCGAAACGCGCAGGGCCGTATGCGCAACGTGATCTGGCAGAGCTGAAGGAATTCGGTTCCCGGCACCTCGGACTCGACGATCTTCAGCCATGGGATGTCGCCTATGCGTCCGAAAAACTCCGCGTCGCGCGCTATGCATTTTCTGACCAGGATGTGAAACAGTATTTCCCCGAGCAACAGGTGCTCGGGGGCATGTTTGGCGTGATCGAAACACTTTACGGCCTGCAGATAAAGCCCGACGAAGCGCCCATCTGGCACGAGGATGTGCGTTTTTTCTCGATCAGGAATCGTGGCGGCGCGCTGGTCGGGCAATTCTATCTTGACCTCTATGCCAGACCCTCGAAGCGCGGCGGTGCATGGATGGACGATGCCATTACCCGTCGCCGCAAGAGTTCCGGGCTGCAGACCCCGGTGGCCTATCTCAATTGCAATTTTTCCGCTCCGCTGAAGGCAAAGTCCGCCCTCTTCACACATGACGAAGTGATCACGCTGTTTCACGAGTTCGGCCATGGCCTCCATCATCTGCTCACGCAGGTCGAAGTCCTTGGCGTGTCGGGAATCAACGGCGTCGAGTGGGATGCGGTCGAGCTGCCCAGCCAGTTCATGGAAAACTTCTGCTGGGAATGGGAGGTGCTCAAGGGCATGACCCGCCATGTGGAGACAGGTTCGGGTCTGCCTCGCGATTTGTTCGACAAAATGGTGGCGGCGAAAAATTTTCAGAGCGGCATGCAGACAGTAAGGCAGCTCGAGTTTGCGATTTTCGACATGCGCCTGCATTCCGATTTCGACCCGAACGGGGCGATGACCCCACTGCAACTGGCCGATGAAGTGCGCCGCGGCGTGGCGGTACTGTTTCCACCGGCCTACAATCGCTTTCCCAACAGTTTTTCGCACATATTCGGCGGTGGCTATGCGGCGGGCTACTACAGTTACAAGTGGGCAGAAGTCCTTTCAGCGGATGCCTACAGCATGTTCGAGGAGAATGGCGTGTTGAATTCGTCGGTCGGGAAGCGTTTTCGCGAGGAGATCCTTGCCGCCGGTGGAAGCCGGCCCGCGCTCGAATCATTTGTTGCATTCCGCGGCCGCGAACCGACCATCGACGCATTGTTGCGCCACAATGGCATGACGCAGATGGCGTAACGCAGGGGCACGACCATACCCGATCTATCCGAGGAGGCGTCAATGAAACGCTGGCTGTTGTTTCCGGTTCTTGCGCTGGTTTGCGTCGCGGCGCAAGCCGATCTCTACCGCTGGGTGGACGCGCAAGGCAAGGTCCAATACAGCGACCAGCCTCCGCCAGCGAACATCCGGAAGGTCGAAATCGTAAAATGGGCAGGCGGTAAATCCACCGACGCACCCTGGCCTTATGCGCTGCAAGAGGCGGTCAAGAATTTCCCGGTGACGTTATATTCCAGTGAATGTGGCGAGGCCTGCACACTCGCACGCGCGCTGCTCGCTAAACGCGGAATTCCCTACACCGAAATGGATGCAACGGATGCGGCGGCCCAGGAGGAACTGAAGAAGCTGACCGGCGGGCCTCTCGAGGTGCCGGTCCTGCAGGTGGGCCGCGACGCCGTGCGGGGATTCGAGGAAGGCAGGTGGAACACGTCGCTGGACGCGGCGGGTTATCCGAAGACTGCCGTGATTCCGCCGCGACCGCCAAACAAACCGGCAGCCGCTGCGCCGCCCGTCGCTCCACCCCCTGAACCGCCAGCGGCGGCATTACCTCCTGCCGAAGCGTCGCAATAAATCGTTGAAATTTGCGAGTTGGCGTCAAGCAGCCGGAACCCGGGATGTTGCGATATGCAAGGTGGAACATTCAGAAAAGCGGGTGCAAGACTTGATGGAAGAGGACGACTGACGAAGCGGCCCTCTTACAAAAAGTGCCGTCGTAATGTCATTTGCTCGCGTCGAACACCTTCCTTCGCAAATACTTTGCATATGGCTTCAGTGCGGCAATGGCTGCGTTCATTATCGGATAAATAGCGCGTTTCCAGGGAACAGTCTTGTTCATCCAGATAACGGAAGAGTCTTTGTAGACTTCGATTTCCGGCCGAGCGGTTGTGTAGTAGTAGAGGGCCAGAGACTTGCGCGTTATGCCTTCCGGGCAATTGATTGGCTCGACGCCATGCCAACTCGTGCGCGTGGTACTGAATAGAACCGCCCGGTTGAAAACCGGCTCGATGGCCTTTATTAGTTCGTGCGGCCGCTGGTCCTTATCCGACCACAGCTGGAGGCGGCCACCCCATTCCTTGCGCCAGTTTTTATTGAGATAGACAAGCAAATTAAGCCTGCGGTGAAGCCCCTTATTCATGGGGTGGAAGTTCGCATCAACGTGGATGTCGAGAAATCCCGATTTGGGGCTTTGGTGAAGACCTCCGCCAGCGAGAATCGGGTCGTCGATCAGGTTCTCTATGCCGCACATCCGGCTTATGAGGGCCCGGAACTCCTGCGACTGAAG
>WNFI01343435.1_pt1 | contig 10378 bp, 10 predicted proteins | sample 5400471 | NCBI WGS metagenome assembly WNFI01 (sample SAMN13153348, study PRJNA577476) | soil metagenome | isolation source: 100 cm saprolite on Douglas fir-dominated hillslope | place: USA:California | collected 2013-09-17 | reverse complement strand
CGCGCGGTGTTCGACAAGGACTATGCGTTCCTGCCACATAGCGCGCTCCTGACCTTCGAGGTAATCGAGCGCCTCGCGAGACTGTTCGTCGCACATGGCGTCGAGAAAATCCGTCTGACGGGCGGCGAGCCGCTGTTGCGCAAGAACCTCGAATTCCTGATCGAACGGCTCGCGCAACTGAAAACACCCGAAGGCCGTCCGCTCGATCTCACGCTCACCACCAATGGTTCTCTGCTCGCCCGCAAGGCGCGCAGCCTGAAGGACGCCGGCCTTACGCGCGTGACGGTGAGCCTCGATGCGCTCGACGACACCCTCTTCCGCCGCATGAACGACGCAGACTTCGCGGTCGACGACGTGCTCGAAGGCATCGCGGCCGCGCAGGCCGTCGGCCTTGCGCCGATCAAGGTGAACATGGTCGTGAAACGCGGCACGAACGACGCCGAAATCGTGCCGATGGCGCGTCACTTCAAGGGCGCCGGCGCCGTGCTGCGGTTTATCGAATACATGGACGTCGGCACGTCGAACGGCTGGAACATGACCGAAGTGCTGCCGTCCGCCGACGTCGTCGCGCAAATCGACGCGCACTTCCCGCTCGTACCGCTCGAAGCGCACAGCGCCGCCGAAACGGCGCAACGCTGGGGCTACGCCGACGGCAGCGGCGAGATCGGCGTGATTTCGAGCGTCACGCGTGCGTTCTGCCCGAGCTGCACGCGCGCGCGTCTGTCGACGGAAGGCAAGCTGTACCTGTGCCTGTTCGCGTCGTCGGGGCACGACCTGCGCGCGCTCGTGCGCCAGGGCGCGAGCGACGCCGACATCGGCACCGCCCTCGCCCGCATCTGGCACGCGCGCACCGACCGCTATTCGCAGCTGCGCGGCAGCGCCGGCGCGACGCCGCGCACCGCCGACGAGCGACGCGTCGAAATGTCGTACATCGGCGGCTGAGGCCGCCTCCGTTCATGTCCATCGGCCGCGGTCAACTCACCGGACTCGTTCTCGCAGGCGGACGCGGCGTGCGCATGGGCGGCGTCGACAAGGGCCTGCAGATGCTGCACGGCGAACCACTGACGCTGCATGTGCTGAAACGTCTGGCGCCGCAAACCGGGCCGCTGCTGATCAGCGCGAACCGTCATGCCGATCGCTACGCCGAACTGGCCGCGCCGTTCGGCGCGACCGTCGTCTCCGATACGCTGCCCGGCTTTCCCGGTCCGCTCGCCGGACTCCTCGCCGGCCTGCGCGCCGCGCAGACGGCGATGCATCCGGTGGTCGCGCTGCTTCGCGCGTCGCTCGCCGATGATCTCGCGGCCTTTCTGGAAGCCGGAGAGCGCAAGGTTCGCGCGTGGTACGCGCGCCACACGGCGGCCGAAGTCGCCTTTGCGGACGGGCGCGCGTTTTACAATGTCAACTCCTTGCAGGAACTCGCCGATCTCGAGCGTGCATAAGGCCAATTGCGCAACGGCACACCCGCCTCCGGCCGCACGCGTCACGAGACGATCGCCGGACCCGCATCCGGTCGCGACGCACCTCCATCTATGACCACGTTTAACGACTTTTCCAGTTGTATCGCCCAGTACGATCCTCACGCGCTGCCGGTGTCCGCAGCTCAGGCGATCGTACGTCAGTGGGCGAGCCCCGTTGCCGCCGTCGAACGCGTGCCGTTGCACGACGCGCTCGACCGCGTGCTGGCCGCCGACGTCGTCTCGCCGGTCAACGTACCCGCGCACGACAACTCGGCGATGGACGGCTATGCGTTCGACGGCGCATCGCTCGCGACGGCGGGAACGCCGACCATCGATCTGCACGTGGCCGGCAAGGCGCTCGCCGGCCATCCGTTCGAGCGCGCGATCGCTGCCGGCGAATGCGTGCGCGTGATGACGGGCGCGCTGATGCCGCCGGGTTGCGACACCGTCGTGCCGCAGGAGCAGGTCACGCGCGACGGCGACACGATTCATCTCCCCGCTGATGCATTGAAGCGCGGCGCGAACCGCCGCCTCGTCGGTGAAGATCTCGCGGAAGGCCAGCCGGCGCTGCGCGCCGGCCGCGTGATACGCGCCGCCGACCTCGGTCTGCTGGCTTCGCTCGGCATCGGCGAGGTATCGGTGCGGCGGCGCCTGCGGGTCGCGTTCTTTTCGACCGGTGACGAACTGCGCTCGCTCGGCGAACCGCTCGACCCGGGCTGCGTGTACGACAGCAACCGTCATACGCTCTTCGCGATGCTGCGCCGGATGAACATCGACGCGCTCGATCTCGGCGTCGTCCGCGATGAACCCGCCGCGCTCGAAGCGACGCTGCGCAGCGCGGCCGCCAGTGCCGACGTCGTGCTGACGTCGGGCGGCGTATCGGTCGGCGAAGCGGATTTCACGAAGCAACTGGTGCGCTCCTTCGGCGATGTCGCGTTCTGGAGTCTCGCGATGCGTCCGGCTCATCGTGATGTCGGGCGCGACGGTGCAGCCGCCGCCCGTGATCGCCGCGACCAGCACGCAGGCGATCCGCAAGCGCGCGGGCCGCACCGAATTCCAGCGCGGCGTCGCGAGCCGCGACGGGCGCGGCCAGTGGCTCGTCACGCCGACCGGCTCGCAAGGCTCCGGCGTGCTCAGCTCGATGAGCGAAGCGAACTGCTTTCTCATGCTCGCCCCCGAGCAGGCCGATATCGACGAAGGCGACACAGTCGATATCATGCTGTTCGACGGCCTCGTCTGAACGACTCTTTTCCACGAAACCACAACGACTAGCGGGTTTGATTCAATGAAAAAACAGATCTCGTTCATCGCACCGGGACAGACCGCCAAGGCGCTGATTCTGGTCTACCTGACCTTCAGTGTGCCGATCGTGCTGCTGGGTGTGCTGGTCGCGTTCATCCGGTATGGCTCGGTGGAACTGAGCACCGTGTTCAGCGCGCTGCTGCTGAATGCGATCCTCGGCTTCATCCTGTTGTGGATTGCGTGCCACGCGTACAACTGGGTCGCGTCGCGCTTCGGCGGCATCGAGATTCACCTCTCCGACGTGCCGGAAGAAGCCTGATGGCGACGAATATCCGCCCCGCTACGCCCGCCGATGCCAGCGCAATTTTCGCGCTGATGTATGAACTGGCCGAGTTCGAAAAGCTCACACATCTGTTCGTCGCGACCGAAGACGGCGTGCACGATGCGCTGTTCGGTGCACGGCCTTCGTCAGAAGCGATGGTTGCCGAGACGGACGGGAAGATCGTCGGCTACGCGCTGTTCTTCCACAATTTTTCGACCTTCCTCGGCCGCCGCGGGCTGTATCTCGAAGACCTGTACGTGCAACCGACGCAACGCGGCACCGGCCTCGGCACCGCGATGCTGCGTCGCCTCGCGGCGCTGGCCGTCGAACGGCAATGCGGACGCTTCGAATGGTCGGTGCTCGACTGGAACCAGCCGGCGATCGATTTCTACCAGAAGATGGGCGCGAGCGTGCTGCCCGACTGGCGCATCGTTCGCCTGACGGGCGACGCGCTGGAGCAACTGGCCGCGCCCGACAGCGTCAGCGCGGGCTGAGCGCTTTCACGACGCCGCGCGACGCGCACCGCGAATTCAACTGAACGCGGTGCGCGTGAAATACCCCTCAAGGTTCTTCCGTATCCGCGCCCGATAGCGCGTCGCCCAGCAAGCCATTCGCTTCATCGCCGGGCAGCGCTTCGACATCGCGCAGCTTGCGGTTCATCGCGCGCGCACGCACTTCCGCCTGCCCGATCGAACGCGTGACCGTTTCGAGTTGCGACTTCGTCTTCGCGAGCACGTCGCCGAACTTGCCGAACTCCGTCTTCACCGCGCCGAGCACCTGCCAGACCTCGCTCGAACGCTTCTCGATCGCGAGCGTGCGGAAACCCATCTGTAGACTGTTCAGCAACGCGGTGAGCGTGGTCGGGCCCGCGATCGTCACGCGATAGTCGCGCTGCAACAGGTCGGTCAAGCCGGGACGGCGCAGGATTTCCGCGTAGAGGCCCTCGGTCGGCAGGAACAGCAGCGCGAAATCGGTGGTGTGCGGCGGCGCGACGTACTTCTCCGCGATCGTGCGCGCCTCGACGCGAATCCGCCCTTCGAGCGCGCGCGACGCGTCTTCGACCGCGACCGGATCAGCCCGCTCCTGCGCCTCGATCAGACGCTCGTAGTCCTCGCGCGGGAATTTGGCATCGATCGGCAGCCATACGGGAACGGCGACGCCGTCCGGCGAATCGAGCCGGCCCGGCAGCTTGATCGCGAATTCCACACGATCGTTGCTGCCAGGAATCGTCGCGACGTTCTTCGCGAACTGATCCGGCGTCAGCAGCTGTTCGAGCAGCGCTTCGAGCTGCACTTCGCCCCACGTGCCGCGTGTCTTGACGTTGGTCAGCACCTTCTTCAGGTCGCCGACGCCGGCCGCGAGCGTCTGCATTTCGCCAAGGCCGCGATGCACCTGCTCGAGCCGGTCCGACACCAGCTTGAACGATTCGCCGAGCCGCTGTTCGAGCGTGGCGTGCAGCTTTTCATCGACCGTGCGGCGCATCTCTTCGAGCTTCGTCGCGTTGTTCGCTTCGATGTCTTTCAGGCGCTGTTCGATCGTCGCGCGCACTTCGCCGAAGCGCCGGTCATTCGACTCGGTGAGTTGCGCGAGTTGCAGCGTCAGCGTTTCGCCGAAGCGCTTGAGCGTCGTGCCCTGCTCGTCGCGCGCCTGCTGCGACTGCTGCTGCAGGCTCTGACGCACGGCTTCGAGTTGCTGCGTGTTCGACTCGGTGAGCTTGACGAGCTGCTGCGCGAAACCGTCGATCTGGTTGTTTTGCACCGTCGCGATGCTTGTCAGCTGCGACGCGAGCGCCTGCTGGAACTGCGAGAAACCCCCGCCCAGTTCGACGCGCGACGTGCGCGCCGTTTCGGTGATCTCATTGCGCAGTTCGCGCTCGAGCCGTTCATAGGCGCGCGCCTGGACGTCGGCGGCGCCGGTCATCCGCTCGCCGAGTTCAGCAAATCGCATGTCCTGGCCCGCGTCGCCGCGGCCGCGCATCAGCACGAGCAATGCAATGACAAGCGCGGCCGCCAGAATGACGACGGCCGCCAGCAAAAGGGTGGTCATGAACGCGCTTTCCCCAGCACCTCAGGATTGATCGGGTTCGGCGGCTGCCCCGCGCGCGGACCTTCGCCCAGCGCGGCGATGAGGTTGTCCGCCGCGAGGTTCGCCATCGCACGACGCGTCGCTTCGGTCGCGCTCGCGATATGCGGCGTGAGGACCACGTTCGGCACGGTCAGCAGATCGGGGTTGAGCTTCGGCTCGCCCTCGAACACGTCGAGGCCGGCCGCCGCGATGCGCTTCGCGCGCAGCGCTTCGACCAGCGCCGCGTCGTCGACGATGCCGCCGCGCGCGATGTTGGTGAGCGTGGCCGTCGGCTTCATCAGCGCGAGTTCGGCGGCGCCAATCGTGTGGTGGCTTTCCTTCGTGTACGGCAGCACGAGCACGACATGATCCGCACGACGCAGCAGTTCTTCCTTCGATACATACTGCGCGTTCAGTTCGGCCTCGATCTCCGGCGCGACCCGCGACCGGTTGTGATAGATCACCTGCATGTTAAAGCCGCGCGCGCGACGCGCGAACGCCTGGCCGATGCGTCCCATGCCGATCACGCCGAGCGTCGCGCCGTACACGTCGCCGCCGAGGAAGCTGTCGTAATTCCACTTCTGCCAGTGGCCGGCACGCAGCCAGTGCTCCGATTCGGCGATGCGGCGCGCCGCGGCCATCATCAGCGCCCAGCCGAAGTCGGCGGTGGATTCGTTCAGCACGTCCGGCGTGTTCGTGCCGAGCACGTTGGCCGCGTGGAACGCGGGCATGTCGAAATTGTTGTCGCCGACCGCCATGTTGGCGACGACCCGCAGACGCGGCGCGGCCGCGAGCACCGACGCGCCGACCGGGTCGCCAGCGGTCAGCGCGCCGTCCTTGTCCGCGAGACGGCGCGCGAATTCGTCGGCGCCGAGCACGTCGCCGTTGTTCCAGTCGACGTCGAAATACTGCTTGAGACGGTCGATCACGTCCGGAAAAATCGGACGCGCTACGAGGATCTTCTGCATTGCCATTCTCCGAATATCGCGCCGGCGTTGCATCGCAATGCCGGCGCTTTCACGTCACGACAGAATCAAAAGAACTAAAAGAATAACCAGCTGGTCACGAGAAACAGCGGCACGAGCACAACCGCGGCCCACCCAAGATAAGCGAAAAAGCCCGGCATGCGCACGCCGCGCGACTCCGCGATCGCCTTCACCATGAAGTTCGGCGCGTTGCCGATATAGCTGTTCGCGCCCATGAACACCGCGCCGGCCGAGATCGCCGCGAGCGTCGTTGCGCCAGCCCAGAAGTACATCGCATCGTGCGGCTGGCCCGACGCGTCGTTGACCAGATGGACGATACCCGCAAACGCGCCCGCCTCGCCGGCACGCAGGATGACGATGACCGGCGCGATCGTCACGAAAATGCCGGCGAACAGCTTCGCGACTTCCTCGATCGGCGCCCAGTTGAACGCATTGCCCTCGCGTGCCACACGCGGCGTCACCGCGATCGAGACCAGCGTGACGACGATCAGCGCCGCGTCGCGCACCGCGTTCTGTAGCGCGACGTGCGTGCCGAACACGTCGAATTCGACACCCGGTTTCCACAGGCCGCTCATCAACACCAGCGCGATCACCGCGGCGAGCAGCACGAAGTTGATCTTGCCGTCGAGACCCAGGAGCGGCGAATCCGGCGTCGGGTCGAGAAACGGCTTGCGCGATTCTTCACGCCGAAGGAAATAGTACGAATCGATCGCGTAGAACAGCGCAAGCAGCACACCGCAGACGAACAGCATTGGCAGCGCGAGATGCGTCGTGGTCCAGAAAAAACTCACGCCGTTGAGAAAGCCGAGAAACAACGGCGGATCGCCAAGCGGCGACAGCGAGCCACCCGCGTTCGCGACCAGAAAGATGAAGAACACGACGACGTGCACGACGTGTTTGCGGTTGTCGTTCGCGCGCAGCAGCGGCCGGATCAGCAGCATCGCCGCGCCGGTCGTGCCCATGATGCTCGCGAGCGCGGTGCCGAGCGCGAGAATGCCGGTGTTCAGACGCGGCGAGCCATGCAGATTGCCGCGCACGCAGATGCCGCCCGCTACCGTATAGAGCGCGGTCAACAGCACGATGAACGGAATGTACTCTTCGAGCATCGCGTACACGAGCGTGCCGAACGCGACATCGGCGCCGAATGCGACCGCGAACGGCAGCAGGAACACGATCGCCCACGCGGCCGCGATCTTGCCGAAATGGTGATGCCAGAATGCCGGCGCAACCAGCGGGAAAACTGCGATCGACAGCAGGATGCCGGCGAACGGCACGCCCCAGAGCGCGGAAAGCGCCGCGCCGTCGGGCGTCGCGGCGGCGGCCAGTTGCGGGAACAGCGCCAGCATCGCGACGCACGCCATGCCTGCACACCATACGGCATGGCATTTCATATTCAGATCCGGTGATAGGGATGACGGGCGGGCGCCGCGCCGGTGATGTCGAGCCATGCGTGCGCTGCCGCTCAGGCGCCGCGGACGACAATGGCATGAACCCGATACGGTCCGTGTGCGCCGAGCACGATGGTCTGTTCGATATCGCCGGTACGTGACGGCCCGGAGACGAAATTGACCGCGCGCGGCAGTTCGCCACGTTCGGCGCGAATCAGACGGAATGCGTCCTCATGCCCCGCCACGATGCGCGACGCCGGCACGATCGCCACATGCGTCTCAGGCAGGAGACCCGCGGACGCGTACGTTTCCGGCCCGGACAGCAGCACCAGCGTGCCGGTCTCGGCCGTCACGCAGAAGCAGCCCGTGATGCCGACCGGATCGCGATCTTCCGGCTTGCGGAATTCGACGGCGATACCCGCCTCTGCCCAGGCGAGATCACGCAGCGTCTGCCACGCGATCGCCTGCACCGGCAGGCTGTGTTCAGTGAGATAGCGATGCGCGGCGGCGGGCACGTCGCCGAGCGCATCGACTTCGTCGATGGTGGTCGACAGCTTGCGGGCTTCTTCGATGAAGCGGGCGACGAGGTCGTCCGGCATCGGCGGACGCGGGCCTTCGGGATGACGCGCGAGGTAATCGGCGGCCGCATCACGCTCGGATGCGGCGACTTCAGCCGGGCGGCGCTGGGCTGCGCGTATGCGCGCCAGGATGTTGCGGCGGGCGACCGATGTGTCCATGTGCAATCCTTTTGTCGATGACCGGAACCGATGCAATATCGACAGGATTATACCGGCCGCCCTTCATGCGAACACCTGGCCGGATGGCCAACCGGATGCGCCAGATGCCTGTTACTTCGAGGCTTCCTCTTCCGGCGTCTCAATGCCGAACACCTGACGCAGATAGGCGAGATACGCCTTGTCGTCGCACATGTTCTTGCCCGGCGAATCCGACAGTTTCGCGACCGGCTGACCGTTGCAGCGAACCATCTTGATCACGATCTGCAGCGGGTTATAGCCGAGGTCGTTGGTGAGATTCGTGCCGACGCCGAACGCCAGCTTGCAGCGGCCGCGGAAGCGTTCGTAGAGCTGCAGGACCTTCGGAATATCCAGCGCGTCCGAAAACACGAGGATCTTGGTGCGCGGATCGCAGCGGTTCGCTTCGTAGTGGCTCAGCAGGCGCTCGCCCCAGTCGAACGGATCGCCGGAATCGTGGCGCGCACCGTCGAAGAGCTTGCAGAAGTACATGTCGAAGTCGCGCAGGAATGCCTGCATGCCGTACACATCGGACAGCGCAATGCCGAGGTCGCCGCGATACTCCTTCGCCCACATCTCGAAGCCGAAGATCTGCGAATCGCGCAGCCGCGGACCGAGCGCCTGACACGCCTGCAGGTATTCATGCGCCATCGTGCCGAGCGGCGTGAGGCTGTGCTTCATCGCGTAGAAGACATTGCTGGTGCCGGCGAATTGCTCGCCGAGGCCGTCTTTCAGCGTGAGGATCACTTCTTCGTGCCATTGTTTCGAGAAGCGGCGGCGCGTGCCGTAGTCGGCGATCTTGCAGTCGGCGAATTCCGGGCGCGCGCCGAGCAGCTTGATCTTCTCGACGAGACGGCCGCGCCCTTCGCTGTAGTCAGGCTTCTGCTGGGTGTTGCGGAAGTAGACTTCGTTGACGATCGCGAGCATCGGAATCTCGAACAGGATCGTGTGCAGCCACGGCCCCTTGATCTCGATGTCGATTTCACCATTGCCCTTCGGCGAGGGCGAAATCGAAATGTATTTCTCGTTCAGATGGAACAGCGCGAGAAACTCGATGAAGTCGCCCTTGATGAAGCGCATGCGCCGCAGGTAGTCGAGCTCGTCGTCGGTGAAGCGCAGATCGCAGAGCTTGCGCACTTCGTCGCGAATCTCGCCGATATACGGCACGAGGTCGACATTCGGCGTGCGGCAGCGAAACCGGTACTCGACATTCGCCGCGGGAAAGTGATGCAACACCACTTGCATCATCGTGAACTTGTACAGATCGGTGTCGAGCAGCGAAGTAATAATCATGATGGTGCGAACTGGACTGCAGGAAAAACGGAAGGCTTGGCTCGACCAACCGCGTCAACCCATGCGCGTGCGGCGCGCCCCGTGCGCGCCAACCTGACGCATGTTACCCGAATGCATCCGGATTCAGCGCGCCGGCGGGCGGCTCTCGGCGGACGCCATAAACTAATCACAAAAACGTATAAAAGCCGTTGCCCGATGCTGCATGCGGCTCTTGACGTTACGTTACAATAGCGCTTTTGGCGTTTCGCCTTCCCTGATTCCGCATGCAGGAGCTGCCTGAATGACTCACGTTGTGACCGAAAGCTGCATCAAGTGCCGCTATACCGACTGCGTCGATGTGTGCCCGGTGGACTGCTTTCGCGAAGGTCCCAACTTCCTCGCGATCGACCCCGATGAATGCATCGACTGCGCCGTGTGCGTGGCCGAATGCCCGGTGAACGCCATTTATGCCGAAGAAGACGTGCCGGGCGACCAGCAGCACTTCACCGAGCTGAATGCCGATCTGGCGAAGAACTGGCCGAGCATCACCAAGACCAAAGCGCCGCTGCCTGAAGCCGACGAGTTCAAGGACGTGAAGGAAAAGCTGGCCCTGCTCGTACGCTGAGCGGCGCGGCTTGCGCCCCGCTGTTGCATTCGGATCAAATCGAGATGAATGCGGGGTATTGACAGGCGCTTAGTCACCTCCTACAATTTCGCTTCTCTGCTGTTTGTAGTTCTGTTCCTCGATAGCTCAGTTGGTAGAGCGCCGGACTGTTAATCCGTAGGTCCCTGGTTCGAGCCCAGGTCGAGGAGCCAAGAATTTCAAAAGCCCGTTAACCAATACGGGCTTTTTTATGTAGATCAAGTTGTACTGCTGTTCCTCGATAGCTCAGTT
>WNFI01149724.1_pt1 | contig 10379 bp, 13 predicted proteins | sample 5400471 | NCBI WGS metagenome assembly WNFI01 (sample SAMN13153348, study PRJNA577476) | soil metagenome | isolation source: 100 cm saprolite on Douglas fir-dominated hillslope | place: USA:California | collected 2013-09-17 | reverse complement strand
AGGCTATTGCAGCCGCGCGCAGAGGCATGTCGCCAGCATCGCCAGCCTGGTCTCGTCAGTCCGCGGGGTCATCACGACTACAGAGCCCAACGCAGCAGTCGCTGACCCGTGGGTCAACATCAAGATCGGATGAACCTCCTGATATGGAGCGATCGTCAGTGGGCAGCAGACAACCGGGTAAGCGCAAGGCGTCCTCGGCCAGTGTAGGTTCAGATATCGAGGTCATCGAAAGTCCACCTACGTTGAAGAAAGCCAGGGTGTCCTCGAAAGCGAAGGCCTCAAATGTCAAGCCTCGGGGCCGGAGAAAATAATGAGTAGGAAGGAGTAGATATTGATTGATCTTCGCATTGTTAGAATAACGTTCATTCTCCAAGCACATGTCTCCCTGTATTTCTGCAATTCAAATAGTAGCACTTGTACGTAGCATAACTTATATCTCATCGCTCGGTGTCCGATGTACGACAAGTTACCCTCGTTACGATTATTCCCACATGATCGTTCGGACAATATCATCATTGCAACCATTTACGACCATCGTAGCTTCCCTTCCGTTAGTACTCGAGTACAGAAGGACTTCAGTATGATCCTGAAATTAGGTGCACGGATAATATCCTGAACCGACCTCACTTGCCATCCCCTGGGCTGCAACCCGACAAAGGTCTACGAATGCCGATTGGCCACATCAGTTGCGCCGCTTACACGCAGTGTATAATTTCTCCAAAAGTAACTGAAAACAAACGACCTGGCTTTACTGATGGCCTGGCTGCCTCGTAGCGCGGTGAACGTGTGGTGAAGATGCCGAGAGAGACGTGCACAGCAACGAGAGAGGCGATGAGGAAAGAGTCGACGCGAGGAGGCGGTGGCACACGATTCGAGAGGAAGAGAATACACAACACTGCATGGTTCGGAGACGACGAGGCCTGTTGGATACCGAGAATACCTTTGTACTACAAGTAAGGTACAGTATCAGATGGAGTCTTTGAGTATCGGAGCGCAGAACTGTAAGACAATCGTGGAGTCGGAAATTAAGTAGGCGAGGGGGAGCCTTTGGGCTCGTCGCGTTTAATAACACGGGGTAAGTGATCGTACTAAGTATAAAAGACGAGAAGTAAAGCGTAGTAAGATAGAAAAAAGATAAAAGGGACTCATGGATAAGCAGATAGGTTGACGGCGCGCGCTCTATGCTGAAAGGGAGTGGGCACGCGTTGTATAATGTAGGATGTCAGATGGACACGGAGTACAAGAATACAAAAGAGAATGAGGCAAGCAGAGGCGAGACAGGGAACACGAGATGTCACGTGGGCACGAGGCCACGGGGATCCAAAATTTGAATAGGGCCACACGAAGTGTTTTGAGCACGGGCTGCAGCGCGGGAAAATCCGCCACCTCGTTCTAATTGAAGTGACACTACTTTGCCGTACTGTGCCGTCATGATATCTGTCTGATGTCCGTCTTCCTGTCATCAACGAAACTTAGCTTTAGGAATGAAATCGGAGCAAAATGAAAAAGTCTAAACCTTCAGAGCCTCACTTCCATGCCCGGAAGGGCTTCTTTTAATTAATCAATCAACGAGCTTGCCGATCGTCAACACGGAAACGGACAGTCTGATTAAAGGGTGAGAAGTCGAGTCCTGCCTGCCGCACTGACCTGACAGGATGGAAGCGTTACCTTATGCCAGTTGCCACTATGATCGCGAACTCATGATACAAAATATACGTTGCCACCATGCCGTACTTCCCACTCCACAAGGGCAAATGTGAGAGCCTACACAGCTGAGTTGCACCTACCTTCACCACTCTACCGAGTCTACCCACCTTTACACGTTATTCGTCCTGTCGCATCATTTGAACAGTGTTCAGACTTACAGTAAATTTACGGTAAATAAAGCAATTTATCAACACTTATTTTTATGGTGAATTTCAGTCCGACAAAAATAATAAATAACTATATATGACAATCGGATTTCACTGCGCCACTCCCAACCAGCCAACTCAAGTCCGCCCTGAACCCATGATCTCCCATATCGGGTACCTAAGAACTGCGTTATATCTCAGTTGAGGAGAATACCAACATACCCTTCGGGTTTCGCGGGTCATTACGAGACTCGCCTAACTTGAAGTAATCACGCACAGAGAGTCAGAGCGCCTCGGAGCCCGAGGCTTCTTGTTTCAATAAAACACGCCGCATACATATTCGCAACTTCGTCCGCGGAGAAAGAGGACCATTCGATGGAGAGCTCTATCACCTAATGAGCTCCGTCGAGCCGGCTCCAGGATCATTCTGCATTTAGACCCTAGACATAGCTTACGTTCGGACGTCACACCGATCGCGCCTCACTCATATCCGGGGCAGACCGGGACAACCTCTTACGATCATCCGGAAGGTCCTCCCTGCCCCAATCCTCGTCGATTTGCGTGTGGAGCATCAATTGTTTCATGCCTATGCTGCAGATCATCCCCGCAATCGCAATGCAAAACACGACTTGAAAGACGACTTTGAGCGCAGTGCCAAAGGTATTCCGCACAGCATCCTTCAACGGCTGCTTCAGCGATGGAATGATCGGGATCGTCTCGAATGCTATCTCGACGCCCTGCGGGAACTGTGTAAGGAAAGAGGCAGGTAACTTCTTCTTTAGCTCATTCTGGATGATGGCACCGCCAGCGGTGACACCCCAGATCTAAATGGGACAGGTTATTAGCCGAAAGATAAGGGAATGGGTGGGAAGAGAACTCACGTATCCAAAGTTGCGTGAGAACGCGTAAAGGGCCATGGCAGGGGCAGTCTGGGTGACTGGGATGGATGCCAGGATTGGGAAGAGGTTGACAACATAAACGATACCGATTCCACCACCGATGACAAGCTGGTAACCGACAGCCTTGCCAAAACTGCTGTCTGCGTGCAGTGTCGTCAGAAGACCAGCACCAGCAATGGTGAAGACCCAGCCGATGTATATCGGGACCAAATATTTGCCCGTCTTCTTGACCACGATGCCTGCCACGACTGCGATCAGGCTGATGCTGTACGATAACCCAAAAAGGTCGATGCCGGCGCCCGTGGGAGATCTGTTCTTGCATGCTTCAAAGAAGATCGCGTACCAGTCTGATAGTGGGTCATATAGCTATCAGCCAGCGGAGCACACCAAATTGTGAAGTTCTCACGTACAGCTTAAAGTTGCTAACACCACGGCCATTAAGAAATTCTGGATGAAACCGCTAGCGCCCGTCCAATTCATGCGCAACACAATAGGGACCTTGAAAGATATTAGTCGAGAGTGATCGTCTTGGATCCGCAAAAGGACTCACGATTGGCGGTTTGCAAAAGTAGATCTCGTAAATGATGAATACGCCCAGTCCCATGAGGCCAATAATCAAAGGCAACAAAACGCGGGCTGATGACCATGGGTACCGCACACCTCCCCATGTGAGCCCGATTACAACAGATGTAGTAGACCCTGTGACGAGAATGTTTCCTCTACAAGCGAGTTGAGACCTTTTAGAGCACACCATTTCACAAGTGCTTACATGATATCCATTTTGCTGAGCTTCTCTCGTAGAGTTGCAGGTGGCGTCTTGAGACGCAAGAAGAGCAGGACAAGAGTTGCATTGAAAACACATATTGGGATGTTGAGATCTGTATCTTTTGTTCACGACAGTAATCACACTACCAATCAGGTTATACGTACAAAACAACCATCTCCTATGGAGAAAAAACAAAACGCATTGAGAACAATTGAGAGAATTGAATCACCAACAGGGCACATACCATTTCCCATTCTGAGCCAATGAACCACCTATGACTGGGCCAACACCACCACCGATTGCCCAAGAGCTACAAGGCCATCAGCAGGTTTCCAGAATCAAAGGCAGAAAGTCGTACAGTGCCATTAGACCGCTGAACGTGCCACGCTCGCGAAGCGTGACCAAATCAGACAACATAATTTGCACCGACGAAGTAATCGCTCCAGCGCCCAACCCCTGTACGGCTATTGGACCGCTACTGGATCAAGTACCTCACTGCCGGGGAAACACAAGACGAACCTCTTCCAGCAATAAGCATGTTCATACTCGACGCAGCCCCACAAATGGTGCTCCCGAGAGCAAAGATTATAATTGCCGATAGCATAATGGGCCGCCGCCCAATGATCTAGGGACAAAGGTGGCACGATAGGTATGTCCTCCAGTTTGCAAGGGAGAAACACATACCTGTGATAATCCTCCGCAAAGAGGTACAGGGGCAGTCGAACCCAAGGCATAAGCAGAACCGACCCATATGAACTGTTCGCCTTTCAAACTACGGGTGATCGTTGGCAGCGCCGCGCCGATGGAAGTCTACGAAACGGTTAATTTAAATGTTCAGTTCAAGTGTTTTACCAGGAGGTGTGGCAATGAAGAAGGGACAGCTCACAAATTCCACGGCGGTCAGTAGTATGGACAGTGCGAGGGAGAAAATGATACACCAGAACTTCCAATCCTTTGGTACGCCATGAGAGCGATCGTAGGAGGGTTTGACGGGGGATGGCAAGGATGACGAAGACTTCATAGGCGAGCTGCCCATACTAGTTCGCTAATGAGAGAGGAGAAGTCTGAGACAGAAGCAAGGTGAAAGGGGGGGCAAGGTACTAAGATCCAAAGGAAGGTCTTTGAAAAGATAGACTAAAAGTTTGCTAGTTGTCGGGGATGAAGAGGCTATTGTGCGGTAGTAATTCGTCGGTCGGTGATACTGCATCATATAATACTATACTCGTCACCAGGCTTCGAGGCTTCTTACGGGACACAGGGGACCGATGCAGTTCAAACAACGAGCCGGGCATTGTCGTGTCGTAACTCAGCTCGCTTCCCTGTAGTCGGCACCCTGTTGTTTGATTCTTGTTTGATTCGAGATCCGCGGCATCGGCCAATGTTACCAAGTAACCAAGTAACTGTTACACTCATAATTCCTATAATTATATATTACTATATCATTATTATATCGCTTAGTGAAAATAATACCGCACATAAAATACTCCCTGTTTCGTGACAATTATTTTTAATTTACGGGCACCAAGCCCGGGCACTATCCACCATCTCGCCTTCCTGCGCAAACTTGAAGCACGGGTCCTGACTAACCTAAGTCCTTTCTAGTAAATTATAAGAGGGAGGGACAACTACCCAACCATCTGTCCTGGATTCCCGGTCCAACAATGCTATCACCTCAGAAAGGGGCGAACAAGACAATGTAACTGTGCCAAGGGTTCCATGGGTTTGGGTTCGGTGTTACTGTGTTGCCCTCTAGTTTGGCCATCGGTGGCTCGGCGCCGGTTTCAACCGACCGATGTGAGAGACATGGACTAGGAATGAAAGCGCTTGGATATCCCTCTCACCAACCGTGCGCCTGACCCTTTCAGCTGCACGTGCATTGACATCGTGACCGTGACGGGGATAAGGTCAATCGTTTATATAGTTATACAGTAGCGGTTGGAAGCGAATAAAGGTACAGGCAGGAATCATTGCCCGACGACTTTCCACTCGTCCACGGCCCAGGAAAGCTACAGGCCTCACGATAGTAATGAGCAATAGATCGTTCGATTCGAGCTGAGCATCATTTCGAGCAAGGCGAATCATAAATCATGAACCGTAATGATAGGGATTATCCTTCTTGGTTTTTGAAGCCAGGTACTCACTTGTGTCATGTAGCATCTAGTGTGCACCACGCAATTGACCTAGACGAGATGATGTAGCATTGGTCCTGGGGTCCTTAGTCCCAGGTACCAACCCGCTCGACTCAACACAATCGTATTGTGAGCGACTCAGTGAAGGGGTTGTCGTGACAGCGGGGCAGTCTTGGAGATTCGATATCAGATGGCACATCAGATAACTCAAGGCTGATATGACCGGGACTACAGTAGGCAGGAATGCACACCACTTGATAGCATATCCTAGTCAATTACAACTCGAGGTGGCTACAAATTGTCTGCTGATGCACCATACAGGCCAATATGGTCATCAGTGCGGAGACTGCAATTCGTACGAATCGGACTCCCAGTCCGCTAAGTGCAACTCTCGACTGGCCCGGGTTACTAATAAGCGTTCAACCCGCAAGACAAGCCTTGTCACTGTAACCGTGGTCAATGAGAGGACAAAGCTATCAAAAGATCAGCTATTGTCCCGCGTCCAATTATCAAGGGGTATAGCGAAACATACGACACGGCTATAGGGTAATATTCTCTCTAGAATAGGAATCAATGAGATATCTCAAGTAGAAAATAAATAACATACACTCGTGGGGATACTAAGAGCAATGTTCAGAAAGCGTCCGACTTTGACATGCGCAAGTTGTTTAGGACGCGGATGCTAACACATACGGAATGCTCACCGAATAGGCCCTTGAGAGTATATTAGGTCCCAATTCACCGAACTGCAGACGTACAAGTAAATACGTACCAGGTAAAACAGGCATCCGTCTCGACGCAAGTCGGTGATAATCTTCACATTAGCTCGCCGCGGCCTGCTCGCAGCGTTAAATAAAGTTAAAATAAATAAATACACATCGAAGAGCGCCTTCAAAACGACGTGTCACTAAAGCGTGAAGAGGAGGATCAAGTGACGCATACCTGAGACAGCCAAATTCCTATCCAGTACGGAGACCTTCCAACTATAAGACACATGCGGAAGATATACTGATCGGAGACAATATGTGCTGATTAAACAGTTAGCTAGACCGACAGTAAACGTTGGCTCCAAAACTAACGTGTGAGCTGCACAATACTCATTGTTACGAAAACAATCGTGGCGCAGACTGATGAAAAGTAGCCGATATGCAGTATCTTCAGTGTCCATTTTCGGTGATCCCAGAGTGTATACACCCTTATCAGCATTATATCTGTTCTGGTCAGTATTCCGTCGATGTGACAACTAAACCACGCTCTTACAGTTTGCAAGGGCGAGCGCCATAGACCCCACTACTGCAACCACAATTAAAGACCCAACACAGCTGGCCAGAAATGTCAACATTTCAGTATCACAGACAGCAAGAATTACTGACAACTGGGAACAATTAGGGCTCAGTTTTGAAGCGTACGAATAAGCAGGATACACACATTGTGTGACAGATGAGTTGCCAACCCACTTAGTGCTGTATATCATATGCCATATGAATGTTGAATTTAGTGCACACACTCTCAGGCAAGTCTCACCTTGGAAGTAGACAAGCACCGCGAAGGCCACGCCATACCGTAGAATGAGGTAGAGAATCTTGATGCCCGTTACTGGCCGTCTCCAGATGTATTGCAATTCATCCCCAAAAGTGAGCGTATAGTCATACATAAACAACGCTAATGCAACAGCTGTCGGGCATGTCAATGCACCCAGTAAGGAGAGTAGAGCGAAACGGCGCGCAAGCTCACCAGAGATATAACGCTCCGCGTTAACCACATGCTCATTTTTGATCGCGAGGGCTAATAGCGGAAGGAGGTCGACTATACTGCTCATCCCGGAGTCAGTGGAAGGAGGGGTGGGGGATGAAATAAGGTACTGGCTCTTATCCGAGACATGCCCTCCATAATTAATGTTGTAGAAGCCTCACTTCGCCGCGCGCAGTCGAAACGAGTAAATGGTCCAAGAATGTCGCCGTTTGTGTTCCATCGTGACGTCAGATAATCAAGGGGGTAGCTGGGGTCCAGATCTGATAGATCTGCATCAACGACGTTCACCATTACCACTGTTTTGATGCTGCCATTCAGCTAACGGTCCCGCGGCTGTTTCCTGACGATTTGCTGTGGCATCCCGAGACGCGACGTGAATCGATGGACATGCTTGCCTCTTGTGCGCGCTGTACGATCACTTTTCACCGCGAAAAAGCTACTTTATGCAAACACTCTCTGAGGCTGGTATTAGCTTACGGGAGATCAACGCGGCAAATCGGTGATTTTAATACCCACATTCTGGTTATTGATAAGAAAACACAATAATTGGCCAGCCGGAAAATTCAAATTTCCATACCAGGGGTTGATGGAATTGAGGGCGTGAAACTTGCCTGGCCTTCTTCATGAGGACCCTGTGGCAGCGAAACACGCTTCCGCAATCGCATTCCTGCTTCGTTTTCGCGAGGGAAACAGCTCGATGGATGCTTATCTGGCCGAGCCAAACAGTGAGAGGTGTCCGCGGTGCATTACCAGTGAACTGGTGCAGGAAGTCGAAGTGGGTCATGGACGTAACGCACGCGAGACGCAGCCGCAACAGAGACAAAGAATGCTTCCGGAGTGAGTGCACAGGCTTGCCCCTTTTGGGCAATACATTATACATATACACCAAACGAGACACGAGAAAAGACTCGCACTCACACCACATTCTAAGAAATCATGTGCGCGAGATGGATTGGTTTGCTTATGCTGTAGAAGTACAATTCTCAAAACGAGGCGCCGCTTCAATGATGGGTCATTCGAGGCACGGTCCGAGGCCCGAGGGCCCGCGCTTCCGTCTATTTCCCCCCGCAGCCGCAGCACTCCCACAGGCCGGCAACCGCGGACACAGGTGATTTAGCCGTACATCGCTGCTGAAAACATCACAACTCCATTCTCCTCGGGTGTTCTACTTACATCAATCGGCGATCATATTCGCGCCTATGGGACTTGCCTTTGCCTGTGAGGTTATTATGGCTAGTGGAAACGCTGGAAATAAGCTGTCGGCTCGTCTTATTGGGGCAATTCTCATAACAATCTCAAGGATTCTTCAACGTCGATTTTGTTCTATATACTGGGGGGTGGGGGGTACGTTGTCCGTTCTTCAAATTACGTGATTTATTTGTTTCTCTATGGTGTCCTCGAACTTCAGTGTACAGACTGAACCATTGCATTTACAGACAGCAACTGCGTTAAGCACATGTGTTTATCAATTTCAGCAGCTGGGTGCGATTCACATTTCAGACCGAATGCACTCGAATCTTCCTGCGGCACCATTTCCCAGCGACGTATCGAATCAACACATCATGAGATTTCTAAAGTACCAGCCACGTAGGATCCTTCTTACGGGCCTCTGGAGCAGAATTTTCGGACCATCACAACAACAGAAACCACACCCATTTTCATAGCCAGAACCTTCAAGGGCACCCGTGAAATGGCCTTACCTTGGGCGATGATTAGGTGACGACTGGAACGTGTTTGGAGACTTCTCGATCGCCAGTTCAGTGGAACCATCATATCGATTTCCAGACGCAGATATCGTCCTCCATGGATATTGGTATTTGGTAGAATTTGACTTCCTCGTCTGTGCCAGCAGGCCACTAGGACCCCTGTATCATGGACAACGCTCGTTATGTTCCCATATATCTCGCTCTGTTTCGCATACTCAGTTTCACCAAAATATGCGCAGCCACGGAGGATCTCTACTTGGTTCCTACCGTAGCTTGACAGTATCTGATGTAGAGAAGACTGCGCTACAAGTCAACCCAGACAGGCTGGTGTTTACCAAGGGAACTCAGGCTCAGGACACGGTTTAAACCGTCTTTCCTGCTCAGCTGTACCCATGTCAGCCTCCATTCTATGAACCATTCTCATCCTCCTTACCTCAAGAGTGGATCAGAGAGGCTTATACAGTGGCGTCCCAGTTCACCAATGGGACCGGATGGGTAGGGTCGAGACAAGGAGATCAAGAGGAGAGATGTCCTAGAAAAGTGCCAACACCCTAACACGCCAACGCCATCCCACACTATCAATGTTCCTGGGGGTCGCATGACCCACCCATTCACCTTACAACTGCGAATACATGAGCATATGTATGACACCCGCCAGGTGTGGTCATTGGCACGTCATACAAATCCATGATCGGTATATGTCCATGAACATGAGCCGATGTACCGGCTGTGCCACCAGCGCGTACTTTATCGGACCGTCTATCTATTAGTGTCAGGCGAATCGCATGTGGTGTCAAGGAATTCACATTATAGTAATGCGCCCGGAACTTTCGTTGAGCAGGCCAAAGCGTGATTCACAAAGATGGCATCCAAAGGATTAGGACACGCGGGAATAAGGCTGGCTTCTGTTCGTAATTCTGTACTTATTATCTAATACGCAGCTATGACAAAGACACAACTCTGTATCTATGATGAATTCTTAAAAGGAAGTGGATTTTCGTTCGTGTAAGCACTGAGGCAGGTGAGTTCACAGACATACATGGACTCAAGGGACCCTAGCCTCACACCTGTGCACTTCCCCACCCTGGTCGCTTGGAAGACAAAAATGAAGCTACTTCCAGGACCCCAGGGTGATTAAAGGATGGAAGCATAGTGATAGACAATGATTGAGTCTAACTTAGCAAAGAATAAGTAGATTAGTACAAATAAGTTGTATTAAGTAAAATCAGGACCATCAATTCAATTGTGCCACTGCATAACTTTTTCCCCCCCTT
>WNFI01708998.1_pt1 | contig 10380 bp, 11 predicted proteins | sample 5400471 | NCBI WGS metagenome assembly WNFI01 (sample SAMN13153348, study PRJNA577476) | soil metagenome | isolation source: 100 cm saprolite on Douglas fir-dominated hillslope | place: USA:California | collected 2013-09-17 | reverse complement strand
CGCGCGCTCAAGCTCAAGGGCGTCAAAGAGCTTGCCGCCGACACCCATGTGCGCCCCTCCCCGCTCGCGACGCTCGCCGCCATCCGGCCGGCCTTCGGCGGGGTGCAGACCGGCGGCAATTCCTCGGCCATCGTCGACGGCGCGGCGGCGGCGCTCGTCGCCTCCTCCGACTACGTCAAGACCTCGGGTAAGGCCGCGCTCGCGCGTGTTCTCGCCGGCGCCGCCGTGGGCGTGCCGCCGGAAATCATGGGCATCGGCCCGGTGCCGGCGATCAAGGCCGCGCTCGCGCGCGCCGGCCTCAAGCTTTCGGATATCGATCGTTTCGAGATCAACGAAGCGTTCGGCGCGCAAGTGATGGCGTGCGCGCGCGAACTCGGCATCGACGACGCCAAGCTCAACGTCAACGGCGGCGCCATCGCCATCGGCCATCCCTTGGGCGCGACCGGCGTGCGGCTCGCGCTCACGCTCGCGCGCGAGCTCAAGCGCGCGCGGCTGCGCTACGGGGTCGCCGCGGCCTGCATCGGCGGCGGCCAGGGCATCGCGCTGCTCGTCGAGAATCCCGACCTCCCACCCCCACGGAAGAACTGACCATGGACATCAAAGGACACGCCGCGGTCGTAACCGGCGGCGCCTCCGGCCTCGGCGCCGCGACCGCGAGCGAGCTCGCCCGCGCCGGCGCCAGCGTCACGGTGCTCGACGTCAATCTCGACGGCGCCCGCGCGGTGGCTGAGAAGATCGGCGGCGAGGCGCTCTATTGCGACGTGACCCATGCCGAGCAAGCGGCCGCCGCCCTGGCGCAGGCGCGCGACAAGCACGGCGCGGCGCGCATCTTGATCAATTGCGCCGGCGTCGGGCCGGCCAAGCGCATCGTCGGCCGCGACGGGCCGATGCCGCTCGCCGATTTCGAGCGCGTCATCAACATCAACCTTGTCGGCACCTTCAATGTCATGCGACTGGTCGCGGCCGACATGCAAAGCTTGAGCGCGCTCGCCGACGGCGAGCGCGGCGTCATCATCATGACTGCGTCGGTTGCCGCCTTCGAAGGACAAATCGGGCAGGCCGCCTATTCCGCCTCCAAGGGCGGCATCGCCGCGCTCACGCTGCCGGCGGCGCGCGAGTTCGCGCAGTTCGGCATTCGCGTCAACGCCATCGCACCCGGCATTTTTCACACGCCGATGCTGATGGCGTTGCCCCAGGAAGCGCAGCAGAGCCTCGCGGCGGCGGTGCCGTTTCCCAAGCTGCTCGGCCGACCCGATCAGTTCGCGTCGCTGGCGCGCCACATCATCGAGAACACGTATATCAACGGCGCGGTCATCCGGCTCGACGGCGCGCTGCGGCTTGCCCCGCGCTGAGCGACCGCGAGGACAGCGCATGCTCGTCAACCGCCGCCTCGTGCGCATCGAATGGGGCGATTGCGATCCCGCCGGGATCGTCTATTACCCGCGCTATTTCACCATGTTCGACGCGAGCACGACGGCGCTGCTCGAGCGCGCGCTCGGCATGAGCAAATACGATTACCTCAAGGCCTACGATTTCGCCGGCCATCCGCTGGTCAACGCCCATTCCCGCTTTCTCATCGCCACCAGGTTCGGCGACGAGGTCATGATCGAGACGGCGGTCACGGCGCTGCGCCGCTCGAGCTTCAACGTGCACCACCGCCTGTTCAAGGACGGCGCGCTCGCGGTCGAAGGCTTCGAGACCCGGGTGTGGGTGCAAGGCGATCCCGCAAAGGGCACGATGAAAGCCAAGCCCTTGCCGCAAGCCGTGATCGAGCGCCTGTCGCAGAAGTAAGGCGCGGATTTGGTGCGCGCGACATTGCGCGCGACGCGATCCCGCAGTCACGACGGCGCAAGGTTCGAACCTGCAATGGGGCGCCGATAGTCCGTCGTCCGCGTGTCCGCTGCGTCGAATAGAGGGACGCGATCCGCGGCCAAGGCCGCGTCCGCCGCGAACGCCGTCATCGTTTCATAGTCGCGCCTCGCCCAGGTTGTGACCGGAACCGGGCCGGTGAGCAGCATGAAATAGTCGTACCGGGCGCGGCGATCGTTCGCCATGATGAACTGGTAGTGCAGGCGGAAGAAGTCGAAGCGCAGCCGCCGGAACAGTTGCGGCGACAGCATATCGCGGAAGCGCAGCATCCAGATCCAAGGATTGCAGCGCGCCTCCCCGGCATGTGCGCCGATTCCTTCGACCGGATCGAAATCCCAAAAATTCATGATGTCCGCGCGCGACTGGCAGTCGACCCACACAATGGACGGCTCGGCCGCGAGCCGCGCGGTGACCGCGCGCAGCCGCACGGCCTTGGGATGCAGCGCCGCGCCCGGCGCGATCGAGCCGAGCGTGAGCAGCACCAGCGGCGGTGCAGGCGTCGATCAGCGGATCGAAGCATGACCGCTCGCCCCGGGCGAACGCGCACAGGTGCGGCCAGTGACTGTTGATCTGCACCACGAACCAGCGGTCAGCGAGCGGTCGCAGCAAGGCGAAGATCGCGAACGCGCAGGCAATGCCGATGGCGAGCGCCAGCAGCACGGGCAAGCCCAGAGCGTGCGCGGCATAGGCGATGAGCCCGCCGCCGACGACCGACAGCACGAGCCACCAGATCAGCATCATCTGGAAGTAGACCAGCACCAGGCCGAAGGCCCAGGATGTCCGCAGCACGCGCAGGAGTGCGCCGCTGACGAGGTAGTCGAGCGCCCAGCCGAGCGCGCGCGGGATCTGGCGCGTCATCGGCTCGGCCATGTTGGCGCGGATCATGTGCTCTTGGCGGAGAAACTCGTAGCGGGTCGCAACCCGCCAGTTCGGCCCGGCTGCTTCGACATCCCAGTGCGCAAAGTCCTCCGCGTCGAGCTCAAGCGGCCCGAGCTTGCTCGTGAGCGGCCATATGGTCAGGAAGCGTTTCCACGAGCGCTCGAACAGCCGGTAATAGCCCTCGGGATGGTTCGCGCCAGGCGAAGGCCGGACTGCTCGAACAGGCCGGCATAATCCTCGACCGTGCGCTCGCGCCCGCCGCACAGCAGCATCACCTGCAGGTCGAGCCAGCGCCCCGGCCCCGGGCTGTCGTCGGAAGGCAACGGCGCTTCGAGTACCAGCACTCGCGCCTGCGGGTGCATGGCGCGACGCACATTGGCGAGGATGCGAACGCAATCCCGGTCGTCGTAGTCGTGCAAGAGATGGCGGAGGAGATAGACGTCGCCGCCTTCGGGCGCTGCGGTCGTGAATACGTCTCCGGTCACGAAGCTCGCCCCGGGCAGCGGCCCGCCCTCGCCGCGTTTGGCCGCGGCGATGGCTTCCGCCATATCGAACAGCGTCGCGCGCAGCTTCGGATGGGCGGCGAGCACGGCCGACAGCAGCGAGCCGTTGCCGCCGCCGACATCGACGACGTGATCGAATTGCGAGAAGTCGTAGGCGGCGACGATCGCCGGCGTCTCCGGTCCATGCACCTCGAGCATCATGCGATTGAAGCGGCGGGCCTCGTCCGGATGTTGCGCGAGCCAATCGAAGAACGGGGCGCCCTTGAGCGCTTCGAATGCGGTGCGCTCGCCAGTGAGCGCGTCGTCGAGATGCGTCCACATGTCGGCGAAATAGTCGTTGAGAAAGATTGCCGTCGTCCGGGTGTTGTTGGGCGAATGGGACCCGAGCAGCCGCCCGAGCGGCGTGAGCACAAAGCGCCCGCGTGTCGACTCGGCCACGATCCCCAGCGTCGAGAGCGCGCGCAGCAGCCGATAGACGCGATCGGGAGCGAGACCGCGCGCCGCGGCGATCGCGGCGTAGTCCTCGACGCTGTCCTCCATCACGTCGGCGAGACCGAGCCGCGCGAAAGTTCCAACCGCGCGCGTCACCCACAGGCTGCTCAACAGTTGCAGCATTTTCTTGTGCAGCAACGCCGGATTGACGTCGGACGCCGTGTCGCGCTTGCTGTTCACGATCCCGTTCCACAAGACATCGTGCCGCGGCGACGCCCAAGGGGGCCGCCGCGCGCTCCGCATAACCCAATTCATCGAGCGAGGCTAGGCACGCGCGCTCCTGCAGCCGCCGCCGCGCCCGCCGCGAATGCTGCCGAGATTGTGCTCGTGAGGCCTGCGAACATCACTTTACAGTGCCCATCGCTTCGGGCTCAATGCCGCCAAAGACCGCGCACCGGCCACAAATTCCCGCGAGGAGGAACGCGATGCCAGCGCATCGAGCCAAGCGTCCCATCACATTGATCGCCGCAGCGGTAGCGCTGTCGGCCGCCGCATCCGCCGCGCTCGCTCAGGACAAGACCTTCGAGCTCAAGCTTTCGCACTGGGTGCCGCCCACGCATCCGCTGCAAAAGGCGATGGAAGAATGGGGCGCGTCGATCGAGAAGGCGTCGAACGGGACAATCAAGTCGAAAGTGTTCCCGTCCCAGCAGCTCGGCAAGGCCTTCGACCACTACGACATGGCGCGCGACGGCATCGCCGACCTTACCTATGTCAATCCGGGCTATCAGCCCGGCCGCTTCCCCATCATCTCCGCCGGCGAATTGCCGTTCCTGGTGGGCGACGCCAAGGGCGGCATCCGCGCAATCGACGCCTGGTACCGCAAATACGCGCCGAGCGAGATGAAGGACGTGAAATATTGTTTCTCCTTCATCCTCGATCCGCTCACGTGGCACTCGAGCAAAAAGAAGATCGTGGTACCGACCGACATCAAGGGGATGAAGGTTCGCCCGTCGCAAGCGACCGTGGCGGCCTGGGTGACGCTGCTCGGCGGCACCAACGTGCAGGCGAGCGCCACCGAGGTGCGCGACGTGATGGAGAAGGGCGTGGCGGAGGCGGTCACCTTCCCCTGGGGCTCGGTGCCGCTGCTGGGCGTCGACAAGGTCACGAAATATCACATGGACGCGCCGCTCCACACCGTCACGTTCCAGTGGCTGATGAGCCCGCGCACTTATGCGGCCATGTCGGCCGCGCAGAAGAAGGTCATCGACGACCATTGCACCACCGAGTGGGCGGGAAAATTCGCCGATCCGTGGGCGGATTTCGAGCACGCGGGCCTGGCCAAGGTCAAAGCCGAGCCTGGGCATGAGGTCTACACGATCACCGACGCGCAGCTCGACGAATGGAAGAAGTCGGCCGAACCGCTGGAGAAGCAGTGGACCGACAACGTCCGCAAGGCCGGTGGCGATCCGGATGCCATCATGAAGGAGCTCAAGCAGTCGCTCGCCCAATACAAGGCGGCGTACTGACTGGCAGCTTCCCCACCTCGCTCGCTCAAGCCGTCGCGGGATGAAAACGGCGGCGGGCGCGCCTCGCCGCTGCTTGCGGAGACGCCCACCCGCCCGAACGGCGCTTGCAGTCACCGCCCGCTCTCGCGCATGCTGATCGGCGCACACGTCGATTTGAGGAATGGCTGATCCCGTCATGGCCGCGGCCCAATCGAACCCGGACGTCGTGGTCAGGCGTGGCCGCATGGACCGCTTCATCGACGGGATCGAGCTGCTGGCCGCGTTCTTCGTCGGCATCGTCGCCGCCGACATCTTCAGCTCGGTCCTGCTGCGATACTTCTTCAGCGTCCAGATCCCCGACAGCTACGACTTCGGACGGCTCCTCCTGGGCATCCTGATCTTCTGGGGCATCGCCGCCACCTCGTACCGCGGCACTCACATCACGGTCGACCTCGTCTACGCCAATGTCGGGCCGAAACTGCAGCGCTTCATCGACGTGTTCGCGACGCTGGTCCTGCTGTTCGTCGTCTCCTTCCAGACCTGGACCCTGTTCGACAAGGTCCTCAGCACGCGGGCCGACAACGTATTGACCTTCGATCTGCGGTTGCCGACCTGGCCGTTTTTCCTGGTGGCCTGGCTCGGCGACGTGTCCGCGGTGCTGCTGATCGCCGTGCGCACCTACCGGCTGATCTTCCGGCCGGAATTGATGGGCGGGCAGTACCAGATCAGGCCCGTCGAGTGAGCGTGGCGATGGGCACGGATGCGGTCGCCATCATCGGCTTCATCACGCTGTTCGCACTGATGCTGCTGCGCGTGCCGGTGGGCATGGCGATGGGATTGGTCGGTGTCTCGGGCTTTGCCTATCTCGTCAACGGGGATGCTGCCTTCAAGATCGTCGGTCACACATCCATGCGCACGGTGACTGATTACACCTTCGGCGTCATCCCGATGTTCCTTCTCATGGGAGCGTTCGTCACCAATTCCGGCATGAGCCGCGAGCTGTTCCGGGCGGCGAACGGCTTTCTCGGCCATCGCCGCGGCGGACTCGGCGTCGCGACGATCGCAGCCTGCGGCGGCTTTGCCGCGATCTCCGGTTCCTCGGTCGCAACCGCAGCCACTTTTTCCACCGTCGCCTATCCGGAAATGCGGCGCTACGGCTATCCGCAGTCGTTTGCCGCCGGCGTCATCGCCGCCGGCGGAACGCTCGGCGCGATGCTGCCGCCATCAACGGTTCTCGCCGTCTACGGCATCATCACCGAGCAGGACATCGGCAAGCTGTTCATCGCCGGGATCGTTCCCGGCATCCTCGCCGCCTCGATGTACATGATTACGGTCGCCGTCATCGTCTGGGCGCGGCCCAAATATCTGCCGGCTGGTCCGCGCACCCAGTGGAGGGAACGGCTCAAAGGCCTGCGCGACATCTGGGCGACGCTGCTGCTTTTCTGCTTCGTCATCGGCGGCCTCTACGGCGGTCTGTTCACGCCGACGGAGGCCGGCGGCATGGGCGCGGGCGGCGCGTTTTTGATCGGCGTGCTGCGCGGCCGCCTGACCCGCCTCGACATCCGCCGCTCGTTGCTGCAGGCGACGCGCACCGCCGCCGCGGTGTTCACGGTGCTGATCGGCGCGCTGCTGTTCGGCTATTTTCTCACCATCACCCAGACGCCGCAGAAAGTGACCGCATTCCTCACCGGGCTCGGGCTCGGCCGCTACGGGGTGCTGGCGCTGATCATGGTCATGTACGTGGTGCTGGGATGCCTGATGGATGCGCTTGCCATGGTGATCCTGACCGTCCCGATCATCTTTCCCGTGATCAAGGAACTCGGTTTCGACCCGATCTGGTTCGGCGTCATCATCGTGATGACCGTGGAGCTGGGGCTCATCCACCCCCCGGTCGGAATGGTGGTCTTCGTGATAAAAAGCGTGATCCAAGACATAAATTTCTCCACCATCTTCGTCGGCGTGCTGCCTTTCATCGCGACCGATCTCATTCGGCTGGTGATTCTGATCGCCTTTCCGGCCATCGCGTTGTGGCTCCCGTCGCGCATGTGAGTTTGCACCGCTTCGACACAGGAGGTTGAGATGGTTCGTCCGCTACTCGCCGCCGCCTTTTCGCTGTTGATCGCGAGCCCCGCCGCGCTTGCTGCCGACGCCAGGCAAATGGAGGAGAACAAGAAGATCGTCGCCGCCTTCTACGACGCCGCGGTCAACCAGAAGGACTTCGAGAAAGCCTCGCAATATCTCGGCGCTCGCTATACCCAGCACAATCCGTTGGCCGCCGACGGCCGGGAAGGCTTCAAGGGCTTCATCACCTTCTTGAAGGACAAGTTCCCGAACAACCGCAGCGAGATCAAGCGCATCTTCGCCGACGGCGATTACGTCATCGTCCATGTCCATGCCGTGCGCGAGCCGGGCACGCGCGGCAACGCCATCGTCGATATTTTCAAGCTCGAGAACGGCAAGGTGGTCGAGCATTGGGACGTGATCCAGCCGATCCCGGAGAAAGCCGCCAACGACAACGGCATGTTCTAGCCGTGCCCGTTGACGTATGCTGACGCGGTAGCAGCGAGTGAGGCCATCCGCGCGGGTAACGACTTATGGCAGCATACGTTCGCAATCGACTGGCGATCGCGCTCGCAGCCGCGATGTTGCTGGCGCCGGCGGGCCCCGTCGCATGGTCGCAGGCGACGGGGCCAATCAAGATCGTCGTCCCCTACACGCCGGGCAGCGGCCCCGACATTCTCTCTCGCCTGATGGCGGAGCAGATCGGCCGCGCGCAGGGACCGACCGTGGTGGTCGAGAATCGCCCGGGCGGCGGCACGGTGATCGGAACCGAAGCGGTCGAGCGCGCCGAGCCCGACGGCCGCACGGTTCTGCTGGTGGCGAATTCCTTCGTCATCAATCCACCCTTGCAACGAGCGAGCTACAATCCATCGACGAGCTTCGAACCGGTCTGTTATCTCGCGGCGACGCCCATGGTCCTGGTCGTGCTGGGCTCGTCGCCCTACCGGACGCTGAACGATTTGATCGCCGCAGCGCGCGCCAAGCCCGGCGAACTCGCGTTCGCAAGCGGGGGACCCGGCTCCTCGCTTCACATCGCCATCGAGGTGCTCAAGCGCGCGGCAAACCTCAACATCACCTACGTGCCCTACGGCGGCACCGCGCCCGCGATCAACGCGCTCATGGGGAATCACGTGGCCGCGGTCTGGGCCGACTATCCCACGGTGGTATCGCAACTGCAGTCCGGCGCGCTGCGCGGGCTCGTGACCACCTCACACGCGCGCATCGAGACGCTGCCGGATGTGCCGACGCTGGGCGAGACCGGCGTCAGCAAATACGAGGCAGAGATCTTTTACGGTATCGTGGCGCCGGCGAAGACGCCGTCCGACGTGCTCAACCGGTTATCCGGCTGGTTCAGCAGCGCACTCAAGGCCCCCGACATGAAACCCAAGCTTGCCCAGCAGGGACTCTTTCCGGTCGGGATGTGCGGCGCGGAATTCGGCGCTTACCTGCGCCGGCAGGTCGAGGAATACAGCCGCGTCATTCGCGAGGCGGATATCACGGTCAAATAGTTCGGCGGCGTGGCCGCGGCAGACCGGCGCCGCCGCAGGTAGCATTCGCGCCGGCGCCGATATAGCTTCCCTCGCGCCAAGGTAGAGGCGATGGAACGCTCCTTCAAGAAAGAGGTGCAGGCGCTCACGCTCGGCGAGGGCGAGACCTTCCGCGGCGAGGGCATCCTCGCGGTGACCAAGGCTCTGCTGCAGTCCGGCGTGAGTTACGTCGGCGGCTATCAGGGCGCGCCGGTGTCGCACCTGCTCGACGTTCTGGTCGATGCCGAGGACATCATCGGCGATCTCGGCGTGCATCTCGAAACCTGCACCAACGAAGCTTCGGCCGCGGCCATGCTCGGCGCCTCGATCAACTATCGGCTGCGCGGCGCGGTGACCTGGAAATCGATCGTCGGCACCAACGTGGCGGCCGACGCGCTGTCGAACCTCGCGTCCCCCGGCGTCGTCGGCGGCGTCATGATCATCCTCGGCGAGGACTACGGCGAGGGCGCGAGCGTGATCCAGGAGCGCTCCTACGCCTATGCCATGAAATCGTCGATGTGGCTCATGGACCCGCGTCCCGATCTGCCGACCATCGTGCGCATGGTCGAGGAGGGCTTCGAGCTTTCCGAGGCGAGCCACGCGCCGGTGATGATGGAGCTGCGCATCCGCGCCTGTCACGTCACCGGCGAGTTCAAGGCCAAGGCCAACCGCCGCGCCGCGTTTTCCGGCAAGAACCGCCTCGCCGGTCCGCCGCGCTTCGACTATGGCCGGCTGGCGCATCCGCCCGTCATCTATTCGCAGGAGCGGCACAAGGTCGAACAGCGGCTTCCGGCCGCGCAGCAATTCATCCGCGCGCGCAAGCTCAACGAGATGATCGCCGGCGATCTCGCCGACGTCGGCATCATCGTCCTCGGCGGGCTCACCAACGGGGTGCTGCGCGCGCTGGCGCGGCTCGATCTCGCCGATCTCCACGGCGCGAGCCGCATTCCGCTCTACGTGCTCAACGTCGGCTTCCCGCTGGTGCCGGAGGAGCTGCGCGAGTTCTGCGCGGGAAAACGCGCCGTGCTCGTGGTCGAGGAAGGCAGTCCCGACTACATCGAGCAGGCGGTCAACGTGGAGCTGCGGCGCGCCGACATTGCGACCCGCGTGCTCGGCAAGGGGATGCTCCCGCGCGCGGGCGAGTACACATCCGAGGTGCTGCTCAACGCGCTTGCGTCGTTCGTCGCCGAGGTACGGCCCGCGGGCATCGCCGCCGACGCGATCGCGGCGCGTGCGAAGGGGATACTCGCGCACAAGGCCGCCGCCATGGCGGCGATCGGCGATATCCCGGCGCGGCCGCCGAATTTTTGCACCGGCTGCCCCGAACGGCCGGTGTTCAGCGCCATCAAGCTCATGCAGCGCGAGCTCGGGCCCACCCACATCAGCGCCGACATCGGCTGCCATTCGTTCGCGACCTTCGCGCCGTTCAGCCTGGGCAATTCCATCCTCGGCTACGGCATGTCGCTCGCGAGCGCGGCCGCGGTCACCCCCAACATGGACCGCCGGCCGATCGCGGTGATGGGCGACGGCGGCTTCTGGCACAACGGCCTCATCACCGGCGTCGCCTCGAACCTGTTCAACAAGGGCGACGGCGTGCTGATCGTG
>WNFI01684228.1_pt2 | contig 10380 bp, 6 predicted proteins | sample 5400471 | NCBI WGS metagenome assembly WNFI01 (sample SAMN13153348, study PRJNA577476) | soil metagenome | isolation source: 100 cm saprolite on Douglas fir-dominated hillslope | place: USA:California | collected 2013-09-17 | reverse complement strand
TACGGTCCCACCGAGACCAGCGTCATCGCCACTTCTTACGAGCCTTCGGCGTCGGGCACGCTGCCTTCGCCGCTGCCCATTGGCCGGCCCATTAGCAATGTCAAGATTCATATTCTTGACCGTAACTTGCAGCCGGTTCCGGTCGGCATTCCCGGCGAAGTGCACATCGGTGGACCGGGAGTCGCGCGCGGATATTTAAATCATCCCGAACTCACAGCCGAAAAATTTGTCCGCGATCCTTTCAGCTTGCAGCCTGACGCTCGTCTCTACAAGACTGGAGACCTCGCCCGCTATCTCGACGACGGCGAGATTGAATTCGTCGGCCGCCGCGATTTTCAGGTAAAGATTCGCGGCTTCCGCGTCGAGCTGGGAGAAATCGAAGCTGCTCTGGCCAAGCATGCGGAAGTGCGTGAGGCGCTCGTCATCGCCCGCGAAGAGGGTTTGAACAACAAACGGCTGGTCGGTTACATCATTCCCGCGGCTGGCGCTACCCCTGACCTTGGTGAGTTGCGAAAGTTTCTCAAGCGCCAACTCCCCGAATACATGGTTCCTCCAGACTTTGTGTTGCTCGACGAATTCCCTCTGACGCCCAACGGCAAAGTCGACCGCAAAGCTCTACCTACGCCACAGTCGAGCGCCACCGCTGCCGATCACGTGGCTCCGGCAAACGCTGTTGAAGCTCAACTGGCCGCCATGTGGGAAGAGATTCTGGCGAAAAAGCCCATCAGCGTACGCGACAATTTCTTCGATCTTGGTGGACACTCGCTACTGGCCGTTCGCTTGATGCGCCGTATTGAGCAGTCCTTCAAACGCAAGTTGCCGCTGACTACACTTTTCGAAGCGCCGACCATCGAACAGTTCGCCGCCCTGCTACAGCAGGAGCAATGGACGCCCTCGCAAGCTTCTCTCGTTGCCATCCAGCCCGAAGGCGGGCGCGCGCCCTTCTTTTGCATTCATGGACTCGGCGGCACGGTGCTTCGTTTCAACGCTTTGGCCCGTCACCTCGGTACCGATCGTCCCTTCTACGGAGTGCAGGCCCAGGGCCTCGAAGGCGACCGCGCCTTTCATACCAGCGTTGAAGAAATGGCAGCCTTCTACATTAAAGAAATTCGCGCCTTGCAGCCCGAAGGGCCGTATTACATTGGCGGATATTCTCTGGGTGGGCTCATCGCCTTCGAGATGTCGCGTCAACTCCAGGCCGAAGGCCAGGAAGTCGGCCTGCTGGCTCTGCTCGATACTTACCCAGGTAAGCCGAAATCGAACAAGATGTTGCTAAGTTCGTTGATGGCGCTTCCGCGGCGGGAGCAACTGTCATACGCCGCACAGCGCGCCAAGCGCATTCGCCGCGGCATCAAGCGCAGATTCGAAGCGCTGTTCCTGCCCCGTCCTTTAAAGGAAGTCCGCCGCGTATTCGCCAGCGCCGAGGAGTCCTACAAGCCGCAAGTTTATTTTGGATCGGCGACCTGGTTCCGCGCCACCGAAAAAGGCCTGCGTGGCGTTGACAATCCCACCGACGATTGGTCGAAGTGGGTGACCGGCGGAGTCGAAGTGCACGACATTGAAGGCGATCACGGCAGCATTCTGAAAGCTCCCGATGTGCGGCTGCTGGCAGAGAGCCTTCGCACCTGCCTCAACAAAGCCGAAGACGAGCACGCCGAAGCCAAAGAACTCGAAGCTCAGGTTTCCTAGCTTTTAAGATTTGTCATCCTGAGCGGAGTGAATGGTTCGCGAAGCGAAGCATTCACGCAGTCGAAAGCCTGCCCTGAGCGAAGTCGAAGGGGACCCCTATCAGCGCCGTGCTCCATGCGGCATGAAGGGAATTTCTAAAACAACAAATTTATAACTTTCAGCCCTTCCCCCAAGAAATAATTCATAAAAGCACCAACGAACATTCCTAGGACAGATCAATTGCCAGAGAACGCAAAAACCAATAGCGCGGTCCTGCCAGAACCCATCGAAAGCGCGCCTTCAAATCCCGAGGGTCGCGCCAAGTTTCAGAAGATGGTGCGCTGGGGCACCAAGGGCAGTCTTGCAATTCTGGAGTATGGCCTGATCGCCGGATCGAACTTTGTCCTCGGTTTTCTGCTCGCCCGCTGGATGACACCCGAACAATACGGCGCCTACGGTCTCGGTTTCAGCATCTTTCTGTTGCTGTCGTTTCTGTATCAGGCGCTATTGCTCGAGCCCATGTCAGTCTACGGAGGCTCCAGTTACCGCGACAACCTGCGCGGCTACATGCGCACGTCACTGCGGATGCACAATGCCATCTCGGCGGTAATTTTCGTCGTCTTCGCCATCGCCGCAGCTGTCACTTTTTGGTTGGGCAAATCGCCGGCACTGGCGGGAGCGCTCGCCGGACTTACCGTCGCCGCGCCCTGCATTTTTCTATTCTGGCTTGGCCGCCGCGGATTCTATCTCAAGATTTCTCCCGGCCCAGCCGCGGTGGGCGCGGTGCTCTACTTCGTGCTGGTTGTGGGCGGCGCCTTCGTCATCCACAAACTGAACATCCTGTCGTCGTTTTCGGCATTCTTGCTGATGGGATTGGCGGCTCTGGCCTGCGGCATCGCCTTGATGATGGCGCTGCGGAAGATGCTCGATCCCAGCACGGCCATCCCCGACCTTCGCCACACCTGGGGCAAGCACTGGACTTACGGCAAGTGGGCGCTGGGCAGCTCCATCGTGGGCTGGATTCCTACGTATCTCTATTTTTCGATTGTCAGCATCTTTGCCGGAATCGCCCACGCCGGAGAATTGCGCGCTCTAATGAATCTGGCTGGACCCGTTCTTCAGACGTACGCCGCGCTCTCTATGCTCTTTCTGCCTTACGCCTCGCGCGTACAAAGCAAAGAAGGCAACGCCGGCACTTACGCTCTGACCTGGAAGATGACCGCACTATTCACGGCCGGAGCCGTCGTCTATTGGGCCGCGGTGATTCCATTTCGCGTCACCATCCTGCATTTGCTCTACGCCGGAAACTACGGCAATATTTCGGATTATCTTCCGTTCTTCGCACTCGAAACCATTATCTGGTCGGCCAGCGTAGGCGCATCGATTGTGCTGCGTGCGATGGAGTCGCCGCGCTCCATGTTCTTCGCCAACTGCGCCGCGAGCGTTATCACCTTCGTAGTCGGGATTCCGGCCACCAAGTATTTCGGCCTGTGGGGAGTGGTGTGGAGCATCATTCTGGCGAATACCGCCGCGCTGGTCATTGTGATTATCCTGCTGCGCAAGAAATCGACCGAAACCGCTCCCCCGAATCTGGAGTTTGCGGCGGTATTGCCGATAGAAGACCAGGGATAAGGCCGCCAGCTTACGAATATTGAGTTCAGGCAGGGCGGGCAGTTTTCTCGATTTTCGCGGCATGGCACGAACGCGCCATTTTGCTTCGCCCGAAATAACAGTACCTTAAGAGTTGAAAGGCGTGTTTTGCGCCGCCTTGCAGGTCCCGGTGGACTACCCACCGCAAACGTTAATAGCTTTTTAATCGCAAGCGATCTCGGCAACCGGGCCCCCATCCGATGTCGACACACAGGGAGAGATCGGATGAATGTGCACCAAACCAAGGCCCGCTTATCGGCATTACTCATTTCCACTGCTCTGACTTGCACTATCGCCAGCGCCCAACAATTCCGCGGACCGTCTGTCGTGAAAGAAACCAAACATGTCGTTACGCCGCGCCTTAGCGAGCTGGTTGCCACGCGTCTGATAGCATCAGCGTCGAATGACCTCTCGCCCAGAACCGCCATACGCGCTGTCTCCACCAGCGGAGGCGTGAACTTCGCCGGCATCGCTGGAACCGGCTACAACTACTCTGACGACACCGGCGCGGCCGGGATTACGCAGTATGTTCAAGTCGTAAACCTCAAGTACGAAATTTTCGACAAAGCTACTGGCAAGAAAATACTCGGCCCCGTGAATGAAGATGCTTTGTGGGCCACATTCGGCGGTCCTTGCCAGACCAGCAACAACGGCGACGGCACGGTGATGTACGATCTGGCCGCCGGACGCTGGGTCTTCCAGCATCACGCCGAACCGGCAGGAGGGCCGTATCTGGATTGCGTTGCAGTCTCCGCTACGTCTGACGCAACCGGCGCCTATTATCTTTACGGATTCGAACTCACGGTGAATCTGCCGGATCAGCCCAAGCTCGCCATCTGGGCCGATGCTTACTACATCGGACAGAATCTGCTGAATCCCTCCACGAAATCATTCATGGCCTCGCAAGCGTGCGCCCTTGACCGTACCAATATGTTGCTGGGCAATCCGGCCAACGCGATCTGCTTCCAGGGCAGCATCAGCTTGCCGACGATTCTTCCGGTGAGCTGGTGGGGACCGACTCCGCCTCCGGCCGGTGCGATGGAATATTTCTTCGAGCTCGATCAGCGCCCCGGCGTTGGGGCGAATCAGATGAATGAGTTCCTGTTCCACGTCGACTTTGTAACGCCCGGCAACTCGACTTACACACCGGCAGGAACCATTGCTTTGCCGACTTACAAAGACGCGTGCGCGCAAGCCTGTGTTCCCCAGCTCGATACGACGAATATTCTGAAAGCCACCGGGGACCGCCTCACCGGTCCGCTGGTCTACCGCAACTTCGGCGATCACGAATCGATTCTGCTTACGCACAGCGTCTCGACGGGCAAGACCACTTCGACTCCGTCCGGTATTCGCTGGTATGAAATTCGCACGCCGCTCACGCCCACGATCTATCAGTACGGCACATTCGCTCCCGATTCCAACTATCGCTTCGTACCGAGCATGGGTATGGACCAGATGGGCGATATCGCCGTCGGCTACAGCGTGCAATACGACCTGGTCGAACTACAGTGGCATGTCGGTTGACCCGACTGACGATTGCACGTTCTGGTACACGAATCAGTATTACGCTGCCGATTCCATCAACAAGTGGAGCACGAGGATCGTCTCCTTCAAGTTTCCCTCCTGCTTCGGCAACAACTAAACTTTGTCATCCTGAGCGAAGTATGACTCGTGCGAAAGCACGGGTCATACGCAGTCGAAGGATCCCTATAAGCTGAGCACGGCCTCGACGATGCAAGGCGTTCTCCCGGCGCAGTTGGAGCAACGCCACGAATCATAAATTCATTCACCAACACACCGTGAACACATACCTATGCCAATCTTACGCAAACTCCGTCACCAGGTAGCCAAGAGCTCGGTCCGCATGCCGCTGGTCTGGATGCGTCACCAGACCCTTCGCGCCAACGACACTTTTTTTGCGTCTTATCCGCGGTCGGGCAGCACATGGATGCGCTTTCTGCTGTACGAATCCATTGCAGGAGAATCCTCCGGCTTCGGCAACGTCAATTCGTCGATTCCCGACGTGAAGGAGCACAAGATCGGTGTGCCGATGATGCCGAATGGCGGTCGTCTTATCAAGACGCACGAGGCCTATAAGCCGGAGTATAAGAAGGCGGTTTACCTGGTGCGTGATCCCCGCGACGTGGCGCTTTCCGAGTATGCCTACCAAACTGCGCTCGGGTTGGTCGATCAGCCTCTTGACGAGTACCTGCCGCTTTTTCTGACCAAGGGAGTGAATCCGTTTTCGTCTTGGTCCGCGCATGTCGAGTCGTGGCTCTCCGCGCCGCTTTCCAGCGAGAACCTGCTCATCGTTAAATTCGAAGATTTGCGCCGCGACACGGTCAATGGGGTATCGGAGATTATGCGGTTCTTCGGCTTCACGCCCGACCAAGCGCGCATCCGTCAGGCGATCGCCAACAATTCGGTCGAACGCATGAAAGCCAAAGAGAAAGAAACTCCGCAGCGCGCGTCGAAAAAAGGCCAGTTCATCCGCAGCGGATCGGTGGGCGGATGGCGCAATAACATGACCGACGCACAGGTCAAAGTCGTTCGCGACCGGGCGTCGAAACTGCTGACGCGTCTGGGATATCCGCTGGACGCGCAGCCGCAGGAAGCAGCCCTTGCCTCACGCTAGTTTTCGCATCCGGAACCGTGAACTCTGTCATTCCGACCGAAGCGGAGCGAAAGCGAGCGCAGTGGAGGAACCTGCTGTTAAATTTTACTTTCTAAGTGAACCGCGCGAGTTACCGATGCTACTTGCGCCGCTTACAACCTAACCCCATACAATAGCTATCCCCCAGATCGAATCGTCAAAATGGCAACCGGCACAAAACCCGCGTGGGACCGCAATCCATCTCCACGCCCATCCCGCCCCGTCGCACCACTGCTCAAGTTCCTGCCTTTCCTGATCGTAGGAATCGTCGGCAGTATCTTGGGCGGATGGCTGGTCATGACCAAAGGCGTCAATCTCGCCTTGGTTTCTCTAGCCTTAGTGCTCGCCTTGCCAATTCTTTGGGGATCGATGGTCGGCCTCAAAGAGGTGTGGCGCGTCATTGGTGACTTCCGCGCTCAAATTAAATGGTGGCACTGGCTTTGGCTCCTCAGCCTGAGCAGTTCCTTCGTTTTCCGTTATCGCAGTTCTGCGGAAATTTCCCAGACTCCCTTTGACGCTCTCGCCGCCCTGCGCGTCGGCCCCGAAATTATTTGCGCGTGTGTTCTCCTCGTCCGCCTGGTCTTCCGCAAGCCCGACTGGGGACCATCCATGGTGCGCGGCATCGTCGGCTGCATGACTATCTTCGGCTTGGTCTGCCTGACATCTTCGCTGTGGTCGGTCAAGTTTTCCTGGACGCTCTACAAGTCCCTCGAATACCTGCTCGATCTTTCCATCATGGCCATGGTTCTCACCCTGGTCACCACTAGCAAGCAATACAAAACTTTCATTGATTGGACATGGATCATTGCCGGAGCCACCATCGCCTGGGTATGGATTGGTCTGCCCATCTGGCCCGCCGATACATGGGCGACCGACCAGCGTCTTACCGGAGCCTATCCCATCGTCTCATCGAACGAACTCGGCGATACCGGCGCTATCCTGATCCTGGTCGCCGCCATTCGTTACTGGCCGCTCATCGGCAAAGGCAAGAATCGCGCGTTCTATGTGCTCACCGCACTGCTGGGGGCGGTCACCATGGTCGCCGCCGAAACTCGCAGCGCCTTCCTTGGACTCGCCATTGCCGCTCTGGTAGTTCTGTTCTTTGCGGGACGCACGCGCTACGCCATACTCGGCACAGTGCTTGCCGCCCCGGTCGCCATCTACACTTCCATCGGCCCCATGATCATGTCTTACCTTCAGCGCGATCAAAGCCAGGCCGAGCTGATGTCGATGTCGAGCCGTCTCGACTGGTGGTCCACCGGATACAAGATGTTCATGCAACATCCCTTTACCGGCCTCGGAGCTTATGCCGGAAGCCGATTCGCCATTCTCACCAACGTAGGCGCTCCGCAGTTGCACAGCGACTGGCTGGAGGTCATCGTCGGCACCAGCATCTGGGGACTCGCCCCCTTCGTGATTTCGCTGGTCTGGATTTGGACCATCCTTATCAAGTATTACCGCGGCCGCGGACTCGACCCCGACGACCGTCAGCTAACACTCGAAATGATCGGCGTCATGACCATCATCACCATTCACTCGTTCGTGAACGTGGAAATGACCTGGCACCATCCCACCCTGTTCCTTATGGTCCTGGGCTGGGCCGAATTCATGCGCCGCAAACGCAAATCAAAGCCCTCCCCCAAACCTGAACGCTTCTATCAAGATCCAGAACTGTTCGCTTCAGTCCGGTAAGTGTTCTTAAGTCTGTCATCCTGAGCGAAGTGAATGCTAAGCGAAGCGAAGCATTCACGCAGTCGAAGGACCCCTATCAGCTCTGCGCACCCAGCGGCCCCGAAGGGACCTTCCACCACGAACGAGCCAAGTAATCAAGAAATCATGTCGACCATCACCATGCACCCGGGCCCCATCACCACTACGCCAGAAGTCCCAACCTTCAAAGTCCTCGGCATCCGTGTCGATGCCGTTCAAATTCCCGACGCCATCGGCATCCTCGAACAATGGATCGCGCAGCGTCAGGGTTCGCGTTACGTCGCCGTCACCGGCATGCATGGCGTCTCCGAATCGCTGACTGACAAGCCTTTCCGCGCCATGCTCGACGCAGCTTCACTGGTCGTTTCCGACGGTATGCCGCTAGTCTGGCTGGGACGCTGGCATGGCCACAGACACATGGCGCGTCGCGTCTACGGACCCGAGCTCATGGAAACTTTTTGCCGCGAAACCGGCAACCGCTACCGCCATTATTTCTACGGCGGCGCCGAAGGCGTTCCAGAGCACCTCGCGCAAGTCATGCACGAGCGCTTCGGAGTGCAAGTCGCCGGCTGCTATTCGCCTCCTTTTCGCCCAGTCACAGCGGAAGAAGACAAGCAAATCGTGGCTATGATCGAAGCCGCTAAAGCCGACGTCCTTTGGATTGGCCTCAGCACACCGAAGCAGGAAAAATGGATGCACGAGCATTGCCCCAAGCTTACGGTGCCCGCCGTTCTCGGTGTGGGTGCCGCCTTTGACCTGAATACCGGACGCTTGACGCAAGCACCGGCGTGGATGCGGGAAAATGGCCTCGAATGGGCCTTTCGACTCTATGCCGAGCCAAAACGCCTATGGCGCCGTTATCTCGTCAATGGCCCAATCTTCCTATGGAATGTGGGTCTGGAATTGCTTAATGTAAAGAAGTTCGGCTGAAATTACTCCCTGGGTATGTCAGGGAAATTGGCTTGGGAATCATACGATCCGGTGCTAGAATTACGGACAGAGAAGGTAACTGCGTCATCGATGTTCCCCGCCCCCTATTAGGAATTAGGAAATTCTGAAAAAATCTTCAACCAAAGTGAAAGGGGTTTATTCATGAGTGCGCAAAAACGTGTGCTAGTTACGGGTGCAGGTGGCTTTATTGGGCATCATTTGGTCCGCCGTCTGAAAGCCGATGGTCACTGGGTCCGCGGTGTCGATATTAAGGCTCCTGAGTACGAAGCCAGTCCAGCCGACGAATTCGAGATTCAGGATTGCCGCGAATTTGATAAGTGCTTGCTTGCCACACGCGGCGGCGTCGACGAAGTCTATAACCTGGCTGCCGACATGGGCGGCATCGGCTACATTACTTCCAATCTCGCCGGCATCAGCCGCAACAACATCCTCATCAACGCCAACATGCTTGAAGCCGCGCGCAAGAACGGCGTGAAGCGCTTCCTGTTCTCCTCGTCTGCCTGCGTGTACAACCAGAGCAAGCAGAAGGAGGCCAATGTTGAGCCTCTGCGCGAAGAAGACGCGTATCCCGCGGATCCCGAGCCCGGTTATGGGTGGGAGAAGCTCTTCGCCGAAGAGCTCTGCCGCTACTTCCGCCACGACTACGGCTTTGAAACCCGCATCGTGCGCTTCCACAATGTCTACGGGCCGCTTGGTACCTATGACGGCGGAAAAGAAAAAGCTCCGGCTGCAATGTGCCGCAAAGTCGCGCTGGTGCAGGACGGTGGAGAAGTCGAAATCTGGGGAGACGGCGAGCAGACCCGCTCCTTCATGTATGTCGACGATTGCGTGGAAGGACTGAAGCGCATCATGGCTTCCGACTATCACGAAGCGCTGAACCTGGGTACGCCCGAACTGGTCACCATCAATCAGCTCGTGCAGATGGTTGCTGACGCTGCCGGAAAGAAAATCAAGATCCGGCACAACCTCACCGGACCGCAGGGAGTTCGCGGCCGCAACAGCGAAAATACCCGCACTCAGCGCGTTCTGGGCTGGGAGCCCTCCATCCCGCTGGTTCAGGGGCTGGCCGTTACCTATAAGTGGATCGCCTCCGAAATGCGCCGTCCCGTGCACTCCGAAAAGTATGGAATGCCGGAACTGGCGAAGTCGGGCGACTAAGGCAACAGCGGCATTGGGTACCGCACTCTACCCGAAGCCGTAATGCGAAGGATTGCAGCCCACGGCACATGCCGTGGGCCGCCATCACTTCGAATAGATTGAAGCATTAAAGAGTTCCACGACGATCTTCTGATCATCCCCCTGCGTGGAGGCTCTTCGAACGAAGAACTCCGGCATACCGTGCAAGAGAACGATAAAAATTCGCCTTCTACAATCCACCCTCCCGTCTTCGTTGTCGGCATGTGGAGGTCGGGCACGTCGCTGTTTTATGCGCTGCTCAACCAGCATCCGCAAATCCGCCTGATGTACGAAGACGAATTGCCGCTGCTCTGGCCGCTCTTTATGAGCGATCAAGCAAAACCCGATTGGCCGGAGCGGTGGGAATTCTGGAACCAGGCCCTAAGCCGTCATCGCATCAATCCCAACGATCTGCCACGCCAGGTTTCCAGGTTGAGCGAGGCCTGCGAAGCTGCCTGGAAACTGTATGCTCCCGACGCCGTCGTTCGCGGCTGCAAGTCGCCCAACTATTTCGATCTGTTGCCCCGGCTTGCCCAGGGATTTCCTCATGCCAAGTTCATCGTACTTTGGCG
>WNFI01387789.1_pt1 | contig 10381 bp, 9 predicted proteins | sample 5400471 | NCBI WGS metagenome assembly WNFI01 (sample SAMN13153348, study PRJNA577476) | soil metagenome | isolation source: 100 cm saprolite on Douglas fir-dominated hillslope | place: USA:California | collected 2013-09-17 | reverse complement strand
TCATTTCCACAGGTGCGTCTCACTGACATTTCCATCTGTCTCAAGATGATACGCTTCGGGTAGGCCGCGACATAGCTCCTCCTCGGCTTGTCTTCGATTTGTTCCGTAAGCCTAATCTTTTCATTAGATTGCATTCATCAGATTTCGCGTCAGAATGGAATGCGGCTTGCTCCTATGATTTGACCGTTCCTTCATTTGGCGGTTTTGAGGGGGAAGTTGTGGGGGCTTTGGTAGCAATCCATAGGAGTTTGTACCCACATCGCCGTGTTTTGCGGATTGCCGCAAGCGCGGCCGGGTGTGTCCTGCTCCTCGCTTTGGGCGTATGGTCACGACGCCTGGATTTCACGGCCTCCCGCCAAGTCTATTTCTACCTCGACATCGCCGGCTGCTTTCTGTGTTTCTTCTATGCAGTAAACGGCCTTGTGCGTTTCCGCAGCACCTACGACCGCCTGTCTTTGATACTTGCATTTGGTTTCTTCGTGTCGGGCGTAATCGAAACAATTGCCTGCTTCCGGCTTTACGAGCTTCTGGGGCGTGGACCAGAGTCCCTGCAGCATGTCCCTCTCGGCTGGATGGTGGGGCGGACCCTCCTCGGAATTCTCTTGATTACGGCCGTGCTCGTTGAACGCTGGATTCCGAACGCACGCGAACCGGGCCGCGAAATCACAGCGGCATTGATCGTGGTCGTTGCCGCGGCGTATCTGACAAGCGCCGCGTATCTTGCAGCCCCCGCGGCGCCGTTGGTTCACTCCGGATGGTTGATCCCGCGCCCATGGGATTTGTTCCCCGCGGCGATTTTTGCAGTAGCGGCTGTTCTCTTCTGGAAGCGCTTGCGGATTTCCACCACTGGCCTCGACTACGTATTTTTCTGGGCCGCGGTCCTAAACGTGGCGTCACACGTTGCCGTGAGCCTCTCGGGGCGATTGCTGGATGCGCCGTTCACCACCGCACAGATACTGAAGGTTTCCAGCTACGCCCTGATGCTCGGCGGTGCACTTCTCGACAACGCGCGCATGTTCGAGCAGGTGAGTCAACTGGCAGTGACCGACCCGCTGACCGGCCTGGCCAATTACCGGCATCTTCTCGATATCCTTCAGAGCGAGTTAGACCGTTCAGGCCGAACCCGCCGGCCGTTTGCGGTTGTGCTGTTCGATATGGACGGTCTGAAACAGATTAACGATCGCTACGGACACCTGGTCGGGAGCCGCGCGATTTGCCGGCTGGGACAGGTTCTGCGCGGGCATTGCCGCTCCACGGACACTGCGGCGCGCTACGGCGGCGACGAATTTGCGCTGGTGCTTCCCGAGGCAAGCCCGGAGATGTCCGAGCGTATCGTCCGCCGGATCTGCAACCGTTTGGCGAGTGACGGCGAACTTCCCTCGTTGTCTGCGAGCTGTGGAACCGCCTTCCACCCGCAAGACGGCGACACCGCAGAAAAGTTGTTGGGCGCGGCGGATCGCGCCTTGTACCATATGAAAAACCTGGGCAGCGGGCCGGCAAAGCTCTCCCGCATCGTTGCCTGTTTGTAGTTATCCTTGTAAATTCACAGCACTTGGGGGAAGCGTGCCAAAGCAGTTTGCCTCGGAGCGTATTGACAAGCGGATTCCTATGGAAGTCGCTGTCGTGATTTCCGGCCACAAGGTCAGCCCGGGGGTAGAGAGCACGTTTACAGAAAACGTCAGCGCGCGTGGCGCCCGGGTCGTCAGTGTCCGCCGCTGGGAAACGAACGAGCGGTTGACGGTCGCTTCACGCGCCGGGGATTTCCGCTCGACGGCGCGCGTCGCTTACTGCCAGTCGCTTCGCGGAACCGGCTATGCTGTCGGTCTGGAATTCCTCGAACCCAACGGCCGTTGGGTAGTGCAGACGTTGTCCGGTGCGCTCCACCAATAGGCTTGCAGGAGGTACGCGGGCGAAGAATAACAAAGCCACGGCGCGGAAGGACGCTCCGAGATACCGGGCAGCATCACATGCCCGATTTTTTGTTCTGTAATGTCGGGGATTATTTCGGTTCGAGGGTAAGGCGGATCACGCTTGTCCCGATGCGGAATTCAGCGTTGTTTCGCAATTCAACGACGCGGGCGCGTTCCTCTTCGTAGTACGTCCCATTGGTGGAATCGAGATCGCGTACTCGGACGACCTTATCTTTCACTTCCACGGCGCAGTGCCAGCGCGAAACTTCCGTATCGTTCAGCACGATGTCAGCATCGGTTCGGCCAATGACCATCCTCGGCTTCTCCAGCTTGTAGACGTTCCCCTTGGAAGGCCCCGCAGTTACCGTCAGGATCACCCGCACATCCACAGGCAGCGATAGCCCTTCGTGGTGCCCTTCCACCAGCCTGCGGCTGCTTCCGGTGCCCTCCGCGCGCGCAAACGACGGCAACGGCGTGATTGCCATCGTGCGGTCTACTTTCTTGGTGACTTCCACAATGGAGGGTTGGCCGCACTTCGAGCAACGGAACTGCACTTTGTTATGGCCGGCGACTTGCGAGTCGTTCAGGACGTGTTCGGTGCCGCAATGTGTACAAGCAGCTTGCATCTGTTCAGACTCTAGCACGCCTGCTCCGCGCGGGCATTCAACGGCTTGAAGCATGCGCCCTGAGAATTACCTCTAGGACCGCCGGAAAGAGCGGGCGCACACGGCGCCCGGCCGTCCGCCTTCAGACAAATAAGAGAACAGCCAATTGTGGTACGATGACAGTTTCTAAGACTTGTCAGGAGCGTAGCTGTGGCGCACATCTCCCGCAGAGAACTGAAGCAGGACAGAATCCGTGAATCGTTTGAACATGGCGCCGAAGCGGTAATTTCCCACCAGAGTTTGCTTCTCCGCATTGCCCTGGTGGTTGCCGTGGCCGCGGTGGCGGGTCTCGGCTGGCGGTTCTACACGGAGCGCCAGACAGTGAACGCCGGTGCTCGCCTTGATGACGCCATGAAGGTTTTTGCGGCCCGCATTCGCGCGGCCGGCGAGCCGGCTGAGCCCGGCGAAGTTACCTATGTGGATGAGAAGAACAAATTTGAGGACGCCGCGAAGAAATTCGGTGACGTTGCGAAGGCTTACCCGCGCACGGAACCCGGCCGTTTGGCGGGCTACTACGCGGCTCTGAGCCTCGAGAACCTCGGGCGCACCAACCAGGCGCAGGAGTACCTCCAGAAACTCGCCGGCAGCAGCGACACGGAACTTTCCGCCCTCGCGCGTTTCCAGTTGGCGCAGGCTTATGCCAAGGCGGGAAAAACTGACGATGCCGTGAAACTCTACCGGCAATTGGCCGACAAGCCCACGGCGCTGGTGCCCAAGCCACTCGTGCAATTGCAACTTGCCGCCAGCCTGAGTCGCACGAACCCTCAAGAAGCCATCAAGCTGTTCAACCAGATCAAGAAGGACAATCCCGAGCCGCCGATTTCAGAGGAAGCCGACCGCGGGCTTGAGGCAGTCAGCCCGAAATCCTAGCGCGCACCACGCATTCGTGACGGCGATGCGGCATTCTTCCATGGCCGGCCAATAGCAGAGGAACCCGCCGAAATGCCACTGGCATCCTATGCGATGGATCCGGGCCGCGGCCGCGGCCGCCGTTTCCCCGAACCACCGCATGCCTACCGCAACGACTATGCGCGCGACCGCGACCGCATCATTCACTCGCGCGCGTTCCGCCGTCTGGAAGCGAAGACGCAAGTCTTCACCACGCGCTTTTCCGATCACTTCCGCAACCGCCTCACGCACACGCTCGAAGTTGCGCAGATCGCGCGCACGGTTGCCGGCGCGCTTGGGCTGAACACCGATTTGGCCGAAGCGCTCGCGCTCGTCCACGACATCGGCCATCCGCCCTTCGGCCATGCTGGCGAGCGCAAGCTCGATGAATTGCTGCGCCCGCACGGCGCGCGGTTCGACCACAATCTCCACGCCCTCCACATCGTCGAGCAATTCGAGCAGCGCTATCTGGATTTCCCCGGCCTGAATCTTACGTTCGAGGTGCGTGAAGGAATCGTGAAGCATTCGCGCGATTACTCGGCAGCGGAGTATCCCGAGCTTGCCGAATACGCGCTTGGCCAAAAGCCCCCGCTCGAAGCGCAGTTGATTGACTGGGTGGACGAAATCGCCTACAACACCGCCGACCTCGACGACGGGTTCGAAGCGCATCTGGTGGATCTCGATGCCATCCGCGAGCAGGTGCCGCTCTTCCGGGAAACCTACAATGAAGTAGAAGCCGCTCACCGCGAGGGCCGCCCCAAATTGAAATTCAATGAGGCGCTAAAGCGCGTGCTTGACCGGTTGGCGACCGACTTGATCGAGAACACGCGAAGACGAATTGCGGAAGCCGGTGGGAAGACCGTCGAAGACATTCGCGCGATTCCCGAGAGGCTGGCGGCGTTCAGCGAGGAAATCCGCAAAGCGAATGCGGAGCTGAAACGGTTCCTCTACGCCCAGCTTTACGACAATTCCGCAATTGTGGAAGATCGCGACCGCTCGGTCGCCTGCCTGGAAGAGCTATTCCAATATTACCTGGGCCGCCCGGAGAAGATGCCCCCGTTCTACTACGAACAAACTCACGAATCGCCGCGCCACCAGATCGTGTGCGACTACATCGCGGGCATGACCGATCATTTTCTCCTGCGCCAGCACCATGAACTGATCGGCGGCGCCTCCCGCGCGCTGGCCGGCGCGTAAAATCGTTTCCCGCAACTTCTCTCCACCCGAAAGAATACTCCGCGACATCCCGGCAGCATGAAAGTTCACGTCGAGAGAACCGCGGCGTGACGACCAGAGCACATTCTCGCCGCTGTTCCACAGGCGCAGCCACGCTCTCAATCTAAAATGGTTCTCTGAGAGTAAGTACGCATCTTAGAGTGATAACTTTTGCGGTCGAGCAAGCGCCCGGCAGACGGTGTATACGGAGGCAGGGAATGCATCGAGAACGCAATAGCCGCATCATATTTCAGTGCATCGCGGTAATTTTCACGGGTCTGATTCTACCTGGGATTGCAGCATCTCAATCCGCAACCGTCACTGATCCGCCGGGCTTCCACTTATTGCTACGCCTGGAAGGCGGTAAAGCGACGTACAAGCTGGGGGAGGCGATCCATTTTGAGGTGTCCTGCAATTCCGATTTGCCGCAACGATATTCGTCAACCTGCGGGGACGAATCGTTTCTTCCATTCACCGAGGTGGAAGTGGTCGCACTGGACTCAAGGTCGAAGCTGGCGCTCGATCCAGTGGAAACCCACTGGATAGGGAGGACATTGTGTCCCTTTACGCAGGGCGGCGATGACTCTTTCGGCGGTGAGAAAAGTATCCTATACGTCGGCGGAGAAGTTCATTGGCGAACGGTGACCTTGTCGGAGCACTATCCCATGTCAGGTGGGAGGTTTCGCATACGTGTTGTCACACGGGGCGCCGTGTTACCTGGCGGATATGTATTTACCGCGAGTTCTATGCCAGTCGAGGTTAGCGTGGTGGACGATCCACAGTGGCGGGCCGCTACGCTTCGCGAGGCGATGCAGGCGGTAAAGGCATTGGACTCCCTGGCCCCGGCCTCCGCAGGCAACTCAGAGTACGCGAAGGTCCAGAACATGCCGGATTTAGAGGTGCTTCATTGGCTCATCTCTGAAAATGGCTATGGCTGGGAAGCGAAAGTGCATCCGGATCGCGCAGCGGTGGCCAAATTCCTGCGCGAGTATTTGGTCACTAAAGTCTGGGACATTCACCTCAAGGAAACGGTCGAGGCGGTGCTCGCCTCGGAGTTAGCGGCTGGTTCGCCCAAGTTATATTCACGCGCAGTTGTTGTGGGCACGATTGAAGAGCTTTCACGCAAAGACTTGCGTGATCTCCGTAGCTGGCTTCTGCCGCGCTATCGCCGGCTCATGCTCGAAGTCGCGCGGTCCATGGTCACCACACACAAGCAGGCCCCCGGTAGCTACGAGGACGACAATCTGGAGTTCAAAGCAGAGGACTTGGCTAGCTTGAATGTGCCGGAATGTTCCAACACACGCAACTTCCTTTCCGAGAGCGAATTGCGGCATTTCATGCGCGAGGCTGGATTGAGCCCCAAGTTCATCACGGAGCAGATTGCCGAAATGCGCGAAGCAAGGATGGAGTTGAAAAAAGCGGAATGAAGGCTCGCCAACCCTCGACATGTTGGTGCTCAGGCCATCCAAATGAGAAAAACGAAGACAGCAACTAAATTCCCAGCAGGTTGGACTGGATTTTCGTGTACCCGTGCTCGGCGGCCCAAAGGTTGAGAGGAATGGTTGCCAACTCGTCCACCACGGGCACGGCCCGGCCATCCTTGGTCAGGTTAACCGTCTTGATGTAGTACCGGCAGGTATCGCAGGCCTCCACGCGCACATGGCTGAATTCCTCGGCCGAATAGACGGCCAGCTTCTCCATATTCTCTTCACCGCACGCGGGACACACCAGCCGCCGGTAATCCCATTCCGTCGCGCACAGCGCGCAAATCAGGCCGCGCTTCGCGCCGTCACCTTCCTGACGCAGTACACCGACTTGCGGTTTTCCTGAGCACAGCGGACAGACCGAAGGTGTCCCAGTCAGCGCCAGACGCTCCGTGTGATCCGCGAGGTATTCGGCGTACGGCTGCAGGAACGCCCAGGAGAGCAATCCTTCCGAGGCAGAAATGCTGGACTCGCCGCCTGGGCTACCGCGCCAGAACTCGCTAATCACTTCCTGGCCGCGCGTAGTCCCCGCGCCGCGCAACTCACCGGCAGCATGCGCGAGCGGCCCCGGGGCATTTGCTTCCACGAAGGAGAGGAATGATGAGAATTTCGGCAGCAGAAGGAAGAGGTCCAGTTCCTGCCGCAGCGAACCGGGAGGCGAGTTTCTCTTGACGCTGCCGCACGCCTTGCGAATGTCCGCGTACAGCGAACGCTGAAAACCCGTGACGCGCTCGTAGAAGCGCAAGCCCTCGGAGGCAAACGGATGCGCCGCGGCCAGCTCCTGCGCCCGCCGGATTCGGGCATCCCATTTGCCGGGGTTCATTTCCTGGACGAGGTTCCCTTGACGATCTGCTCGTACCAGACGCGATGGTGTTTCTTCGCCCAGGAGGGCGACACGTCGCCGCGGATCACCGAGCCGAACGCGCCGCGCTCGGCGGCCGTGCCCATGTAGACATGGATCATGAACAAGCCAATCGTCAGCAGCGCAGCGATGGGATGGACGAGCACGGCAATGTACCTAAGGAAGCGCAGACTCCACGGGATGTATTCGGTGAACCACAGCACCAAGCCCGAGAGCAGCAGCGCAAGCCCGCACCAGAAGAATCCCCAGAACAGCAGCTTCTGGCCGGGATTGAAGCGGTCCGCGGAAGGCATGGACTCGTCTTCGTTGCGGATATAGTGGCGCAGGGAATCCCACCAGAGGCTGTCGCTTGCAGTGCCGCGCATCTGCTTGCCCCACAAGCGAAGCATCCAGAAAATCGCCACAGTGAAAATCAGGCCGGCCCAGGAATGCAGCTCCCGCGCGATCGTCGCTCCCCCGAGCACGACGGCGATCCAGAACAGCCACGGCGACCAGAAGGCCAGCCCGGTCAGCAGCAGATAGAGGTAAGAAAGTCCTGCGAGCCAGTGCACGAGGCGTTCGCGGAAGTTGTAGCGCAGGACTCGCCCATTCGGAAGGAGTTGAGAGTCGTTCATCGCTTGCCTCCCCCCTGCGAGGATGCATCATCTTCGTTCACAACCTTAGGCCCGAAGCGCAGGTAGTGGACAAACAGCCCGATGGCGCCGCCGACGATCGCAAGATTTCCCAGCCACTTGAGCGGCGCTTTCCACAGGCGAACCGTCCAGGGAATCGTGGGATTCGAAGGCAAGCCGCCGTACGCCTCGGGGTTTTTCGCGTCGTGAAGCACGTAAATGACGTGCGTGCCGCCGACGCCCGAGGGGTCATACACGCCCGCGTCTTTGAAGCCGGAAACATCGCGGAGCTGCTCCGCGCGCCCTTCGGCAAGCTCTTTCATTTCCAGTTTTGTGCCGAAGTGCAGGCAGCCCGTGGGGCAGGACTTGATGCACGCTGGCTCGAGCCCCTGGCTGACGCGGTCTCCGCACAGCGTGCACTTGAAAACTTTGCGCGCCTGCGGGCTGAACTTGGGAATATTGAACGGGCAACCGCTGACGCAGTAGCCGCAGCCGATGCAGTGCTCCTGCTGGAAATCCACGATGCCGTTGGCGTACTGCACGATCGCGGAGTCCGCGGGACAGGCGACGAGGCATCCCGGGTCTTCGCAGTGCATGCACTGGTCTTTGCGCATCAGGAGCATCAGGCCGTGCTCGGGATGCTCGTGCTCGTCGAACTTGATCAGGTTCCAGTAGTTCCACGCCGTTTCGGGCATGGTTTGGTAGCTATTTTGGAAGGTCGTTTCGGTGAACGACAACCCATTCCATTCCAGGCAGGCCACCTCGCACGCCTTGCAACCGATGCACGTGGTTGTGTCAATCAGCTTGCAGACTTCGAATTCGCGTTTCAGACCGGCGCCGGGAACGGAACCGGCATGGCCAGAGATTCTGCGGATTTCCATTGTCGCTTGGCTCATGGCGATTCCCCCTAAGCCTTCTCAACCTTCACGAGAAAACCCTTGAACTCCGGCGTAAATGCATTGGGATCCATCACCGTGGGCGAGAGCATGTTGACAGGATTGCGCTCCGTCTTGCCGGCATCCTCTGCAATCCCGCGATAGCCCCAATGAATGGGAATCCCGATCTGAAAGACATCCTTGCCGTCGATCTTCATCGGCTTGATGCGCCTCGTCACCATGGCTTTGGCGATGTACTGCCCGCGCGCGCTCGTCACCTTGATTTTGTCGCCGCCATTCACCTGGATCTTGGCCGCCAGCTCCACGGGAATTTCGACGAACGGTTCGGGGATAAGTTGCACGTTCATCGGGTTGTTCTTAGTCCAGTAGTGATAGTGCTCCGTCAACCGGTAGGTGGTGCACACCACGTCGAAGCCATCCTCGACCGTGCCGAATTTATCGCGCGGCGTGGAGAGCTTCTTAATCACCGGGCTCACCGACTGGTTCGGATGCAGAGGGTTCTTGATGGGGCTTTCAATCGGCTCGTAGTATTCGGGGAACGGCCCGTCGGTCACGGCCCCGATGGGCACGAACACGCGGCCCACTCCTTCGGGGTTCATGATGAACGGCCCCATGTGGTCCTTCGGCTGGGAGTCAGCCTTGAAGTCGGGGACGTCATTTCCTCCCCACTTCTGCGCTGCTTCGTTCCACCACACTTGCCTGCGGCTCGCGTCCCACGGCTTCCCGGCGAGGTCGCAGGACGCGCGGTTGTACAGAACGCGGCGATTCGCGGGCCACGACCACGCCCAATTCTGGTAGATGCCCAGGCCGGAGGGATCATCGGTGCCGCGCCGCGCAGTCTGGTTTCCTGCTTCGGTCCATGAGCCGGAGTAGAGCCAGTTTCCGCAGGACGTTGTGCCATCATCCTTCAGCCAGGCAAAGCCAGGCAGTTGCTGGCCCGACTTGATTTCCTGTTTTGTCTTCGGGTCCTGCAAGTCGGCGAGCGCCTTGCCGTTGATTTCCTTGGCTACCTCGCTCAAGGATGGCTTGAAGGGATTCGTGTAGCCCCACGAGGCGTGCAGGATCGCGTCCGGAAACTTTCCGCCCTCTTTTTGATACAGCTCGCGAGCCTTCAGGAAAATGCGTGCAAGAATTTCTTCGTCCACCTTGGCTTGCCCCGGCGGCGGTAGCGCCACATTCTTCCACTGGAGCCACCGCGCGGAGTTCACGAAGTTGCCGTCTTTTTCCGCGAACCCGGCGCACGGCAACTGGTACACGGCGGTCTTGATGTTCTTCATCTCGTCCGGGCTGATCCCAGGAGACTTCCAGAATTCTGCGGTCTCGTCGGGATAGATTTCTCCAACCACCAGCCAGTCGGCCTTCTTCAATGCATCAATGTTTTTCTGCGAGTCCGGGCCGATCGCGACGCCGTTCATGCCAAAGGCCAGCATGCCTTTCACCGAGCCCTTGTACATCGAGTCCCAGATGTTGACCCACGAAAAATTCCTGTCGATTTTGGGCCAATGGTCGAATGCCCAGTCGTTCTCTTTTTTTGCGGCGTCTCCGTACATGGCCTTAAGTAGTGACACAGCGAATTTCGGCGTATTGGACCAATAGTTGAACGAATCCCACGGATCGGGCTTCGATGTCTTGGGCGTGATGCGGTCTGTGTATGCCTTGAAGTTCACATCCGTGGGATTGGGCATCTTCAAGTAGCCGGGAAGAATATCGAACACTCCGGCCATGTCGGTAGCGCCTTGAATGTTGGAGTGTCCGCGGAGCGCGTTCATGCCCCCGCCGGCCCGCCCGATGTTTCCCAACAGCAGTTGCAGCATCGCCGCCGTGCGGATCATCTGCGTCCCGAAGGTATG